>Ga0068859_100005039_pt1 | contig 13405 bp, 8 predicted proteins | sample KBSSwiS22_FD_66585 | JGI IMG/M metagenome (GOLD analysis project Ga0068859, IMG submission 66585) | Switchgrass rhizosphere microbial communities from Kellogg Biological Station, Michigan, USA - KBS Switchgrass S2-2 | ecosystem: Host-associated > Plants > Roots > Rhizosphere > Soil ... | reverse complement strand
CCCGATCCGGCCCGCGCCTTCTCGAGCCGCCACACCCGCGGAAAGCTGGGATCGGCGATCCAGTCCTGAAGGTAGAGCCCTCGATAATGGCAGATGTCACCGAGCTGTCCCTCGTCGATGATCTGCTTGGCCAGCATGACCGCCGGGCACCGGCGGTAGTTGTGGCAGACCATGTTGACGACCCCGGCCTTCCGGGCGGCCGCCGCCATGCGCTCCGCGTCGGCGACGGTGTTGGCCAGCGGCTTCTCACACAGGATCGCCTTGCCGGCCTCGGCGGCGGCGATGGCGATCTGGGCGTGGGAGTCGCCGGGCGTACAGATGTCGACGATGTCGATGTCCTTGCGCCCGAGGACGTCCTGCCAGCTGGTGGCCGCCTCTTCGAAACCCAGCCGCGCGGCGGCTTCCTTGACCTTGGGCTCCGTCCGGCCCACCACCACCTTCAGCACCGGCTCGACGGGGAGGTCCAAAAAGAAGCGCGCGACTTGCCGCCAGGCGTTCGAGTGCGCCCGACCCATGAAGTCGTAACCGATCATCGCGACGTTGAGCTTCCGCTTCGCCATCTTCAATCTCCGTGGGATCAGGTCAGATACGGAATGCGCCCGCGCCCTTGCACGGGAATGTTCTGGGCCGGGAGCACGTCGTGATGAAGCGCGAACATGCACCCGGCGGCCTCGTCGATCTTGCGGGCGAAGGCGATCGATCCCTTGAGGATGGGCTTCAAGCGCTCCTTGTCCTGGATTCGAGCCCGCGGGTACTCGTGCTCGATGACGAGGGCCGTGTTCGCCACGTCGAGCTGGAGCAGCTCTCGAGCGGCCAGCTGATGATCGAGCCAATCGACCGTGCGGTTCTGCAAGTATCCGAGCGGATCGTGCTTGGCCGTGCCGGGCAGCTCGTGCTCGCACAGCACGGTCTGCTTCTTCCAGGCATTGGCGTGATCGGCCGGGTTGGGCGAGGGCTGGCCGTCTTTCCAGTCGCCGCGCTCGACGGTCTGGCCGCCGTAGCCCCAGGCCGCCACCCCCTTGGGATCGATGACCTGCCCCTTCACGTGGAAGCCGCCGACGATGAAGCCGTAGCCCTCGTCTTTCAGGTACTGGAAGATCGAGCGCGTGTCCTGGCCCATCAAGATGGCGTGCGACGGATCGTAGTGGACGCGAAATTGATCCCCGACGCCGTGCCGCTCGCAGATCCGGTGCAGCGCGATCCACATGCCGGGCGCGTAGCCGATGTTGTTGTGGAAGTTGTCGCCCACGGTCCAGCCCGGCATGGGGCACTGCTCGACGCGATACTCGATCTGGCGGGCCTTCGCCTCCTTGAGGAGAGGGATGAACACCTCCTCGAAGAACGCCAGGTTCTGGTCCATCGACAGCTTCTGATTGCGGCCCACGAACCCGCACACCGCCTCGACGCCCAGCGCGGCCGCCGCGTCCATCACCCGCACGACGAAGTCGTGCTTCTTCCGTCGAATCGCCGCGTCGTCGTGAAGGAGATTGTCGAAGAACGCGATGTCGGTGACGCCGACGCCGGCGGCGCGGGTCGCCGCCAGAACTCTCGCCGCGCGCGTCTTGTCGAAGGGCTTGCGCAGATCGAGCGTGTTCGCCACCGGATCCAGCATCGCCTCCGGCGGGACGTCAGCCTCGGTGGGGTGCAGCGCCGCGGAGATCTGGATGTTCGGACAGTCGAGCTCTCGCGCGAACTGAAGCCAGTCCTCGATCGCGCGGTCGGGATCTTCGTCGCGGATCTTGCGGGGCGTGAGCTCCTGCAACGCAGCGGTCAGGACGCTCATCTTCATGAACTTCGGTTCGAATGGAGCGATCATGGCTTCTCCTTCGGCTTCTCCGTGCCCGTGAAAAGGGGCCGCGATGATACTCCCGGGACGCGTGACGTCGCAAGACGAGAGCGGCGACTCCGTAGCTCTTGCCGTGGCCCTTGGCTGAAATGCGAGAAGGGCGAACCAGCTCCCACGGAGCCGGCCGCCCTTCTCGTCTCTTGTTCTTGGTTCTCGGTTCGGGTCGCGCGCGCCGGCTCAGTGAGCGTGGACCGAGACCGTCTCCTTGCCCTTCTTCTTCCTCATGAGCGCCACGAGAACGAAGGCGACGATCAGGATGAGCGGCAGGAGCGCCACCTTGCCGAGCGCGTCCAGGCCGGCGGCGGCCTGGATGGCGGCCAGCGCCTCACCCGCGGGAGGCTTGCCGCCCGTGCGCGCCGCGATGCCGGCGTCGTACCAGCTGCCGATGATCGGGAGCACGAAGCTGACGCTCAGCATGCCGGCGCCGCCCATGATGGCCAGCCCCAGGGCACCCGTCTTCGGGTAGTTCTCGGCGACGAAGCCCAGCATCGTCGGCCAGAAGAAGCACACGCCGAAGGCGAACACGGTGGCCGAGGCGAACAACAGCGCGCCGCTCGAGTGGGCCATGGCGTAGAGGCCGAGCATGCTCAGCACCGCGCTGGCGATGAGCATGCCGATGGGCGAGAGCTTGTGCACGAAGGGCCCCGCGAACATGCGGCCCACCGCCATGAGGCCGGTGATCCAGACCAGCACCAGGATGCCCGAGACGCCGGCGTTCTCGAGGATGGAGGGAATCCACTGCCCCGGCCCGAGCTCGGTCGACGCCGTGAGCAGCATGCAGCCCACCATCACCAGGAAGCCGGGCGAAAGGCAGGCCGCGAACATGGAGGCGGTCGACTCGCCACGCTGCACGCGGGCGGTCTGCGGAAACTTCTGGCCGAAGAAGAGGAAGCCGTACGACACGAGGGGAATCAGCATGGTGGCGAACTGCGCCTTCCAGCCAAGACCGAGCTTCCCGAAGGCGAAGGACAGCAGACCACCGATGACGATGCCGCCCGGGAACCACACGTGGAAGTGGTTCAGCTTGGTGGTCGTGTTTTCCGGATAGAGGGAGGCCACGAGCGGGTTGCAGGCCGCCTCGACCGAGCCGTTCGCGATGCCGAACAGGAGCGTGCCGCCGAAGAGGCTCCAGAAGTCCCACGCGAAGATGGTGAGCAGTATGCCTGCGGCGTGGCCGACGAAGGCAAGGCCCAAGATGCGACGGAGACCGAGCGCATCCACGAGCGGGCCCCCGAACACCATCGCCAGGGTGAAGCCCCAGAACGCGGAGCCGTTGACCCAACCCGCTTGCTCATTGGTGAGGTGGAACTGAGCCACCCAACTGCCAGTCGCCGCGCCACGAAGGGCGAAGCTCATGGCCGTGACGATGAGCGCAACACAACTGGCCTTGAACAGACGAGAAATATTCATGCGTTCTCTTCCGGGTGGTGGTTGACCTGCGGGGGAAAACGCCACAATGGCCTGCTGTCCCCCAGACAGAGAGAAGGTGGCTACAAGACCACAGCCTCGACCCAATTGCCATCACCAGGTTCGCTTTGCGACCTTTTCGTGGCGCCTCCGGCCGCATCGCATCATCGCGTCCGCGAGAAGACAGAAGAACTGGAAAATGGATTTCCTAACTTGGTACGTCAGGCCGCGTGTCCCCTGACGTCCGGTGATCGGCCACGGCGCGCGACGCACCACGTGGCTAAAGGCGTCGGCCGATGGCCCCTGTCACCTGGATCGCCTGAGGCAAGTCTGATATGAGGACGACCCTGGCGCGGGCGCCACCCCATGAAGCTGAATCGGCGTCGGCCAGCAGGGCCGAAATCGCCGAAATCGCGGACGGTTTCTTCCTGCCGCCTCCGTTCGCGGTGCAGGGCAGCCGGTTTAACGAAATGAGGCTCGAGGTCGAATTCTGATGGCAAGAAACTCACCCAGTAGCCAATTAGGTGGTCGTGTCGCACCCTTTTCAGGTAAGGCCCAGTACTTCTGCGCTACAGTTCAACGGGTCTCATCTTACCTGGCTTGATCGACGCAGGTGGACAAATGCGGAGGGAGCGCCCGTTGCGCGTTTGGGCGCACCAGGGGGCTCGATACCGGGGCGGTGACGTCGGGGCAGTTGGTTCTCACCTGCGGTCACAGTTGGTCAGTTTCCTTCTTCACCTGGCAATCCGAGACACATGACGACCACCCTCCGGAATGGCACGCAGACACGGCCATGACGGGCAGAACCGGAAGAGCTCCTCGAGGTTCATCCAGAAACCACGTCGGCAGCAAAATCCATCACTCGCGCTCGCAGCAATCGTCGGTCGAACTCGAAAGGAAAGCATGATGAGGTATTTGACGATGTCAGTTCTTGGCGTGTTCGGTTGCCTGGCGGTTGGCTGCACGGATGGCAGCTCGGGCGTTCCTCCTGCTGGTGGAAGCGGAGGGAAGAGTGAGTCCGGAACCGGCGGGTCATCCGCGTCCGGTGGTTCGGGCGAAGGGTCGGGGGGCACGACTCAATCTGGTGGCACGACGGGCAGCGGGAGCGGGGGGACGAGCTCGGGTGGTACGACCGGTACCGGCTCCGGCGGCACGATTGCTTCTTCGGGCGGCGCCGTCGGCTCCGGCGGCGAGACCGGTTCGGGTGGCAGCGCCGTCGCTTCGGGCGGCGTCGTCGGTTCGGGCGGCACCGCTGTCGCTTCGGGCGGCACCGCCGGGCCGGGCGGCAAGGGCGGCGCCGGTACGGCTTCGGGCGGAACGACGGGGAGCGGAGGTGCGTCTACCGGCTCGGGCGGCTCGAGCGGTGGCACCGCGAGGTCGGGCCCCTTCAAGATCCTCATGCTCACGACGGCCCTCGAGTTCGCACACGATTCGATTCCGACGTGTACGACCTTGTTGCAAGACCTGGGCAAGGCCACCGCGCCCGAGCGCGCGACGATTCCCGGGTTGGCAGCGGATTCCACCTGGACGGTCGACCCGATCAGCAGCGATACGAAGTCGGCCAACTACTTTTCAGAGGTCACCGCCGACAACTTGAAGGCTCACGAGCTCTTCTATTCGAACAACCCCACCGGCAAGGTCTTCACCAACGCACCGAGCGGAGCTACGAAGAAGCAACTCTTCGTCGACTACATCAACAACGGCGGGTCTTGGGCGGGGCAGCATTCGGCGTCGGACTTCGAGAACAACGGCTCGTGGAGCTGGTTCCAGGACAACATCGATGGCGGCTGGTTCACCGACCATGACGACCCGACGACGAATGGCTCGATCAAGTGGACGGCTGATGGCATGAACCACGCCATCCTGAAAGGCCTGACCAGTCCCTGGAGCACCCAGGACGAGTGGTATGTCATGAACAAGGACATCGCGTCGGTGAAGGGATTCCAGGTCATCGCCAACGTCACGGTGAGCAACACGAGGTTCAGCGGAAAGGAGACGCGGCCGGCGGTCTGGATCAAAGAGAACGACAAGGGAGGCCGGTCGTTCTATACGATTCGCGGGCACAGCAAGTCGGTGTACTCCGAGAAGGAGTTCCGAGAGCTGATGTTGCGAGGAATTCTGTGGGCGGTCCACCGCCTGCCCGGCGGGGACTAGTCGGCACTCGGCCAAGAGCGCCCTCGAAGCTCTGATAGAAAAACGCCACCGCTGGCGGGCGATCGTCGCCCCGCCCGGTGGCGTTTTTCTTGTAACGCCGTCGTCCGTTGGCGTCGCTTTGGCGCGCGGAACCTGGGCGGAAATAGCTCAGATGGCGGCGCCCTTCCGATTGACACCTGTTATGCGAGTGTGCGATTTTCCCGTCGGCCATAGCTCTGCCCGGTCCATTGATGATCGAGGATTTTCAAGGAGACCGAGTCGTAGCTTCGCCGTTTCCCCCCAGGTGAGGAGGCCATTCGTGAGCAAGTTAGGTAGCCTGCGCGTCGTATATCGAGGAAGACTCAAGTTCGTCATTTCGGCCGCTGCGTTGCTGGCTACGGTCCTGAGCCGCCGGGATGCCGCCGCCGAGTTCACCATGACGAATGACGATGGTTGGACCCTGAGCATCGACGGACGGCTCAACGGTTTCATCAACTACGTACAAGGCGATCCGACGCCCGCCGGTGTTGGCAACTGGACCGCGGGTATCTTCGAGGTCACGGACCCGAATACCGGCAAGATCGAGGCAGTTCGTGTTCGAACTGGTTTCATCCAGAACGTGCTCGGGTTCGTGGCCTCGAAGCAAGTGCTGCCGAACTACAAGCTGTCGGCCCGATTTGCCCTGTGGGCGGGTGCTTCGAACGAACGCAAGCCCGTGCTGGGCCAGCAAGCCGACGTCGAGGCGCGCGAGGCGTACGTCCGCCTCGAGGCCCCGTGGGGAACGCTCCAGGCGGGACGCGATCTGGGCCTCTTCGGCCGCGGCGGCATCCTCATGGACGCGGAGATCGTCCACGCCAATGGCCTCGGAAGCCCCTGCTCGACTCGTTCGATCCTGGGTGGAGCGTGCGGATTTGCGGGACACGGCGTCCTGTTTCCCGCATTCAATGCGTCGTTCCTTTACAGCACGCCGAAGATGGCCGGGCTGCAGGCCACCGTGGGCATCCTCGATCCCAGCGTGAACAGCGAGAGGGGCTACGAGATCACCCCGTACCCGCGCCTCGAGGCGCAGCTCGCCTACAATTTTCGCGACAAGTTCAAAGTTTACGGCGAGGCGATGTGGCAGCGGCTCATCAACACCGACCCCGTGCTGGACGGCGACGGAAACCCGGTGATGGACACCAACGGCAAGCCCAAAGACCAGGTGGCCGACGCGAGCGGTCTGGCGGCGGGCGCCTCTCTCTCCCTGGGTGTCCTTCAGATCGGCGGGTCCTACTACATGGGCACCGGTCTCACGATGATCATTCCGATCTTCAACACGCCAATCTTCACGGATACGAAGAAGGTCCTGCGAAAGGGTCAGGGGTTCGCGGGAATGGCGTCCCTCACCTTCGGGGGCACGAAGATCGCGGGTGGCGCCGGCGTCTCGCAGCTCAAGCTCACATCGTCGGAGCAGGAACCCTATTCCGACAACGTTCCTCCCAAGCAACAACTTGGTATCTCGATTGGTCTCTATCAGACCTTCTTCAAGAACCTGACGTGGGCCCTCGAATACTTCCGGGGCCAATACAGCTGGTACAACTATCAGAAGGGCTCGGACACTCCCGTCGTCGCGCCGATTCAGAACGTGAACTTCGTCAACACCGGCCTGACGCTGGTCTTCTGACCGGGAGCGTCCCGCAAGTCCCGCAATCCTCCGGGAGCAGCAGGTCTGCTCCCGGGCTCAGCGCGATCGATCCAGGGCCAGCCCTCACGCGCCCGACCGTGGGCTGGCGCTGATCTCGACTTCGACGTACGCTCGCCGTCGCCTTGCTTCGCACACGTTCTGGGCTCGGCCTCGCCGTCGAGCTGTTGGCTCTCTGGTCACTCGGCTGCGTGGCCAACTCGACGCCCCCCGCGCAGCGAGTCTCGTCATCGCCGTCCGAGCGGGCGGCGGTCCCATTCGTGCCTTTTGCCCCAGGGCGAGCGGACCGGGCGCGCAAAGCGAAGCTCGACACGCTGGCGCCCGCGCTGGACGCGCTCTTCGCCGCGAAGGTGAAGGAGAGCGGCGCGACGGGCGCCGCGGTCGGCATCATCCTCGACGGCGAGCTCGCGTACCAGCGCGCCTTCGGCGTGCGCGACCTGAACAGCCGGGTGCCCGTCGACGGTGACACCGTCTTCCGCGTCGCCTCGATGACGAAGAGCTTCACGGCCCTGGCCGTGCTGAAGCTCCGCGACGAAGGGCGCGTCGAGCTGGACGTCCCCGCGCAGCGCTACTGGCCGGCGCTCGGCGCCTTGAAAGCGCCCAGCGGCGACGCCCCGCCGATCTCGCTGCGGCTGCTGCTCACCAACGCCGCCGGCCTGGCCTACGACGATCTGTGGGGCGCCGTCACCTTCGGCCGAAACGACGAAGGCCTCGCCGACTTGCTCCGGAGCGGCGTCCAGCTGTCGACGACGCCCGGCACCCGCTACGCGTACTCGAACCTCGGATGGGCCCTGTTGGGCAAGGTGGTCGAGCAGGTGTCGGGTCGAAGCTACCGCGCCTATGTGAGCGAGGACGTTCTCCGTCCCCTGGGAATGACGTCGTCTGTATGGGAGGCGAGCGAGGTCCCTGCCGGTCGTCTGGCCGTCGGCTACCGCCGGGGCGACGATGGAAAATACGTCGAGGAGCCTCGCCCACCGGACGGTGTCTTCGCCGCGGGCGGCGGGCTCTACACGTCGCTGCACGATTTCGCGCGCTACGCCGCCTTCCAGCTCGGCGCCTATCCGCCGCGCGACGATCCCGAGATGGGACCGGTCAAGCGGAGCACCGTGCGCGAGATGCACGTCGGTCAGCGCTGGGCGCGCAATGAGAAGGATCCTGCGGTCGCGCGCAACACCGACGACGGACTGGTGCTCGGTGCCGCCAGCTACGGGTTCGGCTGGCTCAACGTCCAGAGCTGCACCGACGATCCCCGGATCCAGCACGGCGGCTTCGAGCCCGGGTACTTCGGGTGGGTGGTGCTGAACCCCCAGGCGCACGTCGGGTTCGTGGCCCTGTCGACCTCGGGACCGGTCGGGATCGCCTCGCGCTTTGCCGTGTTCGACGTCCTGCGAGACGCCGGGTTGCTGGCGCCCCCGGCCGCGGGCGGATCGACCACGCACCCCCACCCCGCCCTCGCGGCCGCCGCGGCGGCGATGCCGGTCTTGCTCGAGCGGTGGTCGCCCGAGCTCTTCGAGCGCACGTTCGATCCCGACAGCGCACGCTACTCATGGAATCAGGACCTGCGCACACGGCTCGAGCGCCTCGGGCGCGAGCACGGATCGTGTCGCGCGGCGGGCCCACTCGAGCTGTCCGGTCCCTTGCGCGGCGAGCTTCGCCTGGCCTGCCAGCGGGGGGCCATCAAGCTCGAGCTCATCCTGTCGCCCGCCACGCCGCCGCGCCTGCAACACGTCCGGATCCAGGAGGAGCTGCCTGCCGACGGCGTCGCCAAGGCCGCCGCCAAGGCCATCGCCGCGGCCGTCCGGGCGCCCGGCGAACGAGAAGGTGGCGCGCACGACGACACCGGAGCCGTCTTGCCGCTTGGCCCCGCGATGGATGCCGCGCGCACCTGGACAAAGCTGCGACGGTTCGGGCTCTCGCATCACGCATGCGCCGTCGATCGCGCCTGGCTCGAGGTGAGCTACGAGATCTTCTCCGTCGAGCGAACGGTCCGCGCCGCGCTGAGGTGCGACGGCGGTCCGCTCGAGATCGCCTTCGCGACCGACGGCGCGACGGGAAAGATCACCAACCTCGACTTACACCCGCCGCGAGCGCCGGACGCCTCGTGCTGGCCGTGACGGGGCGACGGAACCGACTGACCGGACCGCTCGCCGCGATCTCGCGCCGGCGAGCGCGCTGACCGCGAGGAGGAGGGTCATGGGGAGACTGGCGTCGCCCTCCCCGGCGACGCCGCAGGAGCTGGAGGTCGAGCCCGTCGCATCCGGACCGACCCCGCCCGAGCCGTGGCCCGAAGCCCCCGAGTCGCCGAGGCTGCCCCCGGAGCCGGGAAAGGGAGAGGCCCCTCCCGTCCCCGGGCCGCTGCCGCCGCTCCCGCTCCCGCCGCCGCTCCCGCTGCGGCCGCCGCTCCCGCTGGTCATCGAAGAGCCTCCGCTGCCCGTTCCGCCCGAGACGGGCACACAGGTCCCCGCCATGCATTGCTGACCCGGATCGCACGGGGCGTTGTTGTCGATCTCGCCGTCACAGTCGTCGTCGAAGAGGTTGCATTCCTCGGCGCGCGGCGCTCCCGGCTTGCAATCGGCGGGATCGCAGCTCGTGCTCTCGCGCGCACACCAGCCGGTGCCGCATTGGGGACGAACCCGCTCGTCGACCCGTCCGTCGCAGTTGTCGTCTTTGCCGTTGCAGGTCTCCTTGATCCCGGGATTGATGGTCGGATCGGAGGGGGCGCAGTCGCCCCCGAGGGCCGCGTACCCCTTCAATCCCACGCACCCCATGACCGACATCCCGGTCGCCGACGAGTAATATCCGTCGCCATCGGGATCGGGCCATAACATCGTGGCCGGCGCGTTCTCATCGATTTGACCGTTGCAGTTATCGTCCTTGGTGTTGCAAATTTCGGGGGCGCCGGGGAAGACGTGCTCGTTGTTCTCGTCGCAGTCGCCGTCTTTGACGGCGTAGCCCATGGGCGGCGCACCGGAACAACCCAGCTGCATGCCATTGGCGCGCGCGCCGTAGCCGTCGGCGTCCCAGTCGCGGTAATACTCGTGTGCTTCGCACCCGAACGCGGCGAGGAACACGCCGAAGCCCGGCGCATCTCCGCTCGGTCCGTTGTTACCGTTTCCGGCCAGCACGTAGGCGTCGATCTCGACCCCGCCGGGCGTCGACGGCGCCTGCCAACTGAACTTGAAGGTCACCTGGCCGCCGGAGGCCGCCTTGGGCGAGCTGTGCGTCAGCCCACCCGAGTTCATCGCCAGCCCTTCTCCGCTGATGGGCCGCAGCGTGCCGGCCCCGTTGGCCGTGATGTAAGCGCCGCCCACCTTGATCGAGGACCACTGAATCGAGAGGGTCAGGGTCACCGTGTCCCCGGGATTGAAGGTCGCCGGGCTCGCCGTGATGGTGGCCATCGACTGCGACGCGCTCCCATGGCAGCCGGTGCAATCGGAGGTGACGATGCCGCCGGCGCGGGCGGCGGCCGCCCTTTCGAACAAAAGCGCTGACGCCATCGTAGCGATCAGGAAAACCAGGCGACTCGAGCACGGGCGAGCGTGAGACACCCGGCTCATCTTACATGGCGCGATCTCGAGCGTGACCGAGAAGGGAAGCGCCCCCGCCCCGAGCGGTGCGGCACATGGCGGGGACGGAGCCCGCCGGGGCGAGGCGGCAGAAAAAGACAGCGTCCGCACACATTTCTTTAAAAAAACAGGGCGCCCAAGCCAGATGTAGAAGATGACTTGCCGCCTGCACGGGCCGCTTGCATCGCGAGACTGCGCACGCGAGGAGTGACCATGAGCGCCACAGCACGCAGAAATCCCCGCACCACCCCCGCCGGGCGTCTCCTGGAGGCGCCATTGATGATGATGACGACGGTTCTGCTGTCGTCCTGTGTAGGACAGATATCGTCATCGAACCAGAGCGGTTCGGGAGGGACGACGCAGCAGGGCACAGGCGGTAGCAACGGCAAGGGCAGCGGCGGCAATTCGACCACCCCGGGCGGATCGGGGGGTTCGACCGGCCCGAACGGGTCGGGGGGGTCGGGTAACCCCGGCCCTGGCTCCGGCGGCGCCTCGGTGAGCCCGCTCGACTGCAGCGCGCCGAAGGTCCAGGCGTCGCCGCTGCGGCGCTTGACACGGCGCGAGTACAACAACTTCGTCGCAGTCCTGCTGGGTGACACCACCCACCCCGGCGACAAGTTCGTCCCTGAGAGTCAGGAGTCGGGGTTCCTCAACGGCGTCGAGAGCACCCTGCTCAGCCCAGTCGTCGTCGACGACTTCGAGCAGGCGGCGACCGCGTTGGCCAAGACCGCGACCTCCTCGTCCGCGTTGAAGGCCTTCGTCGGCTGCGATCCCAGCGCGACCGCTGGGCAGGACACCTGCGCGACCAACTTCATCAAGACCTTCGGGGCGAAGGCGTTCCGCCGGACCCTGGAAGACAGCCAGGTGGCCGACTATCAGGCCCTCTATACGAGCCGCAAAGCTGACGGCTTCGGCGTGGCGATCGAGCTGGTCGTCCGGGCGATGCTGCAATCGCCCTACTTCCTCTATCGCCTGGAGTTCGGGATGCCGAACCCCAGCGGCGCGCCGGTCGTCCGGTTGACGCCCGAGGAGACCGCCAGCCGGCTCGCCTTGCTGTTCTGGGGCAGCCTGCCCGACGCGACGCTGAACCAGGCCGTCAAGGACGGGAAGCTGAGCTCGGCGGCGGACGTTCGTTCCCAGGCGATGCGCATGTTGGCGGATGACCGGGCCGACGCCGTGTTCAGCGACTTCTACGTGCAGCTCGGCCAGCTCGAAGGGTTACCGAACCAGACCAAGCCGGCCCCCTTCACGCCGGACATCGGCCGGTTGCTGATCGAAGAGACGAAGCAGTTCGTCAGCCAGACCCTGCGGAAAGGTGACGGCCTGCTGACGACCCTCTTCACCAGCCCGGTGACGTATCTGAACAAGGATCTCGCGACGTATTACGGGGTGAGCGGCGTGACCAGCAGCAGCTTCGTCGCGACGACGATGCCGGCCGGACAGCGAGCGGGCCTGCTCACTCAGGGCAGCATCGCGGCGAACTTCGCACATGGTGCCGAGTCCTCGCCCGTTCTCCGCGGAAAGTTCATCCTGACGCAGATCGCGTGCAGACCTCCGCAGCCTCCCCCGGACAACGTCAACACCAACCTGCCGGCGCCCGACCTGACCAAGACCGCGCGCCAGCAGCTGATCGAGCTGACGGGCCAAGGCACGTGCAACGGTTGCCACTCCTTCATCAACCCGATGGGCTTCGCCCTCGACGATTTCGACGGCTTCGGGCGGTATCGGTCCAAGAACACGGCCGGGCTGGCCATCGACGCCTCCGCGGACGTCGTGATCCCCGAGGACATGAAGGGCCACTACTCCGGTCACGACGACTTCCTGCGCGCGCTGGCCGCGAGCGACACGGTCCGGAGCTGCGTCTCCTCGAAGTGGTTCATCTATGCCCACGGCCGCGTGCCGGAAGACGATGACGCTTGCTCGCTCTCGCAGGCAGCCACCGCGTTCCAGAGCGACGGAAACATCCGCGAGCTGCTGCTCAAGATGACAGAGACCCCCGCGTTCCTTTACCTCCGGACCCAAGGAGCCGCGCCGTGAGACCTCTCAGCAGACGAACCGTGTTGCGGGCCGCTTCGGGATTCACCCTCGGGTTGCCTTTCCTGGACGCCATGCGTCCGACCGGGGCGCGCGCCGCGACGGCGTCCCCGAAGCGCTTCTTCGTCTGGTACACGCCCGTGGGGACGGTACTGAGCGCGTGGAAGCCCACGGGCACCGGCACGAACTGGACCCCGGGGCGCATCCTGAAGCCCCTGGACGTTCCCACCCTGCGGAGCAAGACGACCATCCTGTCCGCGGTGCACGCCGCAGCGGCAGAGAAGCTGGCGGGAAATGGTCACGCCAAGGGCATGACCCACGTCCTCACGGCAAGGCCCTACGTCGATGTGAAGGCCACCCAGTTCGGCAACGACGGCTGGGGCGGCGGCATCAGCATCGACCAGTTCCTGGCCGGAAAGATGGCTGGAGAGGGCCGCCTCAGCTCCATCGAGGCCGGCGTGGTGTCTTACTACGACGGCTCGCCCAGCCGCTACATGAGCTACTCGGGCGCCGGTCAAAAGAACATCGTGCCGTTCGAGTCGGATCCCCGGAAGCTGTTCGCGCGGTTGTTCATGAAGACGCCGTCGGGCGCGGGCGGTTCGGCGGGCGGAATGGCCGAGCTGGACAAGCTCAGCGCCCAGCGCAAGAGCGTGCTCGACACCGTGCTCAAGGACTTCAATCGTTTGAGCTCGAAGCTCGGAGGGGACGACAAGGCTCGCGTGGATCGGCACATGACCC
>Ga0068859_100005038_pt1 | contig 13405 bp, 11 predicted proteins | sample KBSSwiS22_FD_66585 | JGI IMG/M metagenome (GOLD analysis project Ga0068859, IMG submission 66585) | Switchgrass rhizosphere microbial communities from Kellogg Biological Station, Michigan, USA - KBS Switchgrass S2-2 | ecosystem: Host-associated > Plants > Roots > Rhizosphere > Soil ... | reverse complement strand
TGTAGGCGTTGTCGTAGGTCGCGACGTAGATGTTGTCGTACTCGGTCCAGCCGACGCCCTTCAGATGAATCGTCACCGGTGTTCCCACCGGCCCGGACGTCGGCGTCATGCTGACGATGCTGGTTTCGATGACGAACCAGGTCGTCGCGAGTGTTTTGTCACCGGAGCGAACCGACAGTGAGTGGCGTCCGCCGAGATCCTCGGGAATCGTGACCGCCATCGCGATGCGGCCATCGGCCGTCGTCGTCACCTTCGTCAGCTCGTCTTCGATCGGCTCGAAGCCGTTGCCGCTGACGCGGTTGCCTTCGTAGCTGCCCCACACCAGCGAAACGGGAGCGTTCGCCGGCAGACCCGTGACATCGAGCGATGCCTTCGTGCTGACTGGCCCCTGCGTCGGCGTAATTTTCGCGACAACGCCAGTCACGCCGGTCGAAGCAGGCACCGGCTGCGGCTGATACGGCTCGGCGTAAACCGCAGGTGTCGCGGCCCGCCCGGGCGTCACGTGAAACGCGAACTGCGGCACCGGCAGATAGGCATTGGGCGCCTGTTCGTGATTGAGATAGCCCTGGCCCATATAGCCGGTAAGCACGTTGATCGTGTGTTCGCCAACGGGGCCGCTTGCGCGGAAGCGCGCGACGGCGCTGCCGCGCGTGCCGGCGGCCGACACGTAACCGGCCTGGTGGTTGTCCCAGTTCACCACCCACGTGCTTTCCATCGTCCGCCATCCAAGCCCCTTGACCCGGAGCTCGATCGTGGTGCCGACGGGACCTTCCTTCGGCGACATCTCGAAGGTCTGAGCGATCTCGAGGCCCCCCTGCGCAAGTGTCGTCTTGCCGTCGCGGACGAACACTTCATGCACGCCGCCGAAATCTTCAGGAATCGTGAAGCGCGTGTTGAGACGGCCGTTACTGTCGGTAGTCGCCTGCGACAGCGTCCGCGTCGTTTCCGCGTACTTCTTGCCGCGGAAATGGAAGTAGTCCTCGATCACCCATCCGCCATCAACCGTTCCCCACGCGAGGTCCACGGTCTTGTTCGCCGGAAGCCCCTCGGCGGCGACTTCGACGGGTGTGCCGACCACGGGCTTCGGCGTCTGAGTTCTGTCGTAGGTAAGCGTCAGGCGTTTCGGCGCGGGCGCGGAGGAATTCGCGGCCGGGTCGGCGGACGACGAAGTGCTCTGAGATTCTGGAGATTGCGGAGGGGCGCCGCGCCCACATCCATAAAGCGTGAGCGCGGCAATGATCGCGGCGCCGAGAACTGTCGCGGCGCGCATGGAAATCGCTTCCCTAGTTGGTTGCGGCCGTGCCGTCAACGATCGTCAGCTGCGATGCTTCGACGTCGAACGGCTTGAACTCGCCCGTGCGACCGTATTTGTCCTTGGCGGTCACCGTGAAGCGGACGATCCCGGTTGGCGCATCGTTCGGAACAATCCATTTCGCGACCCAGAAGGTGCGTTCGGGCTGCTGCGCGGTCGCGCGCCACCGCATCGGAATGTCTTTCGTCTGGCCGGCGTAGTTCAGATGCACGACGAGCTGGGTGTCGGAATCGGCATGCTGTCCGGTCTCTGGATCGACAGCCTCGATACGCCAGCCGACCGGCTCGCCACGCTTATACACATTGCTCAGCGTGCAGTTCTTCGGCTTGCCGGGCCCGAAGAAGTACGTCATGTCGCCGCGCAGAATCAGTTTGCCCGTCTTCTGGGCCGGCGCCTGGGCCGACAGGTGCAACGAGGCGATCGCGAGCCCCGCGATGACGACAGCCGATGACAGGATGATGGTCAGCGTCCTGCGCATTCCAGATCTCCTTTGCGTCTCGTCAACCAACAGCGATTGGTGCGCCGGACAGTTTACCTGAATTCGGCGGCGGGAGGTTATACTCGATTTTTCGCGTCTTCAACGCGCTCGACGCCTGCGGAAGTGGCGGAATTGGCAGACGCGCTAGCCTCAGGAGCTAGTGGCCGCAAGGCCATCGGGGTTCGAGTCCCCGCTTCCGCACCAGCCTTCAAATACTCGCGGTATTACGGGGATTTTCGAGGATCAACGGGGCAGCGTTGCACGAGCGTTGCACAAGATCGTCAGCGTCGGTGCAACAGCGCACCAAGCGCGTCGGCAGCATCGGCTTGCATGTCGGGTAGGACGTGCGCGTAAACCTCTAACGTCATGCTGACCTTCGCGTGGCCGAGCCGTTCACTGACTACGTGGATGGGCTGGCCGGCTTGAAGCAGTAGGGTCGCGCACGTATGGCGCAGGCCGTGGAACTTGATAGCCTTCACGTGCGCTGCTTTGATCAACGCCGCGTATTCCCGTTGCCCCAGATTGTTCATCAGCAACGGCTCTCCGTCGTCGCGGGTGAACACGAGCCCGAAGTCGTTATGCGTCGGCCGGCGCTGCATCATGGCTTTCCGCTGCTCCTTGCGGTGTTCGCGGAGTAGAGCGGCGGTATCTGCGTCGAGCGTGATGGTCGAGCTGCCGCACGACCCGAACCTTCCGCGCGTCCACGTCCACGTCTGCCCACTTCAACCCGCACAACTCGCCTTTACGCATCCCGGAATTGAGCGCGAGTCCGTAAAAGGCCGCCGGCTGCGGTTCTGCCGCCTTCGCTGCGTCGAAGAACTTGGCCGCTTCCGTCACGCTCCAACAATGCTGCCGCGCATCGTCACTCTTACTGCGGCTGCGCCGTGGCCGGCCTTCAAGGTCGCGAGCAGGATTCGACACGATCAACCGATCACGCATCGCCTTGCGGAGTGCCGAAAAGATGATCGTGTGATGCAGCGTCACCGTTGACGCCGACAGCTTCACGCTCGCGTAATACGTCTCGACGTGGTTCGGTCGTAGCTTCTAAAGCGGGATCGTCGCGATCGGCGCTTTGCTGATTGCGTTGTCGATGATCCCTTTGTAGCGGATGTATGTTGCCGGGCGAAGTCGCGAACGCGTGGCATCCAGCCAGTCACCGAGCCACTGACCGACCGTCAGCTTCGACGCTTCGACATACGTATCGTTCTCGACCGCACTGCACAAATCGCGCAGCTTGGCCTCTGCCTTCTTCCGCGTTCCACGGAACGTGATCGACGGTTGTTTTCGTTTTCCCGTTCGGGCGTCGATGCCAGCGGCGGATGGATCGGGCTCGGCAGGCGGAAGGCCGGAAACGGGATGGACGCGGCCGGAGCTGCTGTTGGCGTAGGCAGCGGTCAGGTATCCCGGTCACGCAACAGGCGATGTCAAAAGCGGACGGACTTGTCGGCCCACCAGAGCCCGTCACCGCAGCCAGGCGCAGTAACCTTTCCTTCCGATGTTGTCATCGAGTCGAGCCTGCCGGACATCGAAAGCCCGTCCCGTCCTGAGAATGAGAAGCCGCCGCTCTGCACCGCCAGTGTGATCGGCGTAGTCACAGGTGCCATTTCGCGGCCGCACGAGAGGCTGATCAAGGCGCCGTTGCGGATGGTGAAACGCATGTCCGTCAGGTAATGGTTGGAGCCGTCAGCGTGAGCGATCCAATCGCCATTCGGGTCGAACGAATCGGGAGCGGTGAATGTATAGCCGCCCGCCAATGTTGCGGCATGGCCCCCCGGATTGGTCACCGTGATGTCCACCGAACCCGCTGCGTGCGCACTTCCCGTAAATCGAATCGTCGTGCCGTCTCCGACCGTGCTGAACACTGCGACGTTTCCGATCGTGACGGTCGCGCCGGGCTCAAACTGCGAGCCTGTAATCGTGCCCCAAGTTCCGGCTGTGGTTACGACGTTCGGCGAGACGGCCGCGATCGTAGGCTGCGGCCCGGTTGGTGATGGGGCCGGAGTGACGACAGATGGTGCGGGCATCGACGAGGGGACGGACGGTGAGGATGGTGATCCGCCACAAGCAGCCGTCGTCAACGCGAGCAGCATTCCCATTCTCGCCAGCTTCAAGTTCGCGCTCGCTTTCTGATCAAAACAATTACGCTGACCACTTGGTCGATCGCATCGAAGTAGACGCTGGCGGATGCTACCACGGCGATACGAGCCCGAACCCGTTGCAACGAATTGCACGAACTCGGGATCACCAGCCATCAGTAGTAATCAGGACGGTCGCTCGATCGCGCGTCGTAAGTCGCTGTAAACACGCACCATCCGGCATTCGGTGCGAGTAGGCGACACTAGCCGTCAACACCGCCCCATCGAGTCCCCGCTTCCGCACCAACTGTACGTCTTATCCGTATCTTCGTCAGAACAACACTGATAGCTAACGGTGGGTAACCTGGACCATGGTCCGGGCATCTGAAATCAACCGGCGGCTCGAGCCGATCCCCTCAGATTTTCGAGTTTCTCGCAAGGAGCGGCTATTTCGCGGTCGGTGACTGATACGGAAAGCGGTCTTCCGCGCGCCGCTCGCGCTCAACCCAGACGTGGCGACAACAGGTGCCAGTGCAGATGGCGCCCCGTTCTCAATACGAACGGCGAGACGCGGACAAAGCCCTCGGCTCGGCAATGGGGACAGACGCTTTCCGGTGACGCAGAGCCAAAGCCTTTATCTTTGGAATCGGTCATCGTTAAGCGAAAGGCGTGTAGGGACCGTAGATAAACATTGACGGAACCCTCGCCGCTCGGTCTTATCCCCTGACTTGTGTGGTAAGCCGGTCTTAACCCCAGGGCGATCGAGGGCTCCGTCCGTTGTCGTGGGACCAGTCGCCAAGTATCCACGAAAACAGATGAACGAATTGTTAACGATTGCGAAGCTCTGGATTTTGAGGCGACCACAGAAAACCCCGCGGTCCAGCAAGCTCGAGTGGCGTACGCGCCTGTCTCGATCACAGGATTCGGTGATCGGTTGAAAACCGCGTCGGCGCAACCAAGCCCATAACTCCTTACAACCCGGCGTCTTCTCGACCATCACCCCCAATCGACGGACAGGATCACTTGTTGCCTGGAGCGAAACGAGCGCGTGCAGCCGATCACGCCATTGTTCCTCGTCGGGTTGTTCGTCACGATTCTGGTCGGGACGCTGCTCGCCTTCGAGGTGGGTCTCCGCCTCGGTCGATGGAGAAGCCGGAAACCGAATCCGGAGGCGCTGCTCCCCGTTCGAATGCTGGTCACGAGCACGCTCGGCATGCTCTCGTTCATTCTCGGTTTCACATTCGGGTTGGCCTCGTCCCATTTCGACACCAGAAGCCAGTCCATCTTTGATGAAGCGACCACGATTGGTACTGCGTACCATCGGGCGGATCTTCTTCCAGAGCCCGAGCGCACAAACGAGCGGCGACTCATTCGCAGTTATCTCGACATGCGCCTGGAGCCGCTCGAGGGCGCGAAGACGGACGTTGTCGGCCGATTGCGAGCATTGCAGGAACAGATGTGGCATGAAGCCGTTGGCGCGAGCCGGAAAGACGGTGCCGCGTCATTCGTGATGCCCTTCACGCAGTCGTTGATCGAGATCAATGCCCAGGCCGAACGGGTCCTGACTGGAATCCGTTCGCGCATCCCGGTCGTCGTCTGGGTCATCCTGAACGCCATCATGGCCATCTCTGTTGCGGCCGCCGGCTATCACGCCGGTTTGGCCGGGACCCAACGATCGATTGCAGCCGTCGCCTACGCGCTGGTCTTTGCTGCCGTCATCGTGCTGATCACCGCCGCGGACATTCCAGGTGTGTCACAGCTACGGACCAGCCACCAGGCGCTGGTTGACTTGCAAGAGCGATTGAAAACGCCGTGAGGAGTCATGCATCTACCGAACAACATCACGAATGAGCCCCACCCATCGTTCAACGACAAACGAATAGCGAAGGCGTTGGGCCTGCTGAAGGACGCTCACAGCGTCGAGTTGAAACTCACGGTCCTCGACGCCGAACGCGACTCCGCGGTGGTGCAACTGGACCTCGACGTGCTCCACGCGGAGCTGCGACAGGTGATCTTCTTCGACACGCCGGATCTGCGGTTGAATCGCGCCGGCATCATCGTCCGAGCCAGGCGCGCGCGAAAGGGTGGTGACGCGGTGATCAAGCTGCGTCCGATCCTGCCCCGTGAGCTGCCGAATCGTCTACGCCGCTCCGATCACTTCCTGATCGAGATCGATGCGATGCCCGGTGCGTACGTCTGTTCCGGGACATTGCAGGACAGTGTCGACGACGAGGACGTGAAGGCTGTGATTCGCGGCGCGCGGCCCATTCGAAAACTGTTCTCGGCCGAGCAACGCGCATTTTATGCAGACAATGCACCACGAGGCCTCGAACTTGATGCGCTGACGCCGTTTGGTCCCATCAACGTCGCGAAAACGAAATTCGATCTGGGCGATGACATCGGGCGAACGGCGAAGGCCGAGCTCTGGTTTTATCCCGATGGCTCCCGCATCCTCGAACTCTCGCTGAAATGTCCGCCTGAGAAAGCGTTTCAGCGGGCGGCCGACGTCAAGGCCGCCCTCACCCGCCGCGGGATCACGCTCACCGGCGAACAACAGACCAAGACTCGCAAAGCACTTCAGTATTTCGCTCACCAACTCGCTCAGAGGGCCGCGTAACCCGGAACGCCTCGAAGGGTTCCGCGGTGCGTCTTTGTATCGTCCTCCTGCTGGCGTCGGCATTGACGACGCCAGCACGCCTGCAGATCTACCTGGTGGACGTCGAAGGTGGCAAAGCGATGCTGGTGGTGTCACCCGCCGGCGAGTCGCTTCTGGTGGACACCGGGAACGTGGGGGCGGGCGCGCAGCGCGACGCGAATCGAATCCTGGCGGCCGTCCACGACGCGGGCCTTCACCAAATCGATCATCTCGTCACCACGCACTGGCACCGCGACCACTTCGGAGGGATGGCCCTGCTGGCCCGGCGCATCACCATCCGCGAGTTCATCGATCACGGTGCAAATACTCAACCGGATCCGGTCGTAGATGCATTTCTGCACAAGACATATCCGGTCCTGTATCGAACGGCGAAACATACCGTCGCCGTTCCAGGCGACACTATTCCCCTCGGTGACGTCGACGTACGTGTCGTCGCTTCAGCCGGCAACACGATCCAGATGCCGCCCTCGGACGAGACGTCAAACCCTTATTGCGCCGCATTCAGGCGGCGAGCGGACGTCGTCACCGAAAACAGTCAGTCGATTGGGCTCGTCCTTTCATTTGGCCGTTTTCGGATGGTCGACCTCGCCGATTTGACCGCCAACAAACAATTCGAGTTGATGTGCCCTGCCAATCCTGTTGGTCCGGTCGATGTGTTGATGGTCACCCATCACGGGCAGCCGCCGGGAAACACGGACGTGCTTGTCTACGCAATCGAACCTCGGGTCGCGATCATGAACAACGGACTCCGCAAGGGGGGACAACCTGAAGTCATGACGACGATCCACACAGCTCCGGGCCTCGAAGACCTGTGGCAACTGCATGCCTCGGAAATAAGTGGGCAGGAATACACCGTGCCGGGACTCTTCATCGCGAACGGCTCGGACACGCCACAGCACGCCATGCCGATCGCGCCGCTGCGACCGGCCCAGTCTCGAAACAGTGCACCGCCGGCTCACAATGGGAGGGCCTCTTGGATCAAGCTGTCGGCGTATCGGGATGGATCGTTCACCGTGACCAATGCACGTAACGGTTTCTCGAAAACGTACAGGGCGAGAGCCGACGTCCCCTTCCCTGCCTTCCGCCATTGAATCGATCCCGCCGAGGCACCCCGGCAAATATTTTTTGACGAGCTAGCGGAACAGCCGCTCTTCGGTTAACGTGGTGGACCCAAGTGGAGGGGGTTTGCCCGTGGTGCGGATGGTGAGGTGGAGCATCGCGTCGATCGGCGCGCTGTGCCTCGCGTGCGGCGGCACTTCTCCCCTGACGGCGCCCAGTACGCTTTCGACGGCGACGAAGGCGGCCATTCCGGGCACCGGCGACTCCGCGTTCAGTCCGGACGCCGGCCTGCCACTGCTGGCGCCGGAGACGTTTGTCGGTGCAGGCGACATCGCGCAGTGCACCAACGGCGGGACACCGGACGCCACGGCACGGCTGCTCGACTCGATCGACGGCACCATCTTCGCGCTCGGCGACAACGCGTATCCGTCCGGCACCGCCGAGAACTACCAGACGTGCTACGACTCGTCATGGGGCCGCCACAAGGGGCGGACGCGTCCCGTGGCCGGCAATCATGAATACGACACGCCTGCAGCGGCTCCCTATTTCGACTACTTCGGGTTCAACGCCGGTCCTCCGGGCGTCGGTTATTACAGCTACAACCTGGGCAACTGGCACGTCGTCGCGTTGAACAGCAATCTGCCGGTCGGCCGCTCGTCGGCGCAGGCCGCATGGCTGCGCAACGATCTCGCCGCCAATGCATCCCGCTGCACGCTCGCCTATTGGCACTTCCCGCTCTTCTCGTCGTCGAAACACGGCAACGTCGAGATGATGCGCGACTTCTGGCGCATCCTCTACGACGCCGGCGCTGACGTCGTCCTGTCGGCGCACGATCACGTCTACGAGCGCTTTGCACCGCAGACGCCCGATGGCGCCGCCGATCCGATGCGCGGGATCCGCGAGTTCGTGGTGGGCACCGGCGGCGCGCCACCGTATCCGTTCGTCGATGTGAAAGAGAACAGCGAAGCACGCCTCAGCACGATCGGCGTGCTGAAGATGTCGCTGAAGGCTGGCGGCTATGACTGGAACTTCATTTCAGCGTCAGGCGGTGGGGATGCTGGATCGGGTTCGTGTCATTGAACGCAAATCCCACATCCCAAGACCCAAAATCAAAAGAAATCTCGAACCAACTAGTGGCCTCCGTGTTTCCGTGGCCCGTATCGCCCGTTCGATTTGGGTTTTGGGATTTGGGATTTCCTACTGCATCGCAGCGATGTACTGCCGCACGATATCGGGCCGCGTACGGATGAACTGCTGGACCGTCGCGTGCATCTCTTCGAACTGCGTGAGCGAATACGGCGCAAACGCATCCGCGTATACCGCATCGCGAATCTGCTGATAGTCGCGTTGCGCTTCCGTCAAGAGCCAGCTGTCCGTGCTGACGAGATCGGCGATCTGGAGGAGCGTCGCAAGATACTGCGCGCGATACTTCGGGTCATTCCAGATCTTCAACGCGAGCACGTTGGTGTTCATGTTGTACGACGGTGGAAGGTCGGACGCCGTGAACGCATTGCCCTGATCCCACGGAATCAGCACAAAGAGGTTTTTTCCGGCGAAGCGGTACAGGTAGAAGTTGTTCGCGCCGACACCGCCGACGAGCCCATCGCTCTGCGCCACGAAGTTCTGTATGGCCAGCTGCGTGATGAAGGCGTTGACGTCCAGGTATCCACCGAGCCGCGATTCGAGATCGGACTGCGGCGCATCATTGATGCGCTGTACGAGATCGCGTATCGGCATGTAAAGATTCGCGACCGACTCGAATTCGTGCGTCTTCGGACTGAACCGCGGCACGTACCAGCCAAGCCGCGGACCTGGATCCTGGAAGCCCCAGTTGTCGTTCTCGAGGTGATTGAACTCGTAGAGATAACCGGTGTCCTCGCCGAAGCGGTCGCGCAGGAACGACTCCACCACCTCTTCGGTGACCGCGTACACACCAACATATTCGCGTTCGGCACCCGCGAACAGGCGCACGTGCGCCACGCGCGGGGCGGCGATCCCCATCTGGCGAAAGAGGAGCATCGCCAACCGGTTCGTGATCATCGAGGGGTCCTGCCACGAGCTGTCGAGCGTGAGCGCATCGAGGCCAAAGAATGTCTGGCCGGTCACGTAGCGATTAAAGTCGAGGCGAAAACTCGGCTTGTGACCGTTGCGCGAGGTCACACCGCGCACTCGAATGGCGGCGTTGCGCACCCGCACTCCCCTCCACTCGACGTCGGCCGGGTAATACGTGTTCTCCTGGAAATGCGTGTGCAGGTCCTCCCAGTCCCGCGCATTGAGATGCACCCACAGATCCTCGAGCGAGTTTCCATCCAGCAATGAATCGATCTGCGTTTGCGCCACGAGCGGACGGCCGGCGACGAGGCAGAACGCAGCGAGAAGCACCGTTGCGATGAGTGCGGGCCGGGTGCGGCTCCTCATCTCAGAATCCGAGCTGAACGCGGAACACCTGGCTCCAGAGATTTCCCTGGCTCACAAGGACGCGACCGTCCTCTGTCCGCCGTTCGTGAATGACATTCGCCTGCAGCTTCACGAAGGGGTTCCAGAACCAGTTCACGCCGGCCGTCCACACATCGTCGGCTCGCGGCATCACCCACGGCGCGCGTGGTGACGAGAACGACCCGTCGTTGACGCCAGGACTCCACGCCGCGAGACGCTCGCGGCGCACGCCGATCTCGATGGCGCCGATGCCGCCGCGCAGAAACGGTCGGTCAGGCGCGATGGAATCCCTCATTTGCCCGCCGGTCAGCAACCAGACGCCGCTCGCATACCAGCCGCGTGCGTAGGCGTTTGGCAAGTCCTGGTTCTCGATCCCTTGTCCAAATCGCTGATCCCGCGTCTCGATGTACTCGCCTTGAAGCTGGACCGGCCCAGGACGCCATTGGAACTCGCCGCCGATACGCCGGCGATTGCCGTTCACGAACAGCTGCTGGAAAAACGTGTCGCCAGGAATGGTTTTGCCCCGGACGCCGTTCGGTCCCGCTGGAAGCACACCGGTGGTGAACGCGACGCCCGCCGAGAACGTGCGAAACAGGTTGTCATACGTATTCCAGGGGCGAACCACGAGACGGCCGGCGTAAGTGCGGTCGGCCTGCGCGTCGGTCCGCTCGGATTCGCGTACGTTGTCGCCGCCATGTTTGAAGACACCTGCTTGATACCGTAGTGTCTCGTTGACAGCCCGGCCGAACACCATGAGTCCGACGTCGCGTCCCGGCGCGAGAAATGAGGCAGCAAGGGATCGGTAGTTGAAATCCAGATCCATGCCGCTGGTGAGCTGTTCGAGGCTGAAGGGAATCTTGAACTGCCCGGCGCGCACCTGCAGTAGCCGGAACGAGCGTGTCTGGATAAAGATATCGCGCCACGGCTGGCTCGCGTCGCTCAGCTCGCCTTCAATCTGGTAATCGAATTCCCTCATCAACCTGCCTTCGACGCCAATGCGCGTCCGGGGCAGATCAACCACCGGCTTGGATGGCGTCTCGGGTTCGTCGGGGAAATCGCGAAAATCCACCTGCGCCTTGAAGCGAATGCCCGCCGTCAGCAGGTTCCCAGCCTTCATGGACGGCCGTTTGTCGAAGCTCAGTTTCACCTGCGCCAGCGCCGGTGCCGTTGCGGCCCACAGCAGAACGGCGAGAGCACACGCCCATGTGAATACGACGCGAGGGGGACAGCTTCTCATCGATCGATCGCGCCGCGAGCAGACCCGTAGATGCAGCCCAGCCGCTCGAGCACAGCCCGCGGACGCAATCGCTGTACCGTGAGACCCTGCTGATGCGTATTGAAGAATGTGGCGCGAATGCGCGGCAAACGGCTAACGCGTCTCGGCGAGTTGTTGGATTTGCCCCACTGGCGTGTCGAGGTGATCGGCCGCGAGATCGAGCAGCAGCGACTGCGCGGAGATACCGGGCTCGCCAGGTCGCGGCATAAGCCGCCGATATCGGCCGGACGGAAGCAACTCCCGCGCGGAGAGCGTATCGGACAGATAACTATCGAGAACCTCGTAGCGAATCCGATGAGCCAGCGCCCGGTCTTTCAGCGGCACGACAATCTCGATACGACGATCGAAATTACGAGGCATCAAATCTGCGCTTCCGATGAACGTCTCTTCGGCGCCGCCGTTTCTGAAGTACCAGATCCGGCTGTGTTCCAGGAACCGGCCGACGATGCTGCGAACGCGAATCCGATCGCTGACGCCGGGCATGCCGGGTCGCAACACCGATACCCCTCGAACAATCAGGTCCACCTGGACGCCTGCACGCGACGCGCGGTGAAGCAAATCGATGGCGGCGGCATCGACGAGCGCGTTCATCTTCAGGACGATGTGGGCGGCCTCGCCGCGCTGCGCCCAGGCGATTTCACGCTCGACCAGCGCGCGCAACCCGGCGCGCAGCGCGAACGGGGCGCAGATTAACGTTCGCGTGACCGGAGTGGGCGTGGCTCCGGCCATGAACTCGAATAGCTCCGCCACGTCCGAGGTAATCGACTCATCGCACGTCATCAGCGCGAGGTCGGTGTAGACCGTCGTCGTGAACGAGCTGTAGTTGCCGCTCGACAGATGCGCATAGCGGCGGATGCGAGTGGCCTCGCGCCGTTCGATGACGAGCATCTTCGCATGGACCTTCAGCCCGGCCGGTGCATGAATGACCTGCGCACCCGTAGCCGTGAGCGCACGCGCCCACTCCGCGTTCCAGCGCTCGTCGAACCGCGCCTTCAACTCGACGACGACCCGCACGCGCTTGCCGCGGCGCGCCGCATCGACGAGCGCCTCGACCACAGGTGAGTTGCCGCGATCGGTACGATACAGGGTCGCAGAAATCGCCTCGACCGCCGGATCCGCCGCCGCCTGACGCAGGAGATCGATTACCGGCCGGAAGGACTCGAAGGGGTGGTGCAGCAGAATGTCGCCGTTGCGAATCGACGTGAACATGCACGACCCGATTCGCGGAGACGTCTGCGGGACCAGCGGCGGATAACGCAGATCGGCGCGCGGCAGTTGCGTGAAATCCCAGAGACGCTTCAGATCGAGCACGTCGCGCGTGCGGACGATCGCTTCCGGCTGCACGGATAACGCCTGCGCGAGACAATCGACCAGACGCGCCGGTGCCGCACGTTCGACGACCATCATCAGCACGGGATTGGTCTCGCGCTGGCGCACGGCGGCAATGGTGCGCTGCGGCAGCTCGTCAGCGGCAGCCGCCTCGAGCACGATGTCGGCATCGCGCACGATCCGGAACGGGTGCGCCGACTGGATGCGCGCACCTGGAAACACGCGATGCAGGTTCGCGGCGACGACTTGATGCAGCCACACGAACACGTCGCCTGCGGAGTCACGCCGCGTCGCGACGGGAACCAGCGTTGAGAGCTGCTCGGGAATGCGCAAAATCGCGAGCCGTCCGCGATCGAGCTCCACGGCGACGTTCAACCCAAGGCCCGGCGCATCCGCCACCGGCGTGCTGTGACAGATGAGTGGCGTGATGAGCGGCAGGATGTTGTCGACGAACTGTTCGTCCACGTCTGCACGTTCAGCGGCGCGTAGCTCGTTGTAATCGACGACCGCGATGCCCGCCTTGGCCAGCGCAGGCAGGAGATGCCGGCGAAGCACGCGATATCCGTCGCGCAGCAGGGCGTGCATCTTCCGCGTCAACTGCTTGGCAGAGGGCGAGGCCATCCACGTGCGGCCGCGAACCATGACGAATTCGTCGAGATTGCGCCCGAGGATGCCCAGGAACTTGATGCGTTCGAGCAGTGGATTGCGCTCGTCGCGTGCCTCTTCGAGCACGCGGCGCTCGAATTCGATGAGGCTCATGTCGCGATTGATGTCATCTGACATC
>Ga0068859_100005034_pt1 | contig 13408 bp, 12 predicted proteins | sample KBSSwiS22_FD_66585 | JGI IMG/M metagenome (GOLD analysis project Ga0068859, IMG submission 66585) | Switchgrass rhizosphere microbial communities from Kellogg Biological Station, Michigan, USA - KBS Switchgrass S2-2 | ecosystem: Host-associated > Plants > Roots > Rhizosphere > Soil ... | reverse complement strand
CATGAGACTGAAAGGAGGCGCTGTGCAGAAAATATATATCGGCGTTGACTTTCATGCACGACAACAAACCATCTGTTATTTGACAACTGATAGTGGAGAGCTTGTGCTCCATCAACTAAAGCACCAGGACAAAGCCGCGGTACGTGCTTTCTACGCGCAGTTCAGCGGTGACGTCATCGTGGGACTGGAAGCCAGTGGTTACAGTCCCTGGTTCGAACGGCTGCTCGAAGAACTCGGCTGCGAAGTCTGGCTGGGCCATGCCACTGAGATTCGGCGGCGCGCCCGCTGGCGCCACAAGAATGACCGGCGTGACGCGGAATTGATTCTGGAATTAATGCTCCATGATGAATTTCCGCGTCTCTATCTGCCGCCCTTGCAGAGCCGGGAAGTGCTGCGCATGCTGCGCTATCGGCAAAAGCTGATCAAGATACGCACCATCGGCAAGAATAGCCTGCAAGCCTTGGCCTTGCAGGCTGGGTTGGCCAAAGGGCCGCACTTGTTTAGTAAAGCTGGGCTCCAGCAACTGCGTCAGGCTTCGATGTCAGCGGCTATGCAATGGCAACGGGAACAGTGGCTGCAACTACTCGAGCCACTCGAGGCCCGACTGCTGGAAACGAGGCTCTGGCTGAAACAACAGAGCCACGCTGATCAGCGCATCAGTCGCGTGCGCACGCATCCCGGCATAGGTCTTTTGACCGCACTGTGTCTGGTGCATTCACTGGAGCCAGTCAGTCGCTTTGCCAATACCCGAAAAGTGACCGCTTATGCCGGCTTGGATCCGTTGGAACGTTCTTCCGCAGAGCGCCAGCGCTTTCTCGGCATCAGTAAAGGCGGCGCGCGCGTGCTGCGCTTCCTGCTGGTGGAAGCGGCGCACACGGCGATCCGCAAGGATGCTGAGCTGAGACGGTTTTATCAGCGCCTGGCGGAGCGTCACGGGCGCCCGAAGGCCAAGGTGGCAGTGAGCAGAAAACTACTCATCCGTGCTTACATCATGTTGCGTGATGAGATCGATTATGCGGAATTCCAACGACGTGCCGTCGCAGCTCGGCTGGCCCGACAGAGTTCTAGGCCTCCATGCCTGTAGCTTGATTGGGCGGCCGGCCTTTCTGTTGGCTCCAGAGCCCAGAAAGTGCGGAGCAAACCTCATGGAAGATAACCGCATAGATGATTGTTCGTGGCCGATACGCCACTGAACATTTGAGGACCGCTAACGGCGGTAAATTAAAACTTAACAGTCTCATGTCAAAGAGCAAAACAGCAAATAGAGCAACGCAGGCGCTGCGGCGTCATGGTCAGAGTGTGCTTAAAAAATCTCTTGACTGCGAACATCGCTTCATAGATGAACTCTGAACTATGCGTGGCCCTTCTTTGCGCCTGCAATCTAGCAGTGAAGATGGGGAAGCGGGATGTGTCTAAGGTAATGTTTCAGGGTCATGAATTCACCATGACCTGTTCGGCGATTAAGATTTATCAGCAGAACCCAAGCTCGCGTGCTTTTAGCGCCGCTTGAGTTCGGTCACGCACCTCGAGCTTGCCTAGAATGTTAGTCACGTGATTCTTCACCGTGCCTTCAGTTATGAATAATGCTTCGGCAATTTCACGATTCGTCGATCCCCTCGCGATCAGCCGCAGGATTTCCAGTTCGCGATCCGACAGCGGTTCGACCAGCGTAGCTGAAGACGGCGGCTGATCCGAGAGACGAGTGAATTCTGCCAGCACGCGCGTCGTGACCGACGGCTGCAGAAACGACTCGCCACGTGCCGCCGCACGAATTGCCGCGAACAGGTTTTCTGAAGGCGCATCTTTCAGCAGATAGCCGACTGCGCCTGCGCGCAAACAATCAAAGATATACTCATCGCCGTCAAAAGTGGTCAACGCAATAACGTGGCAATCAGGTTGTGCTGAATGTAGCTGGCGCGTGGCCGCGACGCCATTCATTACCGGCATCTGGAGATCCATTAAGACAACGTGCGGGCGAAAAGAATCGGCTAACTCAAGAACCTCGGCGCCGTTGGCCGCTTCGCCGACTACTTCCAGGTCCGGTTGCGAAGTAATCAGCATTCTAAGAGCTTCACGAAACAGCGATTGGTCATCTGCCAGTAAGATTCGAATCATCCTGGTATTCCTACTTCCAACGTGAATCCTTGATTAGCTGCGGTAGCGATTCTCACTTCGCCGCCTGAGCTTTGCACTCGCTCGTGCATCCCAACCAGGCCGAAGCCTTTTGTCAATTCTGTCGTGCCAATGCCATCGTCATGCACCTTCAGCCAAACACTGTCCGTCGAGTAGTTCAGGGTCACTATGGCCGCGTGCGCCCGTGAGTGCTTACGCACGTTCGTCAGTGCTTCCTGCGCGGCCCGGTATAAAGTCAGTTCGGCAGCTGGAGACAGGGTGCGCGGAGTGCCTGAAAATTGAAATTCCGTCGGCAGGCCGGACACTCGGCACTCGTCAATCAAGGTGTTCAATGAGTCGATTAGCGAACGCGCTTCCGCTGGAGTAGCACGGAGCGCGGCGACTGAACGTCGAACATCTGCCAGCCCTTTCTGTGCCAGACCTTGAGCTTTGCGAAGTACGTCCAGACTACCCTCGCGATCTTTTTCGAACACCGCCATCGCTGCTTCGATTTGCACGATGACGACGGTCAGATAGTGACCGAGGCTGTCGTGAATTTCTCTGGCAAGACGATTCCGCTCCTTAACAGTCGCAAGTTCTTCTACCTGATCCGCGTATTGGCGAAGCTTGTCGTTCGCCTCTTTCAACTCCCCGACCAATCGTTCGACTTCCCGCTTAGCGCGCTGCTCGTTGACTGCAAGTTCCGTGATCACGACGACAAAAACAATCCCCACCAAAAAGAAAAATCCCAACACCGCTGCCGGACGCCAGCCAGAGTAGATAGACAGCGGAACCACTAACACCAGCAACATTGTGGCGCAAGCGGCGAACATCAAACGTCGCGGGAACAGCACCACCGCTTGTCCGGCAACTGGCAGCAGCGCAAACATGATCACCTGCGACATTGCCAGTGAGAGCAGGAAACCACCTATCGCGATCTGAGTTGCGACGTAAATGAGCGATCGTCTGATCGAATCCGATTTCCTGGCCCAGGCATATCCGAAGACGCCGTTAAATAGATAAGCCACAGCCAAACCGATCAGTACGGCTGCTTTAGCCTTCCCGAAGCGGTTCATCACGTAACTCATCGTAACGAGTGCTGAAGCGTAGGCGCCGAGCGTCACGACGAGGAAGCCGAGCGAGTGAAGGCCCAATATTCGGCTGCGGTCGGATACGCGAAAGGCTTTCATGATCTTGTAGCGGAAGAAGCTTAAGCCGCAGATTCTCGCAGATAAAGGCTGATACGATCTGCGTTATCCGCGAAATCTGCGGCTTGCCTCACTTACCTTGTATCCGTTCCATGTTGTAAACACGTTCGCGAGCGGGCTTGGTTCCGTCAGCCGGCCATTTCAAAGTAGCTTTCCAGGCGTTGTCAGATACGCGCTGCCACTTGAAGGAGTTTTTGGCATTCGCAAACGGCTCAAAGTTGATCCCAGTGTCGTCAATCGAACTCGCAACGTAAGACCCATTTCCGAATCGTCCATCCTGTAGTTCAAAACGTGAAGTATCTACAACCTTGGTCAACTTCTCATCCGGAAAAGTATCGACAACCAGAGTCGACTCGTTTTCAAAGCGATACCGTTCAAAGAATGGCGCCTGGTCCACGCCTGAGCCGCGCCACGTGCCTTCTATCCATCGCAACTTGCCGATATCAGCCGTTGAAAACTTCTTCGCCTCAGATCGATTGGTCTGAGCCTCGGGTGAACGCTGGCAAGCAGCAAACAACAACATGAACAAAGCCGCAGAGGTAATTACTCTATATGTCATGACCATCTCCACTATTGCGCAACTGGATTCTCATTATCACGGAGAACGCGGGAAGACGAATTCACCACTCGGATCTCGTTGGCGCATCGCGAGCACTTTCCCGCCCTCAACCGTAAAGGAGATGACAACGTCCGGAAACTCCTTGACGCGGAACTGGTGTGGGCGCCACGGCTGCAAGTCCGGACCGCCGCGAATCGCGAGGCCTTTTCCAGGCTGAAAGGTGAGCACGGTCTTTCCGCCACTGGGAGAGATGTAAGTCCCTGCATACGCCTGCAGCGTAGCGTCGCTCGACAGCGCTGGCGGCACTCGACGTGTGAACGTCACCGCAGCTTCATCCAGAGAGATCTCCACACCCTCGATTTCGCCCATAGGATTGGTTCGGAAATTAAGCGAGAACTTGCCATCCTGCTCGTCGTCGGGCGTGTCGAACCGGTCGTAATGAAAATGATTCAACGGCATCTTGATACCGTGAAAGTCGAAGCTGAGTTCCTTATCGCCGCGCCCCACAGTCACAACTCCATAGGCCGGATGCGCAAACTCGCCCACGTAATCATCCAACGCATGCGAGGGTTTTGTGCCCGGTACGCGCCCCACGTCCGCGACCGCGCGGGCCTTGCTCCCAGCCGCTTTGTTCTTCAGCCTGATCTCGTTGAGGCGCTCAGACCACGGCGTCAGCGGCAGGCCGAGCAGGCGCTCGTAGATGTTGTAAGTCAGACCGTTGTACAGAGGTGCGACGTGGTCGCCGATGACCAGCACGATTACACCGATCGAGTCGTTCGGCATGATCGAGATTTGGGAGTGAAACCCGGGCAGGTCGCCTCCGTGGAGCGCCAACAGATGGCCGCGATACGACGACACCGTTCGGCCCATCCCGTAATACGCGTTCAGGTTCTCTCCCCAGCCACGACTCTCAAGCCCGGAGTTCGGCAGCGCGAGCGAGGGCGCCATCGTTTCGCGGAGCACCGCTTCCGGGATCATTTGTTTGCCGTCCACCTTGCCTTTGTTGAGCAACGCGATAACCCAACGCGACAGGTCCTCTACGTTTGAGTTGATCGCGCCGGCAGGAGCGATCGCGACTTCCGCGGTGTAGTAAGGCTGCCGGTACAGCTCAGTGCTATCGCGCCTTTCGGAGTAGGGCACGGCTGGCTCCGGACCCTTCAGGTTATCTTCGATGGTCAGCGTTGAGCGCGACATGCCCAGTGGATCGAAGATGCGTCGTTGGACGAACTGTTCCCAGGTCTTTCCGCTCAACTCCTCGACGACCTGACCGGCCGCAGTGAACATCAGGTTGTTGTAAAGGAACTTTGTCCGCAATGGCGCAGCAGGTTCGAGATAGCGCAGACGATCCCACAGTTCGCGACGCGTGAAGCTGGATTTGTACCAGATGGAATCGTGACGCGTGACGCCGGTGCGATGCGAAAGCATGTCGCGGATCGTCACCGAGCGGTCGAGGTCATCATTGTAGAACCGGATCGCGGGAACGAACTGCTTGATAGGTTCGTCCCAACGCAGCTTTCCTTCGTCGACGAGCAGGCCCACGGCCACGGCTGTGAAGAGCTTCGAGTTTGAGGCGATGGGCTGCGTGGTGGTGGTTGTGTAGGGTAGCTTCTTTCCATAATCGCGGAAGCCGTATCCCTTCGCGAAGACGAGCTTGTCTCCCATCACGATGCCGATGCCGATGCCCGGTGCATTCCAGTCTTTCATCACCTGTTCCATGTAGGCGTCGAATCCTTTGAGGCGGGCTTCGACAGGCTCTTGCTGTTGCGCAACAGCGATGCTGGAAATGAATGTGAGCGCAGCGATCAGACCGAGTGCGTGCTTCAGTTTGAATATCATGGGGGCCTCCTAATCCAGTGGCTCGGTACGAATTCGCGGTCACGTATAAAGCGAATGGCGGCTAAAATGCAAATGTGAAGTAGACAGCTCCCACCAGTAGCAGGTAGGAAACAGCGTGGTTCCAACGTATTGCCTGGCCGAACAGCAAATAGGCAATAACCGTGAAGACCACCAGAGTGATGCACTCCTGCATGATCTTTAGTTGTATGACAGTGAATGTTTGCGCTCCGATGCGGTTCGCAGGCACCTGAAAGATGTACTCGAAGAGCGCAATGGACCAGCTGGCCACGTCAGCCCGCTGTTTGCTGGATATATTTCCAGATGGAAGAAAGTTGAGCCGGCGGTAACAAAACTTACTGCCGGCGCCATCCGCATAGACAGCGCCGGAGAAGTCTGGGTGAATAATGAATTGGTAACGCCTGCGTTGACGAAAAAGGAATTGCTACTACTTGAGTATCTTTGCCTGTCGCCGGGGCGATTGCGAACTAAGGAGGAGATAATATCCGCGGCTTACCCCGATGAGTACAGATCCGGCTCTGGGGTTACAGACGATGCGCTCAACGCAGTGGTTAAGCGATTACGTGATCGGCTCTCGCCATATTCCGCTTTCGGAGACAAGATCGTCACCGTGCGCGGAAAAGGTTATCGCCTGGAGAGTACGTAACTCAGCACCTCGCGTCAGGACTACGCTCCGAACTGTCGAAGGTGATGATCGGTGTGTTTATACGTGACCACGCCCCATTCACGCCAGGTCATTGGACCAAACAGCGGATGAGCGGGCGCTAAGCCGTCACGAGGTCCGGTGCCGACGCGTTCCAACAACTCCAGCACCGCCGCACGCTCTTCTTCCAGCGATGCCGAAGTGTCAGGCTTCAAGGCGGGCGCTGTCGGCGCTCCCTTTGGGAAGGGAAGCACGTAGAGAATAAGATGCTTGAGCGGAAACACCTGGAACGCACGCTTATTCGCCGAAGGCACTGGCAATTCACCAACGGTCATGCTCATGGCCAGGTGAAGATGCCGCAACATCGCGGCTACGTCCATCGAGCCCCATCGCCCGGTGGACGACACCGACAGCGACCGTAGCCGATTACCGATTGCGGCCCGGTCGGTTTCGTTGTGAATCGAGCGCATTTCGTCACACTCCTTTTTATAGAAAAGCGACGTTACTCAACTTTTTATGTAGCTGATCCCGCAGTTCCTTAGCATGGTTGCCGGCAGCCATTATGAACAACATGTAGTTCTTGTTGCCGAGCTTTGCGAATGTCGTGGCCACCATGGTGTCCTGCGTGTGGCCATTCACATCGGATGCGTTCTTCTTAACGTCGGACAATCCGATCTCCTTCATCATCGCTTTGATGGTGTTCCAGATGTCGGCATCAGACTCAATAGCAGGACTAGACATGTTGAGGCTGCGCCAATAAAGCGCTGGGATTGCCATAGCTACTCCTTTCGTATCGGGCTGGTTGCCCTAAACCAGTCATAGTATATAGTGCGGCGCCTTGGCCAAAGCGCCGACAAGTCGGCGCACTCGAAGGAGGTGCTCGATTCTCAGAAAATCTTGTCATTAACGCGAAGGCTATGCTAAGGTCTCCGTCGCCATACCTAGCAATTTCATTGAGTCCGCTTTAACTCACTGAATCTGGTTGTTAGTCAGACGAACAATACACTGATTGAGTTCTCCAATATCTTCACGGAGATCTCTGATCCAAACTCTCTGCTCGAACTCAAACAACAGGAGAAAAACTATGTCGGACACCCCCGTACAAAGTGCTTTGACCGCACTAATGCCCATCAAACCCACCCACGTTGATTTTCTGCGTCAAAAGTTAATCGACGAACCCATCAACCGCTCGGGTCTCGACGCTGTGGGTACGGTCCACTTCGCCCGAATCTTCGTGTTTAAGAAGGACAACATCCAGGGTATTAACTCAAATCTCGCCGCAGTAATTACCACCTATGACGGATCTTTCGATAAATACATCCAGGACTTCGTGAATAACGATGACGTGGCCGCGTTCTTCGACTCGTTCCTTGAAGCGGTAGACGACGAACAGGCAAAGAAAATAATTCCCGTTGCCAAGAATTCGAAAGCCTTCGCAGCGTTAATCCTGAAATACGATGTCACGAATCCGGCCACGAAGTGGGGCCAGTGGTATAGCGCCTATCCCGAACTAACGGTGCAGAACATCCTACATCCGTAAATCCATGTAAGAACGCCGAGCCTCCCTGCGGGTGATGCTATCGCCCGCAGCGCGGTGAGGTTTGTCCGGTCGTTTTGCAAATCCAGCAAGTGAGAAGGAGTCGTTATGCCCGAGTCCACTTTAAATACAACTGCAACTCCCGCTGATCCTCTGAAGATTCATCCCGAGGATCTTCCCGACATCCAGGGAATGATCTTGCATGGGTATAACATGCCGAAGGTCCGGCACTTCGTGCTAACGATCGGTGACATCTCCGCAGCGCTAACTTTTCTTAAAAACTTGTCCTCGGGCTCCGGCCTCCTGTCAGTGACCAGCGCCGCGCGCTGGCCCCCAGGCATGAAGCCGGAGTATGCGCTCCAGATTGGACTGACGGCGAAGGGCCTCGAAGCACTGGCGCTGCCCGCAACTATCAATTTCGATACCGGCAACTTCGGCTCATTTCTCGGTGGCGCGGTCGCAGCCGCTGAATCGGTTTCCGACATTGGACCTAACGACCCGAGTAATTGGGTGACCAAGCTGAACCGAGATAACGCGGATCTCGCTCATATCCTGCTCTCGTTGTATACCTTCACTCCTGAAGCTCGCGTGGAGTTCTCGGTAAAACTGCGAGCGATGTTTGCTCCAGTCATTCCGTCGCCAGGGGAGCCCGGACACGACGTCCTCGAATGGGATGTTGATCCGATCATCGAACTGGATCCGATCACGCTGGAGAAATATCGCGCTATTCACTTTGGCTACACGGACGGCATCTCGAACCCGATCGTCGATGAGGTTGGTTTACCTCCGCTGCGTCCGAAACAACTTCCCTATGTTCCTGCCTGGCAGTTTGTTCTGCGGGACGGAAGACCAGTGAAATACAATTTACCGTCGCCTTTGGAATTGGGACAGAACGGAAGTTTCAGTGCGTTCCGTATCCTCGAGCAAAATGTCCCTGCCTTTGAGGTTTTCCTTAAGGCCGGTGGCCGGGATGACGCTGCTCAGGAATTGCTGGCCAGCAAGTTGTGCGGCAGGTGGCGTAATGGCAATCCCGTGGTGATTCGTCCGGATACTCCGGGGCCACGCCTCTCGGATAATGAGATGAAGGATTTCGATTACGGTACTGATAATGTCGGACAGCCCTGTCCGTATTCTTCACACAGCAGACGATCCAATTCGCGCGGAGGGCCGCTCGTCAATCCGGTTGGTAACAAGATAGATCATCGGATTATGCGCCGGGCTGATGCGTATGGCCCACCTTACACCGGTACTGACGACGGTGAGGAGCGCGGACTTGCCGGACACTTCATCTGCGCAAGTCTGTTCAATCAGTTCGAATTCATCATGTCGCAATGGGTCAACAATGCAGACTTTGCGGGCGGAAAAGCGCTTCCGGGAATCGATCCTTTGCTTGGAAACGTCGGCGACGTTAAAGGCGTGCCGAACCAGAAGGTCTTCACGTACTTTCAAGATCGCAAGCCCGTTCAGGTACAAGGGCTGTCGCGCTTCGTGACCACAAGAGGCGGGTTGTACTGCTTCCTTCCGAGCATCACTGCGATCAAGTGGATGGCCGAAAACGGTGGCGCAGCGAATCCCTGGAAGATTCCGCCGCTGGAGTAAAGTCTTTATCCGTGACTTGTGTCTGTTCGCGTGATCACTTCCAACATTTCGACCAGAACTCTGCCTAACGGTTTGCCGAGACTGCGACCGACACTCGTGTTCACTTGCACCGCCAGCGCGATCTTGTGCTCCGGGAAGTACATCATCTCGGTCATGTAGCCTGGAAAGAAGCCGGCGTGGCCGTAGGATGTTCCGACCGGCGTTTTGCGGATGATTACTCCGAGCCCATATTTGGTTTCACGACCGAGCATCGGCGCAGCAACACCGTCGAGTACCTGCGGCAGGAGATCGGGCGCAAATGCTTTGCCCTCGTAAATCATTTTGGCCCAGCGCGCGAGATCCCGCGCCGTCGAAACGTAGCCGCCACCCGTCCACTCAAACTGCGGATTGATCGCAAACTTTCCGTTAACAATCATCGCGTCAGTGCCGCCGAATGGGTTGTTCGGACCTGCATAACCCTGTACCACGCCTTTTAGTCTTGGCCCATCCTGCGGAATCGTGTCCGTTAGCTTCAGCGGTTTAAGCAGTCGTGTATTTGCTTCGTCGTAGAATTTTCTGCCTGTTACTTTCTCGATAATCATTCCGAGCACGATGTAGTTCGTGTCGGAATAGTCCCAACCCTTGCCGGCTTCGAACGGCGCTTTTTCATCAAGCAGGTACGCGACCAGCTCTGCGGGTTTCCATACCTTCTCGCGGTTTGCGGTCAGGTCTTTCGTGAACTGCTCTTTGAATTCGTAGCGTACGAGTCCACTCGTATGATTCATCAACTGCCGGACCGTGATCTCTTTCGCGTTTGGCAGGCGTGAAAACCACGGTTCACTTCCAAGATACTTTTCAATCTTGTCGTCCAGGCTAATCCGGCCTTCTTTGATTAACTGCAAGGCCGTCGCGGCGGCAAACGTTTTACCGACACTCCCGGCGAGCATGCGGTCGGTTGGCCTCATGGCGACTTTGTTCTCACGATCTGAAAAGCCGACCGCAAGGCCGAAGGATTCGCCATTCGCAAGCACCACGCCGAGTGTTGCGCCAGGAAAACTGCCGGCCTTGTGCCACTCATCGAGCTTGACTTGAAGCGTCTTTCGTAACGCATCGGTATTCGCGCCGTGCGTCTGTCCGCAAACAACAACAGTTGCAAACAAGCAGACGACAAACAAGAGAAGTATCTTTAGCATCCGTGGGTTCCTCTGTATCACGGGTTAGGACAGTCGATAATAGATTACCTAATGCTATTTTCTTGTTCTGAATTATTGTAGTTTGTACTTCTGACAACCTTCCCAGGAGCTCACGCCGATCTGGTTGAGTTTTTCAAAGGCCGGTCTGACGTACTCACTGTTCGGGAAGTTACAGATTAGCGTCCAACTGTAGTGTGCAGCTTCCTTTTCGTCTTCACTCGCCATCGAAACAACGCTCAAGCGAAACAGAACTTCATCCATCTTCGAAAATTTCGGATAATTTTGGGTAATGTTCTGCAAGCGCGAGCGGGCTCCGAGTAAGCTATGGCCGTGACCTGCCGACATGTAGAAGGAAGCGATTTGCAAATCGTGATGTGCCAGCTTTTCATTAACGCGGTCTAAATCAGCTTCGACTTGGGATCTGAACAGGGACGACGGGTCCGTCTCGAGTATGTCCTTGAGTTCGCGTTGGGCCTGTCTCAGAATATCGGTCTCTTTGCGAAAGTCCTTGACCTGCAGACTCTCCTCGACTCGCCTCAGCCTTTCCGCGCTTGACTCCTGGGCCACGCAGTAATTCGCGGCGATTAACACGAGGACCATGATCAGAAACACTCGCATTGTTGTGGGCCGAATCATAGCCGCAAAAAGGCACAGAAGGCACGAAAAAATGTTTTGTGCCTTTTTGTGGCGAACAGATCAGTTTTTCTCAGTTTCAATATAAAAGTTGCGATTAACTTCGAACGTGCTGATTTCTTCGGGGTAATCAAGCGTCTGCTTTGTTTCAGTCGGCGTGATTACGGTTTCCTTGCCATTAATGCTTACGCGCAGCGGCATTGCGAAACCCGGCACGATTCGTTCATAACTAAAAGACAGTGTCTTTCCAGTCACCTTGTATTTCAATAAAGGAATCTGTGTCGTTCGCAGATACTGATCAAATACCTTGCTCAGGTCGATCTCCGACTTCTTCGTAATGTATGACTCAATCTGTTGCGTGCTGACGGTCTGATGCCAGAAATCAGCATTGAGACCTTGCAGGATGGAGCGCCATTTTGCGTCGTCGTTGATGATCTGGCGAATCGTGTGCAGCATGTTCCCGCCTTTGGGATACATGTCACTCGAACCCTCTCGATTCGTCCCATACTCACCGATGATTGGACGGTCGTTTCTAATACTGCGACGAGTACCAATCACATAATCTTCTGCGTCTTTCTTACCGAAGAAGTATTCGACAAAAAGGTTTTCCGAGTAATTCGCAAAGCCTTCATGAATCCACATGTCAGCCGCATCTTTCATCGAGATGTTATTGCCAAACCACTCATGCGCGGATTCGTGAACAATGATGAAATCGAACTTGAAGCCAACCCCGCAGGCACACGGGTCGCGTTGCATATAGCCATTCCTGAACCAATTTCCGTAAGTAACTGAGCTTTGATGTTCCATTCCGGGATACGACACAGTGACCAGCTTGTAGCCATCTTCATAAAAAGGATACTTCCCAAACCAGTACTCGAACGCCTCCAACATGCGCGTCACTTCCTTGAACTGCCGGAGCGCGGCCTCTTTCTGATGAGGCAGGACCCAGTAGTTCAGATCCAGCACACCGCCCTTGCCCTGGTACTTTTCAGAGACATTCACATAGTTGCCGATATTGACGTTGACACCGTAGTTGTTGATGGGATTCAGGACTTCCCAATGATAGGTTTTCTTTTTGGCGGCAACGTCATGGTCGGTCTTCTTCAAGCGGCCATTGGAAACGGCAACTAAGTTTTCCGGCACAGTCACACTGATCTGCATGCCGCGATCCGGTTCGTCAGCGCCGTGGTCCTTGTTGGGCCACCAGATACTCGCTCCAATGCCCTGACACGTAGTCACGATAAAGGGTTCCCCAAGATCGTCTCTGCCCCAGGTTATGCCACCGACCCACGGCGGATTTTTACTTACTACTGGAACGCCTTCGTAAAAGACTTCAATGGTGTCTTCAACCCCTTTGGGAATTTCCTTTTCGAACATTACCCAATAGACATTTCCTTCACGCTCAAATTTGAGCTGCTCGGCGCCATGAGTGATTTTGGTAATTGCCAGTGGCGGCTGCAGATCGATCTGCATCCTGGTGCCGGGTTTCAGAGTCTTGAAAGTTATCGTGTTCGAACCCTTCAGCCTCCTGGTTTCCAGCAAGAACTCGACCTGCAGGTGGTAATGCAGTACGTCCCACCATTCACGCTCGGGCGTGATTGAGCCGCGCAGTGTCTCCTGGCGCGTGACTGTCTGCGTTTGGGGAAACAGCAAAAACAGCAGGATGAGAATCATTGTCTTGTGCATGATTACGATCCGATTTAAATCAGTATCTTCTGCGGCTAAATTTTGCCGGGAACTATCTCAGCAGTGAAATATCCTTCAGACCGAATCGGGACTCCGGCCATACGTCGCAACATTACGATCTGCCCGACGTGCGTGAGTGCATCGCCAACCGGACCCTGAACGAGTTTCTCGACCGGACACGCCAGTGGTGCTTCCGAGGCGAGGTAGGAGTCAAACTCTTTTACGGCAGAGAAAAACCGCGTCACCTCTTCGTTCCAGGGCAACGGGTCGGAAGTCAGATAGACCATCTCACCCTTAACCAGATGGAGTGAGCCTTCGAAGAGATCGCCGATATGGGCCAGAATCTCGCCAGGCGTGCGCGTCGTTTCGTGGCCACGGAATGAAGCGAAGGTCTCCGGCGTATCT
>Ga0068859_100005030_pt1 | contig 13415 bp, 11 predicted proteins | sample KBSSwiS22_FD_66585 | JGI IMG/M metagenome (GOLD analysis project Ga0068859, IMG submission 66585) | Switchgrass rhizosphere microbial communities from Kellogg Biological Station, Michigan, USA - KBS Switchgrass S2-2 | ecosystem: Host-associated > Plants > Roots > Rhizosphere > Soil ... | reverse complement strand
CGCCGCGGGTGGCGCCGCGGACCAGCTTGCCGTTCTCGTAGAGCAGGTTGACGGCGAGACCGTCGATCTTGAGCTCGCACAGGTACCGCACCTCGCGGCCGGCGTCGCGCTCCGTGCGCTCGGCCCAGGCGCGCAGCGCGTCCTCGCTGAAGGCGTTGTCGAGGCTGAGCATCCGCTCCAGGTGGTCGACCGGGGTGAACTGGGTGGAGAAGGTGCCGCCGACCGACTGTGTGGGCGACTCGGGCGTGCGCAGCTCGGGGAACTGCTGCTCAAGCTCCTGCAGCCGCCGCATCTTCTTGTCGTAGTCGGCATCGGACAGGGTGGGTGAGTCCAGGACGAAGTAGCGGTAACGCGCGTCCTCGATCTGCTGGCTCAGGTCGGCGTGCTCCTCGCGCGCCTCGGTGCCGGCTTCGGCGGGTTCGGCGGCTTCGGTCACGGGCCAAACCTATCGAGCCCGGCCGACGACGCCATCACGTTCGCGAGTGTCGGCCGGCCGTCCTGACCCAGCGGGTGGTGCCGTCGTCGAGTTCGAGTTCGGCGTCGCAGAGTTCGGCGGCCTCGCGGTCGTGGGTGGCCACTACCACGGCGGCCCCACGGTCGGCCTCGGCCCGTAGCAGCGCCATGACGATGCCGCGGTTGGCGCTGTCCAGTTCGCTGGTCGGTTCGTCGGCGAGCAGGACGGCGCCGTGCTGGGCGAGCCCTCGGGCGACGGCGAGGCGCTGTTGCTGGCCGCCGGAGAGTTCCTCGACGAGCTGGTGGTGTGCCTCGCCGAGGCCCACCGAGCCCAGGGCAGCGGCGGCCAGGTCGCGGGCGTCCGGCACCTTGTCGAGCACCAGCGGCAGGGCGGCGTTCTCCAGCGCAGTGAGGGTACGGACGAGGTCGTTACCCTGCGGGACGAGCACGACGCGACGGGCGATCTCGGGCGTGCGGGCGGTCACCGGGCGCCCGTTCAGTAGCACCTGGCCGGCGGCGAGCGGCAGGCGTCCGGCGAGCGCGCCGAGCAGCGAGGTCTTGCCGGCACCGGACGGGCCGGTCACCGCGATCAGCGCGCCGGGCGCCACAGGCAGGGTCGCGTCGCGTACGGCGACCACCTCGCCGTATGTCACCGTCGCGCCGAGCGCCTCGAGCACGGCGTCCGTCATCGCGGCTCCCCCTCCGCCGAGTCGACGGGCTCCAGCACGATCCGCCCGTCCGCCTCGTGGTGCACCCGCAGCAGCGAGCCGGGTGGGACGACCTCGATCACATGCGGCGGCAGCTGCAGGGAGCCGTCGCGCCCGACCACGGCGAGCTCCTCGGTGCCCACGCCCTCCGAGCCGATCCTGCCGTCGCGGATGGTGACGCGGCGCGGGATACGCGCGGCCACCTCGGCGTCGTGGGTCACGACCACGACTGTCGTGCCGAGCTCGCGGTTGATGTCCAGCAGCGCGTCCATGACCTCGTCGCGGTGCTGGTGGTCCAGCTGGCTGGTCGGCTCGTCCGCGAGCAACAGCCCGGGACCGGGGCCGATCGCGACGGCGACCGCGACCCGCTGCACCTGGCCGGGGGCGAGGTCGCGCAGCGCGGCGTCGGCGCGGTCGGCCATGCCGACGAGGTCCAGCACGGCCTTCGGGTCGCTGACGTCCTGGCCGTACCGGCGCGCGGCCGCCTGGGCGAAGGCGACGTTCTGCGCGGGCGTCGCATAGGGCAGCAGGTTGCGGCGGGCGCCCTGCAGGACGAGCGCGACGGAGGTGGCCCGCAGCCGGTCCAGCTCACCGTCGTCGAGTGCGCCGACGTCGTGCGGGCCGATGCGCAACCGCCCCGCGCTGGGTGGGTACAGGCCGGCCAGGAGCGACAGCAGCGTCGACTTGCCCGAGCCGGACGGTCCCAGCAGCGCGACGGTCTCGCCGGGCACGACCTCGAGGTCGACGCTGGTCAGCGCGACCACGTCGTTGCCCTCCACGCGGTAGATGTGCACGAGTCGGTGCGCCGAGACGCCGAGGCCACGCGGAGCCGGAGCGGCCACCGGGTCGACCTCGAAGTCGATCGTCATCGCTCACCACCGCCCTGCCCGGCCGCTCCGCGGACCAGCGAACGTGCGGCGCCCACCACGAGCAGCACCAGCACCGCGGCAGTGCCGAGCAGGGCGACGGCCGCCCACGCCCAGTCGGTCGGGAACTCCTCCTGCAACGGCACCGGCGAAGGGCCGGCGAACAGCGGGACGTGCGGCAGTGCCAGGTGCGCCCCGACGAGCCCGCAGAACGCACCGCCGACGAGCCCGGTGGTGACCACCGTCAGCAGTTCCAGCAGCACCGACCACCGCAGCGTCCGGGCGCGGGCGCCGACCAGGCCGAGCGCCGCCAGGTCGTCCTGCCGTACCCGCCGCGTGCTCGCGACCCCGAGCAGGACGAGCGCGAGGGCGAGCAGCACCGCGAGCACGGCGACGGCGAGCGTGGCCTGTCCCGACCATCCGGCGGCGGACTGCTCGTAGGTGTGCCGCAGGCTGGTCGCCGTCGCGCGGGACGCGACCGGGATCCCGTCCTTGCGCAGGGCGGCGGCCAGGGCGGCCTCCGCCGCCGGGTCGTCGCGGCTGAGCCAGACCTGCGAGGTCACGGTGGCGTCCAGATCCGGTGTGGCGGCGGCGTGGCGGATGTCGACGAGGAACGCCGTGCCGCCGTACTTCGGGACGAACGGGAGGGTGCCGGCGACGGTGACCCGAGTCGCCAGCCCGTCCAGCGAGTTGGTCGTGTGGGCGCCGATCTCATCGATGGCGTCAGGCGCGGGGCCGGCCATGAGGACCGGCCGTGCCACCGGCTGGTCGAGGTGCTGCAGCAGGACGACGCCGCCCAGGTCGGTGGCGTCGAGCCGCAGCCCGGCGGCGGTGTCGTGCAGGTCGCCGGTGGCGTCATGGCCGGTCTGCGGGACGAACGTGATCGGCGTGATCGACTGCCAGTCCGCCGCCGGGCCGAGATCGACCGGGACCAGATTCTGGCCGGTACCGAAGGCGACCTGGGTGATCGTCACCGAGACCTGCGCGGCGGCGTAGTCCTCTGGATCGGCGCCGAGTCCGATCTGGGTCAGCCGGCAGCGGTCGCAGACCTTGGGCAGGTCGGCGGCGAACGTGCCCGCGCCGCCCTTCTCGTGCAGCGGCCCGAGGGACACGACCTGGGTGGCGCCTGCCGTGGAGGTCAGGTGCAGGTCGAGGGTGGGGTGGACGGTGGGTGCCGGGCCGCCGCCGTCCTGCCCGTCGCTACCGGCCAGCACGCGCCACGACTCGGCAGCCACAGAGACGCTCACGCGATCGCCACTGACGATCATCGGCGGTGGGGCGGCGGGCGGGTTCAGGTGCGCCATCAGGTTCGCGGCCGGTCGCAGCCCGTCGCGTCCCCAGTTGCTGACGGTCGCGAACGTCGCCGGATCGACCGCGACCATCGGCCGGCCACCGAGACCGACCGGGTAGATCGCCATGACGGGGGTGGCGTAGGTGCCGGACGGGTCGGCGGCGTGGACCGCGTCGGCCAGCGCGGCCGCCGACGCGGGCCTGCCGACTGCGAGGGTCACCGCCGCTCCGGTCACCACGCCGGCACGCTGCTCGCGATTCGCCGACCCGACGCTGAACTGCTGGACGCTGAACACCGCCAGCGCGGTCGCGGCGCAGATGACCGTCACCGCCAGTCGTGCGCCTGGTCGCCGGGCCAGGCCCAAAGCGGCACTGCCGGCACCGATCCTGCCGCGCCAGAACAGGCGGGTGCCGGCCAGGGCCGCACCGGCGACCAGGGCGCGTCCGAGCATCAGTCCGACCAGGATCGCCAGCAGGCTGGGCGCGAGGGTGGTCACGCCACTGCTGCCGTCGCCGCGCAGGGTCAGATAGAGCGCGCCGGCGGTCGCGGCGGCGACGACGGCCTCGCCGATCCCGACGACGAATCCCTTGCGCGGACGGGCCGGGACGGTGCGCAGCAGTTCACCCACCGGAAGCCGGGCGGCACGCGCGCCGACGATCGCGACCAGGAGCAGGACGAGGAGGACGCTGGCCGCCGCAGCGCCGACGGCCAGCGGCGCCCAATGCGGAGAGATCCCGGCCGGCAGCCAGATGCGGCAACCGAGCCAGGTCAGCAGCCAGGCCAGGGCGACGCCGGGGACCAGCCCGAGCAGCGCCAGGCCGCCCACGTCCAGGGCGAATCCGAGCGCGGTCCGGGCCCGCCCCCGGCCGCGCAGACGGGCGAGGGCGAGTTCGGGGCGGCGCTGGTCCGCGGCGCCGGCCGCCACGACGCCGAACGCGATCAGTGCCAGCAGGGCGAGTTGCACGCCGACGGCCAGGACGATGGCGTGAGCCTGGTCGCGGGAGTGGTCGATCTGCTCGATCAGCGAGTCCAGCTGGGTCGTCGCGCTGGCGATCTTGGACTCGCGCTGACCGGCCGGCAGCAGCGCGGTGAGTGTGGCGCTCAGCAGGGCGAGGTCATCGACACCGACCGCGTCCGCGCGCAGCGGCAGGTCGACGGCGAAGTTGGGGCGTCGCCGGGTCGGCCCGTCCAGCAGCGTGCCGGCGGTGGCGCGGACGAACCCGGCGCCGCCCAGCACGGCGTCCGCACCGCCGAGTGCCGGCGCCGCTCCGTCGGTCACGTACTGGCGGCCGAACCAGTAGTCGTCGTCGGCACGGTAGGGGCGGTAGATGCCGGCGATCCGGACGTCCACCTCGGTGCCGGCGGTCGGGGACGGCGGCGTGTCGGCGCCGGGCGTCCAGAGCGCGAGCGGCTGCCCGACGGCCAGGTGCTCGGCCCGGGCGACCGCCTCGCTGACCAGCACGCCCGCGGACGTGCCGGACGGGCAGGACCCGGACGCGAGGACGAGGTGGTCGCAGAGGCCGTCCCGCCCGACGAGTTGGGTGACGCGCCAGAAGGTCGCGCCGCGGAAGCCCACCGGGACCTCGACCCCGGCGACAGGTGAGGCGAACAGGCGGGCGGCCGGTCCCGTCGGCGCAACCGCGGTGGCCGGGTGGTCCTGGTTGAGCGTGAGGCTGACGCCGCGGCTGATCCGGTCGGCCGAGGTGAGCGTCGCGCGTACCGCGCCCTGCTCGATCGCGCGCTCGTACAGCGGGCCGACGACGCAGGACACGACCACCAGCGCGGCGAGCAGCAGCACGACGGTGCTCTGGCCACGGCGGTGGGCCCAGCTCCGCAGGTGCAGCACCTCCCCATCGTGGCAGGTGAGCCGGACACCCCGGCGGATCAGCCGCCAGGCGATCCGGACGACGGGCGGGTGCGCTGGGGTGGCCGGGTCGGGCGGCTCTGCAGGCCCCCGATCACTGCAGCACCCAGGTTCCGCGCGATCTTGCGGGTGCTCCATCCCTTCGCGTGGTGCAGGTCCAGAATCACGCGCTCGTCGAACAGTGTGATCCACAACAGCACGCCATAGTCGATGTCCACGGCAGGGATCTCGCCCAGTTCGCTGAGTTCGGTCAGGATCGAGCCCAGGGCGTCGTGCAGCAGCCGCGTGAGTTCATCGCCGCGACGGACCCGCTCCAGGTAGCCCTCCGGGCTGCGGATCCGAGTTGCCGCCACGCCCCACCCCTCCACGGCCTTCGCCCAGCGCTCGCACGCCAGATCGAAGCGGCGCCGCCCGCGCGCCCGGCTCGAGTCCTGCCGGAGCCGTGCGGCCAGTTGCTCACCCAGGCGCAGCACGAACTCCGCGAACGCGTCGTGGACCGTGGCGAAATGGCGGTAGACGGTCGCCGTCGACACCCCGCACCGGCGGGCGATCTCCGGCAGGCCGAAGGTCGCCCCCCGCTCGGCCAGCAGCTCCCCGGTGGCATCCAGCAACCGGTCCCGGGTTTCCTGCGTGTCACGACGTAGCGTCGGACGGCCGGTCGCACCGTCGCGCGCGAATAGCTCTGTCATGACCTCCTCCCCGCGACATCCTCGCACGCGGGTCGCCGCGGCCGGCGCGACACGAGCAAGCACAACATGAGAAGTTAATATCATGTTTCGGGTCTTGACGGGAACCGGCCGAGCGAAGAACTCTGGCGATGGATACGCGAATATCTTCTCATGTCCGAGTGCGCCAAGGACGCCGCCACTCGGCATGGCTCTCACTGCTGAAAGAGGTCAGACCATGCCCGAGGCGTCTTCGCGCGGCACTTCCCGCGCCCATCGGTGGCGGCGTACTGCGCTCGCCACAGCGCTGTTCTCTCCCGCCCTGCTCCTGGCTGCCTGTAGCTCCTCGGGCTCCGACGGCACGCCCGCCGGGTCATCCGGCGCGGCGGCAGGCGGCGGGCCGCTACACATCGGCGTCCTGCAGATTGCGACGGCCGACGTCGTTGATGACACTGTCGATTCCTTCGAGAAGCACCTGATGTCCGCCCTCGCCCCACGCCAGGTGAGCTTCGACCTGAAGAACGCCCAAGGCGACCAGAGCCTGATCGTCAGCCTGGCCAGGACGTTCGCCGAGTCGAAGGACGACGGCTTCGCCGTGATCGGCACCCCCGCCGTGATCGCGCTGGCAAAGCAGGTCACAGACCGCCCGATCATCGCAATCGCGATGGGTGATCCGGTCGGCTCGAAGGTGGCCAAGAGCCTGGACGCGCCCGGAACCAACGTCACCGGCAGCATCGACTACGTCGACCCGGCCGTCCTGCTCGCGCAGATCATGAAGGTCTCCCCCGCACCGAAGCGCCTCGGCACCGTCTACGACCCGTCGAACCAGAATATGCAGGTCTGGGTGAAGGCGCTGCACGCGGCGGCCAAGGCCTACCCCGGGCTGAGCATCGTGGAGTCGACCCTCTCCGGGCCCGCGGACGTACCCAGTGCGGCACGCAGCCTCGTCGGCCGGGTGGACGCCGAGCTGATCGGGCCCGATGCCACCGTCTTCGCCGGCCTGGCGGCAGTCGGTGCGCCGGCCAAGAGCAACAAGATCCCGGTGTACGTGTCCGGCGGAGACGCCACGGTCTCCGGCATCCTGGCCAGCATCGGCCCGGACTACCCGACGGTCGGCAAACTGGCGGCCGACGCCGCGGTCAAGGTCTTCACCGGCACCGCCGCCGCCGCAGTGCCCTACGGCAGGCCCACCGGAGTCGTCTTCGCAGTCAACAAGGCGACGATGACCGCTCTCGGGATCACCATTCCCACGGACATCCTCGCGACGGCGACGGTGCAGTGATGGACCACGTCCTGCTCGACATGCTGGTGACGGGGCTGCCGCTGGTCCCGGTCTTCCTGGGGATCTACACCGTCTTTCGGATCCGGACCGACTTCGATCTCACCGTCGAGGGGAGCTTCGTGACCGGCGGGTCGGTCTGCGCCGTGACCCTGGTACACGGCTGGCCGGCCTGGACGGCGCTGGTCGCGGGTACTGCCGCAGGAGCGGCGGCCGGGCTGGTCACCGCCCTGCTCCATCTGCTTCTGCGGGTGCCGGTGCTGCTGGCCGGGCTGGTGATGAGCATCGGGCTGTTCAGCGTGAATCTGCGGATCCTGGACATGCCGACGGTGAGCATCGATACCAGCTCGACCCTGTTCGGAGCCTTCGGCAGCCTGTCCGGGACCCGGGCAGATCTGGCCACCGCGGGAGTCATGGCCGCGGTGGTGGCCCTGGTCTTCGCCGCTTTCGGGTTGTTCCTGCGCACGGAGCTGGGTCTGGCGATGCGCGCGACCGGTGTCAACACGCGCATGGCACGGAGTCAGGGCGTGAACGACCGCGCGTTGACCGTGCTCGTCCTGGTGATTGCGAACGCGCTGGCTGGCCTGGGCGCCGGGCTCGCCGTGCAGTACCAGGGATATGCGGACGTGAACATGGGCGCGGGCACGTTCGTCTCGGGTGTGGGCGCCGTGCTGCTCGGAGAACTGCTGCTGCGGCCGACCGCGTCCCGGCTGCTGCGGATCCTGGCGTGCGTACTCGTGGGCACACTCGCCTACCGCCTCATCCTCGTCGGCGCCCTGCGTGCGGGGCTGCCCGCAGGCGACCTGAAGGGCATCACCGCCCTGACCTTGATCGTCGCCATCGCCGCCGAGCGGTATCTCGGGCTGGCCGGGCAGCTGGTCAAGTCCGTCGGCGCCGCACGCTCCAGCGTCGGCCTGCGCAGCAGGGAGGCGAACTGATGCTGCATCTGGAGGCGATCGGGCTCGTGTACAACCGCGGCCGCGCCGATGAGGTCGTGGCACTGCGAGACCTGACGCTGACCCTCCCGCAGGGACAGTTCGTGACTGTCGTCGGGACGAACGGCGCAGGCAAGTCCAGCGTCATCCAGACGGTGGCCGGGGAGGTCCGCCCGACCTCCGGACGGGTGCGCCTCGCAGGCCGCGACGTGACTCGCCTGCCGGACTACCGCCGGGCCGGACTGGTGACTCGCGTGTTCGACGATCCCCGGGCCGGCACGGCGCCGGACCTGTCGATCGAGGACAACCTGGCGCTGGCGATGGCTCGCGGCCGCCGCAGGGGACTGCGTTTCGCTCTCACCGGCAGGCGGCGGGCGGTGCTGCGAGAGCACCTGGCCGGGCTGGGCCTGAACCTGGAGAACCGGCTCGCCGACCGGGTCGGCCTCTTGTCGGCCGGGCAGCGGCAGAGCCTCACGATGGTGATGGCGGCGCTGTCCGCGCCCGCGGTGCTGCTGCTGGACGAACATCTCGCCGCGCTGGATCCGGGGACGTCCGCGACCGTCCTGCGCATCACCGACGAACTCGTCCGAGAGCTCGGCTGCACCACGATCATGGTCACGCACAACATGGACCACGCCCTCGCGATGGGCGACCGCCTACTGGTGATGAGCCGGGGCGGCGTGATCGCCGACTACTCCGGAGCTGAGAAGGCGGCGCTGTCGGTCCGGGCCGTGATCGATGCCATCACCGGATCCGGGGACGTGCTCGCCGACCGCAGCCTGCTCGCCGAAGGAGCCAACTCGTGAGCATCGAGACCGAGATCGCCGCCCCGTCCGCGCCCTCCCCGCCGCCGGCCGAATCGTTCGCCACCCTCGCGGAGGCGTTCGAGATCGCCAAGGGCCGCCTCGCACCCGAGGCGTGGGATTTCCTGGAAGGCGGCGCCGGGGACGAGGTGACGCTGCGGGCCAACCGCACGGAGTTCGACCGCTGGCAGTTCCGGCCCCGGACGATGAGCGGCCGGGCCGCACCGGGCACCGCGACCACCGTGCTCGGCATCCCGCTCGGGCTGCCGGTGCTGACCGCGCCGTTCGGCACGGACGGGATGTTCGACCCGGAGGGGCACAAGGCGGTCGCGCGCGCCAACGCGGCGTTCGGCACGGTGAGCATCGTCCCAGAGGCGGGCACGCACTCGATCGAGCAGGTCGCCGAGGCAGCGCCCGCGGCCGCCCGCATCGCACAGCTGCACCCGATGGGCGACCCGGGGAACTACCGCGCGATGCTGGATCGCATCGCGGCCGCGGGATACGGCGCGATCTGCGTGACGGTCGACTGCCCCACCGGCGGCTGGCGCGAACGGAACCTGCGCAACCGCTTCGAGATCGACCCGCGGGTGGTCAGCGGCAACTACCCGGGGTGGGCACGGGGCGACCTCAGCTCCGTCTTCGGGCAGCTGTTCACCAGGTCGGCTCCGGTCTGGAGCTGGGACGACCTCGCCGAGCACATGCAACACACGCACCTGCCCTGGATGGCCAAGGGCATCCTGACCGGCGAGGACGCCGTCCGCGCGGTGGGCGCCGGTGCCTCGGCCGTCCTGGTCTCCAATCACGGCGGCCGCCAGTTGGACGGCACGCCCCCGGCGCTGACCCAACTGCCGGAGGTCGTGGCGGCAGTGGGCGATCGCACCGAGATCCTGCTGGACAGCGGAATCCGCAGGGGCACCGACATCGTCAAAGCCATCGCGCTAGGCGCCCGTGCGGTGGTGATCGGACGGCTCGCCGCGGTGGGGCTGGCCGCCGGCGGGCAGCCGGGGCTGGAGCGGGTGCTGAGCCTGTTGCGTGATGAGGTGACCACCGTGCTCACCCTGCTGGGACGGGGATCTATCGACGAGCTCGACGCGTCGGCCCTCGTGCGGAGCGCGCCGTGATCCGCCACCCGGGGCAGAGCCCGCTGATGCCGGGCACGGTCTCGCACGGCGACCTTGTGATCACCTCCGGGGTGGTGTCCCCGGCAGTGCTGGCAGGTGATCAGCAACCGGTGGCGGCACAGCTCACAGCGGCGCTGGACGAGCTGGCGGCGACCCTGTCACGGGCCGGCTGCGACCTGGCCGATGTGATGAAGCTGGAGGCTTACCTGGCCGACGCCGCCGACTTCGCGCAGTGGAACGCCGCCTTCGAGCGGGCCTGGCCCGACCCCGCCGTCCGGCCGGCGCGGACGACCCTCGTGGTCGGCTTCGCCCTACCCGCCGTGCGGGTGGAGCTGCAGGCAATCGCCGCCGTGCCGCAGTGATAAGGCCCGCCGACCCCGCCTCCCTGGCCGGCCGCACCGCGCTCGTCACCGGCGCCAGTCGCGGGCTTGGACTTGAGATCGCCGCGCGGCTCGGCCGGGCAGGGGCGCGGGTGCTCCTCAATGCCCGCAGCACCGATGGCGTGCAGCCGGCGCTGGACCGGTTGACCGGAGCGGGCTGCAACGCGGTGTCCGTCCCGTTCGACGTCACCGATCCGGCAGCGGCCGAGCGGGCGCTGGACGCAGCCGGGCCGGTGGACGTCCTGGTGAACAATGTCGGCCGGCGGGATCGACGCACCCTCGGCGAACTCACCGCGGCCGATTTCCGCGAGATGCTCGAGGTCGATCTCGTGTCTGCCTTCGCCCTGAGCCGCATGGTGGCGCTGCGGCTGGTCTCGGTCGGCCGTCCTGGGCGGATCATCAACATCTCCTCGGTGCTCGGCAGCCGAGGGCGCGCCGGTGATGCGGCGTATGCGGCCGCCAAGGCCGGCCTGGACGGACTGACCAGATCCCTGGCGGCCGAACTCGGTCCCCACGCCATCACCGTGAACGCGGTCGCGCCGGGCACGATGGCGACCGAGTTCAACGAGCACCTCGTCGCCGATCCGGCCTGGACGGCCTGGGTCACCGAACACACCTGCCTGGGCAGATGGGGACGGCCGGAGGAGGCCGCCGGTCTGGTCGCGTTCCTCGCGTCGGCCGAGTCGTCCTACCTGACCGGCCAGGTCATCGCCGTCGACGGCGGTCTCTCGACGAAGTTCTGACCGGATCAGCCGTCCGGCGCACGCGCACGGGCCAGCCCTGACGCTGCGGCGACTGATCTACCAGGTGGCCGGGGAGTGAGCAAAGGGTCACATCGCAGCTACGGAGTGCGGCACGCACGGCACACTTCCTGAAATACTCCGTCGGTTGCAATTCTTTGCAACTACGCAACGAAGCCCAGGGAGCAGCTGTCGTGGTCAATGTCGATGACGCACTGGATAAGGCCGGACTCACCAACACTCACGTCCGCGAGTACGTGAAGCATTGGTTCGAGATCTACGGCGCGGCCGAGCTGGAGGTGGTCAGCGCAGCGGACGACGCGCGTCTGATCGCCGAGGCTCTCGAGGCCGGTGAGATCCAGCCCGCCGGCGAAGACCTGTACTACTCCCGCAGCTACTACAAGGACACCGCGCGCTCCGAGGAGCGCACGATCGTCGCGACCAGCAACGAGTCCGACAAGGGCGTCTACAACAACTGGCGTCCGTCCTCGGAGATGAAGCCGCTGCTCGAGGGCCTCATCCGCGGCGCGGCCGCCGGCAAGAAGCTCTACGTCATCCCGTACCTGATGTCCCCCAAGGGCAGCCCGCTGCAGAACTTCGCCGCCGGCGTCGAGCTCACCGACAACCGCAGCGTCGTGCTCCAGATGAACCGCATGGCGCGCGTCGGCGTCGAGTACATCAACGACCTCGGTGACAACTTCGTCCGCGCCGTGCACTGCACCGGCGACCTGGAGAACCTCGGCCAGGGCACCCCGGACGACAAGCGGTACTTCGTCACCGTCGCCGACGAGCGGACGATCCTGCACTTCGGTTCCTCTTACGGAGGTAACGCGCTGCTCGGCAAGATCGCCCACGGCCTGCGCCAGGGCGCGTACGACGGCTGGAAGAACGGCTTCCTCGTCGAGCAGTTCATGCTGCTGGGCATCGTGGACAAGGAGACCGGCAAGAAGTACCACGTCGCCGGAGGCTTCCCCTCCGCGTCGGGCAAGACGAACCTGGCGATGACGCTGGCGCCGGACGTGCTGGGCGACCGCTACTACGTCGAGTTCTACGGCGACGACATCGCATGGCTCTGGCCGGGTGAGGACGGCAAGCTCTACGCCTTCAACCCCGAGAACGGCGTCTTCGGCGTCGCCAAGGACACCAACGAGAAGACCAACCCGACCGCGATCGACTCGATCGTCCCCGGCACGGGTGCGATCTTCACGAATGTCGCCTACAACCCGAAGACCCAGGAGGTCTGGTGGGAGGGCAAGACGAAGAACCCGCCGGAGAACCTGGACGGCTGGGAGGACTGGAAGGGCGAGGTCATCGCCGAGCGGCCCGCCGATAAGGCCGGCGATCCGTGGGCGCACCCGAACAGCCGCTTCACCACCACGATGGCGAACGTGCCGAACGTGGCCGCCGACTTCGAGGACCCGAAGGGCGTCCCGGTCGACGCGATCATCTTCGGCGGCCGCACCCGTGACCGCGAGCCGCTGGTCCGCGCTATCACCGACGTGGCCGAGGGCGTCTACGACGGCCTGACCCTGGGCGCCGAGGCGACGTTCGCCGCGGACGGCCTGGACGGGCAGCTGCGCTACGACCCGATGTCGATGCGTCCGTTCATGTCCTACCCCGAAGCCGACTACGCGCAGCACTGGCTGAACGTCATCGGCAGGACCACCGAGAAGCCGATCTTTGCGCACGTGAACTGGTTCCAGCGCGGCGAGGACGGGCACTTCCTGTGGCCCGGCTACCGCGACAACCTGCGCGCCCTGCTCTGGCTCGTCCAGCTCAAGAACGGCGAGGTCAAGGGCCAGACGACGCCGGTCGGCATCATTCCGACCAAGGACGAGCTGAACCTGGCGGGCGTCGAGTTCGAAGCCGACGGCGATATCGACACGCTGCTCACCATCGACATCGACCGATGGAAGCAGGAGATCGGGTTCCGCGAGGAGCACCTGTTGCAGTTCACCGGACTGCCCGAGGCGATCTGGGAGGCCCACCGCAGGGTCGCCGAGGCACTCGACAAGGCCTGATCCCTCCGGCCCGACAGCATCACGTGCTCTGCGCCGGACCTCGCTAGACCCGGCAACGGTCCTGCGGATGGTGCGCTCAGGCAGCATCCGCGGGACGGTGCGGTCAGCTGCGGCGGGCGCGCTTGGCGGCGGTGCGTTCGGAGCGGGCGTTGCCGGTGGTCAGCGTGCCCGAGGAGCTCTCCAGATGCGCCCTGACGAACCAGTGGAACTGCTCGAGCTGCTCGGCCTGCTCGATGAGCAGGTCCTGGGTGACGGGGTCCGGTTCGTCCGTGGCCTTGATGGCCGCCCGG
>Ga0068859_100005029_pt1 | contig 13417 bp, 8 predicted proteins | sample KBSSwiS22_FD_66585 | JGI IMG/M metagenome (GOLD analysis project Ga0068859, IMG submission 66585) | Switchgrass rhizosphere microbial communities from Kellogg Biological Station, Michigan, USA - KBS Switchgrass S2-2 | ecosystem: Host-associated > Plants > Roots > Rhizosphere > Soil ... | reverse complement strand
CAGTATCGCGGCCCGGGACGCGATGGCGCCGCGACGACGTTTTCGGTTCCTGCGAGTTGGCCCGACATGCTGGCTCAAAAGTGGAAGGTCGAAGTCGGCACCGGTTACGCGAGCCCGATCGTGGTGGGCGATCGCGTCTATGTGTTCTCCCGCCGCGGCGACAACGAGGGGATGAGCGCGCACGATGCCGCCAGCGGCCGCGAGCTCTGGCGAGTCGGCTACGCCGCCCCGTTCACGATGAACAGCGCGGCGACTCGACATAATCAGGGTCCGAAATCGACACCGGTTTTCACCAACGGGCGCCTGCTCTCGATCGGCATGACCGGCGTGGTCACCGCGTGGGATGCGGCAACCGGGCGACAAATCTGGCAGAAACCCGCATCCGATCCAGTGCCCCTGTACACCAGCCACTCGTTCTCCCCCATCATCGACGGCACCAATGTGATCTTCCACGTCGGCGGTCACGACAAGGGTGCCTTGACCGCCTTCGACATCGCGACCGGCACTGCGAAATGGGCCTGGGACGGCGACGGCCCCGGCTACGGCTCGCCCGTGATCGCGACCATCGGCGGGACGCGGCAGATCGTGACGATCACGCAGAAGAAAATCGTGGGTGTTGACGCGACCACTGGTGCGCTGCTCTGGGAACGCCCCTACGCCTCGCCGTCGACGACGAATTCAAACACACCAATCATGTACGGCCAGACGATCATCGTCTCCGGTAACGGCGGGCCGACGGTCGCCTTCACCGCCGCCAAGACCGGCGCAACCTGGACGACCACGAACGTCTGGGAGAACCCCGAGATTCCCTTGCGGCTGACGAACATGGCGCTCGTCGGCGACACGCTGTTCGGTCTCACCAATCGCAATGCCGGCCAGTACTTCGCCGTGGACGCGAAGACCGGCAAGACACTATGGTTGTCGCCAGGACGACAGACCAGCAACGCGGCCATCGCCAAGGCCGGAAACTACGTGCTCAGCCTCGAGGACGATGGCGAGCTGGTGGTCTTGAAGAGCAGCCCGACCGCCTTCGAGGTCGTGAAAAAGTACAAGGTGGCCGACGGCGAAACGTGGGCTGAAGCGGTTTTCTCGGGCAACCGCATCTTCATCAAAGATCTGAACCAGCTGACGTTGTGGACCTTGATGTGATGACGCGGACGGGGCCGATCAACAGTCGTCGCGCGCGCGGGACGCTCGTAAAGGGCGTCCCCTACCGTCGTTTCGCGGTCGGGGCATTGGCAGTCGCGGGCCTGCTTCTCACGGGCGCGCGTGATGCCTCGGCGCAATCTGGCGATCCGCTGCGGATGACCGCTCCTCCGGAGACTGTCACGGCGCAGAAGGAAGACGCCGATCCGCAGGGACTGCCGGTCAGCGTAACCGGCATCTCCAAGGAACTCCTCGGCATCGAAGGCATCACGTCGATTGGCGACGCGGCGATCTTCGCGCCGAATACCTTCTTCTCCGAATTCCAGGCACGCAAGCTGAGCTTCCCGGTCTTCCGCGGGATCACCTCGGGTCCGGGGAATCCGGCCATTACGACCTACGTCGACGGCGTGCCGATGATCCACACCAACGCGTCGAGCATCGAGTTGATCGACGTCGAACAGATTGAACTGGTGCGCGGCGGACAGAGCGCGTTGTTCGGCCGCAATGCCCTCGGCGGCATCGTCAACGTCGCGAGCAGCCGTCCGTCGCTGACGAAGTGGACCGGGGCGCTGTCGGTGCCACTCGGTAACTATGCCGCGCGCGAAGCCCGCGGCGTGGTGTCCGGCCCGCTATCGGGCCGGAGCGCCATCAGCGTGGCCGCCGGCCGCAGCGCGCGCCATGGATTCACGACCAACGTGCTGAGCGGTGACGACATCGACAGGCGCGGCAATACGTTCGCCAAGGCGCAGCTGCTCTGGACGCCCGCCACCAACTGGGAAACACGGCTCATCGTCGGCGGCGAGCGCGCGCGCGATGGCGATTACGCCCTGGCCGATCTCGGCAGCCTGAGGACCAGTCCGTTTCGGACCGCGCGAGATTTCGAAGGGCACACTGACCGCGATGTCGTGTCCGGGACGTTGCTCACGCGTCACGCCGGCGGACGGATGACGTGGTCCACCGCGACTGGCATCGTCCACTGGAAGACCACGGATGAAACGGATCTGGACTATTCGCCTTTCCCGGCGGCGACGCGCCTCAACGACGAGAAAGCGACGCAGTTCACCGAGGAGATTCGCTTTGCGTCGGCCACCGCCGCGCCCTCGTCATTCGGAAACGGCACCATACTCAGATGGCAGGGTGGGATCTTTCTGTTCACGCAGGGATACGACCAGAACGCCGTCAACAGCTATTCGCCGTTCGTGGTGTCGCAACAGATACCGTTCGCCGTCCAGCAGACGTCACCCCTGGCCACTCTTGACGACCTGGGTGTCGGTGTCTACGGGCAAGCGACGGTCACCCGCAGTCGTCTCGATGTCGCATTGGGCGCGCGCGTCGATCACGAGAGCAAAGACGCATCGCTCGACAGCTTCTACGCGCCAGTCATTGCGGCGCCGACCCACGTGTCAGGCGATCGGTCGTTCTCGAACGTCTCGCCCCAGGTGTCTGTCGCGTATCGCCTTCACCCCAATCGGATGGCATACGTATCAGTGACCAGCGGCTACAAGTCCGGCGGCTTCAATCCGGCCGCTCCAAGTGGCGCTGAATCATTCGGCGAGGAACACACCTGGCAGACCGAGGGCGGCGTCAAGACAATGTGGGCCAGCGGGCGTGTCCGCGCCAACGCCGCGTTCTTCGTCATCAACTGGGACGACATGCAGTTGAACGTGCCGATCCCGCAGGTGCCGACGCAGTTTTTCGTTGCCAACGTTGGCGGCGCACGCAGCGCCGGCGTCGAGGTCGAGTTGAATGGACGCGCGACGCGCAACCTCGAGTTGTTCGGCAGCGTCGGCTACACGCATGGCCGCTTCAGCGACGGCAGCGCCTCGAGCGGCGTCGACATATCCGGAAACGATCTGCCCAATACGCCCGCTTACACGACGACGTTTGGCGCCGAATACCGCCAACAGGTCGCCGGCAACGCCTCGCTGTTCGGCCGTGGCGAGGTGGCAATTATGGGAGCGTTTCAATACGACCCGCAGAATGGCGCCGGTCAGGACTCTTACGCGCTCACCAACCTCAGGGCCGGCGTGCAAAAGGGACAGATCGTCGTGGACGGGTGGATCAAAAACGCGTTCGATCAGCGTTACGTTCCGCTCGCGTTTCCGTACCCGGGCCAACCGTCCGGCTATGTCGGAGAAAACGGAAGACCGCGGACGATTGGCGTGACGATTGGTTTGAGATTCTGAACTGGCGGAAATAGCGGGACTTCATCTCGCTCGAATGTCGTAGCTCGTCAGCAGGTTCTGGTTCCTGAGATACAACACGCCGTTGCTCACGACGGGGTGCGCCCAGGCTGGTGCACCCAGATCCTTGATCTGGAATCGGCCCTTCTCGCGGTACGCCGCCGGCGACGCTTCCACCAGTCCGACGACGTAATCCTCGCCAAGGATGTAAAGGTGGCCATTAGCGGCCGTCAACGCGCCCTTGCCCACCGATCGATGCCGCCACATCATCTTGCCGGTCGCGAACTCGAGACAGGTCAGGATGGCGTTGTTGAACCCGTATAAATAGCCGTTCACCAGCACGACGCCGCCGTGATGGTTCTGCATTTCGCGCGTGAAATAGATCTCTTGCGCCCGCACCTCGCCGTTTTCGGCGCGCAGGCCAAGCAAAGCGCCGCCGGTCCCATAGGCCGACGTGTAGAAGACCTTGTTGTCGAAAAACACCGGCGTCGCGATGTTGGCGGTGTTGTTGGCGGCCTGCCGATACCTCCACATCAACTTGCCGTCAGAGGCGCGGACGCCAACGCCGGCCTCCGCCGTGTAGGTCATGATTGTCCGCACGCCTTGCACGTCGGCCACGATCGGCGACGCGTAGGCTGCCTCGTCGCTCAGTTCCTTGCTCGTCCACACCGTGGCGCCCGTCATCTTGTCGAGCGCGACCATGCCGGCATTCCGGCCACCGGGTGAAACGATCACGCGATTGCCGTCCACGAGCGGCGATTCACTGATCAGCCAGGGGATATTCCGAGCGCCGAACTCGCGCAGAATGTTCTTCTGCCAAACCGCGGTGCCGTCCTGCTTCAGACACGCCAGGTCACCACCCTCGGTCAGCACGTACAGACGATCGCCATCCACGGTCGGCGTACCGCGCGGTCCGGAGCCGCGGTCGTTCTCGCCCCCCGGACCGAGATTCTTCGACCAGACCTCACGGCCATCGAGGCGATTCAGCGCGACGACGACGCTCTGGCGGTTGCGAAGGCCCTGGACGAAGATGCGGTCGCCGGCGACGGCCAGCGAGCCGTAACCGGCGCCGAGGTTTTGAGCGGTCCAGAGCGGCGGCGGACCGCTTGGCGGCCACTGTGTGAGCAACCCGGTTTCCGACGAGACGCCGCTTCGGTCCGGCCCGCGCCACTGGGGCCAGTCAGCCACCGGCGCCGCCAGCGCGATGGTGCTCAGCACGGCTGCGGTAGCCGCGGTGAGGGAGGCCAGTCCTTTCATCGTTTCCCTCTCAATCCGGAGGGCTAGAATACCCCGAGGAAAGTCTCAAGGGGATGCTCATGGTACGAAAGGCGAGAAAGTCACTCGTAGCTGCGCTGGTGGTGTTTGGTGTCGGCGCGACACTGACGGCGCAGGGGCCGCGACGAATTCCGGTCGGCGACTGGCCCGAAATGCGAGGTCCGGACCGCGACGGCATTTCCCGCGAAACCGGGCTCATCGATCGATGGGCGCTGAACGGCGAAAACTTTCTGTGGAGCGCGCCGTACGGCGGCCGGTCGGCTCCCATCGTCATGGGCAATCGTGTTTACGTCCAGAACCCGGCGGGCCGCGGCACGAATCTGCAGGAGCGCGTCATGGCGCTCGACGCCGACACCGGACGCGTCGTGTGGGAGTACAAGTTCAACGTCTTCCAAAGCGACGTGCCGCCGCACCGCATCGGCTGGGCCTCACCGGCGGCCGACCCTGAAACCGGAAACATCTATGCGCTCAGCGCGGGCGCCCAGGCGATTGCGCTCAGCCCCGACGGGAAGCTGCTGTGGGATCGCTCGATCGGCGAAGAGTGGGCCGCCTTCACGACCCATGGCGGGCGCACGATGTCGCCGGTGGTGGACGGCAACCTCGTGATTGTCAGCGCGGCGGTGTCGAACTGGGGCACCTCGGCGAATCGATCTCATCGTCTGATTGCCCTGGACAAGCGAACCGGCGACGTCGTGTACGTCTCGAATCCCGGTGGGCGACCCTACGACACCGCCTACGCATCGCCGTTGATTGCGACCATCAACGGCATGCGGCTGCTGATCGCCGGATTGGGCGACGGCGCCATCCACGCGATCAAACCGCAGACCGGCGAGAAGGTCTGGAGCTTCGTGGCCTCCAAGCGCGCCATCAACACCGGCGTGGTGGTGAAGAACAACTCGGTGCTGATCTCGCACGGTGACGAAAACACCGACGGCAATACGCTCGGCCTGCTGGCCTCGATCGACGGATCGCAGACCGGCGATCTCAAAAACACGCAGTGGGCGGTCAAGGGGATCGAGTTTGCGTTTTCGCCGCCGCTGATCGACGGGACGCGCCTGTATCAGATCGACGGCGGATCGACGCTCCGCGCCTACGAGATCGAACGCGGGACGGCATTGTGGGACCTCGCGCTTGGCACGGCGCAGAAGGCGCCGCCAGTAATGGCCGACGGCAAGATTTACGTCGGCAATGACAACGGGAAGTTCTTCATTATCCGACCGCACGTCGACAAAGGCGAAATTATCAGCACGGTCGAATTGCCGCTCAGCACCAACAGCTGCTGCAGCTCCGAGGGCACGCCGCAGCAGATCCTCGCGGGTGTGGCCATCTCGCGCGGCCGCATTTTCATCGTGTCGACCGACGCGGTGTACGCGATCGGATCGCGTCGCGCCACGTCGCCGGCCGGATTTGCGGTCGACGAACCGGCGGTTCGCGGCGAAGGCGCACCGGCGTATCTGCAGGTTTCCCCGACGGAAATGGTGCTGACGCCGGGGCAGAGCGTGAAGTTGACGGCTCGTCTCTTCGACGACAAGGGGCGTTTCCTGCGCGACGAGCCGGCCGCGCAGTGGTCGCTCGACGGCTTGAAAGGCACCGTCGCGGCGGGCGCCTTCACGGTCGCGAACGATCCCGTGGAGTCGGCGGGGTTGATCAAAGCGACGGTGGGCACGCTCACCGGCCAGGCGAGAGCGCGCGTCGTCCATCCCTTGCCCTGGAAAGAGTCGTTCGACTCGTATGCCGATGCGGCGGTGCCGGCCGGCTGGGTCAACGCCACGGCGGGAAAGATTTCCGTGACGACGCTCGACGGGCAGAAGGTGCTGCAGAAGACACCCGACGACACGATTTTCATGCGCGTGCGGGCGTTCATCGGTCCGACGAACTGGTCCGACTACACCTTCGAGGCTGATGTGCGCGCGTCGACCAAACGGCGGCAGATGGGCGACCTCGGCATCACCGCGCAACGCTACACGCTGGTGCTCTACGGCAACTCGCAGAAGTTGAAAATCGAACCGTGGGAGCCGGAGACGACGCGCACCGTGACGGTGCCGTATTCGTGGAAGCCCGACACCTGGTATCGCCTCAAGTTGCGCGTCGAAAACCTGGCCAACGGCCAGGTGCGGGCACAGGGCAAGGCGTGGCCGGTCGGCGAGGCCGAGCCGGCGGCGTGGATGATCGAGAAGGTGGATCCGATCGGCAATCGCCAGGGCGCGCCGGGACTCTTCCTGAACGCGCAGTACGGCGCGTATCTCGACAATCTGTCGATCACCAAGAATTAGTTTTCAGAGGTAGGAGCAAAGCAGCATGAAGCGCGCACTTGCCACGGCGGCCCTGCTGACGGTCGTCGTTTCGACGCCGCATTTATCGGCTGGCGATCCGGGGTCCAGCGAATGGCCGATGTGGGGCGGATCGCCCGACCGCAACATGGTCTCGAACATGAAGGGCCTACCCGCGGAGTGGGACATCAAGACCAAGAAGAACGTGAAGTGGGTCGCCGATCTCGGATCGCAGAGCTACGGCAACCCGGTGGTGGCCGGCGGGATGGTGTTCGTCGGCACCAACAACGAGCTGCTGCGCGACAAGAATCAGGGCGGCGACCGCGGCGTCCTGATGGCGTTTCGTGAATCGGACGGTCAGTTTCTGTGGCAGCAAACGCACGTGAAGCTCGAATCGGGAAGGGCCAACGACTGGCCGTTCCAGGGCGTCGCCTCCTCCCCGCTGGTGGAGAACCGCCGGCTCTATTACACGAGCAATCGCGGGGTGGTGTTCTGCCTCGACATCGACGGCTTCAAGGACAACGAAAACGACGGTCCGGTGAAAGACGAGAAGCTCACCGGTCCGTTCGACGCCGATGTCATCTGGTCGTTCGACATGATGGAAGAGGTCGGATCGTATCCGCACAACATGTCGAACTCTTCGCCGGTGGTGCACGGCAACCTGATTTACGTCTCCACCTCCAACGGCCAGGACGAGAGCCACGTCAACATTCCCTCGCCGCGCGCGCCGTCGATCATCGCTATCGACAAGAACACCGGCAAGCTGGTGTGGGAAGACAACTCGGTCGAGGATCGCATCCTGCACGGCCAATGGTCGACGCCGGCGGTCGGCACGATTGGCGGCGTGCTGCAGGTCGTCTCGGCGCAGGGCGACGGCTGGGTGCGCGGCTACGAAGCCGAGAGCGGCAAGAAACTCTGGGAGTTCGACACCAATCCGAAGGACGCGGTGTGGCCGCGCACGCGCAACGAGCTGATTGCCACGCCGGTCATCTTCGCCAACACGGTCTACATCGGCAATGGCCAGGATCCTGAGCACGGCGAGGGCGTCGGACACTTCTATGCCATCGACGGCACCAAGCGCGGCGACATCACGCAATCAGGCAAGGTCTGGCAGTTCGACAAGATTCGCCGTTCCATTTCGACGGCGGCGGTGGCCGACGGCCTGGTATACGTGGCGGACTTCAGCGGCTATCTGCATTGCCTCGACGCCAGGACGGGACAGGAGTACTGGACTCACGACGTCTTTGCCGCCGTCTGGAGTTCTCCGTTCGTCCTCGACGGTCGCGTTTATCTCGGCGACGAGGACGGCGACGTGGTGGTCTTGCAGCACGGCAAGGAACTGAAGGTGCTGCACGAGATGAACATGGGCAGCGCCGTCTACGGGACCGTCGTTCCCGCGAACGGCACGCTCTTCATCAACAATCGCAGCCAGCTCTTTGCGCTCGCGGTGAAATGACCGCACCGCTCGCCCGCACGGCGTTGCTGCTGCTGATCGCTCCGGCCATCGCCGCGCAGCAGCCGACCGGCGGATCGCCGTCGCCTGCCGGCGAGTGGCGGAGCTTCCGCGGCAGCTATCAGCAGACCGGCCTCTCGGCCAGCACGCCGCCGCCGTCTCTCAAATTGTTGTGGAGCTATCACGCCGGCGACGTAGTGGAATCCTCGGCCGCGATCGCCGATGGCGTGGTGTACGTCGGCGGCGGCGACGGCGATCTGGCGGCGCTCGATCTGGCGTCAGGCGCCGTGAAATGGAAGTACAAGACGGCCGACAACTTGATCGGCGAATCGTCTCCCGCGGTGGCGGCAGGCACCGTGTATGTTGGCGATCTTGGCGGCCTGCTGCACGCGGTCAATGCGGCAGACGGCAAGGCGCGCTGGACGTTCAAGACCGGCGCGGAGATCAAGGCGTCGCCGACGGTCGTCAACGACATCGTGCTGGTCGGCTCGTACGACGGACACCTGTACGGCGTGGACGCGCGCAGCGGCCGCCAACGCTGGAAAGTGCTGACCAGCGGCAACGTGCACGCGACGGCGGCCGTCGCCGACGGCCTGACCTTCATCGCGGGATGCGACGGCATGTTCCGGGCGATTCGCATCACCGACGGCCGTGAGATGTTCAAGATTGAGATCGGCGCCTACACCGGCTCGTCGCCGGTGGTCGTTGGCGACCGCGCCTACTTCGGGACATTCGACAACGAGGTGCTCGCCCTCGACTTGAAGTCTCGAAAAATCGTCTGGCGGTTCAGCGACCCCGAGCGCCAGTTTCCGTTCTACTCCTCGCCGGCGCTCTTCGAAGGCAAGGTCATTATCGGCGGCCGCGACAAAATGATCCGCGCCCTCGACGTAACAACCGGTAAGCCGGCATGGACCTTCACCAGCCGTGCACGGGTCGATTCGTCACCAGTAGTCGCGAACGGTCGCGTCTACATCGGCTCGAGCGACAATCGCTTCTACGTGCTGGACGGCGCGTCTGGACGCAAGCTCTGGGAATTTGATACCGGCGCCGCGCTCACCGCCTCGCCTGCCGTCGCCGCCGGCAAAATCGTGATCGGATCGGCGGACGGCACCGTCTTCGTCTTCGGTTAGCCGACGCGCCATGTCCTCGGTGTCTGAATAGTTTTGGGCGGGTTATGATTCGGGCGACGTCATCGCGTCACGCACCATTGTCTTGATCTTCTCGACGTTGTCTTCTCGAATCGGGCAGCTGCTGTCGGTGGCCACGCACTGCGCGAGGGTCATGCCGCAGCCGCAATTGCAACGCGCGCTGTTGGCGGCAACCAGGGCGGTATGCTTCTGTTTCGCGTTCAGCACGTCGAACCTCACGGCAGTGATGTCGTCCTCGTCGTAGGCGATATTCGACAGGTTCGAGATGCCGTAGCCGATCACTCCAATTGCCGCCACCGCGACCGTCCACGTGATCAATCGCTTTCGCGTGCGCGCCTTCTTGCGCGCACCCCGCAGGACCGTCTTCTCGGTTTTCTTCATGCCTGGCTCCTGAGCCACTCTCTGCTACTTCGCGCCGATCGCGAACAGATGCTGATTTGTTCGGATGTACCACGTTCCATCGACGAGCGCCGGAGAGGCGAGCGTACCTTCACCGATCTGGTTGACGTGAAGCAACTCGAACTTCGGACCGGCTTTGACGACGAAGGTCTCTCCCTGATCGTTGGTGAAGAAGACTTTCCCATCGACGGCGACCGGCGACGCCGAGAACCCTTCGCGCGCGGCGGTGCCGAGGCGTCCCTGCCACAACACCTTGCCGGTCGTCGCTTCAAACGACGTGACGATGGCGGCCATGTCGTTGATGGTGTACAGCTGATCGTTGTAAAGCAGCGGCGATGGCACAAAGGGCGAACCGCGGGGAGTGCTCCAGGACAAATGACTGCCGGTCACGTCTCCCTTACCGCCCGGCCGGATGGCCAGGGTCGGCCCCGCCCGACCCGACGAGCAGAACACCAGCCCGTAACCCACGACCGGCGTCGGGATCACCTCGAATCCCATCCCGCTGCAGCGCCACAGTTCGGCGCCGCTCTCGGGGTGGTAGGCCATGACGCGTTCCTGGCCGTTGACGATGATCTCGTCGTGATCGCCGACGCGGACGGCGATTGGCGTGCCCCAGCCGACCGATTGCTGCCGCCGCGTGCGCCAGACCGGCGCGCCGGTCCGTGCATCGAACGCGGCAATGAAGCCGCCGCCGTAATGATCCTGGTAGAGGATCACCTTGTTCTTGTAGAGCAGCGGCGATCCTGCGGCGCCGTGATAGTTATCGATCACGCCGAGATCGCGCTGCCAGACCTGAGCGCCATTGAGATCGAAGGCAAACAGTCCGCGGCTGCCGAACGAGACGTAGATCCGTTCGCCGTCGGTCGCAGGTGTGGCGGACGCATAGCCATTCTTGACATGCGGCCGATCGATCGCGCCCCCGGGCGCGAACGTCTCCCACACCTGCTTGCCGTCCGCGCGGTTGTAGGCGATGAGCGACAGCCGCCGGCCCGCGTCTCGCGCCGTCGTCAGAAAAATGCGGTCGCGCCAGACGATCGGCGACGAATTGCCGGAGCCTGGAACGGCGACCTTCCACAGAACATTGTCCGTTGCCGACCAGCGATCGACGTAACCATTGGCGGTCACGACGCCCTGGCCTGACGGTCCTCGCCAGCGCGGCCAATAGCGCGCCGCTTCGCCTTCGTCAGCCACCATCCGCACGGCCGCGGCCGGCGCCTGGCCGGAAAGCAGCTGCGGAAGCGTGAGCAGCGTGACCGCAAGCGCGAGGACGACGGTCGTTGTCAGCTCGCTGAACGCGTCGCTGACTTTGTGTCGTTCGTGTCCTTTGTGGTGAACGCTGTGACGTGGCATTCACCGCCTCCATTGACCGATGGCATAGAGAAACCGGTCGGTGCGGATGAAGATCTGCCCGTTCGAGATCGCGGGCGAACTGAGCGTGTACTCGCCGAGATCGTTTTCAGCGATGCGCTCGAATCTGGCCCCGGCTCTGAAAATCGACGTCACGCCGTCTTCATCGGTGATGTAGACCTTGCCGTCGGCCAGCACCGGCGATCCGCTGTAGGTCGCCGATCGCAGACGCTGGCGGCCGTAGACTTCGACGCCGGTCTTCGCGTCGAGACACCACACGATGCCCCGATCGTTAATCAAATAAAGATAGATCCCATCCGTCACTGGCGACGGTACGTCGGGGCCATTCATGAAGCGCCATGCCACATGTGACGTGCTGATGTCGCCGCGTCCGCCTGCCTTGACCGCCAGCACCGGCCGTTCGCGCGAAGGGACGAATACAAAATCGCCGTGCACGACCGGCGAGGCGACGATGCGGTGGCTCCCATCGTTCTGGGGATTGAGACCGTTGGCCCGCCACAACTCTTTGCCGGTCGCCGGATCGTGGCCGGTCACGACGTCGCCGCCCGAGACCACGATTTCGGTCGCCGCGCCGTATCGCAAGAGCTGCGGCGTCGTATAGGCATCAGGCGATTCGAAACGTGCGCGCGTTGGCCGCTCGACGCGCCACACCGTCCGGCCGTCACGCGTGTTGATGCGCAGCAGGTAGGACGGGGCGTCGGTGTTCATGCCGTGCAGCACCTGCACGTAGAGCGAATTCTCGAACAGGAGCGGCGACGAGCCATAGCCCCAGTTCAATCCGAAGCGGCCGTAGTCCTTCTGAATGTCTCGCGACCAGAGCTCACGGCCATCGAAATCGAAGGCCTTTAAGATGCCCGTGCCGGTCATCACCCAGATGCTGGTACCATCGGTGACCGGCGACGGCGACGACATGTTCTGTTTCTGCATGCGCACGTTGCCGCTGCTGAGCCGCTGCTTCCAGCGCATTCCCCCGTCCGCGCGATTCACGCACCACAAGTAGAGGTCGCCGCCTTCGGCCACATTCAGGAAGATCCGGTCGTTCCAGACAATTGGCGTCGAGCCCGACCAGGCCGGCAGCGCGAGCTTCCAGGCCACGTTCTCGGTCTTCGACCAGCGCGCCGGCAGATTCGTCTCGGTGCTGAGGCCGTTCAGGAGCGGTCCACGCCACTGCGGCCAGTTCTCGGCTGCCGGGTGCGCTACCGCGAAGGCAAGAGAGGCGACGGCGAGGAGTAGCCTTCGCATCTCCTACTCCGACCGAAGCCCTTCGAGAAGCGGTGTTTTCGACGCGGCGGCCAGCGCCGCCAGCGAGGACAGCATGGCCACCACGAACACGGCAAACAGCAGCAGGACGACGCCGCTCGAGAACGGAAATCGGCCGCCGCGCTCGTGCACGGCCGGAGCGATCGCAATCGCCGCGGCGGCGGCGCCGACCGTCAGGCCGCCGACCACGATCAAGACGTTTTCCAGCGCTGTCATCAGCAGGAAGTGTGACCGCCGAAAGCCGACCGCCGCAAGCAGAGCCAGTTCGCGTCGCCGTTCCATGATGTTGCGGAGAAATACCGTCGCCAGACCGACGGTGCCGAGCAAGAGCCCCAGCCCCCCGAGCGTCTGGAAGGTCGACAGATACGTGTTCTCAACCCGGTGGAACGAGGCCAGGTGGTCGGCGGTCTGGATGGCGTCGGCGCCGAGATCGCTCAAGCCCTGCTCGATCTGCCGCGCCGCTTCGGCCGCGTCGCCGCTTACGTCAACGAGCAGCAGCTGAAATCCCTGTTGATCCGGGAAGATCCGCTTGAAGTTGCTTTCCGAGATGAGCAGTTCGCTCTGAAAGATGCTGTCGCGAAGCGCCGCCACGAAGCGCAATGTCACGGGCGCGCCGCTGTTGGTGATGACGAATTCGTCGCCGACCGCTCGATGGAGCACGTAGGTCATCGAGTTCGCATCAGCGATGACCGGAACCGCGCCGTCAGGCTCGACCCGGTTCAGCAGCAGCCACGGATTCGCGCGCTCCGCATCCGTGTTGGCGGCAGAGGCCTGAAACGCGAAACGACCCTCGGCCAGGAATGCGTCTCGCGGCGCCGCAATTCTCGGGTTCTGCGGCTGATACAAATTCAAACAACTGGCATCGTCGCCCGGCCGCAGACGGAACGGTTCGATCGATGTTGATCGATCGAGCGC
>Ga0068859_100005027_pt1 | contig 13418 bp, 9 predicted proteins | sample KBSSwiS22_FD_66585 | JGI IMG/M metagenome (GOLD analysis project Ga0068859, IMG submission 66585) | Switchgrass rhizosphere microbial communities from Kellogg Biological Station, Michigan, USA - KBS Switchgrass S2-2 | ecosystem: Host-associated > Plants > Roots > Rhizosphere > Soil ... | reverse complement strand
CTGTATCAACCACAACGCGAAGCCAACCTCAGCGCCAGTCTCAGTGAGTTTCTGCGTTTCGGATTGGAAGCAGGCATTTTCTTCGCCAGTTAGCCCTCAGGGGATGGAGGACCATCATGCCAGGTGATTACAGCCGCAGGTTATTTCGCAAGAACAAAAATTACAGCGGCGTGCTGATGCAACAGGGACGCGTGCAACTTGATGCCGACTGGAATGAACAGTTGGACCTTCAGTTGTATCGCACAGAAACGGAATCGATTGACGTCATTGGACGTTGCGGCGTGCCACGGAAAAATGGTGGTTTTCAAATCGGCTCGGGGCCGGGCGGACAGGATCTTACGATCTCCGCCGGACGCATTTATGTAGATGGGTTGCTATGTGAATTGGAGGGACCCTCCACTTACATCACTCAGCCCTACCTTCCGAATCCCGAGTTGACGAGCGTGACCACGAGCCCGCCTACCAGTCCTCCAGGTCCGAATCGAAGGTTGAACCTTCCTAATGGAAAGTACGTGGTTTACCTCGATGCGTGGCAACAGGAGCGCACGGCCCTCGACGATCAATTGATTCGTGAAGTGGCGCTCGGTGGGCCGGACACGACCACCAGGATTCAAAATATCTGGCAGGTTAAACTTCTGCCCGTGAACGTAGCGACTGCGCCGGGTAGTCCGCCGTTAAATGAATTCACTTGTAAGACGCCGTTTCCCGAGTTCCAGCAAATAACGGCGCCGAGCACCGGCACGTTGAACGCGCAGACTGCGCCTCCGAAGCCTGAGGAAGACCCGTGTCTGTTGCCGCCTACAAGCGGTTACAGCGGGCTCGAGAACCAGTTGTACCGAGTTGAAATTCAGAACGGCGGTACGTTGACTGCCGTGGGTGGTCCGGTAACGTTCAAATGGTCTCGTGACAACGCCTCGGTTGAAACCTCCGTCGTGAGCATCGCGAATGACGTCGCCACCGTTAAAGACACCGGCAAAGATGAGTTGTTGAGTTTCGCAAATAATCAATGGGTCGAGATCGTCGACGAAGAATCGACATTGAAAGCAAAGCCTCGCGCCCTGGTGCAGATCGACAGTGTCGACCCGGCGACGCATGAGATTACTTTCAAGACATCCCTATCATCGTTTGCGAACTTGATACCCGGACTTAAATTGCGCCGTTGGGATCAGTCAAAGAGTGCGGCTCAGAACGGACTTCAAGCCACGGCCAATGCCTGGATTGATATCGAATCAGGAGTGCAGGTGCGATTCTCCGCGGGCACTTACCACGCCGGCGATTACTGGTTGATACCCGCGCGCACCATCACACGCGAAATCGAATGGCCGCCATTCAAGACCCCAAACACGCAGCCGCAACCGCAACCGCCGCGAGGCGTGCGTCATCATTTCTGCCGGCTCGCACTGCTCGAGGTCAACAATGGTGTTCTGACTCTCAAAGATTGTCGCCATACTTTTCCACCGCTCACGGAGCTACTCAACTTCTTTCACGTTGGGGGCGCGGGACAGGAAGGAGCGCCGGGCACAAGACTGCCATGCCCGCTCGAAGTGGGTGTTACTAATGGCCACCTTCCAGTTGCCGGCGCGAAGGTGAGATTCCGCGTTGGACCAGGCGCAGGCGTGCTGTTTTCCGCAACCACCTCTGGTCCATCAGTAACTGTCGAAACTGACGTCGATGGTGTAGCGCGGTGCTTCTGGGAATTGGGAGCGGCAGCACAGCGACAGCGCTGTATGCAGGTCGAGGCGGCACTGCTGGACGAGAGTGGTCAGCCATTCGCTCCGGCGCTGCACTTCAATGCCGGTTTCGGCGGTGGTGCGACGGAAGAGCCGGGCGTAGTGGTGCGGCGAATCATCGCTACCGACGATGGTGGACCATTAGTAAATGACACCCTCGTTCCAGTGAACCGTCTACAAAAAGGCATAACGATCACTTGCGATCGGAATCTCGCGCCGAATAGTGGCGGCACCTTTCCTGATAATCCGCGAAGTATTTTTCCGCCGGACAGGGCGGCAGCCAAGCCAACTTGTTTTATAACGCTTGATTTGCCTTATCCGATGGCGGGCGACACGAACGTCTGGGACTTTAGTCAAATTGTTGGCTTTCAGCCGTTGATCCTCAGTGGACATGTAGAGATTGCGGAGCGGAACCTGATTTGGCTTCCATCGAATGCGGCAAATGACTTCCTGCGCATTATGATCTCGAGGTTACAAGGGCGACAGATTGCAGATCGCGTTCTTGCTCATCTGACTATTAAAGGCAATTTCATCTTTGCTCGTGAGGATCCCACGATCAATTTAGACGGCGATACATTTGGCCGGCCGCGTGATGACGATCGCATCGACCTGGATCTCCCGAGTGGTGACAACCGAAGAGGCGGCGATCTGGAGATGTGGTTCTGGTTGACCGACGTCGCAACTGCACCTCCGGGGCTGAACCTCAGTGTTACCGTTGTTCCGGGTCCGTTGGGTACCGTCGCGAATACGATTCGTGGAAGTGTGTCGGATACCGCCGGAGCTGCTGTGCCAGGCGTGGTTGTGAATCTCAGCGGACCAAACCTGACGCGCAACGCAACCACCAATGCTCAGGGGCAGTTTAATTTCACGGGCCTGCCACGTGGTACTTACAGAGTCAGTGTGCAATCAGGCGCGCTCACCGCTGAGCAAACGGTGACGATCACTTGATGGATCGCGGGCATATAACCGCCGAAGGCGTTCGCTAATTTTAGGCCAGCGGTTGGAGCGAGGCGACAACCCTGGAAGAAGTGACTTGGACACAGTCAGTACAGGGAGCGGTAGCGACCTGGTCAGTGATCAGCATGCGAGATTCAACGATTCTTGATTTCATTGTTGACCAGGTCGCTACCGCTCCCCGTACTGACTGTATCCAAGAATGATTTAGACTTTTAGTGAAATGCTGCTGCTGCGCTGCTGGAACTGCTAATGCCATGAATACGCTGGCTGACTTCCGAAACAGACATCAGGGTTCAACGATCGTGGTGTGCGGTTGCGGAGAGTCGCTGAATGAGCTAACCGAACCATCGCGATTCGTTACCATCGGCGTCAATGATGTCGGTCGTCGCTTTCATCCGGATTACCTGGTCGTAGTTAATCCTCGTAGCCAGTTTTCCGGCGACCGCTTCAGCTACGTCGAAAGTTCACAGGCTTCTTATCTCTTCACGCAACTCGATCTCGACCTGGCTCGCGAAAATGTGATCAGGTTTAATCTCGGCACGCACGGAGGCACCGATCTCTCAGACCCGAACGTTCTCCACTACACTCAAAACTCGCCGTACGTCGCTCTCTGCCTGGCAGTGCACATGGGAGCTGCGCGCATCGGGTTAATCGGCGTCGACTTCACCAACCATCACTTCTTCGCGCCGACGGGCAGGCACGCGCTTACATCACAACTCGCGCTTATCGACGAGCAGTACAAGTCTCTCTATGATGCGATCAAGACACGCGGAGTGGAGGTTGTTAATCTCAGTCGCAACAGCCGTCTTACTGCATTCCCAAAGATGTCCCTGACGGACTTTACTAATGCAGCGGCGGCGGCCGCTCAGCCGGATGTCACCGGCAAAAAAATCTTCTTCGTCAACTACAAGTTTCTCTCCTGCGGAGAAGTCTTCACCGATGGGCTGCGAAATGCGGCCAGAAGTCTCGGCTTAAGTTTCCAGGATGCCTATTGGGATGATGCGCAATTACCGGCAAAGGTAGAGAAATTCAAACCCGATTGGCTATTCGTGGTGCATGGCCGCCGCTTCGTTCAGAAGTGGCGCGATAATTTTCCGCGCGTGAAGAAAGCGGTGTGGCTGCTCGACGAACCATACGAAGTTGACGATACCGCGAGTTGGTCAAGTGAGTTTGACGCGGTGTTTCTCAACGATCCGAGTACAGTCGATCGCCACCGCAACGCCCGCTACTTACCGGTTGCTTATGACCCCGAAGTGCATCATGAAAATGGTCACACAAGAAATTATCAAGTTGGTTTTATTGGCGGTCACAATGAAGCACGCGAGCGCTATTTGCTGAAGTTACACGAAGCAGGACTTCTCTCATACGTCGTGGGTGGACCATGGCGGTCCAGTGCGCTGCGCTCGTTATGTCTTGCTCCTAACATTCCTGCGCGCGACACCGCTGAGCTTTACAGGCAAACGAGGATCGTAGTGAACCTGTTTCGCGAGGTGCATCATTTTAACCAGAGTGGTGTGCAACCGTTTTCGATGAATCCACGTGTTTATGAGGCTCTGGCATGTGGTGCAGTGGTCGTGTCAGAAAGTCGAGACGAACTTCCTACGGTGTTTCCCGACCTCCCGCTTTTTTCGACTGACGCCGAGTTGATCGATACTGTCGATAAGCTGTTATCCAATGAACAGGCTTACTCCGCCGTGAAGCAGGCGTGTCAGGGAAGGATTACGGAGCATAGTTATCGAGAGCGTTTGTTGCACGTTCTGGCGACACTGGATTTTCCATCTCGCAAGGAGGCGGCGATGACCAGCATTTCCACTCCATCCGTGTCTCTTAGCGGCTGGGTTCCATGCGGGGCAGTCGTCGAGACGATCGGTGACAATGATTTTGTACTCAGGAAACCTACCGATGATGGTCCCGCAACAGAGCAGGGTCTCGCCAGCAGCGAACCATATCGAGATGTAGAGCTGGAGTTTGATATCAATCTGACGAAGGATGCGTGCTTCATCGCGAAAGTGCGACAGGGCGACCGGTTCGATCAGGCCACGAACTCTTATCATCTCTTCTGCCATCCGCGTCATACCTATCTGGCCCGGCACCACCATGTCTTTAAGAACATTCAACTCAAACGCCAACAGTGGCAGCACATCAAGCTAAGGTGCTACGGCGGTGAACTCAAGCTCGAGGTGAACGGCGTTTTGGTTGCCGCAGTCGTCGATGAAACTCTGAAGGAAGGTTACTGCTTCGCCGGTGTCAAATACGGGAAAGCGTTGCTTCGTAACTTGCAACTGCGTGACTTAGCGGGAGTGGATCTTCAAGCCCAACAGGCAGGAGACCTCCCAAACTACACGATACTTCGCACAACACCGCAAACCGACCCGCCCACGGTTAGCATTGTTACCACAGTCTATGATCGCGTGAATCTTCTGGCAGAGTGTCTGCGGTCAGTGAGTGAATTACACTACCGTGATTTCGAACACATAATCGTTTCCGATCATCCTCCGGCTCCGGTAGTCGATAACATTCTGAGTTTGCTCGAGACAGCTCCGACCGGCGCTTTGACGTACGCGAATCTCAGCGAGCGTGCGAACAATTGGGGCATTGCGCCGGCGTCAGTCGGACTTCACCTCGCGCGCGGTCGATACGTGTGTTTTCTTTCGGACGACAACGGGTATACGCCGGACCATTTCGAGCCGTTAATCAAAGTTCTCGACGAAAATAGCGACGTCGCTTTCGCGTATAGTTCATGCCAGTATGCCGGCCGGTTGATACTCCGTAATTCGACCCCGCTGCCCGGAGGTATCGATCTTGGCCAACCGCTTTTCAGGAAAGAGATCTTTGATCGCTATCTGCCGGGCAAGTTACCGTTCGACATGATGGCCTGGGACTGGCACATGATCGAGACGTTCATGCGTCACGGTCTGAAGTGGCATCACGTCGATCGCGCCAGCTTCCTGTTCCGTTTGGCCGCATGCACGGGAAGGAAATAAACGCCGAAGGCGCTCACGTTTGAGTTAAACATTAGCGATGATCTCTTATTGCATCGCCGCGTTTCGTCCCGGCTATTCCTCATTGTTGATTCAGGATCTCGTGCGTAAGACCACAACGCCGTTTGAGATACTGCTTTGGTTGAATGTTGATGACGCTGACTTCGAACGGTTTCTGGAAACGCAGCGCGAGAGCGGGGTGCCGCTACGCATTGTCGGGAAGACTCGCGACAACATCGGCATGGAAGCCTACTCCTTGTTATTTGAGCAGTCACAATATGAACTGATCGTGCAGATAGACGACGACGTGATTGCGATATCGAGGGGGATTGCCGAACAAGCCTCCAGTATCTTTTCCAGGTTTCCTCGCGTGAAGCAGTTAGTAGCCGATGTTTGGCAGGACGAATATACAACCGGGGCCAGGCCGCCGATGAGCAGTTACCGCGCATATGAACCCGAGCAGGGATTGTATGACGGTCCGATCGATGGGTGGTTCAGCATCTTCCATCGCTCGGTCCTGCCGTTGGCCCAGGGAAAACAAGGCTCGATCTATTTTCCTCTGGGATGCCAATTGAGGAACCGTCTGCGGGCAAACAACAACCTCGGACTGCTGTGTACAAAATTCAAAGTCTTCCACGTGATCGGACCGCAATACGCTTCATTCTTCGGAATGCTGGATTTTGAAATTGCGAAGTATCGAAGGTTGGGAAGAACCGACATTGCGAATTGGTACGAATCGGCAAAGGCAACACTTCCCGCAAAAGCAGCGCTCGAATCACGCGTCAAAGGAATTCTTGCGGCGCTGGATTGATCAATGACCGAAGAAGAATGTCAAACTCTGGAAGATCAGTCGGTCCTGTCAAAACTGAAGGAAGCATTCGCGCCGGATGGAGCCGCGGAGCGAGAGCACAACGCGCGACCTGACTCAGCCGGCTTCGGTTTGATTCATTACAGTCTGGTCACAAATCTAAGACCGGAAAAAGTGCTCGTCATCGGATCGAGACATGGTTACGTCCCGAGCATGCTGGCGTTGGCTTTGAAAGCTAACGGGTTCGGGACAATTGATTTTGTTGACGCGAACTATAGCGACGTTAAAGACGGTGAGCAGATCGCGTTTGGCGGTGTTGAGAATTGGCACGGTGATGCTGCCGAAAAGTTTGCTTGCTTTGGATTACGAGAGGTCATTCATATTCATATCCAGCGGTCTTCGGAGTTCTTTGCGAACTGCGATACTAAGTATGGATACATCTACCTGGATGGCAATCATTCTTACGAGGGTTGTCGCTACGACTTCGAGCAGTCACTGGCGATTGCGGAACCAGGCGCGTTGATTGTGTTACATGACGTGGCAGTGGTCCAACCCACTTTCGGAGTCAACCGTCTATTCACGGAGCTCGAGGAGAATCTTTACAACAAGATTCTCATTCCCGCGTGGCCCGGCCTTGGGATCATTCAGCGAAAGTTTGCCGCAGCGTCATAATATGGACAGGGTATGGCACGAAAGTCACTCCAGAATTCGTTGCTCCGGCTTCGCCGCCTGATGTGAGGCGCGGCTCTGCCGCGCCGTCAAGTCTCCCCCTTTGAGTTTGGGCTGTGCCCCGGTTCGGGCTCTGCCCAAAGATTTCTCGGGCCAAGGGCCCGAACCGTGGGCATAGCCCACACCATTTTATAAGACTGACCGGCAGGGCAGAGCCCTGCCTCACATCGGGCGGCGAAGCCGCACCCCTGAGTAAATAAACTTATCGTGTAAAGCGATATGAACTCTCTACATCCACTACAGTTGCCAAGAATCGAGGAGATTCGTGAAGGCAAAAAATTCTGGGGCTATTTGGATACGGTAGCTCTGCAAACGAGATACGTGTTGGCGGCCCACTTTGTACGAAATGCAAGGAACATCATTGAAATCGGCGGGTATCGCAACAACGTTATCACTCGTTTCCTGACCGGTGTACACGACTCTGTTTCGGTCTTCAGTCTCGATGCCGAGTTCGAACCGTTAGAACAGGACACGCTTAACGGCGCGCCGTGCCGGGTGCGGCACATCAATGACTACTTTCAGAATTACGAACACCCTGTCGAGAGTCTTGCAGTAGTGGCATTAGGCATCGAAATCCTTGGCGATCGCCAACCGTTGTTGGACCTGCTTCGTAAGGCTCAGGTTGTTGTGATTGAAGTTCCTGTAGATCATGCACCGAGCGTTGAGTGGTTGAATGTGATTCTTGCGGAACTCGGCGTTCCAGTGTCGTGCCAGATAAACCTTGATTACTCTCCTAATGAAGCGTTGTTACAGCAGGAACTGGCGCAAACGAATATGAATGTTCCGTTCTGGAAGAGAAACATTTATGTCATCGAGCTTTGAATAATTAGCCACAAAAGGCACATAAAAGCACAGAACAAAACTAAAATCGTTTTTGTGCTTCTTTGTGGCTAAATTCGATATATCGCTCGGCAGCCTTCTCGATTGCGCGTTGTTCGGATTTATTCAGATCTCTCGAGAGGTTCAAGTTGATCGTCACTGAGTCGCGTTTCCATGTACCTACGACTCTGCCATTGATAATTATCGTTGGACCAAGGCCGCCTTCCCGATTTTTGTAGGCAACGAAATACTCATCAAAAGCCGGCAACAGATGACATGGATTTTCGATCCGATTTGAAATCGGTGTAGACCGCGTTCTCCAATAAGTCTTTTCGGCGACCAGATCGGCCATGTCGACTCCACGCTTCGCGTCGGCGGTTGTGAGGCCGGACCACCAGATAAAGTCCTGTAACGTCGCTGGTCCATGGCTCGTGAAGTAACGTTGCGTGAGTTTTGCCAAAGCCTCGTCGCGGCTTAGTGGTTTTGCCGGCGGCACACGCTCCTCAAGTAGCGCGTAAGTAAACTGTTTACCTATTCTTGGACCACTGCACACAACGCCGTCCAATTCGGCGCGCAGCATGATATGTGCGAGGCGCACACCATCGTCAGCGGCCACGTCTGATTTATTGAGTACGGCTTTCAACGCGGCACGCGTGAGATGTTTTCCGCCGCGCAATGCATTGGTCAGGACTTTGTTGGATCGTTTGAAGACCGCCGCGTCGAGCTCGAACATACGATAGCCTGAACCACTCCTTCGATTTACCTGCGGCGCGGTTAACTCGAGCAGCCAGCGAATGTCCTCAGGCACAACGAAGTGCCACGTGGGTCGCAACAGATGCGTGCGAATTATTCGCCCTTCGTTGAAAGCCTCTTCAATCTGTCGATGCGTCGCATTGCGCATCCTCAACGCCAGTGCCCACTTCGCCGCACCGTAGTCCTGCGCCTGCACCGCACCCAGCCAACGTACGACATCAGCCGGGTTCTCGATCTCTGACGCAGACAGTTTTTGATTGTGAAGTCGTTGGCGAAGAACGTCTGACGTGTTCATCAGGTTCAGGTTCAGGCAGCGTCGGCTTCGGGGATCAACTCACGCGCGAGACGCCGCAGGATTTCGGCCACTTCCTCTCTCTTCTTTGGCGACCACTCGGGCCACAACTCCGCGAGGTGCTCGCGACGCGCCGCCACCAGCCGGTTGTAGATCTGACAGCCCGCGTCTGTTAGCCGGTACACATTAGCAACCACGCCCGTTTCAATCAACGACTTATTCAAAAGCTCGGTAGTGGCTGCGTTCACTTTATCCGCATCACACTTTCCTTTTCGCCCCAGCTCGTGAACAGCAACCTGCGGCTCGCGCTCGATCTGGACCAGCAGCCACGCCTCAGTCGGACTCAAATCGACCTTCGCACGATTCACAATCGCCGCGATATAACGACGCCGCACGTCTCGATCCGCGAGCACAGCCAGCCCGCGCAAGAGTTGTTTGCGTGAATCGGTATCCGCCGGCATGTTAAAGGTGTGCGCAATTTCACCGCCGATATCAGTCTCAGTAGCGGCGGCGATAGTCTCGCGCAAGGGACGTTCAGGCAGAAACAACGCGAAGACGAATCCGAGGAATGCTACGGCTGCGGCAACGAGAAACACCTTTCCCAGCGACGCGACGAACGCTTCAGTGTACGGAAGGTGTTGTTGGTTTACGTGCAATTGTGCCGCGAGAACTGCGCCGAGCAGCGCCGTGCCCAGCGATCCGCCGATGAATCGAAACAGGATCGCGTTCGAAGTAGCCACGCCAAGATCGCGATAATCGACCGCATTTTGTACCGCGATAATTAACACCTGCATGACGAAGCCGAGTCCGAGTCCGAGCAACAACATATAAAGGGAAGCCGCGAGCGTGCTCGTGTCGGCCGTCATTCGAGAAATCAGCAGCAACGCGACCGTAACTATTGCTGTGCCGATTATCGGAAAGCGCTTGTATTTACCAGTCCGACTCGCGAGCTGTCCGGAGAGAATCGACGTCAGCAGCGTCCCGCCCATGAGCGGCACCATTCGCAAACCTGATTCGGTCGGGCTCAGTCCCTTAACAATCTGGAGAAACACCGGAAGATATGTAACCGAGCCCAGCAACGCGAAACCGACAATTAGTCCGACAACTGAAGTCACCCAAACATCGCGCGTGCGGAAGAGTCGTAACGGCAGGACCGGTTCGCTTGCTCGGCGTTCAACCAGAATGAATGCAATCACACCAACGACCGCGATCACTATCAGTCCGATCATGAGTGGCGACGAAAATGAGTATTCGGTGCCGCCGAGATCGGTGACCAGCACGATCGACGCGAGCGAAAGCGCGAGTAGTCCGGCGCCGAGGTAATCGATCGCGTGGCGCGCATATGAACTCTGCGTGGGCAGCGTTGCCGCCAAAACAACTAGCGCGATGATTCCGACCGGCAGGTTGATGTAGAAGATCCAACGCCAGGTCCAATGCGTGGTGAAGTAACCGCCGAGTAATGGACCGGCAATCGATGCCACTCCGAAAGCCGCGCCGAAGATCCCCTGGTAGCGTCCGCGTTGGCGTGGCGGCACAACGTCAGCGACGACGGCCTGCGTCGTGACCATGAGTCCGCCGCCGCCAAGTCCCTGAATCGCGCGAAAGATGATCAAGTGACTCATTGATTGACTCAAACCGCACAGCGCCGAGCCGACCAGGAAGATCACGATGGCAAACTGAAGTACGCGCTTGCGTCCGTAAAGATCGCCGAGCTTGCCGTAGATCGGTGTGACGATTGTTTGTGCGAGCAGGTAAGCGGTGACTACCCAGGAAATGTGGGCCAGGCCGCCAAACTCGTTGACGATCGTTGGCAGCGCGGTCGCGACGATGGTCGAGTCGAGTGCGGCAAGAAGCATCACGAGCAACAGGCCGCCGAAGACGACGAGCACGTTGTCGTGTGCGATTCGCGGTGTTATGTCAGCAGGAGCGGCAGCTTGCATGGCGACGCGTTACGCGTGGTCCTTCATTTGGTTAACTCCGGCCTGCCGTGCGCAATTAGCGCAACAATAGAACGAACCGTCGGCCTCCATGCCGTGGCCGATGATCTTGCAACCGCAGTGATCGCAAGCGGGCGCGAGCTTATGAATCGCGCATTCGAAACTGTCAAAGGTGTGACGGGACCCGGAGGTGATGATTTCAAAGGATAGATGATAGTCGTTGCCGCACACTTCGCATTTTGCCATCTCGAAAGTCTCCTTTTCAGCCAATCCGTTGCACTGTTTGTGCCTCCCCGCGACTGCTCGGCAAAACCCGCTCGGGCGTCTCACGCGCTGTCTGGAATCCCAACAACCACGAAACTAATTGGTACATAAAAACTTTCACGCAAAGGCGCAAAGACGGACGCAAAGACGCAAAGTTCTTAACAATCTTTGCGTCTTTGCGTCCGTCTTTGCGCCTTTGCGTGAAACAGGTCTTTTTCCGCTTGCGCGGCAAAATAGTTAAACGTATCGTAAGTGCCCAACGTATTAGATCCAGCCATCATTTCAGGGAAATCCGTCGCGAGAAAAAAAGGTGAACCGCTTATGAAGTTTGCTAAGTTGATCTTCAAAAACATCCTGCGGAACAAGAGACGAACCCTGCTCACCATTTCGAGCCTGGTTGTTTCACTCTTTCTGATCATTTGCCTGGCCACGATTCTCACGGAGTTTGACCGTGGGACCGAGCAATCAAGTCCGGTGCGACTCGTGGCACGCCATGCGGTTTCGCTCACGTTTACTTTACCAATGGCCCACCTCGACAAAATCAAGGCAGTTCCGGGTGTGAAAGAAGTAACGCCCTTCAGTTGGTTTGGAGGCATTTATAAAGAAGAGAAGAACTTCTTTGCGAATTTTGCTGTAGATCCGCGCAAGCTGCACGAAGTGCTTACTGAACTCAAGATGTCGGACGCGGAGTGGCAGGCGTTCATTAACGACAGACAGGGAGCCATCGTGGGGCAGAAGCTTGTCAAGTTGTACGGCTTTACTCCTGGTCAGCGAATCACATTGAAGAGTCCGATCTACAACGCGAGTGTTGAGTTTATCATTCGTGGCGTCTGCACCGGCGGTGATGAGAGGACACTCTTCTTCCACTACGACTATATGAACGAACTGCTGGGACAGGCGGCGCCCGAACAGAAGGACAAGGTAGGTACGTTCAGCATCCTTGCCAACACTCCTGAGGACGTGCCTCGCATCGCCCAAACGGTCGATTCCATGTTTGCAAACACTGACGCTCCCACGAAAACAGAGAGTGAACGCGAATTCGCCTTGAGTTTTCAAGCTATGATGGGTGGAATGAAAAAGTTTCTATACGGCATCATGGCGGCCATCGCGTTCTCGTTGTTGCTGGTTTTGGGTAACACGATGGCGATGACCGTTCGTGAACGGACGAAGGAAGTGGGTACGTTGAAAGCGATCGGTTTTCAGCGCGGCACGATTACGGCGCTGTTCGTCGGCGAGGCGTTGATTGTTGCGTGTATCGGCGCTGCGATCGGAATTGGAGGCGCGGCGCTGCTCTTCAACTCATTTGATCTCACACTCATTGTTCCATTTTTCAACTCGTTCATTCCCACGAGGCAAACGTTGCTGTCAGTGTTTGTCCTGGCGATTCTGGTGGGTTTGATCAGCGTGATTTACTCGGCTTATCGAGTCTCAGGTCTGACAATCGCCGAAGCCTTGCGGAGCACTGAATAAAATGGCGTTACCGCTGAAGTACAACATTCGCAATCTCATTGTCAGAAAAGGGAGCACGCTCACAACGGCTTTCACGATCGGCCTGACGGTCGCAGTCTTCTTAATGGTGATGGCGCTGGCCCGTGGAATCGATCTAACACTCTCCACCAGTGGCGAACCGCTGAATGTGATCGTATTGCGTGAAGGCAGTACCGCGGAGTTGAACAGTTCACTGACGCCCGAGAATTTTAAAAATGTGATGTACCTCGATGGAGTTGTGCGTGAGAATGACCAGCCGCTCGCCACTGCCGAACGCATTACGTTGATCTACAAAGCCCGCAAGGGCCAGAGCCAGGGCTCAAATATTACAGTGCGTGGCGTTGGTCCGAAGTCGTTTACATTGCATTCGGGATTCAAGACAATTGCCGGACGAATGTTTCAAACGGGTCTGACGGAAGCTGTTGTCTCAAAGCGAATTGCCGAACGTTTTCAAGGTCTCGAGATAGGAGACAAGTTCCGCATTCAAACAACGGATTACACGGTGGTTGGATTGTTTGACTCCGGCGGCAAGGCGTTTGAATCGGAAATCTGGGTTGATATTAATTCACTTGCGAGTACCACCAAGAGTACTGAATACACCTCCGTCTTGCTGCGTGCGCAGGATCAGAATGCTTTGACTGCGCTCAGCAAAAGAATTAC
>Ga0068859_100005023_pt1 | contig 13424 bp, 9 predicted proteins | sample KBSSwiS22_FD_66585 | JGI IMG/M metagenome (GOLD analysis project Ga0068859, IMG submission 66585) | Switchgrass rhizosphere microbial communities from Kellogg Biological Station, Michigan, USA - KBS Switchgrass S2-2 | ecosystem: Host-associated > Plants > Roots > Rhizosphere > Soil ... | reverse complement strand
CCTTGAGGTTTGGTCCAACCTTCTTCTGATCCTGCATCAGATATTTTTCCTGCAGTCTCATCTGGTCGATACGCGCCGCCAGCAGGCTGTTTGTCACGCGCAGGCTTTCAGCGTGCGCCAACAATCTCTTGACGTCATCTTCGGTCGCGCTTTCTGCAGCCGAAGCTTCAGTGTCGGCCCGGCTCTGTTTCTCATTCGCTTTGATCTGGTCTTCGAGTTGTCCGATCTGCTGCCGCGTTGTTGCCAGCGAATCGGTTTCGCGATCGAATCCTTCATAACGATGACAACCCATACAGCCGCGCTGCATGAAGAGATCGCGGCCGAGATTCAAAGTCTCCGCTCCCTGCGTGACGCGATCTTTCGCGTGACACTGCTGGCAGCCGGCTTCCGTGTTCTCCTTTTCAAACATCGGCCAGAGCCAGAAACGATGGCGTCCGTGACCCTTGACATCGCTGGTGGTCGCACGACCGTTGCCCCAGTGACAACTGGCGCAACCAAACTTCTCCGGATTGTGAAGCTGAAGTATTTCGCGGTTCGGATGGCTTACAAACGCGCGCGAGAGGCTGTCAGGCTGACCACTTGGACCAACGAGACTCGCCGGCGTTAACTCGAGCGGCTCGCGAATGCCGGCATGACAAACCTCGCAACGATCTACGATGTTGTAAGCATTAACACTGATCTGATGGCCCAGGATGGAGTAGTCGTAACTTCCCATCTTGGTTTTCAGACCTTCGATGGCAACAGGACCAAGACCTATCAACTGGTTTTTGAGGTAATCGTCGCGCTTTTTACCGAGCTCGGAGGGCGTCTTCAGCAGTTCGGCTTTTCTACCAAGACGCTCCGCTTTTTTGTCGCGAAGCTCGTTGTAAAATGCTTCGAGTTTGGCGTAGTCGAACTTTTGAGTTGTGGTCGACTTGCCATCGTCAGAAGGCATGTCGACACTGACTATTTCCTGCTTCTTCGCTTCCGCTTGCCGGCGGTAACGGTCTTTCGCGGAGCCGTTAGCAGTCTCAATGTTGTAGTTGATGACAGTGAGACGACCACGCTGGTTTTGAAATGGATCGGTGACCGCGTCGAGCTTTCTCTGGATGACTGCTACTTCGGAGTCGATCTGTTTTATCTCAGGATCAACTTCAGCGCGCGCAGCTTTCTCTGCCTCGTCGAGCTGTTGGTACTCAGGACTCTCTTTGATCTCTGTTTCGCTCTTGCCCGCATTGGCCTTGATGCGGTCGAGATAACGAGTGTAGCGACTGACGAATTCCTTCTGCATTCCCTTCCAGGGACGCTGTCCGAACGCCTCATCGTAAAGCGCCCACGCTATCGATAGCGTCATCAGCAGCGCACAAACCAGCATCCAGCCGCTGGTTGAGCGACTCACGATTGGATCATTCGCCGGTAAGTCGGCTTCCCTTTTGATCAACGATTCGCCGGGTGCTGGTGAATCAGCCACTATGATCTAACCTCCGCACAACTCAGATATTGAACCAGGGAGTTACCCAAACGTACTTGATCGTCAAAGCCAGACGCAGAATCAGTTTTACCGGCAACGCCAACAGCACACTCACGGCAAAGAATTGAAACGTGAGGTACTGAAGCAGACTGGTCCGCGCCAGTAACTTCTGCTCGAACGCATTCTTTGGAAAGAATGCTTCGTGAAGTCCATCCAAGCTAAACGATTTCGGAAATCGAATACGCTTGAAATCCACCGTCATCAACCAGTGAAAGAACAGCGCGCCGACCAGGTAAAAGCCGCTGACGACCAGCAATCCGAAAATAAACTTACCCGGATTCGCGGCCAGAAAGCCGAGATGAAGCGTTTTGCCGAACGAGCTCTGCGCGATCATATCGTGCAGGTCTACGTTCTTATCGAACACGACTGCGTTGTGATCCCACGTCTGTCCCGGCCAGAACCAGATCCAGCCCGGACCACGAATAAACGTGCCGATCACGATCAAAACGATCCACATCAAAAAGCCCGCCCCAAACATCCACAACGCGAAGCGTCGCTGTTTCAGTGTGTAATAACCGTTGCCGAGTGGATTCGAATCGACATACGGAAAGACCATTAACCCGACCATGATGATCGACGGCATCACAACGCCTGCGATCCACGGGTCGAAGTAGACCAGCATCTCCTGCAGTCCGAGGAAGTACCACGGCGCCTTCGACGGATTCATCGTCAGGTTCGGATTTGCGGGTTCTTCGAGCGGAGCGTTGAGTGTGATGGACCAAACAAAAAGAACCACCGTAACGATCACGGTGGCCAGAAACTCAATTCTAACCAGGTAGGGCCAAACGTGCAGTTCTCTGGCCCAACCCGGACGCCACGGCTCGACTTTGCGATGATGTGTCTTCGCCAGTTTGGAATCCGATTCAAGCTCGTTGATGAGTTGATCGTTACGTACCGCCTGCCTGACGCCAAGCCAGGTGAAAAACGGCACCAGGAAAAGCATCGCCACAATCGGCACGTTGTCAGGCGCCGAAGAGATGGTCCAAAGCTGGTGCCAGTCCTGAACGTTGATCGCCCAGAGTACGACGATCAGCAAAGCGACTATCAAGATGGTCCATTTGTTGAACAGTCTTCGCATTTTCTTCTTTGCGACCTCTGCGTGTCTCTGCGTCCTCGGCGTTAAAAAGGTTTCTCAACGCAGAGAGCGCCGAGATACGCAGAGGGCCGCAGAGTCAATCACTTCTTCTTAGCTATCGCTTTCATCTCCGACTCGAGCATCACCGGCGCTGGTCCGGAGATACCTCCGTCTTTCCTGATGCGCCAGAAGTGAACCGCCATAAAGATCGAAGCTACGAGCGGAATTCCGATACAGTGCCAGATATATGAACGTAGCAGGGCGTTTGAATCCACAATCGAGCCGCCTAGTAGCCCAAATCGAACGTCGTTATAAGCAGTCAAACCCAGTTGCGGTCCGAAAGGACCCTCGTGACCGAGCATCGGCGTCGCCCGCGCCATGTTGGTACCGACAGTGACCGCCCAGAAACCGAGTTGATCGTCAGGCAACAGATATCCAGTGAACGACAAAAGCAGTGTCAGCACGAGCAACACGACGCCCACGCACCAGTTGAATTCACGTGGCCGCTTGTAAGAACCGGTAAGTACGACGCGAAACATGTGCAGCCAGGTCGTGATCACCATCAGGTGCGCTGCCCAGCGGTGCATGTTGCGCAGCAGTTTTCCGAAGGGCACGTCGTGCTCGAGATAGAGAATGTCGCGAAACGCATCGACCTTGGTAGGGTGGTAGTAAAACATTAACAGCACCCCGGTAAACGTAAGCACGATAAAGAGATAGAACGTGATGCCGCCCATGCCCCACGTGAACGGGTAACGCACTGCGTCGCGATTGATCTTGGCGGGGTGCAGGTGCAGAAAGACGTTCGAGAGAATCGCGAGGGATCGATTGCGCGGATCGGAGCGATCGTGTGACACGCGGAAGATCGACTTCCACAGTTGCGTGTCCTGCGGATCCTTGTACTCCTTCGCCTCTTCGATCGCGCGCTGCTTGAGGGACTGCCCACCCTCCTTCACGCGCTCGATCATGCTCCGGTTGTCTTCCTCACCGGTCGTGAGTTGCTTCGTCTCTTTTGGATCAGAATTCTCTGCCATATCCGTCTTTATCTGTGTTATCCGCGGCTTCAGACTCTGATGAACGCGCCGTCATCGTCAAACTCGCTCTTCGCACCTTTTGGCCATTCGTAAAGTGTGCCGACGTCAACAACGATCTGTCCTTCCGCGTCCAGCGTCACCTTCGCTCGATCCATCGGGCGCGGGGCTGGGCCTTCAAAGTTAATGCCTTCACTGTCGTAGCCACTGCCATGGCACGGGCATTTAAACTTGTTTTCACTGGCCTTCCAGTCGGGCGTACAGCCGAGATGAGTGCAGCGAGCGTAGATGACGAAGAGTCGATCAGACGTTCTAGTGACCCAGATACGATATTGTTGCTGCCATTTTGTATCGACGCCGAGCGCGTAGTCGGCAGGCGCCCCGATACGAAAGATGCTGGAAGGTTCGAGAATCGAGCGCGGCAGGAAGAACCGCACGAACATCAGGAAGAACGTAGTTAGAGCGCCGGCGACGGTCGCCCACACGATCCGTCGTCGCATTTTGTTCACCGGCGGATCGCCCGCAGTCTCTACGACAGCGGCGGGCGCCCGCGGTGCGGCTGTACCTACACTTGGGGCGGACAATTGATCGGCTTGAGTATCCAAGTCCAGACCTCCGTCAAATCACTTCCGAATTGCCAGGTGCTGCGAACTTTCCGTGGATACACTTCGACTTTACCAACAGAGAAAGACTATACAACTTGACCCCGAACAGGGATTCCTCTCTGTGCAGTAACCCGAATTATTAGCTTAAACATGAAGAGCGCCGCACCTAACAAAACAAAATATAATATGGTCGGCGGCGTTATTTATACCTAATTTCCCAATTGGCTGGCAAGAAGTATCGATGTCTAAAGCTCATGTGATCATTTATTCGCGTCCCGGTTGTCATCTTTGTGACGAAGCTAAGGTCGCAATCCTGAGCGCCCAGTGCAGCGATCAATTTGTTTTGGAAGAGATCAACATCGAATCCAGTGACGAGTTGTTGAACAAATATCGCGACGACATCCCCGTGATCACCATCGACGGCGTTGAGTCGTTCATACATCGTGTTGACCCGAGGGAATTTAGAACACGGATTACACGGATAAAAAAGCGGATTTAATCCGTGTTATCTGTGGTTAAAAATGAGACGCGCGTTGGAGCTCTTCGATAGATTCGTACAGCCGGGTGCGTTCGACCTCGTTGGTTGATTGGCGGTAGGACATTATCAGATCCTTAAGACTCGCTAGTTCCCTGTACAGACCGGCGTTTTCGATCGGTGGCGTCAGGTAGGAGATGAGTTCGGCGTAGGAGCGGCGCTTGGCGATAGAGCCTTCGGAGGGGTTGTTTACGCTGTAGATGTAGAAGTTTGGCAACTCATCGATTAATCGATCCGGCCAGCACTCGCCTGAGAGGCCTATCTGTTTGCCCGGCATAAACTCCAGCGCGCCGTGGGTGCCGAAGTGAATGACCCCGTCGGCATTCCATACCTTCGCGAGATAGGTGTAGAAGCCCATGAACCCATGATGCGGCGAGCCGCTGCGCGCCATCATCAGACGCATCGGATCACCTTCATAGCCAAACGTCGGCTGCACGCCGATAAAGACGTTGCCGAGCGCGAGTCCCTGAATGTTTATCAATCCCGGCGGTTTGCCCCAGTCGCGCTCGACTTCTGTGACGTAAGGACAGAGGTGCCGGTATTCCTGAACGTTCATTCGATACGCGACGTTCGCGGCGGCGCCGAAGCTCTCGGAGTTGCCGCCCAGTAATCTCGCTCGTAGATCGTCAGCGGAATCAGGGAGTTCAATCGCGTAACCCTCATCACACAGTCTCTTCAACACGTCAAACAGTCCGGGGAAAACGTCGAGATCCGCCGCGGTACCAATATTTCCTTTGTTAGGAGGAAAGCAGAAGAGTGCGATCGCGAGTTTCAGCTCGTCGCGCGCAGCGGTCTGCAAGCGATGCCAACGCTTCAGACGTCGCGCGAGGCGGCGGCACCGATCTTCGAGCGCGACGGGTTCGTGACCGCGTGACGGAATGCCACCATAAATAAACGGCTCGGTAGCACCGTCGATCTCAGGTATCGCGATCTGCATCCCGGCCTGAACCGGGTTCAGACCAGTTGCCGAATCACTCCACGCCTCGATCGTTTGCGTGTCGAGACTGACTGCGGAACGATAGGGAAGATTCAGTTCACGCAGGAACTCCGCGGCCGCAGCGCTATCGTTCATCGCCGGACCACCCACGAAACTGAAACCAGTGAGCGACACGATCTGACTGATGCGCGCGTTAGTCTTGCCCTCGTCGACAAAAAACTTCGCGACCGCTTCTCGGTTGTCCATGAGCGTTGCGATAGCAGGAATCACGCTCAGCCCTTCAGCCTCGATTGAATCGATAAGCGCGTCGTAATGTTTGGTCGTCTTACTGATTACTTGCGGACGCATTAACAACAGTCCGATCGTCGCGTCAGGATCGAGCGGCTTGCGGTACCACTTTCGATATTCGGCAAACGATCGAAACAACGCAGGTGCCTTCGGGTGATAGATCGCAACCGATGGCATCTGCTCCGGTTTGGGAACGCGCGCTTTTACCGAACCGTAGTGGACCAGCGCATAAAGCAACATCGATTGAATGTTCGCCGGAGTCGGCTGCAGGAAGTAGCAAAAGAGATAGAGATAATGTTTTGCATCGGTCAGCGCGCCAGCCGTTGGCACAAACTGAAGAATACCCGGCAGGCGATCGACAAGTTTCAGATACTGCGTGTGACTGCGTTTATCTGACTTTCCGCGTTTAGCATGACTCCCAACCCACGAACCAACCGACCGTAATAGCTTTCCGCCTTTCCCGTTCTGTCGTTTGAAGGCGGCGATGTCGAGTCGACCCATGCGCGTTCGTCGCATCAACTCCGGCATGCAGTTGATGACGATCACCGCATCATGATGCGACTTATCAAGCGCACTAATCAGGCGAGTCGCGTTCTCGCCATCCATGACGTGAATCACAAAGACGATGTTAGCGTCTTTGAGATCAGCTTCGACTTCCAGCCACTCGCGATCACTCAACGGCGAGCCGAAGTTGTACGCAGCGACGCGCAAGTCGAGTTTGTAGGCGCGATTGAGCTCGCGCTCCGCGGTTTTTAGCGGCGCCAGTAAACTCGACCCGACATATAAGATCGTGATTTTCAATCCGTGTTATCCGCGGTTAAATCACCCCTTCGAGCTGGTCTTCGAGGTTGCGACTAATCTCTCTCAGTCTCTCTACGACGCTCTCATCAACATCCCAATACCCGCGTCCATTCGCTTCCAACAACCGCTGGACAAGCGAATGCGCGGAGTGCGGATTCAAATCCCGCAAACGCTCCAGCATCGATTCATCGAACAAAAATGTATTCGCCACTTCCGAGTAGATCCAATCATCAACCGCATCCGCTGTGGCACTCCACCCGAAGGTATTCGAGACGTGATTCTCGATCTCGGCCACACCTCTAAAGCCGTGCTTCAACATCCCCTCGTACCACTTCGGATTCAACGTCTTCGCCCGCGTTTCCAAACGAACGGTCTCTTCGAGCGTCCGAATCTTCACGTCACGCGAAAGCGAGTCGGAGAGATAGATCGCCGGCCGCGCCTTCGCACGCTTCTCGACTGCCTTCGACACACCGCCGAGGTATTCGAAGTAGTGGTCCACGTCGGTCAGCCCGATCTCGAACGTATCGATGTTTTGGTAAGTCGCTTCGACACGCGCGAGCGCGCGGTCCATCGCCACACGCGCTTCCCTTCCCTCAATCGCCCTTCCCTTCGAATCACGACCGTAAGCAAAACACTTGCGCGTCACAAACAGATCGCCGAGCGTCTCTTCACGTTCCCACTGCGAATCCATCACCATGAAATTCACGTTCGTGCCGTAATTGCCCGGCGCATTTGAGAAGACACGCACCGAGGCTTCGTCCAGATCGCATGCATCCTGCTCGATCTGTTGCAGCACGTGTTTGCGTACGTAGTTTGATTCGAGTGGCTCATCGAGTTGGGCCACTAAACGAACTGCCTTATCGAGCAACTGCACGGTCGGACTAAACAGATCGCGAAATATGCCGGACACGGTCATCACGACATCGATCCGCGGTCGTCCGAGTTGGGCCAATGGAATCGCCTCCACATTCGTGATCCTATTTAACGCGTCGCGAACCGGACGCGTACCGAGCAGCCAGAGCGCCTGGGCCACTCCTTCACCCTGCGTCTTGATGTTGTCGAGCCCCCAGAGCACGAGCGCCATCGCTTCCGGATAACGGCCGTTCTCGTCTTTGTAACGCTCGAGCAAACTGTTCGCGACCGCTTCACTGCGTGAGAAGGCCGCGGCGGAAGGAACGCCGTATGGATTGATTGCGTGCGTGTTTCTTCCGGTCGGCAGAATGTCCGGGTTCTGAATGATGTCGGCGCCAGGGCCGGGTTCCATAAACTCACCTCGCAACGCGCGCACAAGTGAATCGACCTCGTTGTTGGTTTGTAGTTTCGTGGAGACCGTTTCGAGTAAAACAAAAACCGGGCGCGTTTCTGCCGCGCTCAATCCTTTTTGTTCCAACAAACGAACAGACGCGTCTGTGCCGGCACTGACAAACTCGCGCACAGCCTCGTCAACCAGATTCTCCGGAAGAGCGCGCACACCCGCTTCAGGACGATCGAACGAAGCAATCATCTTCAGTAGATCGATCTTTTCGCCGGCAGACGACGCACGCCCGAAGACGTGCAGACCGGTAGGTATCAATCGCTGTTCGATCTCCAGCAACTGTTCGTAAAGCGCGAACACTTTCGCATCGCGCGTATCTTTGGAATTTATTTCAGACACGGATTACACGGATTTTTGCGGAGCGATCTTCACGAAACCAGCATGCAGAATGCCTGCGAGACGTCGCGTGTCTTCACTCGATTCAAACTCTTTCTGCGTGTCCACGACTATCACGCGCGCACGCGTTCGATTGAGTGCAACGGTGAGCTCTCGCAGTTCCGACTCAATCTTCACCTGCCTGAACGCACGCAAGTTGAGACCGCCACGCCGCAGCGGTACGTTCGAACGCCCGTCAGTGAATAACAGCACCACCGTCTCACCAAATTTATTTCCGACGATCTCGAGCAACTCAATCGTGGTCACGAGCCCCAGCGCGAGCGGCGTGCTGCCTCCCATGCGCAATGAGTCGAGCACTCGCCGCGCGCGCAGTATGCTGCGCGAAGGTGGTAGATCTACGTTAGCATTCGTTCCGTGAAACGAAACAATCGCCACGCTGTCGCGATTTAAATACGACTTACGCAACAGCTTCAGAATCGTGCTCTTCGCGCGCGCGATTCGATTCGCCGCCATGCTGCCTGACGCGTCGATTGCGAAAACAAACAAGGTGCCTTGTTTGTGTTTCAGCAACTTGTATCGCAACGCCTGGGGATTAACGGGCGCGAACCGACCTTCGAGACTTGCGAGCGCGCGCAACGTCGCGTCAATCGCAACGCGCGCACCCGCACTTCTGAACGTAACAGCGCGCGTGTACCGGCCGCGTTGTTGGACCAGCGCTGCTTTCCCTCCGCTCGTGCGACGGCTTTGCGTAAGCGACTTTTCCTTGCGCTCGTTACTTCTCAAGTGGTGATCGAGTTTGACCTCGCCGGATTTCTTCTCGACCGCGGGCGGCGAGAGAACATCAGCATCGTTTGGTCTTGCACTTGCGCCCGAAGCTGACGCACGTTGTCGCGGAGCTTGTTTATTAACTTTACCCGGACGATCCTGCGGCTGCATGTCGCCACCACCATTACCACTCGACGATGGCGGCGGCGCTGTGTTTGGAAAAACCTCGTCCACTGCCTGTTGAATCTGCTCGCTGGTCGCAGTTTCGTCGAGCGCGTCGCGACGCAATCGATGACGAAGCGCCATTGCCGACACCCGCTTCACGTGTTCTTCAGTTACTGCACGACGGCCTTCGAACGCCGCGAGAGCGCGCGAAGCACGCATGATTGTCAACTCACCACGATGACCGTCAACTTTGAGGTCCGCGCAGAGCTGCGCGATCTTCTCGAGCACTCGACGTTCCATCGTGAGTTTGGTTAGCCCGGCACGCGCGCGTGTGATTCGCTTCCGAAGTTGCTCCTGATCTGCCGCGAAAGACTCGCAAAACGCTTCGCGTTCACGATCATATGCTTCGCGACGCTCAACGATGTCAACGCGATTCTTGAGATAGTTTTCGGTAGTGACTTCGGCATGAAGTCCGAAGCGATCGAGCAGTTGCGGACGCAATTCACCTTCTTCCGGATTGCCCGAGCCAATTAAAACAAAGCTCGCCGGGTGTTCGACGGAGACACCTTCCCGCTCGACTTTGTTTATGCCCGTAACGGCGACGTCGAGTAATAGATCGACGAGGTGATCCTCGAGCAGGTTTACCTCGTCAATATATAAGAAGCCACGATTGGCGCGTGCGAGTAAGCCCGGATCAAAAGTTTTTCGTCCGGCAGAAAGCGCTCGTTCGATGTCGATCGTGCCGCAAACGCGATCTTCAGTCGCGCCCAGTGGTAGTTCAACTACGGGCACTGCCGTTTGTTTAGTATCGAACTCAACCTTCGCGCTGCACTGGTCGCAGAGACTCTGTTTGTCCTGTGGATCGCAGTTATAAGGACAGCCGGCTACGACAGTGATCTGCGGCAACAGGTCAGCCAGCGCGCGCACCGCCGTCGACTTCCCCGTGCCTCGATGGCCCATGATCAAAACGCCGCCGATCAATGAATCGACAACGTTCAAGATCAAGGCCAGCTTCATTTCTTCCTGGCCGACGATAGCCGTAAAGGGATAGGTTTTCTGTCTTGGTTTGTCCACAGATTACACAGATTACCCGATTTGAATAATCTGTGTAATCTGTGGATGAAATTTTCTTGACATTGCCCCCAAACCGGAATAGAGTGCGCTCCACCTCCCGGCTTCTAAAGTTAAGGCCCAGCAAAATTCGATTTACTATTCGGACAGAGTCCGCGCCTCTGCCCTCTCTCTCACAATCAGGCTCGTTCCTGGTTTACTTCTTACGTGAGGGGACTCTTTTAACTCTGGTCGTACCCCCCTAAAGACTCGAGACTGCCTCTGTAGTCCAAGTCAAGCAGGGTTCTATTTCCAATCAAGCAAAACCGTGCGGTTTGCCGACGGGCAAACTGTCAAGTTTTGTGTCGCAACCCGTTTGTGTAGCTCCTAGGAGGTAAAAGTTAAATGAGGAAAGTCTTACCTATCCTGACTCTAATTCTCTTTGCGGTCGCGCTCTTCGTTCCCTTGAGCTCGCCCGAACCAGTCGAAGGTCAAGCTGCCACCGAGGCGCTGACCACCGACATGGACGCCAAAACTAACGACCTGTTCAACGGTTTCGGCGCGTTGGGCACACCGATCGACGAATGCGTCGCTGGACCTGTAGCACCCACCGCGCGCGGGAATGGCAGGTTTGAAGACAACAAATTCATTTTCTCCGAACGCGAGACTATCGAAGATGGTCTTGGACCAACCTACAACGACGTAGGCTGTGTTGAATGTCACCAATCCGTTGACGTTGGTGCGTTCAGCCAAGCAATGGAATTCAGAGCCGGTCACATTACGAACGGCGCATTTGTTGACGCGCCAGGCGGGCAATTGATTCACGCCCGAGGGACCGATTCCGACATCGTCGAGCACATCTCGACGGCGGAAACCGTCAAGGCCTTCCGCGTCACCACCAGCACTCTGGGCGATGGCTTTGTCGAATGTCTTGCTAATGCGACCCTGGAAAACAATGTCGCTGCGCAACCGCTCGCACAACGTGGAACTCTCACCAACGTACCCGTCACCGAGGCTAACAATACGCTTCGGCACGGCCGGTTTGGCTGGAAGGCCCAACAGGCGAGCCTACTGTCGTTCGCTGGTGATGCCTATCTCAATGAAATGGGCATAACCAATCCGTTCGACGGTTTTGGCGGCAGAAGCTCGAGTGCCGCGGATGCCGGAACACACGAGAACCCGGCCAGCACGGCTGAAGGCGTTATCAATGTGACGTTCCCGTCTCCTTTCGATCCGGTTCAGGATCCTGAGGACGATGGTGACGACGTGCTTGCGTTCGCCGACTTTATGGCAGCAACACGTGCCCCCGGCCGGCAGAACCCGATTCCGGCGGCAGCCACCGCAGGCGATCCACTTTTCACCAGTGTTGGTTGTGCTGTTTGCCACACACGTACTTTAACGACGGCAGCTCCGGGAACCTCCATCAATGGCGGAGCGTTCGCGGTGCCCGCAGCTCTCGGTAACAAGATCATTCATCCCTTCAGCGATTTTGCTCTACACAACATCGGTACTGGGGATGGCATTGTCCAAAACGCCGGGCAGAGTTCAGCCAATCAAATGCGTACTGCGCCACTCTGGGGCATTCGCGCCCGCAACCGGTTCATGCACGAAGGCCTGAACGTCACGATCTTTGACGTGATTCAACTGCACGCTGGACAGGCAACGACAGCCAGGAATAACTTCAATTCCCTGACTGCCACGCAGCAGAACAACCTTATTGCATTCGTGCTGTCGTTATGATCTACTTGCGACAGCCGAATTGACGAAGCACTATCCCGAAGCTCGCCGGAACACTCTATCCGGCGGGCTTCGGTTTACTTCCCACAAAATTCCGTTAAGAGGTTTAATCGAAGTCCATGAGAAAGACTGCCATAGCATTATTAATTCTGGCCTTATTCATGTTTGGCGCTTGCAGCCCGGCGCCAAAACCATTGGCCGAAGCACCACCGTCTGCCGCATATCAATCGACACCTGAGCCGGCCGCAGCACCTTTGACTCCGTCTGTGGCACTCGCGCCGAATGCAGCCGAAGTACAGAATAAGATCAAAACCGTTTTCAAGGATGCAGCCGTGCTTCATCCGAATCACAATCCAAACTTTTTCGCCGGCGATTTTAATGGCGATGCTTCCCAGGATCTGGTAGTGATTCTCAAGCCGGTGAAACTCGAGGAGATGAATCGACAATTTACTCCCTGGCTCGTGCGTGATCCGCGCGCCAATATGTCGACGCGAGTGCGGCCTCCGATCCAGAAAGACGACACGCTGCTCGCGGTGATTCACGGTTTCGGAAACAACGACTGGCGCGACCCAGAAGCAACGCAAACGTTCGTGCTCAAGAACGTTGTCGGAAACGACATGAAGGTGCAAACCGGAAAAGAGTTTGTCGAAGCGAACACTGGTCGAAAGTTACCACGACCACAAGGCGACCTGATTGGCGAGACAATCGATGGCACTCAGGGCTATCTTTATTACGCGACTTCCAATTATTCCTGGTACGACCCGAAAACATTCAAGGGAAACGAATCAGACCCAGGCCCGTTTCACCGGGCGCGAATGAGATAGGCTACAAAAAGGCACAAAGGCACACAAAGCTATGCGATACATTCTTTTCTTTCTGTTTCTTGGTCTCTCAGCGCTCACGATTCAAGCCCAGACTCCGCCGGCTGTCGATATGATCAGTGCCGATGAGTTGAAGGCTAAACTCGCCGGCAATCAGCAGGTGACGATCATTGATGTTCGTAGTTCTGAGGCTTACTCGTCGGCCAGCCATACGATCAAAGGCGCTATTCATTTCAAGACCAGAAAACTCAAGTACCGGCTCGCTTACCCGCCGCTGAAAGATGTCCCCAAAGATCGAGAGATCATTACTTACTGTTCCTGTCCGAAAGATGAAGCGAGTATTGCTGCCGCACAGATTCTCCAGGCCGGCGGCTTCAAACGCGTGCGCGTGCTTCAAGGCGGTTGGCAGGAATGGATGCGAGTGAACGGTCCCGTCGAACCGCGCGTGAAGACATA
>Ga0068859_100005022_pt1 | contig 13426 bp, 9 predicted proteins | sample KBSSwiS22_FD_66585 | JGI IMG/M metagenome (GOLD analysis project Ga0068859, IMG submission 66585) | Switchgrass rhizosphere microbial communities from Kellogg Biological Station, Michigan, USA - KBS Switchgrass S2-2 | ecosystem: Host-associated > Plants > Roots > Rhizosphere > Soil ... | reverse complement strand
AGTCACTGGTCAGCGGGCTTGCGCCAGAGGGAGACGTGGCTGGCGCTGGTGTTGGTGAACGGTTCGCCGGACCAGCCGCCCTGGCGGGCATCGAGCGTCACGCCGGCGAGCACGGTCGGATCACCGAAATCCCCGAACGTCACCGGGATGTCGGCGCCCCCGGGCTTGGCCCAGAGGCGCGCGACCATGCGTTCCGACGCGTCGACCCCGGCGACCCGGACTCCCGCCGCGGCGAGCGGCAGGGCGACGCGGCCGGTGCCGATCCCCAGCTCCAGCGCCCGACCGTCGCCGGCCGTCCTGGCCAGCAGCTCGACGGCCGCGGGCAGCGCCTCGTCCGGGCCGTCGTACCAGTGGTCGTACACGTCGGCGATGCGGTCGCCGTACTCGGCAGACTCCCACCCGCCGGAAGGTTCGCCCATAGCCGGGGAGCCTCCCAGCCAGTCAGCCTCAGCGCACCCCGTTTTCACGCGCCCGGTGCCGCGCGTCAGGCCCGCCGGGCGTCGCCGCCTGCGCCGACAGTAGGGGCGAGAAAATCCGCGGCGGTGGTTCGGCGGTCGTGGTAGCGTGCCGGCCTGATGACGGAAGGTCCGGGCGTCGCCTGAAGGGCGGCGGTCCGGGTGGGCAACGAGGTTTCGGACGGACGACGAGGAGGTGGGTATGGCCGCCACGGTCTTTGTCGTGTTCGCGGTTTCCCAGACCCTCCACACGTCCGCCGTCACTGGCTGACAGCCGCACGCGCATGGGCCGGGCAGGCACCCGGTAGCGGCTGGTTCGCCGGGGCAATTCCCCCAAGGGGTTCCTCACTTGTCCAGGTCTTCTGGCAGTCATTCCTTTCGCTCGGACCGAGCCGACCACTCTTTTCGCAAGGATCGCGCCGACCATTCGCTCCACTCGGATCGGCCTGACGGCGACCGTGACGCACCTGCCGGGGCCCGGCCCGAGGTCGTATCCGAACCTGGTGCTCTCGCCAGCCAGCCTGTTCCGCAGCCGCGTTCCGGCGGGAATCTCACCGCGTACGGCTGGGACACGGGCTGGGCGGACCGGTTCGCTCCGCATCGCGCCGCCGGACTCGTTCCGGGGCGGGTCGCGCGGGTCGACCGGGCCGGCTGCGAGGTGATCGTCGGCGACGGCGACACCTGGCCGGCGACGCTACCCGTGAGCACGGTTACCTGCACCGGCGACTGGGTGGCACTGCGGCCCGATCCGGTCACTGGCCCGGCCGGGCGCGGCGCGCTGCCCGTCGTCGCGCTGCTGCCGCGCCGGACCGCGCTGGTCCGCGCGTCCGCGTCACGACGGTCCGAGCCGCAGCCGCTGGCCGCGAACGTCGACGTGGTCGCTGTCGCCGTCCCGCTGGGCGCGCCCGTCAACCTTGGCCGCCTCGAACGGATGGTCACCCTGGCCTGGGAGAGCGGGGCCCGGCCGCTGGTGGTGCTGACGAAGGCCGACCAAGCTGGCGGCCCGGGCGCTCCGGCGGTCGAGACCGCCGAGGCCGAGGCCGCGTCCGCCGCGCCCGGAGTCGCGGTGGTCACGACGAGCGCCGCCGACGGGACCGGGCTCGGCCAGCTCGCCGCGGAGCTCACCGGCACGTCGGTCCTGATCGGCGGGTCGGGCGCCGGCAAGTCGACGCTGACGAACGCGCTGCTCGGCGTCGACAGGCAGCAGACCCAGGCAGTACGCGCGGCCGACGGCAAGGGCCGGCACACCACGGTCACCCGCGAACTGCTGGCGCTGCCGGGAGGTGGCGTGCTGATCGACACGCCCGGCCTGCGCGGGGTCGGGCTGTGGGCCGCCGACGACGGCCTGAGCCAGACGTTCGCCGACGTCGAGGAGCTGGCCGCCGACTGCCGGTTCGCCGACTGCGCGCACCAGGCCGAGCCGGACTGCGCCGTTCTCGCCGCCGTTGAGGCCGGCACTCTCCCGGCTAGGCGCCTGGCGAGCTACCGCCGCCTGCTCCGGGAGAACGCCTACACCGCCGCCCGCGACGACGCCCGCCTGCGCGCCGAACAAACCCGCCTGTGGAAGACCAGAACCAGGGCCAGCCGCCAGTTCTACCGCGACCGCGGCCACTGACCGCCCACGGTCCCCAAGGTCACCCTCTGCCTGGATTCGCCGGGCAGAGGGTGAGAAAGTCTTGCGGCCTACTCGCCGGTGACCAGGGCGAGGGTGAAGCCGTCGTAGCCCTTGGTGCCGACGGTCTGGATGGTGGTCGCGCTGACTCGGGGCTCGGCGGCAATCACGTCGTGCAGCTCGCGGGTGCCCAGCACGCTCGGGTCGTCGCTGTCCGGGTTCGCCACCTGGCCGGCACGCACGACGTTGTCGACGATGATCAGGCTTCCCGGCTTCGTGAGCTTCACGGCCCAGGTGAAGTAGCTGGGGTTGTTGACCTTGTCGGCGTCGATGAAGACCAGGTCGAACGGGCCGGCGCCCTCCGCCTCCAGCTTGGGCAGGGTGTCCAGTGCCGGGCCGACGCGTACGTCGACGACTCCGGCGAGGCCCGCGCGCGCGATGTTCGACGTGGCGACGGCGGCGTGCCGCGGGTCCACCTCGAGGGTGACGAGCCGGCCGTCGGCGGGCAGCGCCCGCGCCAGCCAGATCGTGCTGTAGCCGGCCAGCGTCCCGACCTCGAGGATCCGGCGGGCCCCCCGGACCCGGGCCAGCAGGTGCAGCAGCTTCCCCTGCGCCGCCGAGACCTGGATCGATGGCATCCCGGCCGCCTCGGTCGCGCTCAGGGCCTCCTCGAGCACCGGGTCGGCCGGCAGCAGCTTGCCCTCGAAGTAGTGGTCAACCGCTGTCCACAGCTCGTACGACATCCTGGCCTCCTCGCGACACCGCGGTGCCATCACGCTACCGGCGCACCCCTTCACCCTGACAACCTCGACCCGCCGGCACCAGGATGAGGGCTCTGCCTGCTCCGCCACACCCTCCCTGGAGTCCTCCAACCCCGCAACCGGGACTCACCCGACAAAGTCCCGGGTCGTGTCGGCCGGGCGCAGCCCGTGGAGCGCGGCTGCAGGATCGGCTCGCGGTAGCCGGCGTCTCCGGGCATCTGGGCGACGGCGCGGGTGGGCCCTACCGCCCGGTGGGGCCAAAGCGTTCGGTCTTCACGCGTGCCGGATCGTGGCCCTGGGCGACCAGCAGGTCGGCGACCGCCTCGACAAAACCCGTTGGGCCGCAGACGAAGCACAACGGGTTGAGGTCGGCCGGCCAGCCCGCCGCGGCGAGGTCGACACCGGTGATCCGCCGGGGCACGCCGTCCGCGCCCTCCGGCAGCGCGCGCGTGTAGACGTAGGCGACGTCGAGGCCGCCGTCCGCCGGCGCGCGGCGGCGCAGCTCGGCCGCGTAGTAGATCTCGCTCGGGCCGCGGACCGAGTAGAGCAACCGGAACGGGACGCGGCTGCCCGCCGCCCGCCGAGCCCGGATCATGGCCATCAGAGGGACGACGCCGGATCCGCCCGCGACCAGCAGGACCGGGTCACGCGGGCCGGCCGGATCCCAGACGAACCAGCCGCCGATCGGGCCGCGCAGCTCAACCGGGTCGCCGACGGCGAACACCTCCGTCAGATATGGCGAGACCTCGCCATCGGGCACCCGCTGGACGGTCACCTCGACCCGGTCGCCGTCCGCGGGCGCCGCCAGCGAGTAGGCGCGCGACGCGCGGTAGCCGTCCGGCGCCGTCAGCCGGATGTCGACGCGCTGCCCGGCCAGGTGCCCGGGCCAGCCCGGCACGTCCAGCACGAGCGTCCGCGCCGTCGGCGTCTCGTCGACGACCTCGGCGAGGCGGCCGACCCGCCACGCCATCCGCGCCCCGACCCGCGCCGGCCCGGCCATCAGCGCCTCGCTCCCCTCGCCCGTCGCCCTGCCCCGCCGTCACCTCGCCGCGGTGTGCGGCCGGCCCTGCCGTCGACCAGGCGGTTCAGTACCACGGCTGCCACTCCGTCGGCTGCATGCTCCGGCCTCGCCTCACGACCTCCGAAATCGCCGACCTCCGAAACCACGACCTCCGAAATCACGACCTCCGAGATCGACTTCGTCGATCCCGCAGGGACCCCGTTCGTCGATCCCGCAGGGACCCCGTTCGTCGATCCCGCAGGGACCCTGTCGCCGATTCCGCAAGGACCCCGTTCGTCGATCCCGCAGGGACCCTGTCGCCGATTCCGCAGGAACCCTGTCGCTCCGGCGGAGCTCCGCACGCCGCCTCCCTGCGTGTCAGTCGCCCTGGTAGCGCTGCTCCTGCCAGGGGTCGCCGCGGTCGTGGTAGCCGGCCGCCTCCCAGAACCCTGGCGAGTCCTCGGGCATGAGCTGGATGCCGCGGACCCACTTGGCCGACTTCCAGAAGTACAGGTGCGGCACCAGCAGCCGCGCCGGGCCGCCGTGCTCGGGGTCCAAGTCCTCGCCGTCGTACTGGTGCGCGACCCACGCCTGGCCGTCGAGCAGGTCCTCCAGCGGCAGGTTCGTCCTGTAGCCGCCGTAGGAGTGGATCATCGCATAGTCGGCGACCGTCTCGACGTCCTCGAACAGGGTGTCGAGCGAGACGCCCTTCCAGTCGGTGCCGAACTTCGACCAGCGGGTGACGCAGTGGATGTCGACCGTCGGAGTCTCCTGCGGCAGTGCCTGGAACTCGGCCCAGTTCCAGGAGTACCGCTCACCGGTCTCCGCGGTGATCGTGAACTGCCAGCGGTCCAGCGGGATGCGCGGCGTCGGCCCGGCCGACAGCACCGGGAAGTCGGACTCTTCATACTGGCCGGGCGGCAGCCGGTCATCGACACGGCGCCGCCCCTGAAATCCCGGCGAGACGATCCCCATGCCCTACAGAGGTACCACGGCCCGGCACCCGGGCTGCCGGCCACCGGGCATCTCACGCATCAGCGGGCCCGCTCCGCTCGCCCTGCCCGCGCCCCCGCTCGGGGCAGGGCCCTCAGCCGGCGAGGGCGCCCCAGTCGAGGATGCCGTCGCCCAGGTCGCGGACGGTAGCCAGCAGGCCGAGGCGGGTGGCCCGGGTCTCGGGATCTTCGGCCATCACCAGGATGTCCTCGAAGAACCGCGTGACCGGCGTGACCAGCGGCGCCGTCGCCTGGGTGAAGGAGACCAGCTCCGGCGCGCCGCCGAGGGCGTCCAGGTTCGCGCGGACGGCCAGCGCCGCCTCATGCAGGGCCAGCTCCGCCGGCTCGGCCAGGCGCGCCGGGTCGTAGCCCGCGACCGTGCCCGCGGGGACGATGCGCCGCGCCCGGTCGAGGGCGGCGGCGATCTGGCGGAAGTCGTCGCGGCCGCGCAGGTCGGCGAGCTGCCGGGCCATCAGCTCGGCGCGGGCCGGGCGGTCGGCGTGCGGGAGCACGGCCCGGACGTGGTCGACGGGGACGCCCTCCTCGACGAGCTGCAGCTCCAGGCGCCGGGCCAGGAACGCGGCCGTCTCGTCCAGGACGGCCGCCGTCACGTCGACCGGTTGCCCGGCGGCCGAGGCCGCGAGGCCGGCGCGCAGCGACAGCCCGGCAAGCTCGGGACGGGCCCGCAGGATCGCGAGCGCGCCGAGCGCCGCGCGGCGGACCGCGAACGGATCGGACGAGCCGGTTGGCAGGCCGACCGTCGCGGCGAGACCGACGAGGGCGTCGAGCCGGTCGGCGAGCGCGAGCAGCGCGCCCGGCGTCGTCCCGGGCAGCGGCCCGCCGGCGGAGCGGGGCAGCTCGGCCTCCAGCAGCGCGGTCGCGACGGCCGGCGGCTCGCCCGCGGCCAGCGCGTACTCGTGGGCCATCGTCCCGGCGAGGCTCGTCAGCTCGATGACCATCTGGGAGCCGAGGTCGAACTTCACCAGCTCGCTGGCCCGCGCGAGCACCGCCCGGTCGGCCGCGGCCAGGCCGGGGCCCACCTGGCCAGCGGGTGCGGCCGTGACCTGAGCGGCAAGTTCGGCCGTGACCTGAGCGGCAAGTTCGGCCGTGACCTGAGCGGCAAGTTCGGCCGTGACCTGAGCGGCAAGTTCGGCCGCGAGCGCGGCGATCCGCCCGGCCCGGTCGGCCATCGAGCCGAGCTTGTCGGTGAAGGTGAGCCGGCGCAGCCGCTCCAGCATCGTGGTGAGCGGTGTCTTCAGGTCGGCGCGGTAGAAGAACGCCGCGTCCTCGAAGCGGGCCCGCAGGACCGCCTCGTTGCCGGCGCGCACGGCGTCCGCGTCGACCGTGCCGTTGGCGACGGCGACGAACCGCGGCAGCAGCGGGCTGGCCTGACCGCCCGCCGGGCCAGGCGCCGCGCCCGCGCGGACCGGCAGGTACCGCTGGTGCTTGCGCATCACCGTGGTGAGCACGGCTTCGGGCAGCTCCAGGTAGCCGGGGTCGAAGCCGCCGACGATCGGGGTGGGCTGCTCGACCAGGTAGCTGACCTCGTCAAGCAGCCGGGCCTCGGCGGCGACGTCGACATGGCCGCCGGCCTCGGCGGCGAGCCGCGTGGCCGTCGCCACGATCCGCTCGCGGCGCGCCGCCGGGTCAACGATGATGCCAGCCCGGTCCATGGCGGCTGGGTGCCCGTCCGCCCCGGTCAGTTCGACGGTCGCCGGGATGCCGGCCCGGCTCGCCTGGCCAGGCGCGACCCGGGCCAGCGTGGTGCGCTGGCCACTGACGAGCCCGCCGACCTCCAGCGGGATCACCGCCTCACCGAGCAGCGCGACGATCCAGCGGATCGGGCGGGTGAAGCTGAGCTCGGCGTTGTTCCAGCGCATGTTCTTGCTGGCGCGCAGCTTGCGGACGGCGTCGGCGAGGGCCGGCGCGAGCGCGTCGGCGGCCGGCCGGCCCGGCTCGTGCCGGACGACCGCCAGGTGCTCGACACCGTTCTCGGTGATCCGCGCCAGCGCGGCGACGTCGACGCCGTTCGCCCGGGCGAAGCCGCTGGCGGCCGGGGTGGGCGTGCCGTCGGGCCGGAAGGCGGCGCTCGCCTTGGGGCCACGAACGGTCCTGGTCGCGTCCGTCTCCCGGGCCGCGACGTCGGCGACGGTGGCGACCAGCCGGCGTGGGGTGGCGGTCACGGTGAGCGCGCCGTGCGCGAGGCGGCCGTCGGCCAGCTTCTTGGCCAGCAGCGACTCCAGCTGGTCCCGCGCGGCGACCGCCTCGGCGGGCGGCATCTCCTCGACGCCGATCTCGAACAGCAGCATGCGCGGGCTGGCGGCCAGCACCATCCCCTGACTGGCCGGCGCCGACGCGCCGCTCACGGCCCTGGCCTTACCGGACCCGGCACCGGCGGCCCCGGCCGTGGCGGCCGAAGTCAGCAGCGGGAAGCCGGCATTCTGCCGGGTCGCGACCCACAGCTGGGCGACGGCGCCAGACAGCCGGCGCATCCGGGCGAACTCCGCCGCCCGCTCGGCTGTCGAGACCGCGCCCCGGGAGTCCAGCACGTTGAACGCGTGGCTCATCTTCAGCACGTGGACATGCGCCGGCACCGGCAGGCCGGCCTCGACGAGCCGCTCCGCCTCGGCGGCGAACGTGTCGAGCAGGCCGCGCGTCGCCGCGACGTCCGCGTCGTCGAGGTAGTAGCGGGACATCTCGTACTCGGCCTGGCCGAACAGCTCGCCGTAGGTCAGGCCTGGCGTGTAGACGATGTCCCTGAAGTGGCGCACGCCCTGCAGCGCCATCAGGATCCGCTCCATGCCGTAGGTGATCTCGACGGACGTCGGGTCCAGCGGCTGGCCGCCGGCCTGCTGGAAGTACGTGAACTGGGTGATCTCCAGGCCGTCGAGCCAGACCTCCCAGCCCAGCCCCCAGGCGCCCAGCGCCGGCGACGCCCAGTTGTCCTCGACGAACCGCACGTCATGCGCCTCGACGTCGATCCCGAGCGCCACCAGCGAGCCCAGGTAGAGCTCCTGCGGGTTGCCCGGCTCCGGCTTGAGGATCACCTGGTACTGGGTGTGGGTCTGCAGGCGGTTCGGGTTCTCCCCGTACCGGGCGTCGTCCGGGCGGACCGACGGCTCGACGTACGCGACCTTCCACGGCTCCGGGCCGAGCACCCGCAGCGCCGTCGCCGGGTTGAGGGTGCCGGCACCGACCTCGGTGTTCATCGGCTGCACCACCAGGCAGCCCTGCTCGCTCCAGTAGGCGGCCAGACGCGCCAGTGCGTCCTGCATGGTCAACACGAGGTGGCTCCGATATGCCCGAGGGAGACCGCCGGCACCGCCGCGCCGGGCCGCCTCGCGCCCGGGACGCCTGGCGGAGCCGACCAGCCCAGATTCCGTATCAGCGTGGTACGCCCACTGTAGTCACGACGATCGCGCCCGCGGGCGCAGGCCGGCGCGGGCCCGTCGGACCACGCGTCCGGTCAGAAGAAGTCCCGGACGAGCAGGACGACGGCGACGGCGACGCCGAGCGTGATGACGCCCCGGCGCAGCCAGATTGCCGGCAGCAGGCGCGCGACCCGGGCGCCCAGCAGCCCACCGGCCGCCGACGCGACGACCAGGATGCCGGCGTACGCCCAGGCCACCTGTGCGCTGGCCAGGAAGACGATCACTCCGACGGCATTGACGATGAACGACAGCAGCGTCTTGAGGGCGTTGGTCCGCTGGAGGTCGTCAACCAGCAGGATGCCCAGGACCGCGAGCAGCAGCACGCCCAGGCCGGCGCCGAAGTACGACCCGTACGCCCCGGCGAGGAACACCCCGATCCGGGTCGGCCAGGTCACCGGCCGCTCGCCGGCCACAGCCGCACCGGCGGGCGTGACGGCATCGGCGGCCGGCGGCCCGGCCGAGACCAGGACCGGGCCGGGCGCGGCCGTCACCGGCGCCCCGGCCGGCGTGGGAACCTGGGGACCCGCCGAGGCCGACGTCCCGGAAGCCGTCGGCGTCCCATAGGCGACTGACGTCCCCGGGCCCGCAGGGCCACTCGGCGGGGCCTCGATCGCCGCGGCCCTGGCCGCCCGCCGGCGGGCGACGGCACGGGACAGCCGGGACTGGCTGGCCAGCAGCGCGCACGAGACGAGCACCAGGAACGGGACGGCGGTCTTGAAACTGTTCTTGGGTGTCACCAGCAGGATGACCGCGCCCACGACGCCACCGATCACCGCGGCCGGCGCCAGCGCGCGAAGCCGGGCCAACTGTCCGGAGAGTTCGCGCCGGTAGCCGAGGGCGCCGCCCGCGTAGCCGGTGACCAGCCCGGTCGACGACGTGATGTTGGCGGTGACGGCGGGCAGCCCCGCGGCCAGCAGCGCGGGAAAGGCGATCAGCGTGCCACCACCGGCGATCGCGTTGACGGCGCCGGCCAGCAGCCCGGCGCCAGCCGTCAGCAGCGCGTCCACTCCGTTCACCCGAAACTCCCGCCCACCCTGCTCATCCGTTCAGGCGACACCCGCACAAAGAGCACGCGGGCGCTCAGAGCCCCTGCTTCGCTCCGTCAGCCGCTCAGAGCACGCGGGTCCGGATGAGGACTCCGCAGACCGCGGCGGACGGCGCCATCGGCAGCCAGGAGGTGAGCAGCCGGTAACCGAGCACGGCCGCGATCGCCGTCGTGGTCGGCGCGCCGGCGCCGGTGAGCAGCGCCGTCAGCGCGGCGTCCAGGCCACCGAAGCCGCCGGGCGATGGGATGATCGCGGACAGCGCGCTCGCCACCAGGTACACCGGGATGATCTTACCGGCGCCAAGCGGCGCGTGCAGCGCCGCGGCGATCGCGCACAGGGTGGCCGCGTGCAGCATCGGGATGGCGATCGAGCCACCCCACAGCAGCGCCGCCCGGCTGGTGCTCCCGCTGCCGGCTAGCAGCGCGCGCTGCTCGACGATCCGCCGGGCCCCCGACCGCGCGACCCGCCGGACCTTCGGCACGCAGGCGGCGACGAGGACCAGCATGCCCAGCGCCGCGAGCAGGTAGCCGGTCTGGCCAGGAATACCAAGCCTGGGCAGCGGAACCGCCCCGCACAGGAGCAGCACCACCAGCACCACGCCGTGCGGGAGTGCCCCAGCCGTCGCATTGGCGGCGGTGGAGGCCACCGCCTCGGCCATCGACAGGCCGCGGCGCAGCAGGTATCGGGTCTGCAACGCGGCGACGCCCATGCCGGCGGGCACCAGCACGTTCGGCAGGATGCCGGCGATCTGGACGGCGACGAGCTGGCCGAACGGCAGGTTGCGGGCCACGGCGCCCTTCATGCTGGCGGCCGCGGCGATGTAGGTGAGGCACGCGGCGATCACCGCGACGACCAGCCATTCGCCGTCGGCGCTGCGACAGGCGTTGAAGGCGTCGACCAGTTCGCGCCGATGGGTGCCCAGCCAGATCGCGCCGATCCCGGGCGCCACGATGCTGAGCGCGGCCATGACCTGCTTGGACCGCCGGGACCGCCGGGAGGACTGCTCCGCGGCGGGGCCCTCCCCGAGGGCCGCAACCTGGGCCGGCACCAGCTCGGCCACCGGCCGCGCCGGCACGACGCCGGCCGATGCCACGCCAGCCGATTTGCCGTCAGCCGACGCGAGGTCAGCCGACGGCACGTCGGCCAGCGGCTGCGCCGGCACCAGGTCGGCCAGCGGGGCCGCTGTCAGCGGCGAACGGAACCCGGCTGACCGCGGCGTGCCGGCGGCAGCGGTCCGGGAAGCCGGCTCGGTGGACTCGGTCATCGGCCTACACCCGGTCCTGGACGATCTGGTCCGCGGGCGGCGAGCCGACCAGCGATGCCGGCTCGGGCGCGGCCGCCTGGCGGGGCGGCGCCGCGCCGGCCGGACGGGACGGCGCCGGCTCGGCGAGCAGCGCGGCGAGGCGGGCGCCCAGGTGCTCCCAGGTCCAGGCCGAACTCATCCATGCCCTCCCCGCGGCGCCCATCCGACGAGCCCGGTCCGGGTCGGCGAACAGCTCGTCGACGGCGCGGGCCACCGCGGCGACATCGGTGCCGTCAACCACGACACCGGTCTCACCGGGTATGACGACCTCCGGCGCACCCCCGTGCCTGCCGGTGATGACCGGCTTGCCGGCGGCGGCGGCTTCCAGCGATGACAGTCCCAGCCCCTCCAGGTCCAGGCCGCCCTTACGGGGACGGGACGGCATCGCGAAGACATCGGCCGCGTCGAGGTAGGCCGGGAGTTCCCCTTCCGGAACCGAACCGGTGAACACGACATTCCGCCCAAGCCCGGCGGCGGCCGTGATCCGGCGCAGCCGCGCGGCATCGCGGCCCTTGCCGACGACGACGAGCAGCGCGTCCGGATGGTGGCGCAGCACCGCGGGCATCCCCTTGATCAGAACGTCCTGGCCCTTACGGGGGACCAGGCGGGCAACACACGTCACGATAGGCCGTCCCCCCCAGCCGTGTCTGCGCCGCACATCCTCGCCGCCGGCGCCCGGGCGGAACCGGTCGACGTCGACGCCGCCGGTGAGGCGCTCGAACCGGGTGCCGGCCGGGGCGACCTTGCGCAGCCGCCGCAGCGTGACATCGGTCAGGTGGGTGACGACGTCCGCCTTGCCGGCGACCGACCGGACCAGCTGGTAGCCGTACGGCAGGTGCGACCAGCCGTACTCGTGGCCGTGAGTCGACGCGACGACCCACTCGACGCCGGCGCGGCGCAGCGCCGGCGCGATCATCCCGCGCGGGGTGCCGGCCGGGAACCATGCCGCCGTGCACCCCTCGGCCCGCGCGATCCGGCCAATGGCCGGGCCGACGCCGGGCACCCGCAGGTTGGCGGCCCGGTGCCGGACGATCTCGAAGGGCGCGTCGGCGTCGAGCTTGGCCGCGTCCGGATGCGGGGGCGCGACGACGAGAACCCGGTCTTTGGGAAGCATCGCGGCGAAGCAGTACGCAAAAGTCTGGATGCCACCCAGCACCGGCGGGAACTTGTCCGCGACGATCAGCGTTCGCTGCATGGGCAGTGTCTGCCGCCTTTCGGCGGACGACGCCACATGTCCGCGTTGGCTGATGGACGGCCGGTGGTCGGTGCTGGTCAGGTGCTGGTCAGGTCCAGGTAACCGCCCGGCAGGACATACCGGAAGATACCCTGTGCCTCGCGAAGCGCCGCGCCGGATGGGCCGTCGTTGTGGCCAGTCCCATGTCGGAGGGCTGACACGGCGCCGGTCCCGTCACGCCGGGTGCCGCACGGCGCGCGCAGCTCACCGGCCCGGTCACCCGGCGCCGAGGGCCCGCCAGGCAGGGCGTGGGCACCGCTCAGGTGCCGGAGCCACCGGCGGGGGCGACGCCGTTGAGGACGTCGATCGCGTGGGTCAGGTCGCCGATGTTGACGAAGTCGACGGCGATGAAGTTCGGCCGTCTATGCCGGGCAGTCTCGCAGGTCCGGGCCCTGGCGAGGATGGTCGCGCTCGCGTTGTCCGCGAGCGCCGCCCGCCGGCTGGGGGCTGGGGTCGTCAGCCAGTGGTTCACCAGCAGCAGGCGGGCGTCCGCCGAGCCGCGCTTCACCGCGCACCCGGTCAGGTCCGCCGCGGTGCGGGCGTCGAACGGGGTGTCCGAGGCGTAGCGGTAGAAGGAGCGCAGGAAGCCGCCCGGCGTGTCCTGGCTCTCGGTGAACATCACCAGGCGGTGGCCCGAGCTGATCATCTGGCCGAGCGTCGGCCAGGGGCCGTTCGGGTCGTCCGGCGGGGTGAGCACTATCTTCCCGAGCCCCGCGGCCTCGACCGCGCCGATGATCTCCCCCGCCGGCACCTCATCCTGGATGATCAGGGTGACGACCTCGGTCGGGTTGCGGTTCATCCAGTCGCCGACGGCGCGCAGCTGCGCCGTGAAGTCGAGCGCGCCGAGCTGGCACATGTTATGGCACAGCCACAGCCCGGGCCGGGTGGACAGCGCGCCGCGGGTGAGCGGCTCCAGCGCGGCCCGTTCCGACGGGTCGAGCCCGTCGAGCACCTTCTGGACCTCCTCGGGCGTCGTCCAGTGATGCACGTCGATCAGCAGCCCGCGCACGCCGAGGTCGAGCTGGTGGACGATCGACGGGTCCTGCCCGGCGCCGAGGAACCGGTCCTCGCTGTCGGCCATCGCGTTGTGGCTGGCCGGGTAGCTGACCTCGTCATAGGGCCGGTCACACAGGGCCGCCGATCCCTCGCACACCACCCGGGACTCCGCGGCCGCGCCCGGAAACGCCGCCCAGGTGACCGCGACGACCGCCGGGATGACGACGGCGGCGGTCACCGCCAGCCGCCGCCACGGGGCGTACCGCCGCAGCCGGGCCGACAGCGCGACCAGCAGCGACGCGCCGGTGGCCATAAACCCGAGCGCGAGCATCCAGACCGTGAGCCGCAGGAAGTCGCCCTCGATCCCTCGGTAGGCGTGCGTGCCGAAGTCGGTGAGCACGTGCGCGGCGCCGGGCGGCAGCGTCGAGCCGGGTTTGTTCAGGGCGGTGAGCGGGTTCGGCCACGCCAGCCGCATGACGACGCCCAGCAGCAGCGACCCGCCGCCCGCGGCCAGCGCCGTGTAGCCGGCGGCGCGGACGGGTGACCGGCCGCGGCCCCTGGCGATCGTCACGACACCGACCAGCCCGCCGAACATC
>Ga0068859_100005021_pt1 | contig 13429 bp, 11 predicted proteins | sample KBSSwiS22_FD_66585 | JGI IMG/M metagenome (GOLD analysis project Ga0068859, IMG submission 66585) | Switchgrass rhizosphere microbial communities from Kellogg Biological Station, Michigan, USA - KBS Switchgrass S2-2 | ecosystem: Host-associated > Plants > Roots > Rhizosphere > Soil ... | reverse complement strand
ACCGACTACGTAGCGACAGGCTCGGACGAGGGCCCGCACTACCTGAAGCTCACCCACCGAGAGAAGGTTCGGTACGAAGTCGAGCACATCTGGGCCAACCATCCCGAGCGGCACACCGACGAGTTCCCGCGTGGCGGCTTTGCCGATACCCGCAACCTCATCGGAGGCTTGGTGCTCCTACCTAAGAGTATCAACCAAAGCCTCAGTGACGCGCGCTATGAGGACAAGCTTCCGCACTACATTAAGCAGAACGTTCTTGCACGCTCGCTGCACCCCGATGGCTATGAGAAGCACCCGAAGTTCAAGAAGTTCATCGAAGATACAGGCCTGAAGTTCCGGCCCCATCCGGAGTTCAAGACGGCCGACATCCACGAGCGGAGCGAGCTCTACCGCGAGATCGCCAAGCGCATATGGGACCCGACCGACCTTCTGAGGATCGGCGGAGTCTCAGTGCCCGTGGTTTGACGGGCTCCTTGAGCCTGGCGACGCAAACCTCACTGGCTGCGCTGAGAGGAGGCATCTCGGGAGCTCAGGCCTCACGGGCATCATCCGCGATCTCAACTCGGTGGGCGGGCAGGTATCGTCCGGTCGCGCCCCGCGCCAGGGACAGCCTGCGGTCAATAGCCGATTACCGCGCCTGGGTGGCCGTTGTCTGTCGGACGCCCCTTCTGCCGGACGATGGTGCCATTGACAACAACGAATGCGATGCCGTCCGCGAGATCGCGGGGGTCTGCATAGTCGGCGCTGTCAACAATGCCAGCCTGATTCAAGATCGCGAGATCCGCCGCTCTTCCGACTCCGATCCGACCACGACCGTGTAGTCCATAGGTGTCGGCGGCATTTGTAGCGAGGTGGCGGACGAGCTGCTGGTGGTCGATCTGGCCTGCCGGATTGGTGTAGTAGCCAGCGAGGCGAGCGAAGGCGCCGTAGGCGCGGGGGTGAGGGTGTTGACCTTGGTAGATACCGTCGGAGCCGGCGCTGTGGCGGGGGTGGGTGACGATCGCCCGAAGCTGGTCTTCGGTGAACGCGGGCCGGTTGAGGTTCGCGCCGATCTGGAGGCGGGTGTCGACCAGCAGGTCCAGCGTCCAGAGGCCAGGCGGCTTGCCATCGGTGGCTGCGGCCTGAGCGATCGTGCTGCCGGCGTGGTGGGCAAGCCGGTCGGGAAGGAGCGCAAGATAGACGTTGGCCAGCGCGTCGTCCGAGAAAGCGGGACTGGCGAGCAGGTCGGCGCGGAGCGCGGGGTCGGTGAGGCGCCGCAAAGTGGCGTCCTGTCCTCCGGCCTGGAGCGCCGGCGGGAGGACGAGCATGGCTAGGATCGTGCTGGACCTGATGTAGGGGTACATGTCGAAGGTCATCGCGATGCCTCGCGCTTCGGCGTCGGTCAGGGCGACGTCGAGGTCGGCAGGCTCGCCCCACAGGTGGCTGGCGTGGACGGGCACTCCGGCGGTAGCACCGACGTGGGCGAGTTCGGCGAGTCCGTCGATCAGCTTGGGACCGTACGTGCGCAAGTGGGAGACGTAGGGCCGGCCCGTGCCGGCAAGCGGCGAGGCGAGGGCGGCGAGTTCGTCAGGGCTTGAGTGGCGGCTGGGGACGTAGTCGAGGCCGCTGGAGAGGCCGACCGCGCCGGCGGCGAGTTCTTGTTCCAGGTCGGCGCGGGCAGCGGCGAGTTCGTCGGGCGTGAGGGGCCGGTCGACGGCACCGACGATGTTGTGGCGGATGGTGCCTTGAGAGGCAAGGACGGCGACGTTCTGATCAAGACGGCCGGCGACGAGTTCTGTGTAGTCGGAGAGCCGGCACGGTCCGGGCCTGGGAAAGGTGCCGTTGACCGGGCCGAAGTAGCGGTTGAGGTAGGCGACGGTGTCGGGGTTGGCGCCGATCCAGGAGGAACCGTCCTGGCCGACAACCAAGGTGGTGACGCCTTGAGCGAGGGCTCCGGGCACGACGCCGTCAGCGAGGAGCGGTCCCTCGGCATGGACGTGGGCGTCGATGAACCCGGGGCAGACCACGCTGCCTTCCGCTAGCTCGATGACCTCCGCGTCGACCTCGCCGAGGCCTAGCCCAACCGCCTCGATAGTGGCGCCGTTGACAAGGACATCGGCGCGCACGACCACATCGCCGATTCCGTCGGCGACCAGACCGCCGCGAAGTAGTAGTCGTCGGGTGCTCACAGGTTGATCTCCCAGCCGTCGCGGTTGGCGAGCTCGTTCTCCGCGTAGTTCCAGAAGGCAGCGAGCTGCTGGCGTCGGCCGCCGCCATGCCAGGGCGCCCGGGATAGCCGACCTGCCAGGTCAGCCTGGGCCTGGCAGAAGAGGGCGGACAGTTCGCCGCGGCCCCGGCCACGCCGGGAGGGCCCCGGGTAGGGGCACAGACCGAAGGAGCAGTGGGGTGGGCATCCGCGGGCCATGTCCTGCTGGCGGTCGCCGGGGTGGTGGATGCAGTCAGGCAGATCGTCCGTGTCAGCGAGCAGCGGCCAGAGGCTGTCGGACCACGGCTCGGCACAGTAGATGAGGTTGAGCAGCAGGCTGACGTCACCGAGCAAGCGGGCGGGGCGGGCGTCGAGCTGGGAGTTCGAGCGGGCCATGTCGGTCTCGGCGAGCCAGGCGAACGACTCTGCGGGCCTACCGTCGGTCAGGCCGTCCATGGCGAGGCGAGCGGCTTCACGGACGAGCGGGTGGCTGTCGGTATCGGCGGCCAGCCGGACCGAGGCGAGTGCCCGTTCCCGCTGGGCGTCGACCGGGGCGGCGGGAGCGGCGAGCCGGATGGCGGCCGCGTGCACAAGGGAGATCCGGGAGTACCAGAACCTGGGCCGGCCGGCGAGAAGATCCAGCAGCGCCGAGTCGACGGGGCGGTCGGGGTGGACCCAGGCGGCGAGCTTGAACCCGCGAGCAAGGGAGGTCTCGAACATCAGCGGATTCGCGTCCGGCGCGGTCGCCAGCACGAGCCCGCGCTGGTAAAGGTCGCCGCCGCGGCCACTCGGGTCAGCTTCCCGCAGGAACGGGCAGAACCACAGGGCGAGGCCCAGCTGGTGCTGGATGCCATTGGCGGTCGGCGACTCCGCCTGAGCGATCCACTCCTCGACCCGGGCCAGAAGTGCTTCGGGCGAGCGGCGGCGCAGCAGGGCGAGCCCGGCGGCGAGGCGGACCTGAAAGCTGGAGGAGTGCAGCACGTGCAGGAGGTATCGCTCCGGCTCCTGGAACACATACGTATCCAGGGTTGTCACCGCGTCGCGCAGCGCGGCAAGGCCGAGCATCAGCCCGCCGGCGCCGGCGGCCCGGTCCGCTATCGCCGCGGAAAGCCGGCCGGCGAGCTCCGCCTCTGCGTTTGGGTCGAGTCCGGCGGCCGGAGGGTAGCGGATCGCCAAGCAGAGACCGGCGACCGCGGCGGCGGCCGGCAGATCATCGGTCAGCGTGCCGACCAGCGCCGTGTGGACCCGGCCGGAGTCGGCGTCCGCGAGCAGCGCGTCCGCGACGGCCTCGCGCGCGGCGGCGCTGGTCGCCAACTGGTCGACGAGCTCACTCACACGGCCCGGCTGGTCAACAAGAAAACCAGCAGCCAATGTCGCTTGCACCTCCGGCGAGGAGAACCGCAGCAAACGCCGGTGCGAGCCCGGATCGAGGAATCCGCCGGCGACATAGGAACGGACCTCCGCTTCGTTCGGACCAGATGACCGTAACCGCCCGCCAGCCTGCGTCGCGAGCCCCACCGCCGCTTCCCACTCCGTCGACTCCGGGACGGCCAGCTCCAGACGTCCATCGCGCAGCAGGCCGAACGCGAGAATCCGCAACTCCTGGCCGGGTACCGCCGCGTCGGGCACGACATGTTCGGTCAGCAGCTCGTCCCACAGCACGATTCGCCGGATGTCCGGTCGGACCTGACGGAGCGCGTCCAATACGCGATCCCCGCCACGGCGCAGCAGCCACACCAACCGCTCGACCATTGCCGGCGTCGCGAGCGGTCCAACCACCGCTCCCGCCAGATCCTCATCCGCCGCCGCGTCGAGCCGCGCCGCCCGCACCAACCGGCCCCGGGCGACCAGGTCAGGCAGTCGCGGCAGCTCCACGACCAGTCCCGGCGCCGACTCGGTCAGTCCCGCACGACCAGTCCCCAACAGCGGCAACCGCAGCTGGCTCACGGACGCCAGGAGCCGCTGCACGACCAGCTCCCGCTCAACCGACGAGGCCGCCGGCACGATCTCCTCAAGATCGGCCGCGATCAGCACGAGCCGACCGCAGCGCAGCAGGCTACGCCATAGCGCATCGACCAGATCGTCGTTCGCGTTGACGCCCAGCAAGGCCAGGTCGAACTGGCGGCGCGCTGAATCGAGCAGGTCTTCAGGCTGCCCGGTCGTGATCTCGCCGAGTCGGACCGGGACGCTCCAACGCCGCCGGCCCGCGAGCGCTCCCACCGTCCGGGCAAAGACGTCCTCTTTCCCCGAGCCCGCCGGTCCGGTCAGCAACAGCACGCGGGGTGGGCTCCGCCATCGGCCGTAGGCTGCGGACACCCGCCGTGCCACCGCATCGTCGCCCGGCAGGTTGACGGACATGCCCGCGCGGACCTCACGACGCATCCCGCGTCGGTAGCGGCGCAGCAGCACACCCCGGCGAAACCCGTAGTACCAGTAAGTCGAGACCCCGCCGACCGCGACGACTCCCACCACGTTGGTCTCAACCGCGCAGCTGTAGCTGTTCTGCCCACACCAGCGATCACCGCCGTCGACATACACAACGATGCCCAGGGCGGTCGCCACCAGCGCCGCAAGAAGTGGCAGGAACGCCGAATACCACCGGACGACCCGCCAGGCCGGCCGACCAGAGAACCGAGCCATTCCACCGCCCGGCGTGTGGGGTCATGACCCGCCGCTGTCTTTCCGCCACGGTAACGAACAACATGGCCGCCCGTCCGGCTCTTGGACTGGCTCCGGGCCCATGGGCGACCTCGCCGAGATCGGCCGGGTCGCCGTGACCGCGTAGAAGCAGGGACGAGCACGGCGAACGCATCGCCCGGGGATCCCTCGCTTCCGCGGTCGGGACAGGCTGGCTCTCGTGGGTGGCTACGCCATCCAGACACACGGCCTCGATAGGCCGCATACGACGCGATGAACCCGGCCGGCCGCAGGGTCCGGGTTGATCACCTGCGCGCCGTCCAAGGTCGCTTGGCGGAGCACCGTGCGCCGCACGTGTACGTCTGGCGCCTCGACCCGGTCTCTATCGGCTCGTGGATGTCTGATATCTATTGGTGCTGTCTGTCACAGGTCGGATCGGGGGCGTCGCCGGCATGGCGGTGGAGAAGACGGAAAAGAGCATCGCGATGCTCGTCGGCCAGATCGGCGCCGGCGAGATCCTGCTGCCTGAGATCCAGCGAAGCTACGTCTGGCGGCCGACTCAGGTCGCCAAGCTGATCGAGTCGCTGTACCGGGGCTACCCGTCCGGCTCGCTGCTCTTCTGGCAGACACTCAAGGAGCCGACGACGCGCCCGGTCTATTCCGGCACGTCGAAGGCGGCGCCCGCGGTGCCGCCGATCTTTCTGCTCGACGGCCAGCAGCGGCTGACCTCGCTGCACCGGGTGTTCACCAACCATCCAGAGGCTCAGATCGTCTTCAACGTCGAGACTGAGGCGTTCCAGAACCAGAGCGCCGCGACCAGGCAGGACCCCCGGTCGGTTCTGTTCTATGACGTCGTCAAGCCCGACGCGGATCTGTTCGAGATCGTCGACCGGCTCCACGACCTCGGCGTCAGGGTCGACCGAAAGACAATAGGTAAACGACTCAATACGATCAGCAACATCGCGAACTACGGCTACCACCTGGAGGTGCTCAGCGACCTGGCCTACGAGGAGGTCACCCAGATCTTCGTCCGAGTGAACAGCGGCGGCCGGGCGCTGAAGACCACCGACCTCGCGCTCGCGACCTTGTCTGCGCGATGGCCAGGCGTGGTCGCCAAGTTCGAGGAAGAAGCGAATCACTGGCGGGCCGAAGGCTACGGTGACATCAACTTCACGTTCCTCACCCGTGCGCTGACCGGCGCCGTGCTTGGACGCGGCCTGTCAGCCTGGTCGCACGGCCAGCTCGCGGCCATGCCGGTGGGCAGGCTGGAAGAGGGCTGGGAGATCGTCAAGCGCGGACTGCGCCATTTCATCCAGCTGCTCCAGCAGAACCTCGGTGTCTCGCACAGCAACGGGTTGCCGTCGACGGTCGCGATGCTGCCTGCGGTCGTGATGCTGGGACTGCGCCCGGATGAGAAGCTCGACCCCCAAACCGCGAACGGCCTCCTCTACTGGTTCCTGGCTGCGACCATCCTGGGCCGGTACAGCGGCTCCACGGACACCGTTCTCGGCCAGGACATCCCCGCCGCGTCCGGTCCCGACCCGGTGCGCGCGCTGCTCGCGAGCCTCGGCATTCTCGGAAGCCGGTTGAAGGTCACCGAGGAGGCCTTGATCGGACGCACCTCGGCCAGCCCCTACTTCCTGCTGAGCTTCCTCGCCTGCCAGCGGGCGAAGGCACAGGACTGGTGGTTCGCGACCGGTATCTCTCCGTCGGCGCAGGGCCATTTCAAGCTGGAGTACCACCACATCCACCCGAAGTCGACCCTCGCCTCGACCTACTCAAAGGCCGAGATCAACGACCTCGCCAATCTCGCCTTCATCTCGGCCAAGGCGAACCGGATCATCAGCAACCGTACTCCCGCCGAATACTTCCCGCCGCTGCCCGGTGAGCACGTCCCGGCGCCCACCAAGGGAAAGACCCGGCTCAGTGATGACGGCGAGCTGAGCTCTCATTTCATCCCCCTCGACGCCGGGCTGCGGACCACTGACCGCTTCCGCGAGTTCCTCACCGCCCGGCGGCGGCTGCTGGCCGCGGCGATGACGGACCTCCTCGACAGCGTCTGCCCGGGCTGGCTCGCGGAGTTGACGTCGTCCCCGTCGACACCGATCGCGACCGACGACCTCGCGGGCTGCGCCCTGACTTTGGTCGCCTTCGAAAGCGCCCGAGATGCGCCCAAGTTGCGGATCACCGCTGCCACAACCGTCCGCCGGTGGGAGGCCGTCACCGGCCTGGATGCCTTCGCCGAGGCGATCGACGCCGCCGCCTCTGGCCTCGAAGCCGACCTGGAGATCGGTGGTGAGACCGTTCCCGTCCGGGTCGACGGCGACGACGTGAAGATCCCCCTCGGCCCGCTCTTGGCCACCGGGACCGCACAGGCTTGGCGGACCGCCCTGGACGGCACCCGCGCCGAGGCTTTCCCGATCTCCGAATGCCCCAGCCTGACCACCAAACCCTGGGACGACGCCCCCCGCATCCCCTTTCCCCTCACCAACGCCGACTAAAGGAGCACTACCGCGCGCCAGAGCCCGTCCGGGTCGACGAACTGCACGATCCGCTTACGGCCGGACTGGACGGGCGCGACGATCTGGCGGGCGCCGACGTTGTGGGCGTCCTGCTGAAGAAGCTCGTGCGCGGCCTGTTGTAGCCAGCCGATCACCCGCCCACCTGCCCAAGGCTGACCGCGGCCTCCAACTCGGTCACCCGGACTTCCGGGTCGGCCGCAACCAGGTCCCGCCCTGCGCGCCGGCGGGTGAACGCGCGTCCCCGCCGTGGCCGCGCCTTCCTGATCGCCCTCCCCGGCAGCCGGCGTCCCCTCGTCACACGCGCGACGGCCGAGAAGCGCATCGATCGACGTAACCGGCGGCAGGACTTTTCGGAGAGTTGACCGTTTCCTCGAGAGATCAAACGGCGCCGCCGATGACCTCCAGGCCGGGCTGCCCCGCTACGAGTTGTCTCCGCGCGATCGGCCCGCCGATGAGGATGAGCCGGCTGGCGGTAGGGCTCGTCACCACCCACGGGTGGAGCTGACTGTGCACAGCTATGCAGGTGCTGGCGACAGTTCCTACTTGGAGAAGACGTCGTCGATGCTGGCGGACTTGAGGGCGCGGTGGAACCAGGTGTTCAGCTGATCGAGGTCGCTGCAGGCGAGGACCTCGGCGCGGACAGTCTCCGGAACGTCGACGCCACGAGCATCGAGCACGTCCAGCAACGCATCGCGCTTGGCCGCCGCGATGCCCTCGGCCCGACCCTGGGCCTCAGCGCTGCGAAACAGCTCGCTGCGGTACTTGGAGTCGATGACGGTCATGTGCGCCTCCAGCCGTACCCGGACTGCCTCCGGCACTCCGCCCAACACCATGTCACAGATCCCGCGGGCCTGCTCAAGATCGACACCGTGTGTCGCCTCGTACAACACAGCGAACGCCGCATCGACCGCCGGATCTCCGGGCTGGCAGACCAGCGATAGCGCCGCCAACGGAAGGTCCGCCCTCGCCTGCGCCGTGTCAAGCACGAGCGGCAGATCGGCAGGCGTGAGGATGTACGGCCGCAGCGGCACGCTGAACCGCTCAGCCGCCGCCAAGCCCCGGTAGCGCTCAGCGATCTTGGCATGCGGGCAGAAGACCACCAGCAGCACGCCGACGTCGAGATCCTTTTCCAGAGACGTCGCGTAGAATTTCCAGGTCGGCCACTTGTCCTGGATCCAGCGTCGCTGGACCTCCAGCACCACCGCGTAGAGCCGCTGGCCGGCCCGCGTGAACACCAATGTGTTGTCGGCGTGGTACGTCGTCGCGGCACGCTTCGGGAACGCTGTCGGCCCCCGGCGGGCATCATCGTGCTCCGACAGCCCGATCTTGAACGTCCGGTCGAGCAGCCCCACGAGCGTGCCCGGATAGTCCGCGAACCCCACGAGCGGCGCCTCATGCTCCGCGCTCGGCACCACGATCACCCCCGCCACGCAAGACACGGGCACAGCCCACGCCCGACCTGGTCATCACTGCTCACACCCCCGCACCCGTCGACAGCAGAACTGTCGGCACAGCAACTGACTGGTCATACACTGTCATAGCCGACAGTAGGGGAAGTCGGTCGAGTAGGCAAACCGCACATGCCACGCGTCCGACCCGAGGTCGACGTGCCGTCATCGGGCTCGGCACCAGTCACGGGTGGGCCTAACTGCGAACAGCTATGACAGTGCTGGCAACAGTCAGGAGCGGCTGTGAGACCCCCTGCCCGCCGTGTTCCGCCTCACCAGGCTCTCGCGGCAGGCGCTCCACAAGGACGCTCAGTCGTCTGCGTGCGGCAGGTGAGGTCGACCAGCTGGGCGGGGATGTCTACGTCAAGCCGGGAGCTGTTGACCCAGCGCTGGCTCTCGGCTGTCAGAGGGTAAGCGTGCCGACGGTGAAGTCGGTCGGGCTGATCGGCGACGCCTCGGAATGTGCCCGGATGTGCCGGGCCAGGGCTGGAGTCGGCCAGTGGGTCGTCTGCGGCCAGTCTGGGGACCGCGACCAGCGGACGCCGTCGAGTCGCGCCCCGGTCAGGTCGGCGCCGGTGAGGTCCGCACCGACGAGATCGGCCCGGTGGAGGTTCGCGCGCGTGACGACCGCGCCGACCAGGCGGGCCTCGCCGAGATGGGCGCCGGTCAGGACGGCGTCGTCGAGCCGAGCGCCTGTCAGGTTGGCGTTGGCGAGGCCGGCGCCGTCGAGGTTGGCCCGGGACAGGCGGGCCCCGGCGAGGTCGGTCGCGGTGAACTTCGTGCTGGTGAGTACCGCGCCAGTGAGGTCCGCGCCGGTGAGGCGGGCCGCCATGAAGTTAGCGAACCTCAGGTCCCGGCCGGCGAGGCGCGCGCCGACGAGCTGGGCTCCGGGGTAGTGGGCGATGGTCTGGCCGGTGATCTTCTCAACACATTGCGGTACCAGTTCCGTGGGTTCGTCGCTCGCGGGCGGCGGCGCCCAGCCCGCGCGGCATTCCGGGTAGAAGGCGGGCAGCGGACCGCCTGGGGCTGGCCGCCTCCCACGGGCGATCTCGTCGCCGGAGCGGTGGACGACCTCGGGCGCGGGCGGCGCCGGCCAGATGCTCACCGCGTGTTCCTCGATCGGTGGGTCGGCGTCGAGGCAGGCGGTGCCGGCGGCCCGTGCGGCGTCGCGTCCCCTCGCCCGCAGGCGGACCCGGTACCAGCCAGCCCCGCCGGGCGTCAGGTCCCCCAGCTCGGGCGGCCCGCCGGTGTCCAGGTCGCCGAGCCAGGTCCGGCCCGTGTTGCTGTGATGGCTGATGTCCACGGCCATGGGCCAGCCGTCGAAGGCAGCGGCGGGCTCGTGCACGCGGACCTCAACAGTGATCCGGATCCGCCCGTATCGGGTCCCGCAGACCACGGCCAGGTGCCCGCCGCCCGCCCCGACGAGCGAATTCCCCTGAAATGCCTGGCTCAGGCCCGCACCCTCGGGGATCACGTTGTAATCGCAAAGGTAGTACTGGCTGTAGTCGACGCGGAAGTCGTCAGTCGTCCAGCTCATCAGTCGATCATCGCAGCCGCGATGGATCTTCCGAACCCACCTATGCGGGACCTGCCGCGTCAGACGGGCTCGTCGGCATCAGCGCGGCCCGGCTCAGCTTGCGACGCATCTCGTGCCCCTCGCGCCACCTATGGAGCGCCGGGGCGGCCGCCACCGCCGATCCATCCGGCCTCTGACGACACGATGGCGATCAACGGACCGCCATATCATGGGCCCTGTCCGTAGCGACACGGAGACACCAGCGAGGAGGCCCAGGTCATGAGCACTCCGGAAGCCGACCGGCCGCTGTACCCGCCGCTGCGCCCTCAGGTCACCGCCGAGGAGCTCCTGGCCGCCAAGGGCACCCAGCCCATCCGGTCCCTCGACGACCTGGCCGCCGACACCTTCGACTCCGACGAGGAACTCGACGAGTTCCTCGCCTTCACCTACGCCGAGCGTCGACGCGACGTCGCCTGACCGCCGCCATGCAGCCCGTCGTCCTTGACACCGACGTCGTCTCCCTGAGCTACAAGGGCAGGCTTACTGGGCCCGTGGCGACCCGCCTGATCGTCGGCGGCCACTGATCACCTTCGTCACCTTTGGTGAGCTCACCAAGTGGACCGACCTCAGGGCCTGGGGCGGCTGCCGGCGCCAGGAACTCGCCGACTGGCTCTCCGCGATCCCAGTGCTGCCCGGCGACGAGGCCGTAGCCGCCACCCGGGGCGGGCTGTCCGCGGCCGCGACCCGAGCAGGACAGCCCCGCCCGGTCAACGACATGTGGATCGCGGCGTGCTGCCTCACCCACAACCTGCCGCTCGCCACCTTGAACCTCAAGGACTACGCCTACTTCAAGGATCACCACGGCCTACGGATCCTCGGTGAGGAATAGCCACCGCTCGCTTTGAGGCTTTGAGAAAGGCTGTCTTGGGTCAGCCCGGCGCCGTTCCGTCCTCCAGATAGATGGTCCGACCGCCCGCCGCTCGGGCTGTCAGGCAGGCGGCCACTCGTCGGGCGAGGAGCGGCATCATCAACGCGGGAAGCTGGTCGACCGCCGCGAACGTCCACCCTGCCAGTTCCTCAGCAGGCAGTCGTATGCCGGCGGCCTCGGTCGCGGTCAGCCGGCCGCCGTCGAAAACGAGGATCAGGCCTTCGGTACGCTCGGCCGTCGCTGGCACCCAATCGACGGCCAACAAACCGTTGAGAGCCCGGTCCAGGCCCAGTTCCTCGGCGAGTTCCCGACGCGCCGCAGAATGCGGCGCCTCGTCCTGCTCGACGACACCACCGGGAAGGTCCCAGCCCGGCCGATACGTCGGCCGTACCAATAGCACCCGGTCCTCGTCGTCGACCAACACAACCGCGGCCGCCATCCGCTTACGTGGCAGCCCACGCCGCCAGGCCAACCCAGCCGAGCCTGCCGCAGCTTCCACGCGGCCGCTGTAGCGGGCATAGCCCGTCCTGGGTTCGACTCGAGCGCCCAACTCCGCATCCGCCCAGCAACCGCTGGGATCGTGAAGTTGGCGAGTTTTTCGGACCTGCCGACGGTCTGTTGCCGATTTCTGCCCGGCCTCGGTCAGGCTGAGGGCAGGAGTTCGCTGATGAGGTTCTCGACGCGGGCGCGGATCGTGTCACGGATCGCGCGGACGGTGTGGAGGTCCTTGCCTGCGGGGTCGTCGAGTTGCCAGTCCTCATAGCGGATGCCCGGGAAAATCGGGCAGCTGTCGCCGCAGCCCATCGTGACGACGACGGTGGACGCTTCTACGGCGTCGCTGGTGAGGATTTTCGGGGTTTCGTGCGCGATGTCGATGCCGACTTCGGCCATGGCGGCGACGGCGACACGGTTGACCTTCTCAGCAGGTAGCGAGCCGGCGGAGCGGACCTCGATCTGGTCGCCGGCGAGGTGGGTGAGGAAACCGGCTGCCATCTGGGAGCGGCCGGCGTTGTGGACGCAGACGAACAGCACCGACGGTCTTTCGGACACGGACTGGTGGTCCTCTCAGAGACGGGCAGCGGGTGGGGAGCTGATCGACGCCGGCAGGGGCGGTGCGGTGGCGTTCATCGACCCGCCGTGGGCACCTGAAGGGTCTGCCGCCAGCGCCTTGTCGGGGGGTGCAGGCGTGGGGCTCGGCGGGTAAAGGAGACGGACCAGGCCATAGCCGAGGGCCCCGCCGGCGAGTTGGGCGGCGATGAAGGCGGGGACGGAGGCTGGGGCGATCCCGGCGAACGTGTCGGAGAACATCCGGCCGACGCTGATCGCGGGGTTGGCGAAGCTGGTCGAGCTGGTGAACCAGTAGGCGGCGCCGATGTAGGCGCCGACCGCGGCGGGGGCGCGGTCGGCGCGGCCGGACCGGGTCAGCGAGAAGATCAGCAGGGTCAGGCCACTGGTCGCGACGACCTCGGCGAGCAGGTGCGCTCCGGTCGCCCGGTGGTGCGTCGAGATCGACACCGCCTCGCCGGCGAACATCAGGTTCGCCAGGATCGCGCCGCCGACGCAGCCGGCGATCTGGGCGGGCAGGTAGGCGGCGGCGTCGCGCCAGGGCAGCCCGCCGAACGCGGCATCGACGGCGGTGACGACCGGGTTGAGGTGCGCGCCGGACACTGGCGCGACCATCAGGATGATCGCGTAGAGGCCGGCCGCGGTCGCCGCGGCGTTCTCCACCAGTTGCAGCCCGACCTGGCCGGGACTGAGCCGCTGCGCGGCTATCCCGGAGCCGACGACCAGCGCCGCGAGCAAAATGCTTCCGAGCGCCTCGGCGGCCAGCCGCCGCCCAAGTGGCGGCCGGCCAGCCGGGTACTCCGTCACGGGGGTCAGCAGCAGCCGGCCTGGGCCGGCTGCGCGACGGGAAGCGAGCGGAGGTCCGCGGGCAGGGACGCGGAAGGTGCGGCGAGCGCGGCGTGGTCGTCTGCCGCGGCCGGCGCACAGACCGGTCCGCAGTCGCAGGCCGAGCCAGGTCTGTCGGCGCGCCGCGCGGCCGAGGTGGTTGATCCGGAGCGCGCCGCGTCGGTGAGGTCTGCGAGCACGGTGTAGATCTCCCAGGGCGCGCCGTCGGGGTCATCGACCCAGACCTTGTCCTGCAAGGCGTAGCAGCAGGCGGAGTTCTCCTCGACGGCGGTGGCGAGCCCG
>Ga0068859_100005020_pt1 | contig 13429 bp, 11 predicted proteins | sample KBSSwiS22_FD_66585 | JGI IMG/M metagenome (GOLD analysis project Ga0068859, IMG submission 66585) | Switchgrass rhizosphere microbial communities from Kellogg Biological Station, Michigan, USA - KBS Switchgrass S2-2 | ecosystem: Host-associated > Plants > Roots > Rhizosphere > Soil ... | reverse complement strand
CCGATAAGAGTGATGAGTATGAAGAGGATCCCGAGGACGATCAGAATTGGGATGAGATCTTCCATGAAAGTCAGGCGCGCGACCTGGCCGGTATCGGCGAAACTATACTCTAGTTTCGAGAAGTTAGCGTACCAACCTGTGGCTGGGCCTCATTGAAAAGAAACGAAATGTGATCGCGGCTTTGCCGCCTGATGTGCGGTAAGGCTATGCCTTACCGTCGCAAACTTCAGTTAGATTCGCGAGGCTGCGCCTCGGGGAAAAAAGCCGAGGCATAGCCTCAGGCGACAACAAGCATTCACGGAAAGGCATAGCCTTTCCGTACATCAAGCGGCAAAGCCGCACAGACGGGAGTGCTCCGTGAAACGCCGCGGAGCGAAATCAAACTTCCGCTTCGCCGTGTTATCATCCATAAAATTTGGATCAAGACGATGAATCTCTTCGAAGAACTTGAATGGCGGGGAATGCTCTACGAGGCGACCCCCGAACTGCGCGAAGTACTCGCGAAGGAAAAACTGACGGCTTACATCGGTTTCGATCCCTCGGCGCCGAGCCTGCACGTCGGATCGCTTCTGCCGATTATGGGCCTCGCGCGGGCGCAACGCTTTGGTCATACGCCGATTGCGATCGCCGGTGGCGGCACCGGCATGATTGGCGACCCTTCGGGCAAAACCAAAGAGCGGCAGCTGCTTTCGCGCGAGCAAGTAGAAGCCAACGTGTCTGGTATTAAGGAACAGTTAAGCCACTTCCTCGACTTTGACGCGACCGAAAATCCGGCGCGCATTGTGAACAATGCAGATTGGCTGGCGCCGATCACGATGATGGAGTTCCTCCGTGACGTCGGCAAACATTTCACCGTCAATAGCCTGATTGGCAAAGAAGCCATCAGCCGCCGGCTTGAGTCTGAAGAAGGAATTTCGTTCACCGAATTCAGTTATCCGCTGCTCCAGGCCTACGACTACCTCGTACTTCACGACCGCTACAAATGCACTCTGCAAATGGGCGGCAGCGATCAATGGGGAAATATCCTGGCCGGCGTCGATTTGATTCGCCGGGTGCGCGGAGCGAAGGCCCATGCCCTGGTCTTTCCGCTGGTGACTACCGCATCGGGAGTCAAGTTTGGGAAAACTGAAGCCGGAGCTGTCTGGCTCGACGCGAAACAGACTTCGCCGTATCGCTTCTATCAATTCTGGATGAACACAGACGACCGCGAAGTCATTGCGTACCTGAAGTACTTCACCTGGTTGTCACAGGCGGAAATAAGCGAACTGGAAGAGAGCTTGCGCACGGAGCCTGAACAACGAAAGGCCCAGAAGCAATTGGCGCGTCAGGTGACGGCCATGCTTCACGGTGAAACTGAACTGGCAAAAGCCGTGCGCGCCTCGGAGGTTTTGTTTGGAAAAGAGATCAGTGGTTTAGGCGTCAACGAGATTCTCGACATCTTTGCCGATGTGCCTTCGACCGAACTTGAGAAATCAAAGTTGGAGAGCGACGGTTTCACCCTGGGCGACGCTCTGGTCCTGTCAGGCCTGGCGCCTTCAAAGGGAGAAGCCAAGCGCCTGGTGCAAGGCGGTGGTGTCGCGGTTAACAACGCTCGCGTGAATGATGCACGCAAACCCATTTCAGCCTCGGAGTTTATTGAGGGTAAGGTGTTGGTGTTGCGCAAGGGAGCAAAGCACTATCACTTGATCAGGATTTCTTCTTCTTAGATTCTCGCTTCAACCGCACCTGCCGGCGGTGCATGAGGTAAAAAAACAAAGCAAGCAACAGCATCGCCACGGTCAAAGAAATCGCGCCGCCCGGATTGGACTCATGCCCCCGTCTGGTCAACCTCCCGTATGTTGGCGATGGCAGACTGTCACCAGTCCAGGCGTAGTAGATGACATTCCCAACCGCGACGCCTATCGCCATCACAATACCGAATATCCAGTTAGCCCGCCGCGGCTCCGGCTCTGGTGATTCAGGCGCTCGCTTGTCGGGTTGGGTTTTTGCGTTTTTCCCAAACGCCATGCCTCTAGAACAATCCGTTTTTATTCGGCGACTCTTTCGGAGCTTCCATGCCCACATCCCAAAGCTCGGCAATCCTATCGCCTTCAAACCGGAACATGTGGACCACAGAAATGTCGGGCTGGTCTGGTCCGTGTGAGACTCGGGAGTGGACTGCGACCAGGTCGCCATCCTCCCAGGCGTGCTGCACTTCGAGAGTCGTGTTGGGAAATTGCTTGTGCGCTGCCGCCATTCCGGCTTTGAGCGATTCAGCATCGCCCGCGAAGTACGCATTGTGATGACGAAAGTTCGGGGCGATGTAATTGTCGTAAGCTTCGTCCAACTTTCCTGAGGCGGCGAGTTTCAGGAAAGTGGTCGCGTTGTCCTTCTTACTCGATGATTTCGCTGCTGGCTGCATAATACTTGTCCTTAACTGCCGGGATTGAAACTAATAGCCGAGGGGCTCGGCGGGAGCACCGATTCGTTGCAGCAAGTGGCTTGCCAGATCGGCGACCTTCACTCGCTCCTGTTCCCAGGTGTCGCGATCGCGGACGGTCACGGCCTCGTCTTCAAGGGATTGATGATCGATGGTAACGCAAAAAGGCGTCCCGATTTCATCCTGACGCGCGTACAACTTGCCGATGCCGCCGGTGTCGTCGTAGACGGCGCGCAGGACAGGCTGCAACGAACGCTTGATCGCTTTGGCCATCCCGACGATTTCCGGTTTGTTCTTTGCCAACGGCAGCACCGCGACTTTGATCGGCGCCATTGAATGATGAAGTTTGAGGATGACGCGCGTCTCGCCCTTGTCATTCGTCTTTTCGGAATAGGCATCCATCAAAATCGCCAGCACCGTGCGATTGACTCCGGCCGCCGGTTCAATCACGTAAGGATAAAACCGCTGTTTGGTTTGCTCGTCGAAGTAAGAAAGATCCTCAGTTGAATCCGGATTCACTCGCTTTCCTTCGCTGTCCTCCGGTTTCTTTGAATGCGTTTTGAGATCGAAATCAGTTCGATTCGCGATCCCCATTAACTCGTCCCACTGGCGCTCGTCGTCTTCGCGTTCGGGGAAGAAGCGATATTGGATGTCGACCGTGCGTTTCGCATAGTGCGCCAACTCTTCCTTCGGCTGTTCATAGAGCCGCAAGTTGGTGCTGGAGATGCCCACGCTTTGGAACCACTGATGACACGCATCGATCCACTCCTGATGCGCCTGTTCGTCTTCACCCGGTTTGACGAAGTATTCCATCTCCATCTGTTCGAACTCGCGTGTGCGAAAGATGAAGTTGCCCGGCGTCACTTCATTGCGAAATGACTTGCCGATTTGGGCGACGCCAAACGGAAGCTTGCGACGGCTGGTATTCAGCACATTCAGAAAATTTATGAAGATGCCTTGCGCAGTTTCCGGCCGGAGATAAACCAGCGCCGCTTCGTCATCCTCAGCCGTCGCGCCGACATGCGTGCGAAACATCAGGTTGAAAGGCCGCGGTTCGGTAAGATTTTTCGAACCGCAGTTCGGGCACTTACCGTCATCCAGCTTGTCAGCGCGCAGTCGCGTCTTGCACTCGCGGCAATCGACCAAAGGGTCCGTAAACGTTTCTTCATGCCCCGAATACTTCCATACAAGTCGATTCAGAATGATTGACGAGTCGAGACCTTCAATGTCGTCGCGTTCGTAAACCATCCAGCGCCACCAGGCTTGCTTCACGTTGTTGTAAAGTTCTATGCCCATGGGACCGTAGTCCCAGGCGCTGCCGAGACCGCCGTAAATTTCTGATGACGGATATACAAAGCCGCGACGTTTCGCAAGCGAGACAATGGTTTCAATATTCGGTGCAGACACGTGTAGTAGATCAGTAAATCCAGAATCGGAAAATAGAAGAACGGGATCGCGAGTGTATCAGGGTCACTACCGGGAGCGGTAGCGACCGGGTCGGTACGCACGCCTCCGGCGTGCTGTTGCGTGGACATTAGTCGCTTCTTGAACAGCACGCCAGAGGCGTGCGTACCGACAAAACAAAAGCGCGGACGGTTCTGTTGAACCGACCGCGCCTTCGCCCATGCGAACAACCTTAAACAGGCTGACGGCTGCTGATAAGTCCCTGCGAGGCTCCCCCTAGCCTCATTCAGGGCGTCTTATCAGCAGCCCTGCCTTATGCTCTTTGACTGATCTGGCAACTCCGTTCCCCCGAAAGAGCCGCCTCGCTCAGATGTAAAGCGCCTCCCCCAAAGCGCCTTGCAACTCCAGCCTAAGAGCCTGACCCAATTACTACCTTCTGCCTGTTTGTCGCGTTCTGCCTGAGCAACGGGTGTGCCAGCGTTTGCCTTCCGGTTCTCATCGGCAGAATCAGTTGAGATTCGGAGAAATTCTGCAGGAATGCCGCTGATGCTCGATCAGCGGGGATTCAAAAGATGCAAGCAGGTTGTAAAGTTGTAATTCTTCGATACAGAGCGACCGAACACTTGCACTAAAATCGCTCGGAGCACAAAAGGCGAACGCGGTACGCACGCCTCCGGCGTGCCAACTCTTTCATTCTCGGCCCAGCACGCCAGCGGCGTGCGTACCGATACTAGAAATTTTCGGGATGGAACGGCCGACCGTAAAACTCTTGATAAAGCCAACCCAGTACGCGGATCTCCGCTGTGCAAAGCGTCTCGAGCCAACAGTCAATCAGGAAACTAGTGCGGGTCATAGCGGCCGGGATTTTCTGGGCTTCCTGAACGATTGACGAGGCGCCCTGCATTTCCAGCTGATAGGCCGAGGAGATCTCTTCGGTCGATTTCGAGGCACGATCAAGGGCATTGAGCAGTTGGGCGATCCAGGCGTGCAGTTGAGGTTCGGTCGGATTGTGGGCCACTGACTGGATGATCCCAATGGCCAGGCGATCCTCGGCGCGATTGAAATTGAATACGTCCTCGCTCGCGTGCCGGCTTTGCTCTTGCTTCCACTGGAAAAGTTCTTCAACTTTAGGATGTTTGATGATTGCCACCCGCTGGTCGTAATCAAGAAACCATTGAATCACCTCCGGCAGCGAGTCGTAATCGACCGCCCCAAACTGATCCCGGCCGAGAGCCGGCCCTTTGGTTTCGGCTTCGGGCGCCGCCGTCTTATTTCCGTTTTGATCAGTCACGAGGATCTTTTACCGTTGGCCGTGAATGTTGAGATTGAATGCCGCTCGGGCTTCGCCGACGTGTTCGCCACGACGATTCGTAATTGGAATCGGGGCGTACTCCGAAAGGGCAGCCAGATCGTCATTGGCAAGGACGTTCAGTTGCTTGAGCGCTTCGATTACCGCCGGTGGCCGTGCGCGTCGATCGTCGCCATCATCGATCTTGAGGGCGAGCCCCAGGCCTTTTGGCCATTCCGCGCAAGGCAGCACACCGACTGTGTAAACACCTTCCGCGCCTATCTTTGAAACCAGCCGGCCTTTTCCGGCCTTGATTAATTCAGTGTCCAGACGATCTTTTGAGCCGCCAATCATCTCGGGGAACTCGATCATCGCACTGACAATCCGGCGGCATGCGTCGCGGGTCGCCGCATCAAATGATTCCCCCGGCGACACCAGACGCGCGTATCCCAGCGCCATCAAACGCACCGGCAGGCCAAAGACCGGTACCCCGCATCCGTCAATGCCAATTTTCAACTGATCGATCGGCATGTCGCAAAATTGCGAGACCACTTTCGCGACGGCCTGCTGCACCGGATGCTCCCACTCGTAGTAGCTCGCGGTGGGCGCGCCCAGGTGTTTAGCAAGAGCCAGCATGGCCGCGTGCTTCCCTGAACAGTTGTTCTGCAAAGTGCGGGGTTCTTGTCCTGTCCGAATCAACTCATGCGTGACTTCGACACTGAAAGGCTCATGCGCGCCACACTTCAAGTCGCTTTCGTCAAGGCCAATCTTGTCGAGCATCCCCTGCGCCGTCTCGACATGCATCGGTTCGCCGCTATGCGAGCCGCAGGCCAGGGCGATTTCTTTTTCGGTGAATCCGTAGGAGTCGGCAGCGCCCAAAGTCACGAGCGGAATGGCCTGGAATGCTTTGCTGGATGATCGGAAGTAGGTGACCATCTCAGGCGAACCCAACTCGGCGATGGTTTTTCCTGAGCCGTCGACGGCAGCCAGATGCCCTCGATGAACTGATTCAACAATCGGCCCGCGCCAGACCTCCACCAGGGGCACCGGCGCTCCATTTAAAAGCTCACTCTGGTTGGACATTGATGAGCATCTTAACTGCTTCATCAATAAAACCGGAAAGCGGGATTGCCCATTTGAAATTCTCAGCGCCACCTCGGCGTTCTTTGCGTCTCGGCGGTGAAAGGGGCTAGCAGTATTATCACCGCAGAGACGCCGAGGCCGCAGAGAATACGCAGAGAAAAACTAAAATTAGGGCACTACCGGAAAGCGGGATCGGTCGAAGGTCTGTCAAATATGAGATCGCGTAGGAGAGGTTGGGTTAATGAAGCCTTTTCGCCCAGCGCACGGTCAATCGCGTCACGCAGGCGACTGCGACTCTCGCCACCATAGCCGTTCCAATGACTGACCAGACGGCCTTCAGCAGAGATGACTACTGTCTGCGGGATCACGCTGCGTCCATTCATTAACATCTGCACAGTGTCGCGATCCGCCCACCCCAGGCGAAATCCAAAATGGTAGTCACGCGCAAACTGTCTCACCTTCTCTGCAGCGGTCCGTGGATTTTCAGTCGTCAGGCCGATAAATTCAACCGGCTTACCGGCGAATTCTTTTCGCACCTTTTCGTAATCAGGAACCTCGCGCCGGCAGGGGCCGCACCAGGTCGCCCAGATGTTGACAACCACTACTTTGCCGTGAAAATCCGAGAGTCGAAAACTTCCTTCGTCGATTGATTTGAGTTCGCGATCCATCAGACTCTCCGGCATCGTGCTGCCCACGACGGGCGCGAGCGACGTCTCCGGTCGCGAGTCTGGTCGCGACTCAAACACAGGCGTTTCGACGACGGGTTCTCTGGGCGGCGGCGGATTTACGTTTCGTCTACCTGATTGAGCTGCCGCAGCAGTTGTCAGAACCAGCAGGAGAATCGAGTGGAGGATAATTCTCATTTGACCCTCGCGAGCGACCAGGCGGAATTCGGGCCTGCGAATTCTATCTCAACTAGGGCGCTGTGAAAAGGATTTGAATGAAAGGTGCGGCGAGGTAGTGGGAGGTTACTTCTTACTGGCTGCCGCTTCGGTCGAGGGCGAGGCGTTAACGGAATTTACCAAACGCGGCCGAACGGATGCGGTTCTGGCGCGTTTGCCGCCGACTTCCAGGATAGTCAGCTTAACTGCCCGGCGGCCAAAGCGCATCGCTTCGCCGGAAGTTGGGGTCCAAATGTCTATGCGACGACCCTTAACGGCGCCACCGGTATCGGCGACGATATACTCGCCACTCCAGGCTCCAGCTTCGACGCGTACCCGTGTGCCGATCGGCAAAACGCGCGGATCCGCGGCAATCACTCCTCTGGCTACCGGCTTGCCACTGGCGGTTCGACCGCGCAGGCTATAGGCCGTTGCCGAGTAAATTTCAGCCGGCAGTGTCACGGTTCGGGCCAACACTTCAGGCACAGTGGTCTTTGAGCTGGCAGTGACCGGCTCAACCAGAGTTGCAGCCGCTTCAGGCCGGGCTGCTTCTGCCGTGGTGGTGCTCTGTGAATTTAGCGTCTGGTTTGTTTGCTGAACTGGCTTGGGATCTTGGGGTTGAACGTAGGTCCGGGCGTACGAAATTACTGAGAAAGCGAGAAGCACACTAATCACGCTTCCCAAAAGAGTAGATTTCTTCATCAAATTCGGGTTCTCCTGTCCGAGTTGTTTTTGCCAACTTTTCAGTGAAGTCGCGCGCGAGTCAGGCGCTTGCCGTAACTCGACCTTCGGCTCTAGGAGTGAAGGCGTCTGTCAGCCGAAGTCGGGACTACATCCTTAATGCGCGGCTCTGAAAAGACCTTAGTTTTTGAAACCACCTACCCAGGCGGTGGCTATTCCTTGGACTACCTTTGGATTATTTTGATTGGTCAAAAGAAAAGCGAACCTTTTGGTTCGCTTTCTTAACCGCGGAAAAGGCTAGCACAGGGCTTCGAAGCCTGTCCAGGCAGGTTGAAGACGTTTTGAATGTGATTTTGTTGCGACAGCTGAGGTAAGAACATTCACAAAGCAGCGCAAGCACCAATATTTCAACAGTTACGCCTGCTCAAGTCCGGCGTATTTTTCGACTAGTTTCTTCGCCCCATACCCCGGAAAGCTGACCGTCACCTTGGTCTGATCGCCTGAACCTTCCCGCCGCAGAACCAAGCCACGGCCGTACTTGGCGTGACGAACATAGGAACCCGGCATAAAGGGTTGAGGGGTCGCGTAAGGGTTGTCGAGGCGGGGCCTGGCCGAAATACCGGCCGTGCCCGGGCTTTGGGGTTGGGACTTTGGACTTTGGACTTTGGACCCGCCCAGCTGTTGGTTACGTTTGCGAAAGAACTCTTCGATTGATTCGACGCTGTCGTATGTTTTGCCGGCATACTTGCTGGCTGGACGCCTGGCACTTATTCGATTTGAGCCGCCCAACGCCCCTTCATTTTCGGACTCGGGCATCCCCTCATCATATTCGTATTGCAGCGAACCCGGAGCGTCCGCCAGCGGCTGCGACCTGCGCGCGAACGATAACCACGAACGCCCTCGGGAGAGGTCCTCGATCAGTTCCAGCGGCATTTCATTGAGGAACTGTGACGGTTCGGAAGCCAGCTCTTCACCGTAGACCCGGCGTTTGACTGCGTGGGTTACGTACAAATTCCTCTCGGCCCGGGTCATGGCGACATAGGCCAACCGCCGCTCCTCTTCAATGTCTGATGAATCGCTTAACGAGCGCGAATGCGGAAACAGCCCGTCCTCCAGGCCGACCAGAAATACCACCGGAAACTCGAGGCCTTTGGCTGAATGTGCAGTCATCAGCGTCACCGGCACATCGGCTTTGTACTGATCGGTATCAGCCACCAGGGCCGAGTGATCGATGAAATCGCGCAAACCGTCGGGACCCTGCTCGTCGTAATCAACTGCGGCGTTCACCAACTCCTGAAGGTTTTCCAGACGGGCTTCTGCCTCGTCATTGTTTTCTGATTTCAAAGCGTTTTCGTAACCAGTATCCAAAATCGCGGCTTTGACCAGATCCGATACCGGGGCGGTTGATTCTACGTCGGTCAATGCTTCGTCTGAGTCAGGCGCGTTACCGAGGATTTGTTCAACTCGGGCTGCCAATCGATTAACGATTTTCTGAAAGTTAGCCAGAGCGGCGCCGGCCCGCGGTGAAAAGCGCGGGTCTTCCACCAGATCCGAAATTGCGTCCCAGAGTGAAATCCCGAGTTCCCGTGCCCGGTTTTCGATTTCATCGAGCGTGACTTTTCCAATCCCCCGCGGCGGCGTATTGATGACTCGCTGCAGGGCAATCGAATCATGCGGATTCATCGCCAGTTTCAGATAGGCAATGATGTCCCGCACTTCCATCCGTTCATAAAAGGAAAAGCCGCCGACGATGTTGTAAGCCAGGCTGGCCCGCCGCATAGCCTCTTCAAATACGCGCGACTGCGAGTTGGTTCGATACAACACGGCGGCGCGCACGTCTGCGTCGGCCGAGAGATGCTCCATGATCTTGCCGGAAACAAAGCGCGCTTCCGACTCAGCATCCAGGGCTTGAAAGTAACGAATCTTTTCGCCCGCCGGATTTTGGGTCCAGAGCGCTTTTTCTTTGCGCTCGACGTTGTGTTTGATCACGCCGTGCGCCAGATCGAGAATATTCTGAGTCGAACGATAATTCTCTTCCAGGCGAATGACTTTGGCTGAAGGAAAGTGTTCTTCGAATTTCAGGATGTTCTTGATGTCGGCGCCCCGCCAGCGATAGATCGACTGATCCGGATCGCCTACGACACAAATGTTTTGTTGCTTTTCAGTGAGCAGCCGGATTAAGCCAAACTGCAACTGATTCGTGTCCTGGTATTCATCAACCAGCAAATAGCGAAACCGTTCGTTGTAACGCTCTCGGACTTCCGGCACATCACGAAGCAATCGGACTGTCTTAATCAACAAGTCGTCAAAATCGAGTGCATTGTTCTTGTGCAGCCTTTCTTCGTAAACCTGAAACACCCGCGCAATCGATGCGCGACGCTCATCGACAAACTGCGCTTTGGCGGCAAAGGCCTCAGCGTCTTCACCGCGATTTTTGGCGGAGCTGATCGCGGATTGCACAGAACGCGGGGCCAGCTGCTTATCGTCCAGTCCCAAATCGCGAATCGCGTTTCGGGTCAGGCGCACGGTGTCGTCCTGATCGTAGATGGTGAACGAACGCGTGTAACCCGCGTTCAGGGTTTCAATATCACGTCGCAGAATCCGCACACACAAACTGTGAAAGGTTGAAATGAAAGGCGCGCTGCCGATTTCGAGGCCCTCGATCAATTTGGTGACGCGATTACGCATCTCTTCGGCCGCCTTGTTGGTAAAGGTAACCGCGAGAATATTGCGCGGCCAAACACCCCGCTCCGCAATGAGATAGGCGATGCGGTGAGCAATGACGCGCGTCTTACCGGAACCGGCTCCAGCCAAAATCAATAGCGGGCCATCGCTGGAGGTTACAGCTTCGCGTTGTTGTTCGTTGAGTTGCGCGAGAAAATCGATCATTGAATAATTCGGAATACTCATTTAAGCATACGAACCGACTCATGCAAACCGCTATCGAAAATCATTTTTGGCCTGAGCCGAAGGGGCTTGGTAAATAGCTATCCTCAACTGCTGAATTAATGCTTGCAACCACAGCGCACACGATGTAGTTTAGCGACGACTATTAGAGTTTGATTGCTCCGGGGAGAACCTCGCGCTCCCTCTTCGACACTTCCAACTAAGCTATTGGTGCCGCAGTTCCGGGAATGCTCACAGTCGTACAACGCGGAGAATCACTTCGGCTTAACGGGCCCGAGGGGACCTACAGCTACTATCATCCTGAGCACATCTTCACCGGGTTGGGCTGGGACGCGGAAAGCGCGAGCCTATTGCTTGTCCGCGACACCGTCAGTTCAATCCTGCTGCTTGGATTGGGCGGTGGCACGGTGGCGCGACAGTGTCGCAAACTATTTCCCAAAGCCTCAATTGTGGGCGTAGAGCTGGATCAGGACGTGATAGATCTCGCCTATCGCTCGTTCCACCTAAGATCGATTCGGCTGAAAGCAGTAAAGATGTCAGGTGAAGAGTATCTGAAAAAAACTGCCCGTAAATTTGACGCGATTATTGATGACATGTGGCTGCCACATTGTCCTGAACAGAAACCGGTACTGACAGATCCTGATTGGAGCAGGCGCGTTTTTTCTCGCTTGAACAGAGGCGGACTCTATGCTGTCAACCTTTATGCACGCAGCGAGAGCCGGTATCACGCGTCCCCCGCAGTGAAGCGACTGGCTGGGACCTTCTCGATGTTGCGTGAGGTTCGGCCTGGTCCCGGCGAGACTACGGTAATCGCGGCCGGATCCGATCTCTGCACACCGCGAGAATCGCGATCCCGATTGCGACGTTTGCCTCCAGAGGTGGCACATGCACTTGGCCACGTTAGCTTCCACACCATCCATCCAGGATAAGCCGAAGGAGGAATTGAATGCATCGAATCGCTCACATTTCGGATCTTCACATCAGCAACGTGGCTCCCAGAGATCGCACGGAACTCGAATGGTTGGGACAACTGTTACTTAGGGACAAGTTCAACGTCGATGTGGTTGCTGAGAAGCATAACGAGGACAAGCTAAAAGCCCTGAAGAACTCGCTCCAATCTTTGCAACCAGACTCGATTGTCATCACTGGAGACGTTACTAACTATGGTGACAGTGAAAGCTACGCGCTGGCGGTCAGGATAATTACGGACCTGCAAAAAATTGCCGGGGCTCAAAAGGTCATTTGCATACCTGGAAATCACGATTGTCTGGCCGAGCGGGTAGCGAAACTGAGGGCAAAGAACTGGGCCAGTCGCCTCGGTATTTGGGCGATAGGACTCGTTAACCAGGAAACGGCAGTAATGTGGGAGAAAAGCTTCGAGCCCGCCTTATGCGCGAAGATCTCCAACGGCGAAGAGGTAGGACTCTTTGGAAACTATGCCGAGGCCATTGTGAAGAAAGGCTGGGGCGAGGCCAATCCGTCTGTGCCGATTTTTGTTGATGTCGGCTGGGGTAAAATTGGATTCTTTCTCTTTAATAGCACTAACGATCCCACTTACATGGCGAACGAAGGAAGCGTCGGTCCGATTCAATATAACTTGCTCAACAGCTTTCTTGCCGATACCGACAAAGCCAAACAGTACGCGAAGTCAGTGCGAATCGCCCTGTTGCATCACCACCCAATCAATAACCCTGAGATAGTTTCAACAGCAGTGGATAGAGGCTATAACGACATGAAAGACGGCACGACATTCATGAATTATATGAGGCAACGCCACTTTCATTTTATTCTTCATGGACATCAGCATGTTCCCTACTGCTGGAGAAACCATCCGGACTTCGGCGTAAATATTCTGGCGGCGGGTTCGGCGACCGCCGGCGATAATCTTAATCATGGATCCTTCGGTGTCCTTGACCTAATCACTCCTTTCGAAGCTCGATACCGGCGATTTGATTACAAGCCCACCGGCTATGAGGAAAATTTTGCTAAACGAGAAAGTCTTGCGGTTAGAGCCCTGGACCGAGTGCGAATAACTGCCCCCGGCGACCCGGAATCAAGTCAGGACCTTGCGCTTCGGACGCTGTTTGGATTGAGAGAGGAAGGATGGGACGAGACTCACGAGTACGAACTTTTGGAATATGACGTCAGAGTTTCGTCAACCGAGTTGTACCAGGCGGCTTATCGTCGAAAAGGCAAAGTTGCCACAGGCGATAAAATCGACACCGGTATCACGTTTGTGATTACGGGCAGTCCACCGATGAGACTGCCGGATATGAATCTATCCGCTTCAGATAGTCAGGGTCGGAACCTGAATATCAGTGTCATTAAGGACTATCCTACTCAGAAGATAATCAAGATCAGTCATTATTCTCCACTTCAGATTGGCGGCACGTTTGACATCACGCTACGCTTTCAGTGGCAGGCGTCTGCGATGGAGCCTAACAATTTCGACGGCATGAACCTGATGTATTTCAGGCATCCGGTAGGCCGCCTGACATATCGCGCTAATGTGCCCTGGCAGCCAGTGGGCCAGAGAGTGATCGCGTTCGGGATGGACGAGTCCGATCCCGAAACGGACAATGCTCCGGCGACGATTACACACTCCGATCAGACGCACACATTTTCGTTTGAGATTACGAAGCCGAAACCGTTTGCGTATCTGATATGGCTCAAGGACGTATAGCGCTAACCTTTGATTTCTTATCGAAATCCGCGCCGGTTGTGATAGATCCGTTTATGATCGAAACAACTTAACCTGAGTTTTTT
>Ga0068859_100005019_pt1 | contig 13432 bp, 14 predicted proteins | sample KBSSwiS22_FD_66585 | JGI IMG/M metagenome (GOLD analysis project Ga0068859, IMG submission 66585) | Switchgrass rhizosphere microbial communities from Kellogg Biological Station, Michigan, USA - KBS Switchgrass S2-2 | ecosystem: Host-associated > Plants > Roots > Rhizosphere > Soil ... | reverse complement strand
GGAAGGATTCGAACCTCCGAATGGCGGGATCAAAACCCGCTGCCTTACCACTTGGCGACACCCCAACGACCTAACTCTTCGAGCAGCGGAGACTCATCGAGCCCGCGCGCGACCCAGGCGCGCCACACATCCGGAACCCGCGCTGCAACGCGTTCGGCGTCCACCGCGCGCGCGAACTTCGCGAACACGCAGGAGCCGGTTCCGGTGAGTCGCGCCGGCGCATGCCGCCCGAGCCAGTCCAGTGCCTCACCCACCGCCGGAAAGCGCGCGCGGACGACTGTTTCGCAATCGTTCCGCCCGCCCGTTTCCAAAAAGCCGCGCATTGTGGTGGGGGGTGAATTGCGTGTCAATTCAGGAGCCTGGAATACCGAAGCGGTCGGCACGGCCAGCCCGGGGAAGATCACCAGGAACCAGGAATCCGCCCCCAGCGTCACGGGGGTCAGTTCTTCGCCGATTCCCTCCCCCCAGGCGGACCTTCCGGCCACGAAAACCGGCAAATCGGCGCCCAATTTGCCGCCAATTGCCGCGATCTGCTCCGATGTGAGCCCCGTCTGCCACATTTGGTTCAAGGCGACGAGCGTGGTGGCTGCATTCGAGCTTCCCCCACCCAGACCTCCGCCCAACGGAATCCGTTTCCGGACCGATATGTCGGCACCCAGCGGTGTACCCGTGGCGACTTTGAGGGCCATTGCGGCCCGGACGGTCAGGTCTTCGGATTCCGGCACTCCCGGCGGTCCGGCCGGCCGGGTAATGACCCCGTCCTCGCGAACCCCGATTTCGAGCCGGTCGCAGAGGTCGATGAGCTGAAACACCGTCTGCAGTTGGTGGTAACCGTCGGCGCGCCGGCCGACGATGTGCAGCATCAGGTTGAGTTTGGCCGGCGACGACCAGGTGGCCGCCGTCACGGCTGCCATTTGTCGATGACCAGCTTGAGGCGCGCCCCCGGACGCTCGATGACGAGCCGCTGCGGCAGCGAGAAGCCCATGGCCGGCGCGCGCGATTGCACGTTCACCTTCCAGCCATCCTGCTCGATGCGGTTGTATCCCTGGCCGTCGGCCGCAACGGCCAGTCCCGGCCCTTCGACACCAGGAGCCGGAATGCCCAACAACCACCAGCGAAGATGCTTGATCGGCATTTCGAATCCGAGCCGCCGCTCGAGCTCCTCGAGCGCCGCATTGCCATTGTATTTCTCGCCACGCCCGGTCGTGATGCGGATCTCGTCGCTCTCGACGGCCAGCCGCAGGCCGCCCATGCCCAGTGGCCCGTCGATGGCGAGATCGGCCTGTTCGGGCTGCTGCTGATAGCGCAGCGAACCCGAGAACCCCTGCTCACCCGCGGCCACGGCAACACGGCCGGTCAGCGAGTAGCGGTCGAGCCTGCGCAGCGCGGCTTCCTGTTCGGCCCACGGTGCGTCGGCTCCCGGGCCGAACACCGGCGGCGGCGCCGTGCGGCAGCCGCCCAGCACCAGCAGCACCAGGCTTCCGGTCAGCGCGATGCGCAGCGCCGTGCGCATGCCTGGCTAACTACCTGTGGAGGTTGGGGCGGTGGCTTCGGGAAGCACGGGCGAATTGTCGGGAACGTCCTTGTCGGGCGCTTCCGACTTGGGAGCGGGCGTCTCCATCTTCGTGCCCGTGAGCCGCTCGATGGTCGCCTTGAGCGCCTTGGAATCCGGCGAACGCGCCAGCGTCTTCGCCCACAAGGCACGCGCCTCGGCCTGCTTGCCGCTGACCCACAGCAACTCGCCCCAGTGCGAGGCGATTTCCGGGTCCGGAAAGATGCGGTAGGCCTTTTCCAGGTATGGCATCGCGCCGGCGGAATCGCCGCGGCGATACAGCACCCAGCCGAGGCTGTCGAGGAACGCGGGATTGTCCGGCGATGCGACCAGGGCCTTGCGAATCAGCTGTTCGGCACGCGGCAGCTTCTGGTTGCGGTCGGCGAGCGAGTATCCGAGAGCATTGAGCAGGCTCGCGTCCTCGGGACGGTCCTTGAGCAGGTTCTCGAAGCTGCGCACCGATTCTTTCGAGAGCCCAGCCTTGTCCTGGATCAGCGCGATCTGGTAACGAACGCCGGGGTGATCCGGATAACGCTCGAGCGCCAGCTGCAGCAACGCAATGGCATCGGTGGGCTTGCCGAGGTCGTCGAGCAGCGCGGCCTTGGCGAATTCGACGTCCAGCGCCTCGGAACGCTCCTTGGCCGCATAGTCGTCGAGAATCCGGAACGCCGCGTTGCGATCGTCCTTCTTCATGAGGATGCGCGCCGCGCGACCGCGCACGAACAATCCCATGCCCGCGTCGGCGAGCTTGGTGTAGCCCTCGAGTGCGAGATCGGTGCGGCCCTCGCGTTCGGCGATCGAGGACAGGTAGAAGAACGCTTCCGCTGCTGCGGGGGTCTGCGACGTGATCAAACTACCGAAACGTCGGCCCGCCTCGGTCATGTCACCCATCTGGTATGCGAGCTTGCCGAGGCGCAGGTCCGCCTCGTCGCGCACCGACGCGTCCGCGCGCAGGCTTTCCAGCTCCTGGCGAGCTTCGTCGATACGGTCGAGCCGCATCAGGGTATCGGCATATGCGAAGCGCTGGTTTTCGGGGTCGAGCGCCGCGGCCTCCTGCGAGATGGCGATGGCCGCCACCGAGTTGCCTTCGGCGGTGAGCACGCGGGCCAGCTGCGCGCGCGCGTCGCCCGAGGCCGGCTCGCTGTTCAGCAGCCGATCGGCGTACTTGTGCGCCGTGGCGAAGTCGAAATTCTCCAGCGCGAGATCGACGCCCGCGGTCAGCAGCTTGTCGGAGACGTCCGGCGAATCGAGCATCGGCCGCAGGGTGTTCAGGGTGATCGCGGTGCCGCCTGCATCGCTCAGCTCGGTGATGAGCTTGATCAGCGCGTCGTCGCCGCCCAGCTCGTGCGTGCGCAGGATGGCGGCGCTCGCGTCGGTGGTTTGATAGAGCCGGACCGCGGCCAGCGCCACCGCGGCGGCAGCCTCCGCCGATTCGGGTTCGAGCTTCTGCCAGCGGCGCGCGGTCTTGGCGCTCGCGGCGATCTGCTGACACTCGGAGGCCACCTTGGTGGCGCGCTCGGAGATCTTCGCGTCGCTGGTCGCCAGCGCCGCCTTGACGTAGCGATCGGTGCCGCCGCGGCAGTCGCCGCGGGACAGCGCCATGTCCGCCAGTATCAGGTCGGCCTTGTCCGAGTTGGTGGTGGACAGGGCGTGGGAAACCGCGGGCAACAACGCGGCCAGGGCCAGGGAAATGAGGAGCGCAGCGGACTTTCGTGGCATGGCGGGCACTATATCTGGACCCGCGCCCCTTACAATGGTTCGCGTGAAAGACTCGATCCGGTTACGTCTCGAAAAAATGGTGGACCGTTACGAGGAGGTCGGCCGAATGCTGGCCGATCCCGCCGTCATCGGCCGACAGCGCGAGTTCCGCGAACTCTCGATGGAATATGCCCGCCTGACCCCCGCGGCCGAGAAATTCGCCGCGTTTCGCGCGCTGGAGCGCGAGCTCGATTCGGCACGTGAAATGCAGGCCGACCGCGATCCGGCCATGCGCGAAATGGGCCAGGAAGAAGTCGCGCGACTCGGCCCGCAGATCGAGCAGGCCGAGGACGCGCTGAAGATGCTGCTGATCCCGCGCGACCCGCGCGACGACAAGAACATCTATCTCGAGGTGCGCGCCGGAACGGGCGGCGACGAGGCGGCGATTTTCGCGGGCGACCTGTTCCGCATGTACGCGCGCTACGCCGAGACGCACGGCTTCAGCGTCGAGGTGTTGTCGGAGAACCCCGGCGAGCACGGCGGCTACCGCGAAATCATCAGCCGCATTTCGGGTCGCGCCGGCGACAGCGGCGCGTTCGCGCGTTTCAAGTTCGAATCCGGCGTGCATCGTGTGCAACGCGTGCCGGCCACCGAGGCGCAGGGACGCATCCACACCTCGGCGGTGACCGTGGCCATCTTGCCCGAGCCCGACGAAGTCGAAGCCCTGGAACTGAACCCCGCGGAGCTGCGCGTCGACACCTTTCGCGCCTCCGGCGCCGGCGGACAGCACGTCAACAAGACCGATTCGGCGATCCGCATCACGCATCTGCCGAGTGGCATCGTCGTGGAGTGCCAGGACGAACGTTCGCAGCACAAGAACCGCTCGCGCGCCATGGCATTGATGAAGGCCAAACTCACGGCGGCCGAACAGGAAAAGCGCGACAGCGAAGTGGCGCGCAACCGCAAGCTGCAGGTGGGCACGGGCGATCGCTCCGAGCGCATACGCACCTACAACTTTCCGCAGGGCCGCGTGACCGACCACCGCATCAATCTCACGCTGTACCAGCTCGCCAACATCATGCAGGGCAAGATCGACGAGCTGCTCGATACGTTGCAGCACGAGCACCAGGCTGAACAACTCGCCGAGGAAGAACAACGGGGCGCGGCGTGAGTGTTGCCGGCGCATCGACGCTCGCCGCGCCGCCGTCAGTCACCGTCCCGAGCAGCACTGGCATCGATGCGCGCGTGGTGATCGCAGGCCCGGGCGCGCGCGCGATCGCCTTCGTGCTCGACTACCTGATCCGCCTGGCGCTGTCGTTCGCCTACCTGCTGATCGCCGCCTGGGCGATTCTCGGCAATCTCGATTTCGACGTTCCAACCGACAGCGAGACACTGTGGTCGCTCGCCGGTATCGTGCCGTCGCTGGCGATCTTCTTTCTGTACCACATCATTCTCGAGCCGCTCATGGCCGGCCGCACACCTGGCAAACGCCTGATCGGACTGCGCATCGTCACTCCCGAGGGCACCGTGCCCAGCGTCGGGGCGCTGATGACACGCAATGTGTTTCGGCTGTTCGATTCGCTGCCCGCGCTCTACATGATCGGTCTGTCGTTCGTGATCTTCGGGCGCCGCCATCGGCGCGTCGGCGATCTGGCGGCCGGCACCGTGCTGGCGGTCGATCGCGCACCTTTCCTGGAGAAGCTCGGGCTCGGCACGCTGGCGTCGAAGCGCGGTGCGGCGTCGCCCGACGCGGCCTGGTACGAGATGCGGCGCCGCGCGGTCGCATTGAGCCGGCGCCGTGGCAGCGACGTCGCCGATGCGCTCGCGACGGTCGACGACTATCGGCGCGTCGCCAATGCACTCGGCAAAAAGGCGGACGGCCCGGGCGCGGCCAGTGCCCACACCGTCGAATACCTCGAAGCCGCGTACGCCGACCTGCACGACACCATCCACCGTCCGGCGCGGCGCGCGCGGCTCGAAATCTGGTCCCTGCTGCGCGACCGGCTGCCTGCCGCAATGCACGACATGCGCGTGCACCTGCTCGCGGTCACCCTGCTGTTCGTGATCGCGGCCGTCACCGGCTGGTTCCTGGTCTACACCTACCCGGATTTGATCGGGATGTTCGCCGACCCCGGACTGATCGCCACCGTCGAACGCGGCGAGTTGTGGACCGAGGGCATGCTCAACGTCGCGCCCTCGGCGGTCTACGCGGTGAGCATCCTGTCCAACAACATCGTGGTGGCGCTGTTCTGCTTCACCTCGGGGGTGATCTTCGGTCTCGGCGCCTTCTATTCGATCGGCCTGAACGGCATCCAGCTCGGCGCCATCTATGCCTTCACCCAGCAGCACGCACTCGGCGGCAAGCTGTTCGATTTCATCGTGGCGCACGGTTGCGTGGAGCTTTCGTGCATCTGCCTCGCCGGCGCCGCCGGCGCCTACATCGGCGAATCACTGATCCGGCCCGGCGAGCTCACGCGCGGCGAATCGTTCCGGCGCGCCACCGCGCAGGCCATGCTGCTCATGGTGGTGGTGACGCTGCTGCTGCTGGGCTGCGGATTCATAGAAGGCTACGTGTCGCCCGATCCGGAAATTCCGCGCTGGGCGCGCGTCACCATCGGCGTCGGGTACTGGCTGTTCATGGTTTCGCTGCTGCGCGGGTACGTGTTCGGCAGAAGCCGCGGCGGTGAACCCGTACCTCGTTAGGGGGTTTGACGGGCGCGCAAATCGCAACTACCGTGCATATACACGATAGATGAGGAGCCCATGAAGGAATCCCGCCAGATGCTCGAGTTGTGCGCCTGCACCCGGATCCGCACGGTGGCGCGCCTGGTCACCCGGGCCTACGACGATGCGCTGCGGCCGGTTGGGCTCAAAGCCTCGCAGCTCGCCGTGCTCGCCGCGGTCGACGCCCTCGAGGCTCCCTCGATCGCCGCGCTGTCCAAGGCACTTTTCATGGACCGCAGCACCCTGACGCGCAATCTGCGTCCGCTGATGGCCGGGGATCTCGTCGAGCTCGAGGAAGACGGCCGCAGCAAGACCGCGCGGCTCACGGCGCGCGGCGAGAAAACGCTGCGCGATGGCATGCCGCTGTGGACGCGCGCGCAGAAGGATTTCGGCCGCCGGCTGAAGAAGCACTCGCTCGAGCCCATCGAAGCGCAGCTGCACTCGCTCATCTCCTCCTATTGACCGAATGCATTCGGCCATACGCCATCGTTTGTCTCCTATCGTGCATATACACGATAGCATCTTTCACGCAACCAATGGAGCCCATCATGTTCACGCATACAGGACCTGACATGACGCTGGACCTCGCGCGCGCCGCGCTGGTCCTCACGGACATGCAGAACGACTTCCTTTCGCCGGGTGGCGGAGCCTTCGGCCTCATCGAGCACAGCCTCGCCCTCAACGACGCGGCCAACAACCTCGAAAAACTGCTGGTCGCCGCCAAGGCGGCACCCATGCCGGTGTTCATTTCGCCGCACTACTACTATCCCCACGACCATCGCTGGGTAGCGCCACTCACCCCGCTCGAGGATCTGGCGCACGAGATCGGCCTGGTCGGACGCACCGACCCGTTGTCGACCGAAGGCTTCGCAGGTTCCGGCGCCGATTTTCCCGAACGTTACAAGCGGCACCTCGGCAGCGGCGACGTCGTGATCACCGCGCCTCACAAGGCCTACGGCACCTCGACCAACGACCTGATCCTGCAGCTGCGCCGCAGGCGCATCGAACAGATCGTGCTCGCCGGCCCGGTGGGCAACCTGTGTGTCGAAGCTCACATGCGCGACTTCATCGAGAACGGCTTCGAGATCGCCATGGTGCGCGACGCCACCGCGGGCACACGCAATGAAGAAGGCGACGGTTATGCCGCGGCGCTGGTCAACTGGCGCTTCATGGCGCATGGCCTGTGGACCACGTCGCAGGTGCTGCGCCACATCGAACGCGCGCGCGTGGTGCGGACCCAGCGCAGGACGGATCTGTCGGAGTTCGTGCTGGGAGGTGGGCTGTGAGCAATCACGATCATGACGGACACGTCCATGGACGCTGCTTCTGCGGCGCAGTCGAGATCACGGTCAGCGGCGAGCCCGCCGCGATGGGTTACTGTCATTGCGACTCCTGCCGCAGCTGGTCCGCGAGTCCCGTCAACGCGTTCACGCTGTGGCGGCCCGAATCCGTGCGCGTGACGCGCGGTGCGGAGCTCATCGGTGAGTTCAACAAGACGCCACGCAGCTTTCGCAAGTGGTGCAAGCTCTGCGGCGGACACCTGTTCACCGAACATCCGACCTGGGGAGTGATCGACGTCTACGCCGCGACCATCCCGGAGTTTCCGTTCCGTGCCGGGCTACACGTCAATTACCAGGAGACGAAGCTGCGCATGCTCGACGGCCTTCCGAAGATGAAGGACATGCCGGCGGAGATGGGCGGTTCGGGCATCACACTGCCGGAGTGAGATCGCCGCCGACCCGGCGTCGTTCAGCCGCCGTTCATCTTGCGGGCGCAGGATGTAGCGGCGGCGTTCAACCTTTCGTGCCGCGCTGCGTTATGGAATCAGGAGGACCTGAATGTTCCGTTCGCTCGCTGCGATCGCGTTGAGCGCGCTGTGCGGCGCTGCGCTCGCCGATCCCGCCGCGGCGCCGACCATGAACGCGCAGGCCGCGGCTTCATCCGCGAGCCCGCCGCCCTCCGCCGACGTGTTCATCTATGCATCGCGCGGGCAGTCCGACAAGCAGCTCGATCGCGATCGTTACGAGTGCCACAACTGGGCCGTCAGGCAGTCGCACTACAACCCCAGCGATCCGCACCTCGCACCGCACCAGCAGATCCAGGTCGTCGCCGCGCCCCCCGCCGGGCGCGACACGGTGGCCGGCGTGGTTTCAGGCGCGGTCACCGGCGCGATCATCGCCGGGCCGCACGACACCGGCGAGGGAGCGATGATCGGCGCGGTCGCCGGCGGGATCATGGGTGCGATGTCGGATGCGGCGCGCAAGCAGGAAGCGGCGCAGCTCAACGGCAACAGCGCGGCCGTCGCCCAGGCGGAGCGCGCACGACTGGAAACACAGGCGTCCGACTATCGACGCGCGATTTCGGCGTGCCTCGAGGGACGCGGTTACACGGTGAAGTGACATGCACACGAAGCAGATTCTGCGGCAATTCCTCGTCCTCGCACTGGCGCTCGGCGGCACGGTGGCGGTCTACGCTGACAACTATCACGGGCATCATGGCCGCGCCGAGATGCACTACGACGGCCGCTACAACCACAACCACAGCTACCCGGCGCATGGCTACGTCTACAACTCGTTGCCGTACGGCTACTCGAGCGTCCACTACCATGGCTCGCCTTACTACTATTACGGCGGCGCCTGGTACCGGCCGTATGGCCCGCGCTACGTCGTGGTCGCGCCGCCCTTCGGCGTCGGCATCGGCTTCCTGCCGCCCTACTACAGCACGGTCTGGTTCGGTGGTGCGCCTTACTACTATGCCGACCAGACTTACTACCAGTGGTATCCCGAGCGGCGCCAGTACGTCGTGACGCACCCGCCCGAGGAGCACCAGCCAGATTCCAGCGCACCGGCCAGCAGCGCCGAGGACGTTTTCGTCTATCCGAAAAACGGCCAGAGCGAACAGCAGCAGTCAACGGACCGCTACGAGTGCCACGCCTGGGCCGTGCAGCAGAGCGGCTTCGATCCGACGCGCCCCGGCGGCGGCGTGGCCGAATCGGAAAACGAATCGGCGCGTGCGAACTACCGGCGCGCCGAAGGCGCCTGCCTCGAGGGACGCGGCTACAGCGTGAAGTAGTTCGCCAATTTCCGCGGATGCGGTCCGCGACGATTGGTTAGACTGGATGCGATGCGTATATCGATACTCGTCGCGTTCGCGATCGTGCTGGGCGGGTGCACCGCGCCACCAGCGACATACCCGTCCACGCGCAGCCCTTCGGTAGAACCGCTCAACGACGCCCAGTTGGCGATGGCCATAGAGAGCGGTGCATCCGCGGCGAACGACTGCGCGGAATCGACGATCCGGACGAGCTTCGGAATATTCCTCATGCATATCGGGCAAGCGGACGATGAGCGCATCCATGTGACGCTCACCGGCAGCATGGAAGGCGCGGCGCTCGCGCAGCGCGAGGCGGAATATCGCACCTGGATCGGCTCGCACGACGCCTACGCGGTCGGCAACCAGCACCTGCGCTGGTGTCTCGAACCCTCCGTCATGGTGCCCAGTGCCCGGATTGCCGACTGCCTGCGCGAGGCCGAACCGTCGGTGGTGATGGCCAGCACTCGCTCGTCGAAGGGCACGCCCCTCGAAGCCATGGTGCGCGTCAAAAAGCTCTATCCCGGACGCTTCACTGTGCCTGAGCTGCAGGCACTCGCCGACCGCGTCTATGCCGGCAAGACTTTTCCGGATGACTTGAGCCTGCAAGTCGAAATTTTTGCGCAATGCCTGCGCGAGGACTCAGCGACGTGAACATGAAGACTCTGCTGCTTGCCTCATTCGTTGCGGTCGCCGCCGTTTCGCGGACCGTCCCGGCGGCCGAGCCCAAGGACTGCACCATCGTGCTCGGCGGCGGAGGAACGCATTCCACCGACGAGAAATGGAACGGACTCTGGCTCGAGATCAACAAGCAGGTCTCGCAAAGTGCCGTAGAGGAACTCCGCAAGCAGGGTTACCGGGTGGAGTCGGTGTTCAGCAGCGCAGCGACCGACCAGGAACGTTTCACCGAGGCAGTCCTCAACATGGAGCTGCACGAATGCAGCCGGATCCTGCAGATCTCGCACATTCTGACGCCAGGCACAAAAAACGGACCCGCCGGGCTCGCCTGGGATGTAGGCGTGATGCACCTCGAAAAGAAGCCAAAAGAGGCAGGCAAGAAGCAGACCGGTCACATGGCGAGCGACTACTCGAATACTTATCGATACGAATTGACTCAGCAGACCCTGGAAACCATGTCGGTCTCCGCGACCGGGCAGATGATCGCGCGCGATGTCATCGCCGGCGGCGCGCTGGCCACGGCCAGTCGCGCAGTCACCGCTCCGGCGGGAGCTTCAGACCCGCTTCCGGCTGCGAAGCCGTAGATAGGCGTCGAACACAGCCTGGTCCAGATCGTCGTCGGGCTCGTCCAGCACCACCACGCCCTGGTGGCGCATCGCGGCGACCTGCGCCTGCGCGCGCTGGCGATGACCGCGCGCGGCTAGGCTGATCGCCGGATCGCGCCATTCCACCGCCTTGGCGTCCGCGAGCTGGTCGATCGCGGCGGCGTGTGGCGCCGCGACGATGGGCAGATGGCGCGGCACCAGTGCTTTCAATGCCTGCATCAACGCCTCGTTGCGCGCGGGTTCGGCCAGGTCCGTGAGCCATACGACCAGCCCACGATGCCGGAGCATGCGCCGCACCTGGATGGCGGCCGGCACCGGCGCAGGTTCGCCACGCCGTGTCTCGAGCGTCGCGAGCGAATGGCGCAGGCGCGTGACGGCTCGCGTGCCGCGATCCGGCAGGCAGGCGCTCAAGGTACGATCCGCGTAGACCAGGAGACCGATCCGGTCTTCCATGGACACCGCGTGTTCGGCGAGCCGCGCCGCGACGTTGGCGTACAGACCCAGCCGATCGAGTTCGCCGGCGCGCACGCGGCTCGGGCGGCTGGCGTCGATGACCAACAGGATCTCGAGATGTTGCGCCTCGCTGTACTCGCGCGAGATGAGCGAACCGCGCCGCGCGGTCGCCTTCCAGTCGATGCGCGACAGCGCGTCGCCGCTCACGTATTCGCGCAGCTGCAGCAGTTCCACGCCGACACCGGGCAGGCGCCGCGGGGTCTCCCCGGCGGATTCTCCGGCGACGGCGCGCGTGCCGCCCGGCAGTGTGTCGGGAGCGACGGTGAATGCATCCGACTGCGGCAACGTGCGCGACCACCACGCCAGCGCGAACCGCCCTAACAACCTTGCCGGCACCGGCGCGAAATGCCCGGCACCGAGCCGCAGTGGCAGCAGCGCAACCGGATCGTGCAGTTCCCCGTCCGGTGGCAGGTCAACCTCGCGCACGTCCCGCGACTGGCGCAGCGCGGGCGGCAACACGCGCGCGTACTGCAGCGTGAGCGTGCGGCCGCGATTGTGATCGAACACATAGGCTGCGTTCGCGGACCGCCCGAGTTTGAGGCGCGAGTCGACACGCATGCGCAAGTTGAGGCGCGTGCCGCGCTGGTACCAGGCTTCCACGGCGAGGCCGGCGAGCAGCACGAATGCCGGGAACAGCCACGCGCCCGAGAATGCCGGGTCGTCGGACCACGTCCCGGCGACGGCCAGCAGCGCCGTGAGGCCGACGAACAGGTAGCCGCGACGCGCGAAATGCATGCCTATCTCGGGACGGGTGTCGCTTCGAGAATGGCGCCGACCACGCCGAGATCGGTATCGCCGTCGAGCGCGGCTTCGGGCTTGAGCACCAGCCGGTGCGCCATCACCCAGCGCGCCACCGCCTGCACGTCGTCCGCCGCGACGAACTCGCCATTGCGCAGTCCCGCGTGCACGCGCGCCGCGCGCAACAGCGCCAGCGCACCGCGCGTGGACAGTCCCAGCGCCACGCGCGGGTGTTCGCGCGTCGCGCGCGCGAGATCCAGCACATAGTCCGACAGCGCCTCCGACACGTGCAGCGCACTCGCCGCGGCGCGCGCCTCGTGCAGCAGGCCGCGGTCGATGTGGCCGATGTCCGCCGGGATGGCATCGCGCGCCTCGAGCTCCGTGCCGTAACGCTTCAGGATCTCGCCCTCCGCGGCGCGTTCCGGGTACTGCATGTCGATGCGCAGCATGAAGCGGTCGAGCTGCGACTCGGGCAGTGGGTAGGTGCCCTCGAAGTCGCGCGGATTCTGCGTCGCCAGCACCAGGAAATCCTCGGGCAGCGAATAGTGATCGCGCTCCGAGGACACCTGGCGCTCCTCCATCGCTTCGAGCAGCGCCGACTGCGTCTTGGGCCCGGTGCGATTGATCTCGTCCACCAGCAGCACGTCCGCGAACAGCGGGCCCTGGCGGAACACGAATTCGTTCTTCGAGGAATCGAACACGTGTGTGCCGACGATGTCGGTGGGCATGAGATCGGCCGTGCCCTGCACGCGCTTGAACTCGCCGCCGAGCACGCGCGCCAACGTCTTCGCCAGCAGCGTCTTGCCGAGGCCGGGAGGTCCCTGCACCAGCACGTGGCCACGCGCGATCAGTGCTATGCACAGCGCACGGATGACGTCCTCGGCGCCGACGATGACTCGCGCCAGCTCGCGTTGCACGGATTGTTCGAAAGTTGCGACCGTCGTATTCATGATTTCAGCCGTCGTTCCAGTTGATCGAGAAGATTGCGCAGTGGCACCAGCGGCACCTCCTGCATGGCATGCGCAGCCGCGTACCATTTTTTGAGCTGGTCGAGTTCCTGCGGCAGGATGCCCGCGTGGCGTTCGAGCCATGTCCATTGCGCGGCGCGATCCGCGCCGCGCACCGATCGCGCCACGCCCAGGAAGAAATGTTCGAACATCGCGCTCGCGGTGTGCCAGGACGCCACGGTACGCGCGATGAGTCCGCCGGAACTGCGCACCAGCTCGGCCTCGGACGGATCGTGCACCTCGATGGGCGGCGCGCGCAGCCGGGTCCCGCCCAGCACCCACGCCAGCCACAGTCCCAGCAGGACGAACACGGTCTTGTAGAGACGCGGATCCGTGTAGAAACGCTGCGGGTCGTAACTCGCCGAGAGTCCCTGGCGCAGATCGTCGAACAACACCGCACCGCCGTCCGCCACGGTCACGCTGACGATGTTGGCCAGCAGGCGCGCGTTGTCATCGTTGGCGAGCGCGCGGTTGGTGAACAAGGTGCCGCCGGCGGACAACAGGATCCGTCCCGCACCGACGCGCTGCTCGAACAGCGCGCCTTCCCCGTTGGGGCCGCGCGCCAGCGTCAGCACGAAGTTGTCGTACGGCAGGCGCAACGACCAGTCGCGCGATTCGAAATCGGTTTCCAGTCCCAGCGTCCGCACGCCGGCCAGCAGCACGTGTGGCCCCGTGGCCTCGAGCTGGATCTTTTCCGGCACGTCGAAGTTCTTGTTGAACGAGGGCGTGTCGTCGGCACCGCCCTCTTCCGCATCGGTTTCGGACTCGGCGCCTTTTTTCGCATCGCGCGCATCGGCCTCGCGCACGCGTTGCGCCAGCGGCGTGTC
>Ga0068859_100005016_pt1 | contig 13434 bp, 10 predicted proteins | sample KBSSwiS22_FD_66585 | JGI IMG/M metagenome (GOLD analysis project Ga0068859, IMG submission 66585) | Switchgrass rhizosphere microbial communities from Kellogg Biological Station, Michigan, USA - KBS Switchgrass S2-2 | ecosystem: Host-associated > Plants > Roots > Rhizosphere > Soil ... | reverse complement strand
CGCCGCGCGGGCGACGCCTCCGACCTGGCGCTCTACACCGAGTTCGAGAGCTGGAGCGCATTGCAAGCCTACGAAGTCCACCCGCTGCATGAAGAATTGAAACGGTTGATCGGGCCGCTGCGCGTCGAGCGCCGGGTCGTGGACTACGAAGTCGGTTAATTGTCGTTACCGGCGCGGCCGGTACGTTAATAACGGCGATGCGCCTCACAACCCTCCAGGCTGCGGTCGCTGAGCACGTGCGCGACGGCGACACGGTGGCGCTCGAAGGCTTTACACACCTCATTCCGTTCGCAGCCGGCCACGAGATCATCCGCCAGGGGCGGCGCGATCTCGCGCTCGTGCGCATGACGCCCGACCTGATCTACGACCAGATGATCGGCATGGGCTGCGCTCGCTCGCTCACGTTTTCGTGGGGCGGCAATCCCGGCGTCGGCTCGCTGCATCGCTTCCGCGACGCCGTCGAGAACGGCTGGCCGAATCCGCTGGTCGTCGACGAGCGCAGTCATGCAGACGTCGCGAATGCGTACGTCGCCGGCGCCTCGAATCTGCCGTTTGCAATTCTTCGCAGTTATGGCGGCTGCGATCTGCCGCGCTACAACGAGCGCATTCGCTTCATCACTTGTCCCTTCACGGGCGAACGGTTGGCTGCAACGCCCGCGATTCGACCTGACGTTACGGTCATTCACGCGCAGCGTGCAGACAAGCGCGGCAACGTGCTGCTGTGGGGCATTGTCGGCGTACAGAAGGAAGCAGCGCTTGCGGCGAAGCGCGTCATCGTGACGGTCGAGGAAGTCGTCGACAGTCTCGACGCTCCGCCGAACGCCTGCGTGCTGCCGGGCTGGACGCTCTCGGCGGTGTGCGAAGTGCCGCGCGGCGCGTGGCCGTCGTACGCGCATGGGTATTACGACCGCAGCAATTCCTTCTACAAAGAGTGGGACGGCATCGCGCGCGATCGCTCGACGTTCGTCGCGTGGATGAAGCAGCATGTCCTACACAGCTAACGACATCATGACCGTCACGGCGGCCCGTCGCTTGCGTGACGAGGCCGTGTGCTTCGTTGGCATCGGCTTGCCCTCGACCGCTGCGAATCTCGCGCGGCTGACGCATGCGCCGAACATCAATCTGATCTACGAGTCCGGCACGATCGGCACGCGACCTTCGGTATTGCCGCTGTCGATCGGCGACGGCGAACTCGCAACCACTGCCGAGACCGTCGTATCGACGCCGGAAATCTTCCGTTACTGGCTGCAAGGCGGCCGGGTCGACGTCGGCTTTCTCGGTGCCGCACAGATCGATCGTTACGCGAACATCAACACGACGGTGATCGGTTCCTACGCGTCGCCGAAGACGCGACTGCCCGGCGCCGGCGGCGCGCCCGACATTGCAGCGCTCGCGAAGGAAGTGTTCATCATCATCCGGCAGAGCCGCCGCGCGTTCGTCGAGAAGCTCGACTTCATCACGTCGGCGGGACATCTCGAAGGCGGCGACAGCCGCAAGCGCGCGGGACTGCCGGGCAAAGGCCCGACTGCCGTGATTACTGACCTGTGCGTGCTCGAGCCCGATCCGGTCTCGCGCGAGCTCACGGTGACCTCGATTCATCCAGGCGTCGATCGCGCGCAGATCGATGCAGCGACCGGCTGGCGCGTGCGCTATGCCGAGCAAGTCGCAACGACTCCAATACCAGCCGACGCGACCCTGCAGGTCCTGCGCGATTTGATCGAGCGGACCGCAAAGGCGCACGGCGGAACAACGAACGCGGAATAGCAAACGACGAGGGGGATGCATGAAGGCACGATTCTTGGTCACGGCGGTTGGTCTGGTCATCGCAGGATGGGCCTCGACCGGCCTCGCACAGGGCAGCGGCTCGAAGCCTGCGATCCTCAATGAGACGGCTACCGCGCTGGGCGGTGCGGAGCGCATTCGCGCGGTCAAGAACATCACGCTGGTCGGCTATGCTCACTACGCGTATCAGTTCGGCGGCGGCAACATCGACGCCTCACCGGACGCGCCGCAGAAGTACCAGGCCGCGAACGATCTCAAGCGCGTCTATGACCTGGAAAACAACCGCTTCCAGCAGACCGAGCGCCGCAATTTCCTGTTCCCGTTCGCCGCGGTGTTCGGCCACGCGTACATGCCGGTCAACCTGATTCTCGACGGCGACCTCGCCTACAACATCGCGCCCGACGGCAAGATGGCCCGGGTCCCGCGCTGGGATGACGGCGTGTTGCAGCTCGATGGCCCGCACATGCGGCGCGCGTGGATGAACAACAATCCTGTCGTCGCCGTGCGTACTGCGCTCGATCCGGCGACGAAGGTCAGCGCGCCGCGCCGCGAAGGCAAACTAGCGATCGTCGATATGACTTTGAAGGAAGGCGACAAGCTGTCGCTCGCGATCGATACGACATCGAAGCTGCCGGCGTGGCTGCGCTGGAGCAATCCGCAGAGCGATCTCGGCCAGGTGACGCTGACTACCCACTACTCGGGGTACGCAGCGTATGGCGGCCTGCTCTTGCCGCTGGGTTACAAGACGAACCTCGACTGGCGCAACATCGATTACATGAAGATGTGGGTCGACACGTATGAGGTCGACCAGCAGATTGCCGATCTGGCTGCGCCGGCCGAAGTGCGCGCCGCGCCCGAACCGGACCTGCCGCCGATCGAAGTGAAGCCGACACAGGTCGCGCCGCACGTCTGGCGGCTCACTCCGTACGGCAGCCACGTGTTCGAGTTCGCGGATCATCTCGCAATCTTCGAGCTCGGCGGCAGTCAGCGCGTCGCGCAGGCGACGATCGATGCGGCCCGGCAGCTCGTGCCCGGCAAGCCGCTGACGCAGTACATCCCGTCGCATCATCACTTCGATCACACGGCGGGATTCCGCGTCGGCGTCGCCGAGGGCCTCACGGTGATCTCGCGTCCGGCCAACGAGCAGATCTTTCGCGAGATGGCGGAGCATCGGGCGCCGGACTATCCGGATGCACTGGAGAAGAATCGCAAGCCGCTCAAGTTCCAGGCGATGGGCGAACATTTGCGGCTCTCCGACTCGATGCTCACCGTCGACCTGTACTGGGCGCGTAACAACACGCACATGGCGGATGCAGTGTTCGCGTACATCCCCTCCGCGAAGGTGATGGTGGAAGGCGACATTGCCACGGCCGCGCGTGACTACCAGTTCTGGCCCGACAACTACATGGACAACATCGAGTACTACAAGCTCGACGTCGCAACTCTCTCGTCCGTGCACATGGGCATCATGAAGCAGGACGAAGTGATCGAGCTGATCAAGTTCGGCGTGAAGGGCGCGCGCGAGCGCTGCGCGTCGGAGCTTGCGAAGGGCAACTACTTCCCGGGCTGCCCGATCCAGACCAAGCGATATTGAGGAGACCGCGATCATGAGCGCCTGCGAACAGTGGGTCATCGAGCTGCCGGACGAACTCGTCAGCGAAGCAGCACGGTTGCGTGCGAGCGGAGCGCTCGGCAAGCCGGGGCCGTTGTCGCGGCTGTTCGAGTTCCTGTTGGGACGCAGCGGCGGCAGCACGCCGAAGGAGATCGAGATCGCGGTCGCGGTGTTCAACAAGAAATCGGATTTCGATATCGGGCAGGACGCGTTGGTGCGCGTGTATGTGCACAAGTTGCGGAAGAGGTTGGAGGAGTATTACCTGAGGAATCCGGGGGCAAGGAGGATGGTGATTCCGAAGGGGGAATATCGGCTGGTGGTGGAGGCGGTGCCGGGGGCGGTCGTTGAGGTCGTGCAGGAGAGAGTCGGGCTGAAGCCCGACCTACAGCCCGACAACAAGCGTCAGTCGCATGCAGCAGTGATTCTGGCGTTTGTGTTGGGGGTGGTGCTGGCGGTGGGCGCAGCACTGGTCGTGAACATGCAGCGCGCCAAGCCGCAGGCGGCCAGCGCGAGTCCGATCTGGTCGAGTCTGCTCGCGGACGATCTGCCGGTGACGATCGTCGTCGGCGACTATTACCTGCTCGGCGAAGTGGACCAGTCCGGCGACGTGAAGCGCCTGGTGCGCGAGTTCAACATCAACTCCGAAGCGGAGTTCATCGACTACCTGGAGCTGCATCCCAGCTCGGCGCAGCAGTATCGCAATCTTCGTCTCACGTATCTGCCGACAGGCACCGCCGTCGCGCTCGCGGATGTTTCAGCGCTGCTCGCCGGTCGCAAGCAAGTGCGGATCAAGCTGATGTCGGAGCTGGATGGCGAGACGCTGCGCACTTCGCACGTCGTCTACATCGGTTACCTGAGCGGGCTCGGCATGCTCGGCGACTTTGTGTTCGGCGCCTCGCGCCTGCGCCTGCAGGGGACCTACGACCAGCTGGTCGACTCGACCACCGAGCGCTCCTATACCGCGCGCATGCCGCAGACGCCCGAGCGTTCATTCGTCGACTACGGCTACTTCGCCACCATGCAGGGCCCGGCGGGCAATCGAATCATCGTCGTGGCCGGCACGCGCGACAACGGCGTGATGCAAAGCGCTGCCGCGGCGACAGATCCGAAATCCCTCGCCGCCTGGGTCGCAGAGTCGGGCCACTCGCAGGGCTTCGAGTCTCTGACCGAGGTCCAGGGCGTGGATCGGACCAACCTCAGCACCAACCGCATCTTCGTCGCGCCGCTGGACTAGTGGGCGGGGTGGGTGGTTGTGGGTCAGGCTTTAGCCTGACAAGAATTTCTCGCCAAGGCGCGAAGGCGCCAAGGGCGCCAAGGTTCGCGATTCTGAAAATTTCAGAATTTTTCTTGGCGCTCTTTGCGCCTTGGCGTCTTGGCGAGAGTCCGGTTCCGCCTCCCGCACAGAGTCAGGCTAAAGCCTGACCCACAAGGCCCTCCTCAGATGACCAATTGTCGACAGGGGTCACAGCGATCCGTTTAGGCAGACACGACAGCGCAAAGCTGCAGAGGCGCCGAATGCGGATGACGAGGCCAGGGGGAATGCTTGGGGGATGGTTGGTGGCGGCGGTCCTCTCCGCGGCCAGCCCGGCGGTGCTGGCGCAGGACCTGGTCGGAGTCGACCTGTCCGGAACCTGGGGCCAGCTCATGCACGAGGACCGTGCCGAGCGCGGCGCGGGTCCCGATTTCGCCGACTACACCGGCCTGCCGATCAACGATGCAGCGCGGCTGCGTGCCGAATCCTGGGACGCCGCCAAGTGGACGGTGCCCGAACACCAGTGCGAGCCGCATCCGGCTGACTACGCACCGCACGGTCCCGCGAACCTGCGCATGTGGAGCGACGTCGACGTCGCCTCCCAGCAAGTCGTCGCGTGGCACATGACGCATTCCTGGATGGTCACGACGCGCACGATCTGGATGGATGGCCGGCCGCATCCGCCACCGGAAGCGCGCCACACCTGGATGGGCTTCTCCACCGGCCATTGGGAAGGCGACACGCTGGTCGTCAAGACGACGCACCTGAAAGAAGGCTGGATCCGCCGCAACGGCGTGCCGCGCTCCGATCGCGCCACGCTCACCGAATACTTCATTCGTCATGGGGACTACCTGACGCTCGTCTCGGTCGTCGAAGATCCTGCCTACCTGACCGAGCCGCTGATGCGCACGTGGAACTGGGTGCTCAACCTCGGCTATCAGATGGCGCCGTATCCATGCTCCGCGCGCGTCGAGACCGAGCGGCCGAAGGGCTTCGTCGCGCACTGGCTGCCGGGCACGAATCCGCAGCTCAAGGAGTTCGCGAGCAAGCGCAAGCTACCGGCTGATGCATCGCGCGGCGGCGCCGCGACGATGTACCCGGACTACGAGCTCGAGTTGCAGAAGGCGGGAGCAAAACAATGAGCGCCTTCTTTGCAGTCATCGCGCTTGCAGCCGCAGCTTCGAAAGCTGCACCTCCGCCGGCGCCAGCGAAGATCGACATCATCCCGGTACAAGGGCGCGTCTATCTGCTGGCGGGTGGCTCACGCAACGTCGCCGTGCAGATCGGCGATGACGGCGTGGTCTACGTGGATTCGTCCACGGCAGACATGGCTGACCAGATCCTCAAGGCGACGCGCACGCTGTCGCAGCGGCCGATCCGCTACGTGCTCAACACGCACGCGCACCTGGAGAACATCGGCGGCAACCAGGCGCTGTCGCGGCAGGGCATTTCGTTCGGCGGCGGCAATACCAAGGACCAGCAGTTCGCATTGATCCTCGCGCACGAGAACGTGCTCAACGCGCTGAGCGCGCCGACCGGTCAGAAGGCGGCGGAGCCGAGCGACTTCTGGCCGACCGACACGTACTTCACCGACTCGATGGAGCTGCATTTCAACGGCGAGCCGATCGAGCTGATCAGCGCACCGGCGGCGCATACCGACGGCGACAGCCTGATCCTGTTCCGCGGCTCCGACGTGATCGTCGCCGGCGACGTGTTCCTCACGACCGGCTATCCGATCATCGACGTCGAGCACGGCGGCACGATCAACGGCGTCATCGCGGCGCTCAATCGCATCATCGACCTCGCGGTTCCCGGCGACAACGAAGAGGACGGCACGCTGATCGTGTCCGGCCAGGGTCGCATCGGCGACGAGTACGACGTGGTCGTGTATCGCGACATGGTCACGATCATCCGCGACCGCGTGCAGGACCTGATGAAGAAAGGCATGACGCTGCAGCAGATCCAGGCTGCCAAGCCGAGCCGCGACTACGACGTGCTGTACACCAATGGTTCCGGCCACGCCACGCCGGAGCAGTTCATCGAGACCGTCTACAAGACGTTGCAGGGCAACGCGGCAGGCGGCGAGTGAGGAGTCCCATGAAATCGATCGTTCATTTCTGTGCAGCGGCTGCGACGGCGATGCTGCTCAGTGTCGCGCCCGCACACGCGCATCACTCTTTCCCGGCGACCTACCAGATCGACCAGACGGTCAAGATCAAGGGCAAGGTCGTGCAGTTCATGTTCCGCAATCCGCACTCCGTCATCCACGTGCTCGCGCCGGACGAGAACGGCCAGGAAGTGCGCTGGGCGGTGGAGTGGGCTGCCGCCGGCGCGCTGCAACGCGACGGCGTCGCAACGCGCGAGATCCTGCGTCCGGGCGACATCGTGCTCATCGAAGGCGCGCCGGGACGCAATCCCGCCGATCACAAGATCCGCCTGAACCACATCGAGCGTCCGTCGGACGGCTGGAAGTGGGGCGGCTCGTTCGACTGACGGGGCACCAACCTGTGATGAAGCTCGCTCGTTTCTTCCTGCTGCTGTTATTCGTGAGCCCGCTCGCGCTTGCCCAATTCGGCCCTCCGGCGGAGCCGAAAGGGCCGGCGTCGCCAAAACTCGCCGCGCAGATCGACATCACCGGTCAGTGGGTTGCTATCGTCAGCGAGGACTGGGTGTATCGCATGGTCGTCGCGCCGAAGGGCGACACGGGCAGCATCCCGATCAACGAAGCCGGCAAGAAGGCTTCGCAGGATTGGGATCCCGCGAAGGACGGGCACTCCTGCAAGGCCTACGGCGCCGCAGGAATCATTCGTCAACCGGGCCGCATTCGCATCGGCTGGCAGGACGATCGCACGCTGAAGATGGAATTCGACGCGGGCACGCAGACGCGCCTGCTGCATTTCTCGACTGAGCTGCCGACGCTCGGCTATCTGTCTTCCGAGCCACCGCAGGCCTTTCGTGCGCCGGCGGATGTGGGTCCGCGCAGCCTTGCGGGGTATTCGGTCGCGGCGTGGCACAAGCAAGCTCAATCGCGCGGCCTCGGTTTCGGCGGTCCGCCGGTGCAGCCGGGACAACGCGGTACGCTCGCAGTGCTGACGACGAACATGCTGCCGGGCTATCTGCAATCGAACGGCGTCCCGTACAGCGATGATGCAACGCTGCGCGAGTTCTACGACCTGGTCACGCTGCCGGACAAGACGCAGTGGCTGATCGTCACCAGCATCGTCGAGGACCCGAAATTCCTGGTCCAGCCGTTCGTGACCAGCACGCAGTTCAAGCGCGAAGTCGGCGCCGAGCGCAAGTGGCGCCCGACGACGTGTACGTGAGGCAGAGAAGAGTTCTCGCCAAGGCGCAAAGACGCCAAGGACGCCAAGCAGAATTTTGAAATTTCTTGATTCCGGACTTTGCGCCTTGGCGAGTCATGTCCGGCGGAGGGGGAACTATGACTGATACGCACGATAAGAAATACGAACTCAACGTTGTCATCCTGCTGACTCTCGGCTTCGGCCTGGTGGGGCTCGATCGCTGGATCATCGCGCCGTTGTTCCCGGCGATGATGAAGGACCTCGGGCTCAACTATCAGGACCTCGGCAATCTGATCGGCGCACTCGGCCTTGCGTGGGGCGTGTTCGCTGTCGTCGCGGGTGGCTTGTCGGATCGCCTCGGCCGTCGCAAGGTGCTCGTGCCGGCGATCATCGGTTTCTCGATACTGTCGGGCCTCGCTGGTATCGCGCAGAGCCTCACGATGCTGATCGTGTTGCGCGCGCTGATGGGCGTGACCGAAGGCTCGTTCTGTCCGACCAGCTTCGCGGCCACAGCCGAAGCGTCGAAGCCGTCGCGTCGCGGCTTCAATCTCGGCGTGCAGCAAAGCGCGTTTCCGCTGTTCGGCCTGGCGCTCGGTCCGATCATCGCGACCCAGCTGCTGCGCTTCTTCGAATGGCGCTGGGTGTTCATCGTCGTCGCGATTCCGGGATTGATCATCGGCTTCCTGATCTGGCGCGTCATTCGCGAGCCCGCGACCGTCGGAGCTCACGCGCACGTCGCGCGCGCGCCGGTGAGCGAGATCATCAAGCACAAGAACGTGCCGCTGAGCATGGTCGGGCTGATGTGCGCGATGAGCGGCATCTTCGTGCTGAGCGCGATGGCGCCGAACTACCTCGTCGACTATCTCAAGCTCGACCTGCAGCAGATGGGCTTCGTCACCTCGGCGATCGGCTTCGGCGGCTTCCTCGGACAAGTCGTGTTGCCGGGCGCTTCCGACGTGGTCGGGCGCAAGACGATCGCCGTGCTCGGCTTCGCACTCGGCGCCGTGTTCCTGTACGCGTTCAAGCAGGTGGGTGCGAATCCGGCGCTGCTGTTCGTGCTGTTGTTCGCATGCACATTCTTCTGCTTCGGCCTGCTCGGGCTGATCACCGGCCCGATCGCCACCGAAGCGGCGCCGCGCGGCCTGATTTCCTCGACGGCCGGCATCATCATCGGCACCGGCGAGATCTTCGGCGGCGGCATTGCTCCGTCGATCGCCGGACACATCGCGCAGACGTACGGGATTCAGCACGTGCTGAGCTTCGCGTTGGGCGGACTGGTGCTGGGCGTGTTCGTGTGCTCGTTCCTGCGCGAGACCGCGCCGAAGAAAGCGGGCGCCAGCGCCGACACAGTCGCTGCAGTTCCCGTCACCGAGCAGAAGTAACCGCAGTTGCCGGTTAGTGCCCTGTAGGTCGGGCTTCAGCCCGACACTCCGTGCTGCGCAGAAGAGTCGGGCTAAAGCCCGACCTACAGCCTGCTATTGCCCCGCAGTGCGCAGTCCCACCGCATGACTAGTCAATAGTAACCGCACTGGCGACGCACTCTCATGTCGTCAGTGCGTGCACCGTTACGTTCGTAAATACAGATTTCGAACAGGTGGGGAACCCCCCTCGCTGGTCCGGTCGCACGCTCAAGTGGGCGGGTGTGCGATCGGATCGGCGGACTTATCGCAAGTGTCGTACATGAGTTTTTCATACGTTTCTAACCAAGACCGACGAGTAAAACAGGGGGGCACCATGCCATCTCGGAGTTCGCGTTATCTGCTTCTGGCCGGAGCCTGTGGGCTCCTTTCGAGCACCGTTGCGCTGACGGCAAATGCCGCGGACGAGGGGACGCTCGAAGAAGTGATCGTCACCGCGCAGATGCGCGCGGAGAATGTCCAGGACGTGCCGATCGCGATGACCGTCGTCACGCCCGAGCAGCTGGCGCACGCGGGCTTCAGCGACGCCAACGACCTCAGCAAGATCGCGCCGGGTGCGATCGTCACCCAGGACCAGGGCACCGTCAGCGTGACCATCCGCGGCATCGGCGACATCACCAATGGCTCGGACACCTCAGTGACCGCGAACATCGACGGAGAGTATCTGAATGGCGGCAGAGCGCTGGCCACGTCGCTGTTCGATCTGGAGCGCGTCGAAGTTCTGCGCGGTCCGCAGGGCACCCTGTACGGACGCAACTCCACCGCGGGCGCCGTGAACTACGTCGTGCGCAAACCCAGCAACGATTTCGGCGCGAACTTCTCCACGAGCTACGGCTTCGACTACAACAACGTGCGCGCCGACGCAGGCGTCACGCTGCCGCTCACCGACGGCGTGGGCATTCGTGTCGCCGGTTTCTACGAGGACCGCGACGGCTACGTGAAACACCCGGGCCTGGCGCCGGGCCGCTACGGCGGGTTCGTCTTCCCCGGCTACTCGGCGTTCGAGTCCGACGACAACCATGCGTACGGCGGTCGCATCTCGCTGCGTGGCGACAACCTCGGCGCGTTCACCTACTACGTCGCGGCCGAGTACTCGGAGCGCGAGTTCACGCCGCAGATCTTCGCGGCGATCGATACGCACCAGCCCGGCTTCACTCCTGGCGCGAACTGCGCGGCACCCGGCTGGGAGCCGACGGCGCCGCTCATCACGACGGACACGTTCTGCATTCCCAGCACGACCAAGTACCAGGACACCATCAACAAGGAAGAGTATGCCGCGCCCGCCAACGGCGGCGGCCGGCAGTTCTGGAACACGTACGCAGCTCGCACCCGCCTGGACTACCAGTTCAGCGAGGCAGCGACCCTGAGCTACATCGGCGGCTATCGCTACTTCGAGCAGGAGCCGAAGAGCACGGGCTCGCTCCCGGTCGTCTACGCCAACCTGGTCGAGCAGAACGAACAGAAGACGCAGAGCCACGAGTTGCGGCTGGCGGGCGACGTCGGCGCCGTTCACTACCAGGTCGGTGGCTTCCTGTTCAAGGAGTCGATCGATCAGCTCGCCGGCTTCTACCTGGGCGACATCACCCCGGGCACGCAGAACTTCGGTCTGTTCATCAACTACAACATCCGCGACTCCGATAACGAGAGCAAATCCGCGTTCGGCCAGGTCGAATGGAAGTTCACCGACCAGCTCACCGCGGTCGCCGGCGCGCGCTACACCAGCAACGACAACGAAGGCTTCTGGCGCGATCGCGCCGCGTTCCTTGCGGGTCCGGTGACGCGCCCGCGCGACACTCCGGGAATCTTCACGGATCCGCGCCTGCTGAGCAGCTCGGAAGAGAAGACCACCTGGCTCGTGGGCCTGAACTACAAGCTCACGCCCGACGCACTGCTCTACGGCAAGGTGTCGACGGGCTTCAAAGGCGGCGGCTTCGATTCCGTAGGCGTCTACGGTCCGGAGGAAAACACCGCCTATGAAGCCGGCATCAAGACGGCCTTCGCCGATGGGCGCGGCATCTTCAACGCCTCGGGGTTCTACTACGACTACACCGGTCTGCAGGTGGGCGTGCTGCTCAGCTCTGCGGAAGGCGGTCGGACGTTCAACGCCGGCGCGGCGACGATCTGGGGCGCCGAGATGGAGACGCTGTTCGAGCTCACCGAGAACGATCACATCAGCGCGTCGCTCAACTATCTGAACGCGAAGCTGGATGAGCTGTTCGCGCTGTACAACGTGTACTGCGTGCCGCAATCGCAGGGCGGTGTGGGAACGTGCTCGGGCAACGAGGCGTCGATCGGCGACCTCGATCCGAACACGCCGGGAGTGCAGTCGCCGAACTTCGGCGGCAACACGCCGGGCAACTCGCCCGAGTGGATCGGACAGGTTGCCTACGACCATGTGTTCCGCCTGGCTTCGGGCAACACGCTGACGTTGCGCGCCGACACGACGTACAAGAGCGAATCCTTCACGCAGTTCTACAACTACGACGACATGAAGCAGGATGCGTACACGCAGTCGAACGCCGCGATCGAGTTCGCGACGCAAGGCGGCCTCACCATCTCGGCTTATGTCCGCAACATCGAGGACAAGCGCTACCTGACCAACGGCTACTTCCTCGCCGCCGGTCCGGACGACATCTGGAACTTCCAGTTCGGCAACCCGCGGCAGTACGGTCTGCGGTTCAGCAAGGACTGGTGATCGGCTGAGGAAGTGATGACCGCATCTTTCCGGGACAGAGGGCGAGCTCTTCGCCCTCTGGTTCTCGCCGCGCTGTCCGGCCTGATTTCGTGCGCCGCGACGGCGCAGGAAGTCGCCGAGTTCTCGCCACGCGTGCACGCACTGCTCGAGCAGATGACGCTCGAGGAGAAGCTCGGGATGGTGCAAGGCTCGCGCGATCCCGCGTACAACGGCGGCGCCGGTTACATCGCAGGAGTGCCGCGACTCGACGTCCCCCCGTTACGACTGGCCGATGGTCCAGCGAACGTCTACGTGCGTTACGAGACCACGGCGCTGCCGCAGCCAATCACGCTAGCCTCGACCTTCAGCACGGATCTGGCTCGTCAGTACGGTGAGATTCTCGGCCGCGAGTCGCGAGCGACGCGCAACGATGTGCTGCTCGGGCCGATGGTGAACGTGATGCGTCTGCCGCATTGGGGTCGCAACGTGACGAGCTTCGGCGAGGAGCCGCTCGTCATCGCGCGGCTTGCTGCGGCTGAGATCGGCGGTATCCAGTCCACCGGCGTGATGGCGAACGCCAAGCACTTCGTCGCCAACAATCAGTCTTTGAATCAGGGCGGCGGCATCGGCGGCGCCGACGGCTTCGATTTCGTCGTCGACGAGCGCACGCTGCACGAGATCTATCTGCCGGGATTCGAGAGCGCGATGCGTGCAGGCGTCGCGTCGATCATGGCGGCGTACAACAAGACCAATGGCTACTGGAACGCGGAAAACGAAGCGAACCTGACCGGGATCCTTCGCAAAGAACTTCACTGGCAAGGTTTCGTCGTGTCCGACTGGCATGCGAACCGCAGCACGCCCTCGATTGCCGCGGGCCTCGATCTCGAAATGCCGGGGCAGGGGCCGCAGTACCTCACCGGTCGCGAAGGGCCGAAGTGGGGGCAGAAGCTGAAAGCGGCGATCGATGCGAAGCAGGTCGATGCGCGCATGCTCGATCGTGCAGCCGGCCGCGTGCTCACGCAGATGGAACGCTTCGGATTTCTCGACGGCAAGCGCGTGGCGGGTCCGACGACGATCGATGCAGAGGCGCACGCGCAGTTTGCTCGCAAGCTGGGTGCCCAGGGCGCAGTGCTGCTCAAGAACGAAGGCAACATCCTGCCGCTGGCAGGTGAGCGACTCTCGAACGTACTACTGGTCGGCCCGACTGCCGCACAGCTCAGCGTCGGCCCCGGCGTCTCGGGCTTCGAGTCGCGTTTCGGGTCGCCTCGCGACGCTCTTTGTGGGTCAGGCTCGGGCCTGACTTCTTGCTCCTATTCCGTAGGCGACGAGCTCACCGGCGTCCCGATCCCCGGCGAGTTCCAACGCATCGAATCTGATTCCACCGCGCGCGGCAC
>Ga0068859_100005015_pt1 | contig 13437 bp, 14 predicted proteins | sample KBSSwiS22_FD_66585 | JGI IMG/M metagenome (GOLD analysis project Ga0068859, IMG submission 66585) | Switchgrass rhizosphere microbial communities from Kellogg Biological Station, Michigan, USA - KBS Switchgrass S2-2 | ecosystem: Host-associated > Plants > Roots > Rhizosphere > Soil ... | reverse complement strand
ATGTCTCGGCCATCACCTTCGTCAGCGCCGCTGTCAGCGTCGTCTTGCCGTGATCCACGTGTCCAATCGTCCCCACGTTCACGTGCGGCTTGCTGCGTTCGAATTTCTCTTTCGACATGATGTGACTCTCTTCATGGGCTGCGCCCAACTTTCCACGGGGATCGCGCAAAGCCGCGACCCCGTCAATACAGCGGCGCTACGCGCCGATAAGACCATCGCTCCACCCGCTCTTCGGGTTGGAGCCCACGACCGGAATCGAACCGGTGACCTCGTCCTTACCAAGGACGTGCTCTACCGACTGAGCTACGTGGGCAAACTCACTGGAGCGGGTAGTGGGAATCGAACCCACGTCATCAGCTTGGAAGGCTGAGGTTCTACCATTGAACTACACCCGCTGATGCCGTACCCACCAGGACCCACGAACGTAGCTCGAACCCACCCCGGCCTTAAGTGGTGGAGGGGGTAGGATTCGAACCTACGAAGGCGTAAGCCGGCAGATTTACAGTCTGCTCCCGTTGGCCGCTTGGGTACCCCTCCGCGAAAACGAGCCGCGTATTCTGATTTCGCGGGTCTAGGGTGTCAATGCATCTTGGCGCGGTATTTGCTGGGTTACGGTCGGTTCAGGCGCTTTTTTTCAAAAGTGGCCGGGGCGAAGGCCTCATCGGGGCTGGCGAACGCCTCGCCGCGGAGCCCGGCAGCGTCACCGCGGCGCCAGCGCGCCTCCCAGCAAGCCCAACGGCAAGCCCTATGGCGAGCCTTGCGGCGAATCTTACGGCGAGCCTTACGGCAAGCCTTACGGCAAGCCTTACTTCGGGGCCGCCGAGGGTCGCACGTCGTTGCCGTCGAGGTCGGCTGCAGCGAGCTGCCGCATTTCGCGGGCAATGAGCCGCTCGAGCTTGTCGGCGGCATTGTGAATTGCCTCGGCGAGAGTGGCGGCTTCGTGGCTGGCAGTCACTGACCCCGCCCCGGCGATCCACGCCTCCAGGCTACAGACTTTGTCTCGATTCCCCTGCTTTAAGCTACTAACGTCGCTCAAGTGCGCCTCAACGCGAGAGATGCGGCTACCGAAACGCTCCAGCGTTCCCGCAATGACACCCTCGACGCGCTGGAACAGATTTTCGTCGCAGCAGATGGGGTCGTCGCAATTGACCAGGATCTGCATCAGCCCAATCTCCTTTCTCCCCGAAGCCACTCATATCGAGGCAACGCAAGGAGCATGCCGCAGCGCGCACGCCGGCGACCGTAGACCCGCTCACACCTCCGGAAGGTGGACGGCCCTTGCCAGTTTTCCCTCCAGTTCGGCATTTGCGGTGCGCCATCCGCCGGGCCGGAGGTCGCGGGGGAGCTCGATCGGGCCATAACGAATTCGCATCAGGCGACTTACCTCGAATCCAATTGCGCTCCAGATCCGGCGCACCTCGCGGTTACGCCCTTCGTGCAATACCACCCGGAACGTAGTGTGACTGCCGTCAGTCTCGTCCTGAACGATGTCATCGAACCGAGCGGCACCATCCTCCAGCGCTACCCCTTCGAGCAGCTGGTTGAGGGCAAACTGCGAAGGACGCCCGCGAATCCGCACGAGATATTCGCGATCAATCTCACTGGAGGGATGCATCAAGCGATGAGCCAACTCGCCGTCGGTCGTGAAGAGCAGCAACCCGGATGTGTTGACGTCCAATCTGCCTACGGTGATCCATCGGCCATTGCGCGGCTGCGGCAGGCGCTCGAAGACCGTTGGCCGGCCCTGCGGATCGGCGCGAGTTGTCATCTCACCAACGGGCTTGTGGTAAAGCAGGATCTCGCGCCCGGGCGCCCGTGTCGCCGCGAGATCGAGTTTGCGGCCGTCGAGCAGCACCTCGTCGGTGGGGCCGGCACGATCGCCGAGCTGTGCGACACGGCCGGCGACGGTAACGCGCCCATCCCGTATCCATTGCTCGATGCTTCGGCGCGAACCGAGCCCCGCGGCGGCTAACAATTTCTGCAATCTGGTCATGGGATGCGCACACCTCTAGTATAACGATCCGGCATTTGGTGAGGCTCGACCATTCCTTGCAGTCTCCACCTGGGCAGGCGCATAAGAAGGACCCATGATCTACGACAGCATTCTCGGCACCATCGGCCGCACACCCATTGTGAAGATTCAGCGCCTGGCGCCGAAGAACATCACGATGTATGTGAAGTGCGAGTTCTTCAACCCGCTCAGCTCGGTGAAGGACCGGCTCGCGATCGCCATCATCGAAGATGCCGAACGTACCGGCGCGCTGAAGCCGGGCCAGACGGTCGTGGAAGCCACCTCCGGCAACACGGGAATCGCACTCGCCATGGTATGCGCCGCCAAGGGCTACCCCTTCGTCGCGCTCATGGTAGAAACATTCTCGGTCGAGCGCCGCAAGATCATGCGAATGCTCGGCGCCAAGGTCATTCTGACACCGGCCGCCGAGCGCGGCACCGGCATGGTGAAGAAAGCCGCGGAGCTGGCGCAGAAACACGGTTGGTTTCTGGCGCGGCAGTTTGAGAACGAGGCCAATCCGGCCTATCACCGCAACACCACGGGCCCCGAAATCCTCCAGGACTTCGCAGGATCGCGTCTCGATTTCTTCGTGACGGGATGGGGCACCGGCGGCACGCTGACCGGCGCGGGCCAGATGATCCGGCTGGCACGGCCCGACACACAGATCATTGCGACCGAGCCCGCGGCAGCCTCACTCTTGTCCGGCAAGCCTTGGGCGCCACACAAGATTCAGGGCTGGACGCCCGACTTCGTTCCGCAGGTACTCGATCGGGAAGTGGCACACCGAATTTTGCCAGTCACGGACGTTGAGGCCATCGAGACCGCCCGATCGCTGGCGCGCAACGAAGGAATTTTCTGCGGAGTCTCTTCCGGTGGCACCTTCGCAGCGGCACTCAAGGTAGCCGCGGAAGCGCCGGCCGGCTCTGTGATTCTCGCCATGCTTCCTGACACCGCCGAACGCTACCTGTCCACGCCGCTCTTCGAAGGGATTGCCGAAGGCAGCGATCCCGAGCCGTGAATGCGGCCGTGACCGATTCAGGAACCACGCGGCGTGAGGACGCGCGACGCTTTGCCACGCTTCCCGATCCGTTCCCAATGTGGCGCGGCGGACAGTTGCATGGTGCTCGTATCGCCTACGAGACCTGGGGCGAGCTGAACGAAGCGCGCGATAACGCCATTCTGTTGTTCACCGGACTCTCACCGTCCGCGCATGCGGCATCCTCCCCTGGGGATCCCACCGAAGGTTGGTGGGAGGGAATGGTGGGGCCCGGGCTCGCGATCGATTCCAACCGCCATTTCGTGGTGTGCGTAAACTCGCTCGGAAGTTGCTTTGGCTCGACCGGACCGGCCTCGATCAATCCGGCCACGGGCGCGCCCTACCGGCTTGCCTTCCCTGACTTGTCTGTTGAGGACATCGCGCGTGCGGGCTACGAGACATTGCGTTCGCTCAAGATCGAGCGCGCCAACACGATTATCGGACCATCATTGGGCGGCATGGTCGTGCTCGCGTTTGCCGCTCAATTTCCGGGAGCGACACGCCGGCTCATCAGTATTTCAGGGTCGGCGGCTGCCTCGCCGTTCGCTATCGCACTACGGTCAATTCAACGTGAGGCGATTCTGCGCGATCCCGACTGGCGCGGCGGTGCTTACACGGATGAGCAGCCTCCAGCGACGGGCATGCGTATAGCGCGCAAGCTCGGCATGATGACGTATCGCTCCGCACATGAGTGGCGGGAGCGCTTCGGGCGTAAACCTGCGACGGAACCGCAGGAGGGTCCGTTTGCGCCGGAGTTCGCTATTCAGAGCTATCTTGAAGCGCACGCGCGCCGCTTTGTGCGCGCCTTCGACCCCAACTGCTACTTGTATATCTCGCGTGCAATGGACCGCTTCGACCTCGCAGCGCATGGTGAATCGCACGCCGCGGTCCTGGCGCACTCGCGCATCGAGAAAGCGCTCGTCATCGGTGTCGAATCAGACATGTTATTTGCCATCGATGAGCAGGAGCGGCTGGCGAAATCTTTCGAGCAGGCAGGGGCGGCAACTTCGTTCGCGCCATTGGATTGCATCGAAGGGCACGACTCGTTCCTGATCGACCTCGACCGCTTCGGTGCCGAGATCCGCACCTTCCTGAATCGCCCCTAAGCCTGTCGAACCGAAGAAAGAGGCGAGCCAATTGCGCTAGGGCGCCCCAATCAGCAGCGGCGGGAGAGGACAGTGCAGCAACGCGCACACCGTGCGCAGCAACTCCGACTCCCCATCTGTCATCACCTCATCACTGGTAATCGTCCTCACCAGGCCATCGATCACAGTCTTCTTGGCAAACGGATGCAGCTGCCCGAGACGCGGCAAAGCATTGCTCAGCTGCCGCGGCCAGTCGCTCAACGCCCGGTACTCCGGAGACCGCATCGGTAGCACGACGGTCATACCCGCTTCGTAGGCAATCTGTGCGCTGTGCTCGTCCTGCGCCCCCAGTTGGGCGAGAGTGGCAAACAACACGTTGATTTCCTCCTGCACGTCTTCCAATGACAGAGTGCCGTGAGGTACGCGAGCGTCCAACTCATCATTCAACAGCGTTTCGAGCAGCTTGGCGAGCGAGAACTCGAAAGCGTCAATGCGCGCGTCGGCATAGATGAGTTGCGATGCGAGTTGCGCCAGCGCCCGGCGCTGGGCAACCGGAGCACGGCGCAGCGCCGGGAAGACCTGCTGCAGCGCAGGCAATCGCAACATAGCGTCGAGAGCATCGGCCACCGGCGCGATCTGCTGGACAACGGCCAAGTTGCCAACGCTCAGCGACTGTCCCAACAGCGCAAATTGGCGTTCGCGTACGGCGGGCTCCTTGCTGAGAAGCAGCGCGAGCACAAACGCCTGCGCTCTGCCGGGTGATTGGAATTCGCGCAGGCTGTCAGGCAGCGCCGCATGAATTGCCTGTGCTTGCCGGATACGGGCCGCATCCACCGATCCGGCGAGGGAAGAAACGCCCGCAGGCGGGGTGGCAACACCACGCGCCAGCGCCGGGCCGCGGCTCGGCGCGGAGGCCACGCTCGGCGCTGGCCCCAGGCTCGGCGTGGGCGGCACGCTCGGCGTTGGCGCCCCGCGCCGTGCCGACGTCGCGCGCGGCGCTAGGCCAGCGGCGCCCGCGCCCAGGTCAGCGTCGCCGAAACCCGCGCGACCGCCCGGCCCGGCAACGCCACCCAGGCCCGCGCGTCCCGCGTCAGGGCCCGCCTGACTGCCGTCCGACCCCGCCTCACCGCCCCCAACAACCCGCGCATACTCACCCGCCACCCGCGCAAGCTCGCGCTCGTCGAATTGCGGATCCAACTCACGGATCCGCTCGAGTATCGGCGGATGCGTCGCGAAAAACCGGTTCAGCCCCTCAGCGAAAAACATGTGCGCGGCCTGCTCGGCGTGCGGCGTAGTCAGCACCGACCCATCCGGCACAGCCGCAATCTTCACGAGCGCGTCCTTCAGCCCCTGCGGATTGCGCGTGAACTGTACACCGGAGGCGTCGGCCAACCGCTCCCGCTGCCGCGACACGGCCGCCTGCATGAGGCGGCCGAGAAACAGTCCAACGTATCCCAGCACCATGACCGCAAGACCCAGCGCCAGGATTCCGTTGTTGCCACGCCGGTTGCGCGGGCTGAAGTTGAGAATGAGCCGGCCGATCAACGCGACCACGAACAGCCCGAACACCCACCCCATGAGCTGCACGTTCAGGCGCATGTCTCCGTTCAGTATGTGACTGAACTCGTGCCCGATCACGCCCTGGAGCTGATCGCGGTTGAGCCGCTCGAGAGCGCCCTGTGTCACGGTCACCGCGGCGTTCGCCGGTGTGTGGCCGGCCGCGAACGCATTGATCGCCGATTCATGCTCGAGCACATACACCTCGGGCATCGGCACCCCCGAGGCAATCGCCATTTCCGACACGACATTCAACAGCCGCTTGCGTTGAATATCCGTCGTATCCTGCGCCACGAGCACGCCGCCGAGACTGCGCGCAACAACCCCGCCGCCCGCGCGCAACTCCAGCGACTTGTACAGGCTCGCGAGCCCCAGCACTCCCATCACAAGCAGCGTGGAAAACAGCGCCACGCCCGGATTCAGCGCGGCGAACTCCAGCGGATTGACGCCAGGCCCCGCCCTGTTCCCGGATGACAGGAAAGTGAACAGCACCAGGTCCAACGCCAGTGCGACGGCAAGCAAGGAAAGGACGAAGCTGACTACCAGCCAGCGCGTCTGCCCGCGTGCCGCTGCCTGCCGTGCATAGAAATCCATGTGACGTCGGGCGCCTGGGCCGGGGCGCTGACCAGCGCCGACCGCGCCGTCAGGTAAAGCTGACCTTGGGTGCTTCGCGCGCTTCGGGCCTGGCGACGTCCAGGAGCTGCGCGGGCTGGAAATTGAACATGCCGGCCACGATGCTGCTCGGAAAGACCTCGCGGGCGTTGTTGTAGCTCATCACCGAGTCATTGTAGGCCTGCCGCGCAAACGCCACCTTGTTCTCGGTCGAGGTGAGCTCTTCCGACAACTGCATCATGTTCTGATTGGCCTTGAGATCCGGGTAACTCTCCGCGACCGCCAGCAGGCGCCCGAGCGCGCCTCCCAGCTGTTGATCGGCACCTGACAGCTGCTGCACGGCCACGGCATTGCCCGGATCCGAAGCGGCCGTCTTCAAGCCCGCGTATGCGGCGTTGCGCGCCTTGATCACGGCCTCGAGAGTCTCGCGCTCGTGCTTGATGTAACCTTTAGCGGTTTCCACCAGGTTAGGGATCAGGTCGTAGCGTCGGGTGAGCTGCACATCGATCTGCGCGAACGCATTCTTGAACGCATTGCGCGCCGTAACCAGACGGTTATACGTCGAGATGAGGACGAGCACGATCCCAACGATGACGAGCAGAACGATCCAGCCCATGACAACCCCTTGACCTGCGCGTCCCGGTGACGACGGGTCAGACACTACCGGGAACGGAGATTAAGTCAATCTCAGTTCCAGCAAGCCGTCGTCGCAGCACCGCTCGAATCTGTGGCGCCTTGTGCCCAAGGTGATTGACCGTAAAGGTCTTGTTGGTTCTGCCAGGGAAGGTGACTCTGACATTGAATGACTCCACCGCGAACGTGGGGTACACCCGCTGATCGAACAGACGATGGTTATCGCGAGACAGATGGTGTTGTCGGCCCGGATCGCCTCGGCGCGCGCGAACTGCAGGTCACCGAGTAGCCATGTTGGGTGCTTTTCCTGGCTGCGCAGTTTCCGGGGTCCGGGGACGCTCTGCGCAGCCGCCCGACCAATGGTTGCCGCGCGCCGATCAGCGGTGCCGCAATGTGATGCAGGTCACGCTCGCGAATTCACAAGGGGGCGGAACGAACGGGGTAAAAAGGCGCCCCCCGCCAAACGTCTCAGCCGGCGCTGAGCGGGCGCAGCCCCCCCTTGCCGACGGCTGTGCCGCGATCCAAAATCACTACGCAATTAAGTTGAAGCGGTGCATGGCGCAGGGCCGGACGACGGCATAATGGCTAGGTCGCGACGCACAACTAATAGAATTACGCGAGGCTCATTCAAGTGGAACGCCGCCTGCACACGAGGCACCGTGCAAGAACCGTTGTCTACATAACCATTCCGGGTGGCCGCAGAAAGCTGTGCAAGGCGGTGAATCTGAGCGCCACCGGAGTGTTCATCGAGACCACCAATCTCGGCTTGCGCAAAGGTCAGCAGGTCGTACTGGCATTCGCGATCAATCTGGGCACTGTCACCAAGCTGCACCGACGGACAGCCGTGGTCGCTCACGTCTCACGCGGCGGCACGGGGCTGATGATGGAGAGTTACGGGGCCGCGCGCTCGAGCTGAGCGAGCGGACGATGCCTTTGGAAAGCTTCGACGGCAGCGCGGGCGGCCGGACCCGCCAGGTCCGCATTCACCAACACCAGGCTTAGCGGCACGTTGCGCGATCCACCTGCCACAAGGGGCAGGCTGCGTATCACGCCTTTGTCCAGCGATGCTCGTATCAGGTGCTCGGGTAACCAAGCGTAGGCGAGGCCGGCCTCAACGGTCGCAAGCGACGCCTCCATACTGCTCACCGTGCACCGAAGCTCCGCCCCGAGCCATCCGTCGTCACGCGGCTGCTTCACTCCCGAGTCACGTACCACCACTTGTACATGGCGGGTGAGATCCTCCGGCGCCAGCGCATGATCGACACTAAAGAGAGCGTGGTCCGATCGCGCTACGGCAACGAAAGTTACATCCAGGAGCCAATCACCCAGGTGGCCAGTCGGCACGCGAGTCGTAACCACGACATCCGCAGTCCCGTCGGCAATTGCATCCTCTGCGCCCGACAGCACGGCATCCGACAACTGCATTTGGGTGTTGGGACAGAGCTGCTGCAGCTCTCCGATAATGCTAAGCAGGCGCTCGCGCGGGAAGGCCGCATCCACGACGAGCCTCAGCTCGGGCTCCCAGCCTTGTTTGAGGCTGCGCGCCAGCAGTTCGAGTTTCCCCAGATCCAGCAGTAACGAGCGCGATCTCCTCAGGAGCGCCCGCCCGTGATCGGTCAGCACGGCCTTGCGCCCTTCAATGACGAGCAGGGGAACACTTAAGGCCTCTTGAAGCCGTGCCACCGCGTAGCTGACGGCCGATTGGCTCCGATTCAGCGCTGCGGCAGCCTGGGCAAACCCCCCGTGATCCACCACAGCGGCCAAAACCGCCCACTGCTCCAGTGAAGTTTTAGCCAATGCCATCGTTATTTATCCGATTTATAGATTGATATGAGCCGTATTTTGCGCTTTTTTATTCAATTTGTGGAGCTTATCCTCCTTCGCATCCACAGGAGGTCCCATGAACGAAATTCGCCGCAGCAACGAGCGGGGCTATGCAGATCACGGCTGGCTCAAGTCCTTCCACACCTTTTCTTTCGCGGACTACTACGACCCGCAGCACGTCGAGTTCGGTCCCTTGCGCGTGATCAACGAAGATCGCGTCCAGGCTGGCGCCGGGTTTGGCACGCACGCGCACCGTGACATGGAGATCATCAGCTACGTGCTGGCTGGTGAGCTCGCACACAAGGACTCGATGGGCAACGGCTCCACGATCCGTCCCGGGGACGTTCAGCGGATGAGCGCGGGTAGGGGCGTCCGTCACAGCGAGTTCAACCCCTCAGGCAGCGAGCCGGTGCATTTTCTTCAGATCTGGATTCAGCCGAATGCGCAGGGAATCGAGCCGAGCTACGAGGAGAAGAGCTTCTCCGCACAGGAAAAGCGGGGCCGTCTGCGTCTGATCGCCTCCCCAGATCAGGATGACGGCTCGGTTCTCCTTCACCAGGACGCGCGCGTGTACGCGGGCTTGTTTGACGGCACGGAAACCGCCACCCTAAACACGAAACCCGGTCGAAGGATCTACGTGCATATTGCACGCGGCGCCGTGACAGCAAACGGAACCGTTCTAAACACCGGTGACGCTCTGAAGCTCACCGACACAGAAGAATTGGTGTTAAAGCAAGGCAATCAGGCGGAGGTTCTGGTGTTCGACCTTCCGGGATCGAAATCCTGAATCGGCCGCGCACGAGGAGGCCAAAGGGCTCACCGTATTCTGTCGCATCGATCATGCGGCGGATGCGGTGAGTGCCCTCCTGGGAGGACGCAGCGGCCCAGATCTGGCTTGCTTACAATGATCCGGTCTGGTCGACCGCCCGTCATGCTTACAGCCGTGACCCAAGGTGCTGCGCTCCTTTAGACTGTCACAGAAATGTCATCTACCCCCAATCCCGTCCCTACAGAAGACCCCAGCCACAAAGACGGACGCGAAGTGGAGTGGCAGCTTGCCTCCACTGATCTCGCGTCCGTGCGTCGTTGGCTGAGCGATCACGGCACCATTGACGGCCTCGTGCTCGAACCGCGCTCGACGTTGAAAATCTTCGATACCTACTTCGATACCGATGACTGGCGCATTCACCGCGCCGGCTTTGCGTTACGCATACGGTCCGAGGATGGTAAGGCGGAGGCCACACTCAAGTCACTTCGCTCCAACAGTGCTGCGATGGCCGATCGCCGCGAGCTGAGCGAATCGCTCGAGAGCACAGAGAGCGAGTCGATCGCCCGGTCAACGGGACCTGTTGGAATGCGCGTACATGCCGTGAGCGGTGCGCATCCATTGCAACCATTGTTCGAAGTGCACACTTCCAGACAGCGATATGCGGTGCACGCAGCAAACGACGAGAAGCCGCTGGGTGAAATCGCCCTCGACGAAACCGTGATCTCCCGTCCGCATGGTCAGCCGCAGACAAGTATGCAGCGCGTGGAGGTCGAAGCGCTGACAGACACGCATGAGCCCCTGCAAACTCTGGTAAAGGCGCTTCAGAGCGGTTGCTCGCTCGAGGCAGCATCCGACAGCAAGTTTTCACAGGGCTTGAAATCCGTTGGCCTCGCGCCAGCGCCGCCTCCCGAGCTCGCACCAAGCGCAGTAAATCCAGCGATGCGCATCGACGAAGTTGCTCTCGCAAACCTGCGCCGCTATCTGTCGGCATGGGATCTACACGAGCCCGGTGCGCGGCTGGGAGACGACCCCGAGGAACTCCACGACCTGCGGGTGGCCGGGCGCCGCCTGGATGCCATCCTGCGCCAGTTCGGCGCGTATCTTCCTGCAGCGTTGGTGCGAATCCGGCCGACCCTCAAAAAAGTGCTGCGCACCTTGGGCGAGGCACGCGACCTGGACGTCGCCCTGTTGGAGCTGAATGCATTCCACCGGGAGCTGGCCGAGGCGGACCAGGCAGCCCTGGAACCGTTGAAACAGCACCTGCATTCCGAGCGCGCCCGGGTGCGCACCCGGATGCTGAGCCTGCTCGACTCGAGTGCAGTACAGAAGGATCTCGCTAAGTTGCGGCTCGCACTGGCCCAACCCTCGGACGCCCCCGAAGCGCCGGGAGCGCCTGCACTCCAGGTGGTGGCCGGATTGATCCGCACGCGTTACAAGAAGGTGCGTAAGGGTGCCAACCGTCTCACTCCGGAATCTACGATGGAGTCGTACCACGCGGTCCGCGGCAAAGTGAAGAAACTGCGCTACCTCCTGGAGTCGGTCGCTGTCATCTTCGGGAAACCCGCCAATGCAATGGTGCGTTCGTTACGCCGGTGGCAGGAGAAGCTCGGCATGCAACAGGATGCGAATGTGGCCGGCCAACGGCTGCAGGCCCTCGCCGCGGTGCCGGCGAAGGGTTTACCGCCCGAGACGCTTTTCTTGATGGGCCGGCTCGCCGCGCACTATGCTGACCGTGCATCGAAGGCGCGAAAGCGGCATCCGCGCGCTTATCGCAAGGTCCAGGGGCGATGGAAAATACTGAAGTCCAAATTGGAGGCAGCCACACCGCCCCAAGGGTCCCTGCCCAGCTCCGGGCCATGATTCAATGGACCTGTTGATAGTCCGGCACGCGATCGCCTTTGATCGCGATCGCCACCGATGGCGTGAAGACGCTGCCCGCCCACTGTCGCCAGCTGGCATACGCCGCGCGCGCAAGGCAGCTGCCGGACTCAAGAAGCTCACCGCCCGGCCGCAGCGCCTGTTGACGAGTCCGTTGGTGCGAGCCATGCAGACTGCACAGATTCTGACCGATATCGCCGGCTGGCCAGCGGCCGAAGAGGCCCCCGAGCTGTCACCGGGCGAGCCGGCACTGGCGGTATTGGGGCTGCTCGCGCAGGACCGCAGCAAGCTGACAGCCGTCGTCGGCCATCAACCGGACCTGGGGCACCTGCTTGCCGCCTGCCTGCTCGGCGGCGGTGGCTCGCTACCCATCGAAATGAAGAAAAACGCGGTGGCGTGCGTGTCGTTCGATGGCAAGCCCCGCGCCGGACATGCCGCACTCAAATGGCTCGCAACGCCGCGGATGCTGCGCGCCCTGCGGTAGGAGCTGCCGCCGTGTCCCTCGCGGCCACCTGCGGCTTCGGCCGCGCCCTGATACCTGCGTCACACTGCTAACACCTTCTTGTGCCTGTCAACGCTTTGTCGCTGGCATGTAACATGCACGGTGCAACCTGTTCCCAACATCGCAACAGGAAAATGGCTCATGAGTTTTGAGGCGACAGGTGATCGTTGGCAGGCTGCCGCGACCACGGCATGCACCGGCACATTGGCCGATCGGTGGCAGATAACGACCCGGCAGTGGCTCGAGGCGAAAGCCGAATACCGCGCGCTCTACGATGCGGAAGTCACGAACGTCGCTGCGCTTCGCAAAGCTGCGCAGCGGCTGCACGACCTCAGCCAACTGCGCAAGGTACTCGCCAGCGGCCAAGCCTGAAGCACCAGCGCTGCACAGCACAGCCGGCGTCGAACGACCGCCGCTGCACAGCCGGCGCCGAACGACCACCGCCCTACGACCGCCGCCAACTCAGCGCTGACACTCAGCTGCTCAGCGCGCGAATCCATCCCACCACCAGTGGAACCAGCGCAAGCAGACCCGCGAGCAACTGGGGCATGCGATTCAACACGCGCGTGACGGCTTGCAGTGCCGCGCCCGCCCCAGCCAACAGTCCCACCGCAAATCCAAGCGCGTGCGCGGCAACATCGACTGTCTGTCCGGCGCCACCGCCCGGTTCATCGAGTGATTGCGCGCCCGTACCGGTCCAGCTAAGAAGCACCACACCTGCGACCAACGGTCCCCAACGAAGTGCCCAACGCTGCGGGTATGCAAGTCGCGTCCGCCATGAGTAGGCTGACAGTAGCCCCAACGCGGTGAACACCGCAGTAGATGCACCAACAGAGCGGTGCGCCGCGGGTCCGAAGAAGGCTTCGATCCAGTTCGCAAGCCCGGCCCCCATGACGACCAGAAACCAGGCATTTCCCGTTCCGAGCAGGCGCGCAGCAAGATAACCAAACCAGACACCCGCCAGCATATTGGCGGCGAGATGCGCCCCGTCCAGATGTAGCGTCAGCGCCGTCCACACCCGCCACCACTGCCCTTTCTGCACCAGTGCCGCATCAAGCTCCCCGACATCGAACGCGTCGAGCCGCCACAGGCCATTGGAGATTGCGATTGCAACGCCTGCGATGACCAGGGCGTAGATGAGGCTCCCGGTCAAGGCATGCGGATGCAGTTTCGGTGGAGGAGGCGGCGGCGGCGGTTTGTTGAGTCGCTCGATCTCGTACTGGCGCAGATGGTCGAGCGCGGCCGGTGCGTCTGCAAGCTCTACCAGTAAAACGCAGCCGGCGGAATCTCTCGCAAGCGCACTTGCAATGCCGACCGCATAGAGCATGAATGCACGCTCATTGCACTCCGGAACGCGCTCCGAGCGGAACACCTCGACTGCGTGTCCGACATGTCCTGATTCCATAGTGTAACGACTAGTCTCGTTTCGCCGCGCAACCCTGACCGGACGCCCCTAGCCGAGCGCCCCTGGCCGGGCACACGAACGGAGCAGCTTATCAGCCGGATGTCGAACCCGGCGCGCGCGCTCGG
>Ga0068859_100005011_pt1 | contig 13447 bp, 11 predicted proteins | sample KBSSwiS22_FD_66585 | JGI IMG/M metagenome (GOLD analysis project Ga0068859, IMG submission 66585) | Switchgrass rhizosphere microbial communities from Kellogg Biological Station, Michigan, USA - KBS Switchgrass S2-2 | ecosystem: Host-associated > Plants > Roots > Rhizosphere > Soil ... | reverse complement strand
GCGGAACGCGTCGAACACCGGCCGGTCGCGGAAGAACGAGGTCTCGCCCATGGTCATGGCCTCGACGATCGCCCAGATCATCCGCTCCTCGCGCCGGGCGCGCAGGTCGATGAGCATGTCGCCGATGGAGCCGAAACCGTCGCGGCGGGCGACCGGCGAGAGGCGGCTCTCCAGCAGGTAGACCTTGTCCGGGTCGATCTTGAGCCCGGCGCGCGCCGCGCAGAGCTGGCTGACGAGAAGGGCGTCCTCGGGCTTCATACCAGGCCCGCCTGAGCGAACTTCGAGGTGATGATCTCGCCGTCGAAGGGTTTCATGATGTACTCGTCGGCGCCGCAGTCGAGCGCCTCGATGATGCGTTCGCGGTCGTCCTCGACGGTGCAGAACACCACCGTCGGCGCATCGCCGCCGGGCTCGGTGCGAAGATGCTTCAGGAATTCGATGCCGTTCATCACCGGCATGTTCCAATCCAGCAGCACCGCGTCGGGCATGGCCGCACGGCACCAGGCCAAGGCTTCGACGCCGTCGGCGGCCTCGGCGATCTCAAAGCCCAGGTTTTCCAGGATCCGTCGGGCGACCTTGCGCATCACGCGGCTGTCGTCGACGATCAGGCAGGTCTTCAAGGACGCGCTCCTTCCCGTCTCACCCCGTTATGGACCGGCGGTGGTTAAAGAGCCGTATGGATTAGGGAATTCTTACGCCCGCTCGACGGGGACGGTGGCCGCGAAGGTCACCTTCTCGGGCCCCGCGTCAGCGAGGACGCGTCCGCCGGCGTCCTTGAGGATCAGGTGCAGATAGTAGGCCTGCACCCAATGACCGTGCAGCCCTTCGCCCATGCCCTCGCCGCGCAGGCCGGCCAGGACCTCCGGGCGCAGGCGCGCGCGCGGGCCCTCGGCCTCCACCGACAGCGCGACGCCGCCGGCGTTCTCCACGGCCCGGACCCTCGCCACGCCCCCAGTGGGCAGCGCCGCGCTGGCGAGCTGCGCCAGGTTGAGGATCGCGCGCGCCGAGGGCTTGTTCAGCGCGGGCGGCGTCACCTGCCAGTCCAGTTCCGCCCGCACGTGGGCGAAGACGCCGCGCGCCAGGGCTTCCAGCGCGCGGGCGTCGAAGGTCTCGGCCGTCGCCGACGCGCCGAACGCCACGCGGGTGAAGGCCAGCAGGTCCGCCAGCTTTCGCGCGCTGGAGGCGATCAGGCTCATCGCCTCCTCGCGCATGTCCTGCGCGGTGGGGTCCTCCAGCAGGTCCAGCCCGGAAACCACGGCGCTCGCCGGGCTGATGAAGTCGTGGCACATCCGCGCAGCCAGATAGGCCGCCAGCTCCGCGGGACGAGGCGGCTCCAGGGGCTCGGGCGCCGGCTCAACGGGAAGGGCTTCGCTCATGGATCGGCACTCTGGCGTGATTTGGAACATTGGAAAACGCCACGCGGGTCTTTAGGAGTTCCTTACGGGGTCCGACGTCGATCCGCTTTTCCGGGACCTGCGCAGATATTTTTCGCGGCGCGCGGCGCGGGGAGAGGCGATTCGTCGCGGGCCGGCCGTGACAGCGATATCTGGAGGGCCGGTCCGCCGGCGACGCGATGAACGACATCGGCGCTGAGCTTGCGGACATCTGCGAAGAGGCCGCGCGCCTCATCCTGCCCCTGTGGAAGTCGGGCCTGACGGTGATGAGCAAAGCCGACGAGAGCCCGGTGACCGAGGCCGACCAGCGGGGCGAAACGCTGATCCTCGAGGCGCTCGGCAAGCGCTTTCCGGGCGTCCCGGTGATCTCCGAGGAAGACGCCAGCGAGTTCGGCGTGCCCGAGGCGATCGGGCCGCGATTCTTCCTGGTCGACCCGCTGGACGGGACCAAGGCCTTCGTGCGCGGCGACGCGAACTTCACGGTGAACATCGGCCTGATCGAGCATGGCCTGCCGGCGGCGGGGGCGGTGGTGGCCCCGGCGAGCGGCGAGGCCTGGTACACGCAGGGGACGGGCGCAATGAAGCGCGGCCCCGGCGTGGCGGCCCACGCGATCCGTGCGAGGCCCTGGCCGAAGGGCCGTGCGCTGGCGCTGATCAGCCACACCATGAAGGACCCCGTGGCCGACGAGCTGGCGCGGACCTACAAGTTCGACGAGCGCAAGGCGATGGATTCCTCCATCAAGTTCTGCCGGATCGCGGAGGGAACCGCCGACATCTATCCGCGCCACGGGCCGACCATGGAGTGGGACGTCGCGGCGGGCCATGCGGTGCTGGTCGCCGCGGGGGGACAGATGGCCACGCCGGAGGGCCGCGAGTTCACCTACGGCAAGGCCGACAAGGGCTTCCGGAACGGCTGGTTCGTCGCCCGCGGCGCGTGAGCGGCGCAATGGCGCTATTGCAAATGCGAATAGGTCTCAATATCGAATAACCTCGCCGCCGCGACGGGGATCTTTCGTATGACCGCCACGCCTTCCGAACGTCTGCGCCGCCTGTGGTTGAACATCCACCTGTGGATCGGGGCGGGTCTCGTGCTGGTGCTGGTCCCGCTCAGCCTGTCCGGCGCCGTCCTGGTCTGGCATGAGCCGCTGGAGCGCGCGCTGCACCCGGAGCGGTTCGCGATCAGCGGGCCCGGCGCGGTCCAACCCCTTTCGGCCTATGGGCGGGCCGCCCAGGCCGCCTTCGCCGGCCGCGCGACCCTGAGCCAGGTCCGGCTGCCGCAGCACGAGGGCGACCCGGTGACCGCGACGGGCCGGCTCGCCGGTCCCCCCGGCCCGGGCGGGCGGCCCAGGAACCTGACCGTCTGGATCGATCCGCCGACGGCGCGGGTGCTGGCCGCGGCCGACACGTCGCAATCCTTCGTCCAGGTCATGCACCGGCTGCACGGGACGCTGCTGATCCCGCAGGTCGGCCGCCAGGTGGTGGGCTGGTTGGGCGTGGCGATGTTCGTCTCCAGCGCCACGGGGCTGTGGCTCTGGTGGCCCAGGAATGGGGCGCTCCTGCGGGCCCTGCGCTGGCGGCGGGGCGCCTCGAAGCTGTTCAACCTGCACCACATGGCCGGATTCTGGATCTGCATTCCCCTGGCGGTGCTGTCGCTGACCGGGGCCTACATCTCGTTTCCGCAGACGGCCCGGGCGCTGTTCGGCGGCGGCGCCGCGCCGCGCGCCGCGTCCCCGGGCGGCCCCGGCAGGTTCGCCCCGCCGCTGGCCAAGCCCACGCTCGGCCTCGACGAGGCCGCCGCCAAGGCCCTGGCCGAGCGTCCCGGCGGGCGCATCGTCAGCGTGTCCGCGCCCACACGCGGCAAGGCGCCGGCCTGGCGGGTGCAGATCGCATCGCCCGGGGTCGAGACACCCGCCACGATCCAGGTCGTCGACGCCACGGGCCAGGTGAAGGCCGGCCGCGGCGCCGACGCGCCTGACCCGAATGCGCGCCTGATGCGCCGCATCCACGACGGGACCGACATGGGCGGCGTCTGGCAGGCGATCATCTTCCTGGGCGGGATCGCGCCGGCCGTCCTGGGCGTCAGCGGGATCGTGATGTGGCTGCGTCGGCGCGCCCGACGCCGCGCGGTGGCCCGGCGGCTTCCTGAAGCCGCCTAGACCTCGGCCCACATGCGCAGGAGGTTGTGGTAGGTCCCGGCGAGACTGACCACCGCGTCGTCCTCCTGGCCGACCTTGACCGTGAGCGCGCGGATGGCGTTGTCGAGGTCGAACAGCAGGCTGCGCTGGGCGTCGGCCTTGACCATCGACTGGGCCCAGGTGAACGCGGCCCACCGCGAGCCGCGGGTGACCGGCGCCACCCGGTGCAGGCTGCTGGCCGGATAGAGCACGAGGTCGCCCGCCCCCAGCTTCACCTCATGGGCGCCGTAGACGTCCTCGACGATCAGTTCGCCGCCGTCGTAGTCGCCGGGATCGGACAGGAAGAGCGTGGCCGACAGGTCGGTGCGGAAGCGCACCGGCCCTGCAAACCGGATCGCGTTGTCCACGTGCGCCCCGAAGCCCATGCCCACGTCGTAACGGTTGAACAGCGGCGGGAAGACGCGCAGCGGCAGGGCGGCGGAGACGAAGGTGGGATTGCGCCCCAGGGCGCCCAGGATCAGGTCCCCCAGCTCGCGCGCCACCGGGGCGGACTCCGGGATCTGCAGGTTGTGCTTCACGCGCGCCGACTGCTCGCCGGCGGTCACCTTTCCGTCGACCCACTCGCTGGCGGCCAGGCGCGCGCGGCACTGCGCGGCCTCCCCGGCGGACAGGACGCCTTCGATGGTCACCAGCATAGACGAGCTCCGGACGACAAGGGGCGAGGGGACCGCGCCGCGGCCCCCTCGCCAGGAGTCTAGACCAAACGGGGGAGGTCGATGGTCTAGAAACTCGCGCCCAGGGAGACGATCACCGTGCGGCCTGGCGCCGGCGTGCCTCGGTTGCCGAACAACTGCGTATAGTTGAGCCGGTTGGTGATGTTGTAGACGTTCACCCCAACCCGGAACGCGCCGAAAGTGTAGTTGGCGAAGGCGTCGAAGGTCAGGCTGTGAGGCGCCTGGGCGATGTTGGTCGCGACCAGGGTCGAGCGGTCCGTGTAGCTGACGCTGCGGGCCGTGTAGCGAAGGTTCTGCTCGCCCTGGTATATGACGTCGCCGCCCACCGACAGGCCGTCGACCCACTGCGACAGGTCATAGTTGGTGTAGAGCGTGGCGGCATGCTTCGGCACGAAGATCACCGGGCTGCCCTCGATGAAGGTGTTGTGCACCGGCGTCGCGACAGGCGTGCCCACCGGGCAGATGACGCCGGTCGGTGTCCCGGTGGCCGGGCTGGGCGCGGCCACGCAATTGGTGAACGACTCCACAGTCCGCGAGTGCAGGTAGGTATAGGCGGCGCTGAGCGTCCAGGCGTCGTTCACGCGGCCGGTGAGGCCAAGCTCGACGCCCTTCACGCGCTGCTTCTCGCCGGACTGAGCCAGCAGGAAGCCGCTGGCCGAGTCGGTCTGCAGGGCGTTGCCCTTCTTCACGTCGAATAGGGAGACGGTGGCCGACAGGCGGGTGCCTGGGACGCCCACCTTGGCGCCCGCTTCAAAAATCCTGCTGGTCTCGGGCTCCAGGTCCTTGGAGGTGATCACCGCCGTGCCGGTGTTGGTGATCGAGGTCCCCTGCGGGGTCTGCGAGCGGCCCCAGGAGAGGTAGTAGGTCTGCTCCTTGGTGGGCTCGAAGACCGCGCTGACGCGGGGATTCCTCAAGGTGGACTTGGCTTTCACCGTGGGAGACGCCACGCCGTTGTAAAGGCTGTTGTTCAGCGAGGCGTTGTAGCGGTCCAGACGGATGCTGCCGATCATCGAGAAGGCGTCTGTGAACCACACCCGGTCGATGAGGAACACGCCGAGGTCGGTGCTTTCCCCGCGGCTCTTGTAGACGCCGGTTCCGGCGACGTTGGTGGTGACCGTGCCGCCGAGCACATTGCTCGTGCAGTTGCCGGTCGCTGGGCAGGTCAGGTTCTGGCCCGGGACGCCGCGGAACAGGGTATAGCCCGCCGGGAACCCGTAGTTCGGATTGACGAAGAACTTCGGGACCAGCGGCCGCGTCGCGATCCCCGGCGGCAGGGTGTAGGCGAGGTATAGCTTGTCGTTGACCTGACGCGACACGTCGATGCCGAGGATCGCCTGGTTTCTGAAGCCGCCGACGTCGTAGTCGAACCGCGCCGTCGTGATGTTCTGCGCGCCCCATGCGTCCATGTCATAGGGGCTGGAGCCGCCAACGCCGCCCGCAGGCTCTGTCGCTGGATTGCCGTCAAACAGGGCGGCGGTGCAGGCGGCGGTGCAGTTGTCCAGTGTGGAATACTGGAAGTAGCGCGAATAGACGCCGTAGCGGGTGTCCGAGGTGATCATCACCTTGTCGTTGACCACATGCGTGAAGCGCGCGGTGAAGATGTCGGCGTCGCCGCGATCGAGGTCGTTCGCGTAGCCGGTGAAGGTCGAACGCTCGACACCCACGTCATACTCCGGCGCCGGCCGTCCGATGACGTCTCCCGGCCGGTACACGATGATGACACCGTAGTCAGGCCGGCCCTTCCAGTGTTGGTGCACATAGTTGAGCGTGAACTGGGTGTTGGTTCCGATGCCGAACCCCGCCGCGACCGCTGCGCCCCACTTCTTGTTATAGATCAGGTCGCGGTCGACGACCTTGTTGTCGTTCCACATCAGGTTCACGCGCACCGCGGTGGTGTCGCCGAGTTGGTGGTTCACGTCCGCCAGCGCGCGCTTGTACGAGCCGCTGCCCAGGTAGCCGTCGACGGTGGCGAAGTCGCGCAGCTTCGGGCTCTTGGAAATGGTGTTGATCGCCCCGCCGGTCGTGCCGCGGCCGAACATGGCGCCGGACGGACCCTTCAGGATCTGGACCTCCTCATAGGCGAAGCTGTCGCGGCTGTAGGCCCCGAAATCGCGCAGGCCGTCCACATAGACGTCGTCCTTGGCCTCGAAACCGCGGATCTTAAACTGGTCGCCGTTGAGCTGGCCGCCTTCGCCGATGGCGACGGTGATTCCGGGGACGTTTCGCAGCGCCTGTTCCAAGGAGGCGACGCCCTGGGCTTTCAGTTGGACCGCGTCAATGACGCTGACCGCCTGCGGCGTGTCCTGCACGGTGGTCGGCATGATCGCGAGCCCGATGTCGCTGTCGAGGCCCCCACGCCGACCGTTCACGTCGACGCCGGAAACTTCGGTGGGCGCCGCCGCGGCCTCCGCCAGTTCCGCCGCCTGCGCGACGCCGCCCAGGCCGGCCGCGCCGGCAAGGGCGGCGAGTCCCGTCGCCAGCCCCAGCGGCCGCCGTCTCGCAGAGGCGATGACGCCCCGTTCTCCTCGCCGCATGCAGGCCCCCTCACTCGTGTTGCGAGTGGTTCTTAGTTGCATCGGAGGGGCTTTGCAATGCGAATTATTCGCAAGTGCAATGCTCGGGCCGCGTGTGGCGTGGTCGCGCACTCGCCAGATTCTACAACCTTACATTTACCGACCTCTGTTATCTGAAAGGCCGCCAGGTTGGGGACTGCAATGGGCTCAGGGGCCGGTGCGCCGGAAGATGACCGGACGTTGATCGCGTGGCTGTTCGAGGACAGCCGCGATCCGATGTTCGTCGTGGACTCGGACGGCGTCTGCCGTTCGGCCAACAGAGCCTGGCGCGCCGTCCTCGGATGGCGGCCGGACGAGGTCGAGGGCCGCCCGATCACCGGCCTGGCGCACCCAGACGACCTCGCCGCGTTCGATCAGGTGATGGCGGGCCTCGCCGACGCGGCGAGCGTGCGTCTGCGCGATCGGACCAGCGCCTGGCGTTCGTTCGAGATACGCCGCCGCCCGTCCGGTGACGGCCGCCTTATGGCGTGGCTCCGCACGACGGACGACCGGGCCGCCGACGCCGGAGACGCCGCGGCCCTGACCGCCGCGCGTCAAGCCGAACACGAGATGGAGCAGCTTGTCCTCGGAGCGCCGTTCGCCGCGGCGATGTTCGACCGGGACCTGCGTTACAAGGTGGCCAGCCCGCGCTGGCTCGCGATGTCCGGCCTGGAGCCTGGCGCGCGTATCGGCAAACGGCTGCAGGACGTTTTCCCCAACCTGCCAAAGCGCTTCGTGACCGCCCATCGCCGCGTCCTGCAAGGCGAGGTGGTGTCGACGCCGGAAGACCGGATCACCGACAGCCGCGGAAACGCCCACTGGGTCCGGTGGGAAGCCCGCCCCTGGCGCGACCTCGACGGCGAGATCGCCGGCACGATGGCCTATTTGCAGGACATCTCCGCCCTGACCGAGACGCGACGCGACGCCCAGGCCAACGCCAAGCGGCTGAAGCTGGCGCTCGAGGCGGCGGACGCCGGCGTCTATGAGATCGACCATGTGGCGAAGACGTTCTGGGCCTCGCCGGAACTGCAGACCATCATCGGAGGGCGATCCGCGTCGTACGACGACGTGCGGTCGTTGAAATTCCCCCACTTCCATCCCGACGACATCGAGCACGTCCGCGCCGCCTTCCTGGCCGCGGCGGCCCGCGGCGCCCAGCCCAAGGCGTTCGAGTGCCGGATCGTCCGCCCGAACGGCGACGTGCGCTGGGTGCGGGTCTTCCATCAACTCAAGGTCAGCCGCTCCGGCCGATGGTTGAAGGGCGTCGGCCTCGTGCACGACAATGACGTGCGCAAGCGTCAGGAGCTCGACCTGGTCGAGGCCCAGCGCGCCGCCGAGGCGGCCAGCGAGGCGAAGGCCGCGTTCCTGGCCAACATGAGCCATGAGATCCGCACGCCGATGAACGGGGTGATGGGCGTGCTGCACCTCCTGAAGACCGAGGCGCTGTCGGCCGAGGGCCGCGGCATGCTCGAGGAGGCGCTGACCTGCGGCGAGATGCTCGCCGAGCTGCTGAACGACGTCATCGACTTCTCGAAGATCGAGGCCGGGCGCCTGGAGCTTTCCAACCAGCCGCTCGATCCGGGGGAGCTGGCGCAGGGCGTCGCCCGGCTGCTGCACCCGCAGGCCCACGCCAAGGGCCTGGCCTTGAAGGTCGAAGCCGACCCAGGGGTCGGCTGGGTGTCGGCGGACCCGCTGCGCCTGCGCCAGGCGCTGTTCAACCTGGTGGGCAATGCGGTGAAATTCACCTTGGAGGGCGCCGTCACCCTGCGCTGCCGCCGCGGCGACGCCCCAGGCCGCCTGAGGTTCGAGGTCCAGGACACCGGCGTGGGCGTGCCCCTCGACGTCCAGCCGCGCATCTTCCAGCGGTTCGACCAGGGCGACGCGTCCACCACCCGGCGGTTCGGCGGCTCCGGCCTGGGCCTGGCCATCACTCGCAAGCTTGCGGAGATGATGGGCGGCGACGTGGGCTTCACCTCGACGGAGGGCGTGGGCTCGGTGTTTTGGATCGAGGTCGCCGCCGAACCCGCCATCGCGCCCGACGCCGTCGCCGAGGTCGGCGGCGACGTGCTGGGCGGCCTGCGAATCCTGGTGGTCGAGGACAACGCCACCAACCGCGTCATCGCCACGAAGCTGCTGGAGAACCTGGGCGCGGAGGTCGAGACCGCGGCCGACGGCCTGCTGGGCGTCGAAGCCGCGCGACGCGCCACCTACGACCTGATCCTGATGGACGTCCAGATGCCTGGGATCGACGGGCTCGAGGCCTCGCGCCGCATCCGCCGCCTGCCTGGCGAAAGCGCCCATACCCCCATCGTGGCGCTGACCGCCAACGTGCTCGCCCACCAGCGCGACGCCTACCTGCAGGCCGGCATGAACGGCGTGGTCGGCAAGCCGATCTCCCCGGCCGCCCTGGTCACGGAAATCGCCCGCCTCTGCGTCGGCGATCCATGCGGCGACGAGGCGGCCGCCTAGAGCCCAAAGCGGGTCGCCCTTTCCAACCCCCCTGCCCTCGCGATAGATCAGCGGGTTTTCGGGGAGTTGAGCATGGCGGAGATCGCCGTCGAGGGCGTGGGCGCACCGGTTCGCGGCGCATCCTTACGGACCGTGGTGGCGGCGTCGGCCGCCGGGACCGCGTTCGAATGGTATGACTTCTTCGTCTTCGGCAGCCTGACGCAGGTCATCTCCAAGACCTTCTTCTCGGGCCTCAACGACACCGCCGGCTACATCGCCGCGCTGGCGCTGTTCGGCGCAGGCTTCGCCTTCCGCCCGATCGGCGCCCTGGTGTTCGGCCGCATCGGCGACCGGGCGGGCCGCAAGGGCGCCTTCCTGATCACCGTGGCCCTGATGGGCGGGGCGACCGTCGCCATCGGCCTGTTGCCCACCTACGCCCAAGTGGGCCTGCTGGCGCCCGGGCTGCTGGTGCTGATGCGCATCCTGCAAGGCTTCGCGCTCGGCGGGGAATACGGCGGCGCGGCGATCTATGTGGCCGAGCACGCCCCGCCCAACGCCCGCGGCCGGTCCACGAGCTGGGTGCAGACCTCGGCCGCCTTCGGCCTGTTCGGCGCCCTGATGGTGATCCTGATCACCCGCCTGGTCCTCGGCCGCTTGTTCGGACCCGAGGCCTTCGACGCCTGGGGCTGGCGCATCCCCTTCCTCATCTCGGCGGGCCTGCTGGGCATCTCGATCTGGATGCGGCTGAAACTCACCGAAAGCCCGTCGTTCGCCCGCATGAAGGCGGCGGGCGAGCAGTGCCATGCGCCCTATGCGGAGGCTTTCGGCCGCTGGAGCAACCTGAAAGTCGTGCTGCTGGCGCTGGTGGCGATCATGTCGGCACAGGGCGCGGTCTGGTACACCGCCTTCTTCTACGTGCAGACCTTCATGGAGAAGTTCCTGAAGGTGGCGCCGGAGACCATCAACGCCCTGATGATGGCCGCCACCGCGGTGAGCGCGGTGGGCTACGTCGTGTTCGGCTGGCTCTCCGACAAGATCGGCCGCAAGCCGGTGCTGCTGTTCGGCATGACGCTGATGCTGGTCGCCTACTTCCCGGGCTTCCACATGCTGGCGCGCACCCTGAACCCGGCGCTAGCGGAGGCGCAGGCCCGCACGCCGGTGGTGGTGGTGGCCGACCCGGCCGATTGCTCCCTGCAGTTCGATCCCGTCGGCAAGTCGTCGTTCGTGTCCTCCTGCGACATCGCCAAGAGCGTGCTGGCCAACGCCGGCGTCTCGTACGAGAACCGCGCCGCGCCGGCCGGCACCGTCGCCCAGGTGATGATCGGCAAGACGGCCGTCGCCTCCGCCGACGCCCGCGGCCTCGCCAAGCCCGAGGTCAAGTCCGTGCGCGGCGGCGTGGAGAAGTCCATCAAGGCCGGCCTGGCCGCCGCCGGCTATCCCGCCAAGGCGGACCCGGCGCGCATGAACCTCACCGGCGCCTTCGGGGTGCTGATCGTGTTCGTGATCGCCGCCACGTCGCTGTTCGGCCCGATCGCCGCGACCCTGGTGGAGCTGTTCCCGACCCGGATCCGCTACACGGCGATGTCGCTGCCCTATCATATCGGAACGGGATGGATCGGCGGCTTCGTGCCGTTCACCGCCTTCGCCATCGTGGCCGCGCGGGGGGATATCTACTCGGGGCTCTGGTATCCGCTGGCCTTCACCCTGCTCTCGGTGGTGACCTGCCTGCTGTTCCTGCCGGAGACGCGGCACCGGCCGCTCGACGGCTAACCCGCGACCGCGAGCACCTCGACGCGGACGCCGGCGTGGGTGATCGCGCCGATCTCGGCGTCGGTCGGCGCGGCGGCGGTGACACGCACCACGCGCAAACCGTCCTGAGCCAGCGCCACGAGCCGCTCCGCCGTCGCCTCGCGCGACGGCAGGTGGGGCGCATCGCGCCGGGCCATTCCCAGCACCGCCGGATCGACGCCGTCGTCGGCCGCCACCACGTCCGCCGCGGCCAGCGCCCGGCTGGCCCGCAGGGTCAAGAGGTCGGCGGGACCGGCTCCGGCGACGAACTGCACCATGCCCTGGTCGGCGACGCCCTGAGCCAGCGCCGCCTGCAGCATCCGCCCGGCCGCCTCCATGTCGCCGGCCTGCGCCGCCCGGGCCGCCGGGCCGGTGAGCGCGGCGCGCAGGAAGGCCCGCCGGCGCGGCAGGTCCGGCAGCGCCTTGCGCACGGCGTCCTGGTGCAGGCGGAACAGCGCGGCCACGCGGCCCGTGCCCTCCGGAAGGCGCGCCTCCAGGTCGCTGCGCAGCAGGGTGGCCAGCATGGGCGATGCGCCGCCGGTGCCGATCGCGGCCACCACCTCGCCGCGGTCGATCACCGCGGGCGTGGTGAAATCGCAGAGCTGCGGCCGGTCGGTGACGTTGACCGGCACGTGCGCCGCCCGCGCCGCCTCGACGGCGGCCAGGATGAAGGCGTCGTCGTCGCTGGCCACGAAGGCCAGGGCCGCCCCGCGATAGGTCTCCGCGTCGTGCGCCTGCGGCCCCTGGACGCGCAGCACCGTGGCCGGCGAACTCGCGAACAGCCGCGCCTTGGCCTCGGCCGCCTCGCCCGAACCCGCGATCACCACGGTCCGGCCGGCCAAGGGCACATAGGCGGGGAACGCCTCCATGGCGCTATTTCAGGGTCTTCAGGTGCTCGATCACCGCGGCCCGGTCGGCGGCGTTCGCCAGCCCCAACGGCATGCGCGTGCCCGGCGCGAACTTCGCCGGCGAGGTGATGAAGGCGTCCAGGTTCGCCGCATTCCACGTCCCGGTCTTGCCCGCCAGGGCGGCGGAGTACTTGAAGTCGCTGCGGCCGGCGATCTTCGCCCCGAACACGCCCTTCAGCGTCGGCGCCATCGGCGTCGAGGCGTCGGCGTGACAGGACTTGCACTGCATCTGAAAGATCTTGGCCCCGTCGGCGGCGGCGGCCGGCAGGGCGACGGCGGCCAGCGCCAGGGCGATGCTCAAGGTTCGGAACATACGGACTCCAATCGTGCCCCCGGCGGACGCGCTCGCGACGCTCTTACCCGCAACGGAGGGCGGTGTTAACACGTGAGCCGGACTCGGGAGGAACTCCATGGCCCTGACCCTCGACATCAATGGGAGGCCGTTCGCGGTGGCGGCGGCCGCCGATACGCCGCTCTTATGGGTGTTGCGCGATGAACTCCACCTGACCGGAACCAAGTACGGTTGCGGGATCGGCCAATGCGGCGCCTGCACGGTGCTCGCCGACGGCGCGCCGATCCGCGCCTGCTCCACGCCGGTCAACGCGCTTGCCGGGGTGAAGGTCGCCACCATCGAGAGCCTGGGCGGCGCCCATCCGCTGCAGCAGGCCTGGGTCAGGCACGACGTGCCGCAATGCGGCTACTGCCAGTCGGGCCAGCTCATGTCGGCGGCCGCGCTGCTGGCGAACACGCCCAAGCCCAGCGATGCGGAGATCGACGCGGCCATGGACGGCAACATCTGCCGCTGCGGGACCTACCAGCGCATCCGCGCGGCCATCAAGGACGCGGCCGGGATGCTCCCCGCCGAGCCTGCGACGGGCGCTGCGGCATGAAAGCGATGCTCCCCGCCGACGGTCCCAGCCGCCGCAACCTGCTGATCGGCGCGAGCCTGGTCGGCGGCGCCCTGCTGGTCGGCTGCTCGCCCGCCAATATCATGAGCGCCGGCGCGCCCAGGACCGACTACGGCGCCTTCGGCCCCTACATCCGGATCGCGCCCGACGGCGTGGTGACCATCTTCAACAGCCACATCGAGTTCGGCCAGGGCTCGCATGCCGGCCTGGCGGCCATCGTCGCCGAGGAATTGGACGCCGACTGGTCGAAGATCCAGGTCGCCCAGTCGGGGGCCGACACCGCGGCCTACGGCGCAGGCCCGGCCGGCATCCAGGGCACCGGCGGTTCTTCGGCGATCAAGGACGCCTGGGTCCCGCTGCGCAAGGCCGGCGCCGCGGCCCGCTCGATGTTCGTCTCCGCCGCCGCCCAGCGCTGGAACGTCCCGGCCGGCGAGATCGGCGTGAAGGACGGCGTGGTCTCCCATGCGGCCTCGGGCAAGCAGGCCGGGTTCGGCGAGCTGGTCGCCGATGCGGCCAAGGTCCCGCCGCCCGCCGCGCCCGTCCTGAAGGATCCCGCCCGCTTCACCCTGGTGGGCTCCGA
>Ga0068859_100005010_pt1 | contig 13448 bp, 10 predicted proteins | sample KBSSwiS22_FD_66585 | JGI IMG/M metagenome (GOLD analysis project Ga0068859, IMG submission 66585) | Switchgrass rhizosphere microbial communities from Kellogg Biological Station, Michigan, USA - KBS Switchgrass S2-2 | ecosystem: Host-associated > Plants > Roots > Rhizosphere > Soil ... | reverse complement strand
CGAACGGGAACTCCGAACACGAACCAGGAACCCGAAACCAGGAACAGGGAACTGTAGATGTCGCTAGTCGCTGATCCTGTCATCGCGTTGCTCCGAGAGCTTGTGGCGATTGATTCCGTCAACCCGACGCTCGTACCTGGGGCGCGGGGTGAGACCGACATCGCACGGCGACTGGCCGACGAGCTTCGATCGCTGGGACTGACCGTCGAGATGGCTGACGTCGCCCCGGACAGGCCCAACGTTGTTGGTGTGCTCGAGGGTCGACACGCGGGACGCTCGCTGATGCTGTGCGGGCACACCGACACGGTTGGCGTGACGGGCATGCCGAAGCCGTTCACTCCGGACATTCGTGACGGCAAGTTGTTTGGCCGTGGCGCTCAGGACATGAAGGGAGGCGTTGCTGCGATGGTGGGCGTTGCGCGCTCAATCGTCGAGAGCGGCGGACTGGAGCGCGGCCGGCTGGTGATTGCCGCGGTCGCGGATGAGGAGCACTCGAGCCTCGGCGCGGACGAGTTGATCAAGACCTGGCGTGCGGACGCGGCCGTGGTGACGGAGCCGACCGGGCTCGATGTCGCGGTCGCGCACAAGGGATTTCAATGGGTCGCGGTCGAAACACGCGGCCGCGCTGCTCACGGGAGCAGACCACGCGACGGACGCGACGCCATCATGCGAATGGGTCGGGTGCTGACACGTCTCGAGCGCCTGGAGAAGAAGCTGCGCTACGGTGCCAGTCACGATCTGCTCGGCAGTGCGTCGCTACACGCTTCCATCATCGACGGCGGTGAAGAGTTGAGCAGTTACCCGGCGAGAGCGTCGCTGCAATTCGAGCGCCGCACCTTGCCAGGCGAGCCCGCGAACGTCGCGCTCACAGAGATCGTGACGATTCTCGACGAGCTTCGACGGGAGGACGCCGAATTCGAAGCCGATGCCCACATGGTCTTTGGACGGGAAGGGTATGAGATCGCGCCATCGAGCCCGTTGCCTGACGCGCTGATCAAGGCAGCGACGCGCGTGGGCGGTACCCCGCGTCGCGTGGGGATGACGTTCTGGACCGATGCCGCGATTCTCGGATCGGCGGGAATCCCGACCGTGCTGTTCGGACCAGGCGGCGCAGGCCTGCACAGCACCGAGGAGTACGTGCTGATCGAGGACGTGTGCCGGTGTCGGGATGCGTTGGTCGAGCTTGTCCGAGCGTTCAATTGACCACGACACACAGAGGCGCCGAGGCACAGAGAGGCCAGGCCAGGTTGCCCCGGTGAACTCAATGCCTTGGTGTGTCGTAATTCATGCGCCGCTCTCCTTCAGCATCGCGCGGAGCACAAAGAGCACGTTGGCCGGGCGTTCGCCGAGCCGACGCATGAAATACGGGAACCACTCTTTCCCGAACGGCACGTAGATCCGCATGCGGTAGCCGTCGGTGACAAACGAGATCTGCAGATCGCGCCTGACGCCGTACAGCATCTGGAACTCGTATCGATCGCGAGTGACACCGCGTTCTGTCGCGTACGATTTGATCTCGTTCAGCAGCGCGACGTCATGCGTTGCAAACGCGGGGTAAGCGCCATGATCGAGCAGCAGCCGCATCTGACGAAGATAGGCGGCGTCCACATCGGACTTCTGCTGGTAGGCGACTGACGCCGGTTCCCGGTATGCGCCCTTCACCAACCGTACGCGGGCGCCGAGCTCGTTCATCCGCCGCAGATCGCGTTCGGTCCGAAACAGGTACGACTGCAGCACGACGCCGATATTGCGGTACTCCAGGTTCCACAGCGTCTCGAACACCTCGAGCGTCACGTCCGTGTACGGCGAGTTCTCCATGTCGATACGGACGAAGAACCCGTGCTGCCGCGCCGGCTCGAGAATCCGCCGCATGTTGTCGACGCAGGTCGCGCGATCGATCGCCAGCCCCAGTTGCGTCAGTTTCACCGACACGTTGCGCTCGATGTCGGCGGCAACGATGTCGTCCATCAGGTGCGTATACTCGCGCGTCGCGGCCGTCGCCTGCTCGATCGTGGTGACGCTTTCGCCGAGGTAATCGAGCGTCAGCAGCAGTCCTTTCGCCTGCAGTGCCCGCGCCGCCGAGATCGCATCCGCGACGTGCTCGCCGGCGATGAACCGCCGCGCAAAGCTTCGCGGTGTTGCCATCCCGTACGACGACGCCAAGCGCTTGAGGGTGTTGCTTCGCGACAGCAGGGTGAACATCGGCTCGCCGCGGTCTCGCCGCGCTAGTGGGTTCGGGAGGGCGACTTGAGGAGGTGCTCGAGCGAGCGGGCGTAGTACCGCAGTACGTTCCGGTTTCGAACGCGCACACGCCCGCGGTTGACCACGAGGATCCCGCGTGCCTCGAGCGGCTCCAATGCGCTGTCGACGGCTTCGGCGCCGCTATGGACGCCGAGGTTCGCGCCGCAGGTCGCGAGGGTGTCGATGAGCGTATCGGCCCGCTCTTCGAGTTCACGTCTCGTGATCGATGGGCGCATCGCCGACGCGACGACCGTCGTCGGCAGCACCTTGTAGAGACGGCCGATGGTCTGCATGACCGCGTGGGTGAGATCGAGGATGGCGCGTCGCGAATTCGGGTCAACACCGTTGACATCGATCGGGGTACCGAACGTGACGAATGCGCGCGATCGATAACCCACCGCGTAGCGCACCATCTCCGCCAATTCGTGGCTGAACGGACGCTGCGATCGCTTCACGCCCTGGCGGGCGAGCACATGATCCTCGAGCACGAGATCGTAGGACACGGCCGTCGGCACGACGACCAGACGCGGGTGCTCGGCCTGCAGCGCCGCGTGCATGAGACCAGTCTTCGGGATCTTGAGCTCCCCGCTGTAGCTCCGGCCGCCCTCCGGGTAGAAGAAGAAGTCGTGCGACCGCAGCAGTTCTGCGACGTAGGCCTTGAGCGTGATGAGGTAGATCGGATCTCTGGTATTGCGCCGGATCGGAATCGCCCCGGTGACGTAGCGATGGATCAGGCCGAGCGGACCGCCGAACAGGTTGATGCCGGCGGCGATGATCGGCGGTCTGATGCCGTTATCGTCGAGGACGAGCGGTTCGACCAGGTAGTCCGTGTGACTGCGGTGGTTCGACGCGTAGACGACACGGCCGCCGCGCGTCGCGGCCTTGACCGGTTCGAACTGCTCGCCGATGCGCTCTACTTTGCGAAGAATCGGATACAGCGGGTGCTTGAGCGCGCGGTAGATGGAGTAGCGCTGTGTCGTCTTGAGCTCATCGAGGTAGGATTCGATCCGCTCGCGTGCGGCTCGACCGCTTTCGCCGTGGCCGCCCTGCAGATATCGCGCGACTTCTTCCCTCGAAAGCACGGCCCGTGTGATCTCGTCGAGCATCGGCTGCGAGCACTATACCAGCTAGGTAGCTGGGTTGCTACCTAGTTACCTAGTTACCTAGTTACCCAGTTCTGTGCAGATCGCATCCGCGAACTCCCGCGTGCCCGCTGTCCCACCCAGGTCGCGGGTGCGGACTCTTCCCTCGGACAAGACGTTCCCGAGGGCAGTCATGATGCGGTTCGCGATGGCACCCTCGCCGATGTGATGCAGCATCAACAGACCTGACAGCAGCAGGGCCGTCGGGTTCGCGAGGTTTTTTCCGGCAATATCAGGCGCACTGCCGTGGACCGCCTCGAACACGCCGATGTCGGTGCCCAGGTTGGCCGCGGGCACGACACCGAGTCCCCCGACCAGGCCCGCGCATAAATCAGAGACGATGTCGCCGTAAAGGTTTGGCAGGAGCAGCACGTCGAACTGTGTTGGATTCATCACCAGATGCATGCACGCCGCATCGACGATACGCTCGTCGCACACGATATCGGGATAGCGCGCCGCGATCGTCTGCACGCTTCTCAGGAAGAGGCCGTCAGCCATCTTCATGATGTTGGCTTTGTGGATCGCGGTCACGCGCTTCCGGCGATGCTTCCGCGCGTACTCAAACGCAAAGATCGCGATTCGTTCCGAGGCTTCCTCGGTGATGATCTTCAGGCTTTCGACCACGCCCGGGACGACTTCGTGCTCCAGGCCCGAATAGAGATCCTCGGTGTTCTCGCGAACGATCACCAGATCGACACCCGTGTAGCGTGACGGAACCGAAGGGATGTTCCACACCGGGCGGAGGTTGGCGTAGAGACCGAGCGCCTTTCGCAATCCAACATTGACGCTGGTGAAACCACCACCGACAGGCGTGGTGACGGGCCCCTTCAGCGCGACCTTCGTGCGCGTGATTGACTCGATCAGAGCAGGCGGCAACGGGTTGCCGTGTTGCTCGATGGCGAGGACGCCGGCGGCGTGAGGCTCCCATTGAACCTGGAGTCCCGCGGCTTCAATCACCTTGACGACGGCATTCGTGACCTCGGGGCCGATGCCGTCACCCGGGATGAGCGTGATCGTATGCTTCACTGTTGAATGCCTCTGAGGCGTTGGGAGTTGGAAATTGGGAGTTATCAGTGCTCTTTCGCTTCCCAATAGAGCAGCATGAGCGCACCGACAATGTTGATCACCATCAAGCGTGTCGAGAGCTGATGAAGCTGGTCAAAGCGCACGCGGCGCTCGTCGCCCGCCGGCAGGCTCGAAGGCAGTCCGCTAACTTCCCGCTGAATTGAATTGACTTCGCGGAGAACCACGAGCCCCGAGTAGAGGGCCACCACGAGCATCAGTGCGACAATGGCTGAGCGGACGGCGAACGCGACCGGCCTCGGACCCAGCAAGGCCATGGCGGCAAGCGCAAGCAGCGCCAACGCGCCGGTGCCGTAGGCAACATAGTGAAACCGCGAGAGAATCGCGCCAAAGACGGCGCCGCCCAGCAGCCGCCCGGTGGACGGCTCAATGGCCTGGAGCACCTGAAATGTCGTGGGCGCGACCACCGCGCCGAGTACGACCATCCCGCCTAGCCATATGGCCAGCGCAAGGACATACACGTACCGCAGCGCGAGCACCCGGTCATTATAATGAGCAGAGAAGGAAGAGCGGCCTGATCACACCTCCCCGCGAACGTGTCAGTGCAGGCCGCCTTCTGGCCACAGCGGTTCTCGTCTGTTTGATTTCGCTGTCGCCAAGTGCGCAGACCGGACCAACCGGCATGCGCGATCCTGCCTGGTCTCCCGACGGCAAACGTCTGGCCGTCGTGATCCTCGATCGGATTTGGATGACGGCGCCGGATGGGCGCGACGCGCGTGAGCTGACGCGCGTTGCCGAGTCCGAACGCGAGCCCGCCTGGTCGTTCGATGGCAAGCGGATCGTGTTCGTCGCTGACCGCGGGGACGGTTTCGATCTCTACGTCATCGACCCGCGAGGCGGCATCCCGGAGAAAGTACTCGACCTCGAGGGCGACGAGCGCACGCCATCGTGGACTCCCGACGGTCGAATCGTCTTCGCGCATCGTTCCGCCGATGAACTGCAGTGGGATTTGTTCCTCGTCGATCCGTCCGGCCCTGAAGCGGATCGCATTCCACTTCGGTTGACGCAGTCACCCGACGACGAACTGCAGCCGCGCGTATCGCCGGACGGCCGGCGCATCGCGTTCACCTCGAACCGCAACAGCGATGATGGCGACTTCGACATCTGGATGATGCGCCTGTTCGATCGTACGGCGCCGGCGTCGAGTGGCGGCCGCGGACCGGCGGTGCGCCTGGCTCGGCAGCCTGGCTATGACGGGTTTCCAGAGTGGTCGCCTGACGGCACGCGGCTCGCCTATTATTCGGTCCGCGACGGCGTCGGTTCGACATGGGTGACGAGCGTCAATCCGCTGGGCGACGCAGATTCGATTTCGCCTGGCCGCCCGATCTCGCCGTCAGTACTCGTGTCGCGGCACGGCGGCACGCTGACGTGGTCTCCCGACGGACGCCAGCTCGCCATTGGCGAAATTCCGGAACCCGATCCCGGGTACAACGGCAATCCACGGCGCGATCGCGACGACCCTCCCGCGCTCTTCGGAGACGGGCGGGCGTACCGGCTGTGGATCGTCCCGGCGCCGCGTGCCGTGGACGAGGGGACGCGCGCGCTGGCAGCGCCGTCATCGCTGACACCGACACCCTACCGGCGAGCGTTCGAGAGCGTATGGTCCTCGCTCAAGCGCATGTACTACCAATCAGGCGACGGCGCGCGGGCGTGGGATCGTCTCCGCGTCGAGCTTGAACCGCGTGCCGAACAGGCGCGGTCGGAGGGTGCGTTCGAAGACGTCATCGATCAGATGATCGTCAGGCAACCGCTGGTGAAACCACAGGTGACGTCGTCACGGGCGGTGGTCGTCTCGGCGCATCCGCTTGCGTCGGAAGCCGGGCGGGCGATTCTCGCGCGCGGCGGCAACATTGTCGATGCGGCGATTGCGGTGTCATTCGTGCTCGGCGTCGTCGAGCCCGATGCGTCGGGTATCGGGGGTGATGGTCAGGCGGTGTTGTTCATGAGCGGCATGCCTGAGCCGTCGGTGATCGATTTCAAGGACGAGACGCCGGGCGGCGCGACGCTCGACAACCCGCGGATCTTTCGTGGCGCGCGACTGGTGGGTGATGGGCCGCTGTCGGCCAACATTCCCGGCGTCGTTGCCGGCATGGACTACCTCTACACGCGATACGGCAGTGGACGGGTCCCCTGGTCCGATCTGATCGCGCCGGCCATCGCCTATGCGGAACAGGGATTCGTGCTCGATCAGACGCTGCCGTCGAGCATCGCGGAGGGACGGCAGTACTTCCAGAAGTACACGGCCGCCGCGCGCATTTACCTGCCCAACGGTCGCGTGCCGAAAGCGGGCGACCGCTTCGTCAATCGCGACTACGCCACGACGCTTCGCACGCTCGCGTCCGAGGGTGCCGAGTCGTTCTACCGTGGATCGCTGGCGCGTCGTATCGCCGCCGACATGCAGGCGAATGACGGTCTGATCACTTACGACGATCTGGCGCAGTATCACGCGATCGAACGGAAGCCGGTCAGCGGACACTATCGCGGTCACGTCCTCGTGACCGGTGGACCTCCCGTCGGCGCGGGAGTGTCGCTGCTGGAGGCGTTCCAGGTGCTGGCCAATTACAAGCCGCGAGAGCACGCGACACCGGTCACCGACGCCGAGTACTGGCACTACCTCATCGAATCGTGGAAGCTGCGCGATCGAGTCGCGCGGATCGCCGATCCGGCGCAGTGGCCGGTCGATTTCGACGAGCATCTCGAAGCCGGTCATGCCGCGAACCTGTTCAATCGGATCGATGCTCGGCACGCGCAGGTATTCCCTGAAGACTCGGACGAAATCGGCGGTGGGCCGGAGCGGATCGGCAGCGGCACCAGCGGTTTTGTCGTGGCTGATGTCGATGGCAATGTGATCGCGATCACGCAAACGTTGAGCACGTGGGGAGGGTCGTTCTACGTCTCGCGCGGGCTTGGATTTCTCTACAACAACCATCTCAGATCGAATCGCACGGCCCCCGGCTCGTACGGACAGCTGAAGCCGCTCACGCGATCCAATACGGCCAACGTACCGATGATCGTGTTCAACGAGCGTGGCAGCACGCTCACTCCACGTCTCGCAGTAGCGTCGGCAGGCAACGCGTGGATCCCCGCCTCCACGTACTCCATCGTCACCGGCGTCATCGACGGCGGCATGTCGATGCAGCAGGCGATTGAAGCGCCGCGCTTTCTGGTGACGCGTGATCCCGGCGACGTCAGTGGACGGGGAGCGCGCGTGGAGATCGAAGATCGATTTCCGCGGTCAGTGGTGCAGGAACTGAAAGCACGCGGGCACAGCTTTCAGAAGATTGGCCGCAAGGGCGAGTTCCGCTACGGGTTTGCGTCCGGCGTTCTCATCGACGAAGAGCATGGCCTGGTAGAAGGCGGCGCCGATCCTCGACGCTCTCACGCCGCCGTCGCGCTCGAATCAGGCTCCACGTCGAGCCAACAATTCTAGGCTGCCAAAAGCTCTGTCAACTCCCAACCCCCAATCCCAATTCCAGCTTCCACCATCTCGCGAATTAGAAGTTGTGAGTTGGCAGTTATTTTGGGAGTTGGAGTTCGTTCATGAAGTGGCGGGGAAGCCATCCATCTGCGTGATCCGCCGCGCCTGCCACAAGTGCCGCCGTTCGTGCGCGGCCATCGACGCGAACGCTGAGCCCAAAGGTATTCGGATCCACGACGCCAGCGGCGATCGCACGCACGAGCGCGACAAATCGATTCCATTCGCTTGTCGAAGACGATCGACGTACTGGACCTGATACGCGCGGAACCCTGCGAGGGTTTCACGTTTTGGCCGGTGCGGGCCCGGTTGCTTGTCGGTCGACGTGCTCATACGGAATCGCGCCGGTGGCTCCATCAGACGGGAGAACAGGCGACCGATCATGCTGTAGTGAAAAGGGCCCTCGGCATACGCGCCGTGCCTGATCGCGTCGGCGATTCCTTCATCAATGGAGGGTAAGTACGCGCGCGCGGTCGCATTCAGATGCTCGAGGCATTCGGCGATAGACCACTTATTGGATGCAGGCTTCCACGTGAACTGGTCATTACCGAGCGGCGTGACGAGCGCGTCGGCATCAGCGGAAATCTGCTCGAACTGTCGGCGGAACTCGTCGATCTCGCGGGTAAGTGCAAGAGGGCCTTGATTCATCGACTTCGCAGATCTTAGCAACAGCCTTATTGCAGAGCTGCACGATTTGCACGGAATTCTGCGGTTCGCAAGCTCTACCGACCCTGTACTTTCCTTTATAATCCGTTCGCGTCCGTGGGGCGCGTGCAAAAAAAGGGGGCGTGATGACGACCAATCACCCAACCGTGGCGGGCACTGGGGATCCCCAGACCCTCATGACCCGCCAGCAGATGCAGGACTTCATCCAGCATCGCTGGGAGGCGTACGAGGACCTTGATGCCGCCGCCCTTGCCGCCGATTACGCTGAAAACGCGGTGATCGAAAGCCCGACAGCCGGTGTCCACACCGGTCCGGAAGCCGCCGAGCGCGCGTTTCGAGTCGTCTTCAATGCGTTCCTCGATCTCACGATGAAGGTCGACAACCTCATCGTGGATGGGAACAACGCGGTTTGGGTGTTGTTGCTGGAGGGAACGCACATCGGTGAGTTCCTGGGAATTCCGCCGACAGGCAAGCATTTCACGATGCCTGCAGTGTTTTTCTACCAGCTCGAAAACGGCAAGATCGTGCGCGAGCGGCGCATCTACGACTTTACCGGTTTGCTCGTGCAAATCGGCGTACTCAAAGCCAAGCCAGCCTGATCTCGACAGTTTTCACAAGGCGTAGAGGCGGGTCTTCAGACCCGGCTTGATCAGTCCGCCAGTTTGATGGCGAGTCTGAAGACTCGCCGCTACACCGTTGTGAAAAACGCGGCGGCCTCCGCGGAGTTGCTCCGCTTCGGCCTCCGCAGTTGTTCCCGGCACAGCCTCTGCACCATACTCAGATCTCCGCCGGTTGCTTCTCATCCGCGGTCTCACTGAGGCACGTCTCGAGTGACTTCCAGACAGACTCTTCGATCGGCAGCGTTAGCCGCCGTGTGCATCGTTCTCCCGGTCGCCTCGTTCGGACAGATTCGCGACACGTTACCGCCAGATAGCCCGTTCCGGGGCGGGGTCCCGCAGGGAGCTGCTACTCCCGACATCTTGTCGTTGTCGATTGCCGAGGTGATCAAGCGGGCACTCGACCACAACCTTGGCGTCCTGCTGGCGGAAGACGCCTCGAATGGAGGAGGGGGAGCTCGAACGGTTGCCCTCAGCGCGCTTCTTCCGCACGTCAGCGGAAACATCTCCGGCGCGCGCCGCAAGACGAATCTCGAAGCGTTTGGCTTTCCGCTTCGCGAGGACTTTCCGCGCATCGTTGGTCCATTCAGCGTCTTTGACGCGCGAGTCTTCCTCTCGCAGACAGTGCTCGACATGAGCGCGCTCAATGAATTTCGAGCATCGGAGCACTCGGCCACTGCCACCAGACACACCTATCGAAGCGCCAGGGATCTCGTCGTCCTGGTGGCGGCGAACGCATATTTGCAGGCCATCGCGGCCAACGCGCGCGCCGACACGGCTCGGGCACAACTTGAAACGGCCACGACGCTGCATCAGCAGGCCATCAATCTCAGGGCGGGCGGGCTCGTCGCGGGAATCGACGTCGTTCGCGCCGAAGTGCGGCTGAGCACCGAGCGCCAGCGTGTCACCGTGGCGACTAACGAGTTCGAGAAGTCGAAGCTCCAGCTTGCGCGCGTGATCGGCTTGCCGGCGGGGCAGAGGTTCACGCTGAGCCAGGAGATTCCGTTCGTGCCAGTTCCTGAAATGACGCTCGACCAGGCGCTCGAGCGCGCCTATCGCGATCGCCCCGATTACCTTGCCGCGCTCGAGCGTGTGCAGGCGGCGGAAGCGTCGCGGAAGGCGATCGTCGGCGAGGCGCTTCCCTCATTGCGCTTGTCAGCGGACTACGGAGCTATTGGTCTGCATTGGAGCGATGCGCTCCCGACCTTCAATGTCCTTGGTGAAGTGAGGGTACCGATCTTCGAGGGTGGACGCGTGCAGGGTCGTCTCGCACAGGCCGATGCCGAGCTGAGGACCAAACGTGCCGAGGCTGACGATACGCGTTCGGAGATCTACTACGACGTGCAATCGGCCTTCCTCGATTTGAAAGCGACCGAGGAAGTGCTGCAGACCGCGACGCGCGGGCGCGAGCTGGCCGACATGCAGTTGACACAGTCACGGGATCGGTTTGCGGCGGGTGTGGCGTCCAATATCGAGGTGGTCCAGTCCCAGGAGGCCGTGGCGCTCGCCAGCGAGCAGTACATCGCCGCGATCTACGGTTTCAACCTGGCGAAGGCGATGCTGGCTCGATCGCTCGGAACCGCCGAAGAGGCAGTCGCGAAGTACCTCGGAGGCCCCTTAACCAAATGACCATCCAGCGTGTTCGAATTCTCATCGGGGTCGTCGTTCTCGTTGCAATTGGGGTCGGTGTCTGGTGGTGGATCGCGGCGGGACGGGAGTCGACCGATGACGCCCAGGTCGACGCGCATATCACTCCGATTGCCTCACGCGTGGGCGGAACGGTGCTTCACGTGCCCGTCGAACCGAATCAGGAAGTCGAGGCGGGCGCAGTCCTCGTTGAGATCGACAAGCGCGACTACGAGGTCGCGCTCGAGCGTGCACGCGCCGAGCTCGCGGATGCGGAAGCCGTGGCCGTGGCCGCGAAAGCCAGCGTGCCGATCACGTCGACAACGGCATCGAGCAATGTGACGACTGCACGCGGCGGCGTGGAGCAGGCAGACGCCTCGTACCTCGAGGCTCAGCAGGCCGTCGAAGTAGCGCGCACACGGCTGTCGACTGCGCAGGCCCGCGAACGTGAAGCGGCGGCCAATGCAACGAAGGCGAGCCGCGATGTCGAGCGGCTCAATCCGCTGCTGGCCAAGGATGAAATTGCGCAACAGCAGTTCGATGCTGCTGTCGCGGCGGCGGCCGCGAACAAGGCGGCAACGGAGTCCGCTCAAGCACAGGTCAAGGAGGCCGAGCTCGGCATCCGCGTCGCTGAAAGTCGTCTTGCGCAGGCGGGCGTCGGACGGCAGCAGGCGTCGGCGGGATTGAAGACGGCGCAAACGGCGCCGGAACAGGTGACTGCCTCACGAGCGCGTGCGGATGCCGCCGATGCGAAAGTGCGGCAGAACAAAGCCATGGTGAAACAGGCGGAGCTGAATCTCGAATACACCACGGTCAAAGCACCGATCAAGGGCATCGTCAGCCGCAAGAGCGTCGAGACGGGGCAGGTGATTCAGCCGGGGCAGCCGCTGATGACCATCATCCCGCTCGATCGCGTGTGGGTGACAGCCAATTTCAAGGAGACGCAGCTCGCGAACATGCGTCCGGGACAGCGCGTGAAGATCGAGGTCGATGCGTACGATGGCCGTGAGTTCAGTGGAAAGGTGGAGAGCCTGGCTGCGGCGACCGGTTCGCGATTCAGCCTGTTGCCGCCAGACAACGCCACTGGCAATTACGTGAAGGTCGTGCAGCGCGTGCCGGTGCGAATCCTGCTGGATGAGGGACAGGATCCCGAACAGCTGTTGCGCCCGGGAATGTCCGTGGTTCCGACGGTGTATACGAGGGAATGACCGAGAAACACGTCAATCCCTGGCTCATCGCCTTCGCGGTGATGTTCGCCACCTTCATGGAGGTGCTGGACACCACCGTTGTCAACGTGTCGCTGCCGCACATCGCCAGCAGCCTGACGGCGACGACGGATGAAGCGACGTGGGCGCTGACGTCGTACCTCGTGGCCAACGCCATCATCCTGCCGATGACCGGGTGGCTGGCGAGCACGTTCGGCCGCAAGCGATTGCTGATGTGGTCGACCGCGGGCTTCACCCTCGCGTCATTTCTCTGCGGCGCCGCGCCGAATCTTGCGTCGCTCGTGATCTTCCGCATCATCCAGGGCGCCACCGGCGGAGCGCTGCAGCCGCTCTCGCAAGCCGTTCTCCTCGAATCGTTCAAGCCTGAAGAGCGAGGACGCGCCATGGGCTTCTGGGGTCTCGGCATCGTCGTTGCGCCAATCTTTGGACCGGTCTTCGGCGGGTGGGTGACTGAGAACTACAGCTGGCGGTGGGTGTTCTACATCAACCTGCCGGTGGGGATCGTCTCCCTGCTCATGACCCAGCTGTATGTCTTCGATCCGCCCTACCTGCGCCGCGAGTCCAGCGGGATCGACTACTGGGGCATGGGGATGCTGATCGTCGGCATCGGCGCCCTGCAGTTCGTGCTCGACAAGGGGCAGCAGGAGGACTGGTTCTCGTCGACGATGATCACGACGTTGTCGATCGTGTCGGCGGCCGCCCTCATTGCGCTGATCATCCACCAACTCCGATCGAAAGAACCGATCATCGACTTGCACCTGTTCACCGATCGCAGCTACTCGGTTGGCGTGTTCCTGATGACGGTGCTCGGGTTCGTGCTGTACGGCAGCCTCGTGCTGTTACCGATCATGCTGCAGACGCTGTTTGGATATCCCTCGCTCGAGGCCGGTGAGGCAATGGCGCCGCGTGGCATCGGATCGCTCTTCATGATGCCAATCGTTGGTACGCTGACTGCGAAAGTCGATGCGCGCAAACTGCTGGCCCTGGGATTGTTCATTGGCGGCATCACGATGATCTGGCTCGGCCAGCTGAATCTGCAGGCCGGCTACTGGGACATCTTCTGGCCGCAGTTGCTCCAGGGCGCCGGCATGGCGCTGCTCTTCGTGCCGCTCACGACAGTCTCGATGGCGACCATCGCGCCGCAGCGGATGGGATATGCCACCAGCCTCTTCAATCTGATGCGGAACATCGGCGGCGGTATCGGCATCGCGATGACCGGTACGATGCTGGCGCGGACACGGCAGGCGAACAGCGCGTTGTTAGGTGAGCACGTCAGCTCGCTCGATCCGACGACAACAACCGTGCTCGATCAGCTCAAAGCCGGGTTCATGGCGGCCGGCGCCGATGTCGTGAGCGCCACGAACCAGGCCTA
>Ga0068859_100005008_pt1 | contig 13449 bp, 7 predicted proteins | sample KBSSwiS22_FD_66585 | JGI IMG/M metagenome (GOLD analysis project Ga0068859, IMG submission 66585) | Switchgrass rhizosphere microbial communities from Kellogg Biological Station, Michigan, USA - KBS Switchgrass S2-2 | ecosystem: Host-associated > Plants > Roots > Rhizosphere > Soil ... | reverse complement strand
AAGATCACGACGATCGAGGGGCTGGCGAGCGCCGACGGGACGCTGTCGCCGGTGCAGCAGGGCGTGGTGGACGAGCAGGGGTTCCAGTGCGCGTTCTGCATGCCGGGCTTCGTGATGGCCGCGACGGGATATCTGAAGACGAATTCGAATCCAACGCGACAGGAGCTGGCGCACGGCGTGTCGGGGAACCTGTGCCGGTGCCAGGACTACGACAAGATCCTGACGGCGCTCATGCGCGGTGCCGAACATTTGCGGGGGGCCTGACGAACGAGGCTGAATTTGGTGATTGGGTAATCTGGTAATCGGGTAATTGGTCAATCAATTACTCAAGAACCATTACCCAACTACCCAATTGCCCAATTACCAGATTCAAGGAGCACTGAGATGGCCGTAATTCGCGACATGATGCCGGCGTTCGAGCTGTTCCAGCCGACCACGATTGACGAAGCGGTGAAGCTGCTGGACCGGCACGGGTCGTCGGCGTGGGTGATGGCCGGCGGGCTGGACACTTTCGACTGGCTGAAGGACCGCACCAAGCGGCCGGCGGTGGTGGTCGATCTGAGCCAGGTGGCGGAACTGCGCGGGATCAAGGAGGCCAACGGCGGCCTGGAGATCGGCGCGGCGACGCCCCTCACCGACGTGGTGAAACACCCGGCGGTAAAGGACAAGTTCGGGATCCTGATGGAAGCGGCCGAACTGGTGGCCTCGCCGCAGATCCGGAATCAAGGGACGCTGGGCGGCAACATCTCGCAGGACACGCGGTGCTGGTATTACCGGAGCGGCTGGTCGTGCTACCGGGCCGGCGGCAACATCTGCTACGCCGACACGCCGACGGCGATCAACCGGGAGCACGCGATTCTGGAGCAGGACCGCTGCGTGGCGGTGAATCCGTCGGACACGGCGCCGGCGCTGATTGCGCTGGATGCCGAACTGGTGATTCGCAGCGTGAATGGCGAACGGGTGGTCAAGGCGGAAGACTACTTTGTCGGGCCGGCGATCGACATCACGCGGATGACGCAGCTGCGGCCGGGCGAACTGCTGACGACGATCCGGATTCCGGGGACGTGGGCGGGGGCGCAGTTCTATTTCGAGAAGGTGCGCGACCGCAACGTGTGGGACTTCCCGCTGGTGAACGTGGCGTCGGCGATCAAGTTCAGCGGCAACACGATTCAGCAGGCGCGGATCGCGGTGGGGGCGGTGGCGGCACGGCCGCTGCGGCTGGTGCGCGTGGAAGCGGCGATTGCCGGCAAACCGCGCAGTGAAGAAACCGCCAACATGGCGGGACAGATGGCGGTGGAAGGCGCGACGGCGCTGCGCTACAACGGCTACAAGATCCCGTTGATGCGCAACCTGGTGAAGCGCGCCATCCGCGGCACCGGCACGCAAGCGACAACGTAGGACTAGGAGCTCATATGGCAGACAACAAACTCGTCGGGCAGAACTATTCGACGCCGGAGCTTGTCGCAAAGGTGACAGGCCGCGCGAAATACGCAGAAGACTATCGTGCCGAAGGGATGCTGTTTGCGCGGCTGCTGTTGAGCCCGATGCCGCACGCTCGAGTCAAGAGCATCGACGCAAGCGCCGCGCTGGCGATGCCCGGCGTGAAGGCCATTCTGACCGGGGACGACGTGCCAGGGCCGAAAGATCAGATCAACGACAACGGCCAGGTGATCAGGGCTAATCCTCGCAGCGAAACAGCGCTCACCAACGAACCGGTGTATCAGGGTCAGCCCGTGCTCGCCGTGTGTGCTGAGAGTGAGCTGATCGCTGCTGAAGCGATCGAACGCATCGACATTGAGTTTGAGCCGCTGCCGTTCAGCGTGGATCCCGTGGCGTCACTCATGCCGCGAGCTCAGAATGCGCGCCTTGAAGGCAACGTCTGGAAGCGGCCCGAGCCCGTCCAGGGTCAGCCGCCTGGCATTCCCGAGCCCGTCAGCGTGAAGTGGAACGAGGCCGAGGCAGCGGAATTCAGGGAAGGCCGCTTGCCCGTGACCACGTTCACCGATCCCGAATGGACGCTCGGTAACGTCGAAGAAGGTTTCAAGAAGGCGGACCTGATCATCGACGACACATTCGTGAGTGCCAACGTCAGCCATCAGTGCCTCGAGTCGCGCAGCGCGATGGCGTACTGGCAGAACGGCAAGCTGTATATCCACTGCTCCACACAGGGCGTGGCGCAGGCGGTCTTTTCGTTCGTGCGCTGGCTCGACCTGAAGCCGGAAGACGTAGTCCTGGTGAACGCCTACACGGGCGGCGGCTATGGCTCGAAGGGCGGCGGATCGATTACCGACATCATTCCCGCGCTGCTGTCCAAGAAGCTCAACGGAGCACCGGTGATGATGCGCGTCAGCCGTGAAGAGGAGCATGCGATCGGCCGCGCGCGACCGGGGATGCACAGCCGCGTGAAGGTGGGTTTCACGAAAGAAGGCCGCGTCACCGCTGTGGACATGTTTACCGTGACTGACGGCGGGCCGTTCGGTCCCGGCGGCGACGGCAATACGGCGAGCCAGTACGCGCAAATGATGTCTCAAGCGGAGACGTTCCGTCACCGCGGCATCACCGCGATCACGAACACGCCGCCGCGCGGCGCGCTCAGCCAGCCGGGCGGCTTTCAGGGCTGCGAGATCATAAATGGAGCCATCAACAAAGCGGCGCGTCAGCTGGGCCTCGATCAGGTGGCCATCCGCAAGCTGAACGCCCCGGAGGGAAAGGCGAAGTTCGGGCCGGCCAATGCGAGAGGCCAGCGCGGTTACCTGACGAGCTGTTTCCTGAAGGAAGCGCTGGACAAGGGTGCGGCGCGGTTCAACTGGAACGAACGTGTGGCGCGTGGCCCGCAACGCAACGGGTCGAAGGTGCGCGGACTCGGCGTCGGCGTCAGCGCCTACAGCGGCGGCTCAGTAGGTTTCGACGGCCTTTTTGTCATCACGCCAGACGGTCGGATGCGCATCCATACGGGAATCGGCAACCTCGGCACCGAATCGTTCACCGACTGCCAGCGCGTGGCGGCGGAGATGGTTGGCATGCCGTGGGAGAAAGTGGAAATCGTCTGGGGCGATACGTCGCTCCACCTGCCGTGGAGCTGCAACTCCGGCGGCAGCCAGACCACTCATGCCATGACGCGCGCCGCGCATGCCGCCGCGACCGATGCGATCACCAAGCTGCAGCAGATCGCCGCCAAGGATCTCGGCGGGAGACCCGAGGACTACGTCGTGGGCGACGAGCGCGTCTACCGCAAGGGTGGGGGGCGCGGAATGACGCTCGCGCAGGCGGCCAAGCGCGCCATCGAGCTCGGAGGCATTTACGATGGCCACGAGTTGCCCAAAGACATCAACGCGATGACCACGCGCTCCGGAACCGCTCTGGCCGGGCAGGGTCTGATGGGCGTCGCGAAGGACAGCTACAAGCATGACGGCACAACGCGGTCCTTCTGCGCCGCGTTCGCCGAGGTCGAAGTCGACCTCGAAACCGGGAAGTACACGATCATGGACTTTCTCGCCGTAGGCGACGTCGGCACCGTGATTCACCCGGCGGCGCTCGGCGGCCAGATTCTGGGCCGTTCGACACTCGGCATCGCTCACGCGATCGGTCACCGGTGGACGTATGACCAGCGGTACGGAGTGATGCTCGCGAGGCGGTTCTATAACACCGGCACGCCGACGATTCTCGACGTGCCGCGGAACATGGCCTGGGACGCCGTGGGCCTGCCAGATCCGGAAACGCCGGTCGGCGCGCGGGGCATCGGCGAACCTCCGGTAGCGGCCGGCGCCACATCAGTACTAAACGCGATTACCGATGCGCTCGGCGACGAGGTGTTCACCCGCTCGCCGGTTCTGGTGGATCACATCGTCGCAGCGCTCGACACCAAGAAGCCGGGGCAGGTCCCGCTGACCGCAAACGTGTAGGACGTTCAGCGGTCAGGTGCGTGAGACGAAGGGATGAGGGATGAGGTCGGAAGACTTCTCCTCGTCCCTCTTGTCTCATTCCTCATGGCTGTCGTGTTTCTCCTTCCCTCCTGCACACAGCCACCACCCAAGCCAGATGAACGGACCGTAATCTGGGACCACGCCGGATCCTGGTCCGGCCGCGGGAATCTGGAAACCAACTCGTTTCCTGCCTCGAGCGGATACCTCCGATTTACCTGGGAGACGAGCAACGAGACGAAGCCGGGCGAAGGCCGGTTCAAGCTCACGCTGGGAAGCTCAATCAGCGGCCGTTTGATTCAGGTGGTGGTGGACAGCCAGGGCGCGAGTCGCGACGTCGCGTACGTCAGCGAGGAAGCGCGTACGTTTTACCTCAAGGTGGAGTCGGCAAACGAGGACTGGAAGGTCACAGTGGACGAGGGTTTTCCGGCCACAGTCGAAACCAAACACTAGGAGCCCGTATTGGCGCGCTTGACAAGAAATCTTCGTATCGAACTCCACATTCGACCGCGGAGGTCTTTCTCCCACCTACGTTAAGCCGTTCGAGGTGTTCGCCAACGGAAGCAAGACTGGGGATTGGCTCGGTGCACTGGACGATTTCCGCAACTGGATCATCCGCCAAGCAGCGTGAGATCAACGAACCGCGGCGGTTGCGCAGCTCGAGGCGCTCGGCGTCCACGATGCGGCAGCCGTGCAAAAGGCGTTCATTCGTTGAGGACCGTCGCCCGGGCAGCATTTGCCGCGTCATACCGTAGTACGCCGCAGCTCAACGGCAAGCCATGCGCGGGCCAGTCGCCAATCGCGCATCACGGTTTGGGGCGAGACGCCCAGGGCTTCAGCCGTCTCCTCGACGCTGAGTCCGCCGAAGAACCGCAGCTCGATCACCTGTGCGCGCCGTGGATCTTGTGCCGCGAGCAGTTCGAGCGCGTCATCGAGGGCGCAGACTTCGCTGGCGCGCCCCGAGGCAGGCGCCGGCAACGCGTCCATGTCGAACCCACTCGGCGGATCCACCCGTTGAAACGCCCCGCCGCGCTTGAGCGCACGACGGGTACGGGCGGCATCCACCAGAATTCGGCGCATGATCCGGGCTGATACGGTGAAGAAGTGAGCGCGGTCCTGCCAGTCAAGCGCACGGGCGTCCACCAGGCGCAGATAGGCCTCGTGGACCAGAGAGCTCGCGTCGCCCCGGAGGTCGGCTCGTTCACGCCGCGCATATCGCCGCCCAAGCCGCCGCAGATGGTCGTATACCTTGGGCGTAAGCTGCTCGAGGGCATGGGCATCCCCCCCGCGCCAGGCTTTGAGCAAGGTCGTGATGTCGTCAGACGGGGATGGGGGCATGATGGCGCTATCTTATGTGGGTCTGCGGCGGTGGTGGGTGAGTCGCCGGTCGCCGTTGTCGTTCGCCCGCTCTTTTTCCGCTTCAACAGTCGTGGCAGGCTCCAGCGAGGTGCGTGAGTCGTGATGAACACACGGTGGGGGCGTATCTCGGCCGTGTTCGACGAGGCCATGGCGCGTGATCCGGCCGAACGTCCGCAGTTCGTCCGCGAGAGCTGTGCGGACGAGCCGGACATCCGGAAGGAAATCGAATCGATGCTGGCGGAAATGGATCGTCCGCAGCTGATCGACCGACCGGTGCTCGAATCGGTCGCGGACCTCCTGGCGAACGAAACGCTGATTGGCGTGCAGATCGGGTCCTACCGCATCGAATCGCCCCTCGGCGCGGGCGGGATGGGCGAAGTGTATCGCGCGACCGACATGGTGCTCGGTCGCCGGGTGGCCGTAAAGATGCTCCCGGCGATGCTGGCCGGAGATCCCGATCGACTCGCCAGGTTTCACCGCGAGGCCCGCCTGCTCGCCGCGTTGAATCACCCGAACATCGCGGCGATTTATGGGACGGAGGCGCTGCCCGGCGAGACGTCGGCCGGGCTGGCGCTGATCCTCGAGCTGGCGGAGGGCGTGACGCTCGCCGAGAAGCTCAAGGCGGGCCGCCTGCCGATCGACGACACGGTGGCCATCGCCCGACAGATTGCCGACGCTCTCGAAGCCGCGCACCGGCAGGGGATCATCCATCGTGACCTCAAGCCATCCAATATCGCGATCGCCCCGGACGGCACCGTTAAGGTGCTCGATTTCGGGCTCGCCAAGCTGACGCAGCGCGAAGGTGATGCGGCCGAGGCTGATGCGACGGCGTCGCCCACGATCACCGCCCGTCACCTGGTGACCGGCGCGGGTGTCCTGCTCGGAACAGCCGCCTATATGTCGCCGGAGCAGGCGAAAGCGCGTGAAGCCGATCACCGGAGCGATATCTGGGCGTTCGGGTGCGTGCTGTTCGAGATGCTCACGGGACGGCGGGCATTCGACGGCGAGGATCCGGTGGAGGTGCTGGGCGCGGTCGTTCGCCTCGAGCCGGACTGGCGCGCACTGCCGCCCGACGTGCCGGTGCCGGTGCGGACGTTCATTGCGGACTGTCTCGTGAAGGATCGCCGCCGCCGCATCGGCGACATCTCCACGGCTCGGTTCGTGCTCGATCACATGGCCACGCTCAGTGGCAGTGCGGCGATATCGAGCGCCGCGGCGAAGCCGACCCGCGGGTATCTGGTGGCCGCCGTTGCCGTCGCTCTCATCGCGAGTGCCGTCGCGGCGGCGGGCGTCTGGTGGTTGCGGCGTCCGCTGCCCCCAGTCGTCGCCCGATTCTATTTCTCGCCGACCGGGGCCGCGGCCATCAACGTGGATCCGGTCAGCATCGACCTGGCCATCCTTCCCGACGGCCGGCATTTCGCGTACATCGCACGGGGTGCAGCGGGCAGCGGTCCACGACTCTTTGTCCGGTCGTTAGATCAACTCGAGCCGAGGCCCATCGTCACCGTCGGTGTTCCGCGGGCGCCGTTCGCATCGCCGGACGGTCAGACCATCGGCTTTGTCGCCCTGGGAGCGGGTGGGCCGGCGCTCATGACGGTGGCCTTCGCTGGCGGCGCCACATCGGCGCTGTGCAAACTGGACGGCCAGAGTCGCGGCGCGACGTGGGTTGAGGATGGCCAGGTAGTCTTCGCGACCTCGAACGCCGCGACCGGGCTGCAGCGGGTCGCAGCGACGGGTGGGATGCCAGAGACGCTGACGACGCCAGATGCTTCGAAGGGTGAGGGCGATCACCTCTGGCCGCAGGTTCTCCCCGGTGCCGGCGCCGTGCTCTTCACCGTGGTTCCGGCACAAGGGGGCGCTGATCTCGCGCAGATCTGGACGTTCGACCTGCGTACACGGACCAAGAAGCTGATTCTGGTCGGCGGTAGCCAGGCCCAGTACGTTCAGAGCGGTCACCTGGTCTATGCGAGAGCTGGAAGCCTGTACGCAATCCGCTTCGACCTGGCGCGCCTTGAAACGGCCGGTCAGTCGCGCGTGGTGCTGGACGGTGTCGCGACACTGCCGACTGGCACCGCCGAATTCGACGTCAGCCGTAGCGGCACGCTGATCTTCATTCCGACCGTGGAACCCGCGAACCAGGTACGCACGCTCGTCCTCGTCGATCGTACGGGACGTGAAGAGCCGGTGGCGGGTGCGCCGACCAGGCCGTTCGCGTCTCCACGTCTTTCCCCCGACGGTGAATTGATCGCGTTCGACAGTCGCGACGAAAACAACGATATCTGGATCTTCGACCGCGTTCGCAAGATTACCAAGCAACTCACCTTCGGCCCCGAAACCGATCAAACGCCGATCTGGTCGCCGGCGGGCGACCGGGTGATGTACTCCTCGCAACCCACCAACGCGATCGGCTTCGGCATTTCCTACTCACGCGCCGCTGATGGGAGTGGAACCCCGGAGCCGCTGCTCGACCCGGCTGCCCGGCCCGAGTACTTCCTGGCCACTTCGATTTCGCCGGACGGCACGCGTATCGTCGGATGGTCGGTTCAAGGTTCGGAACGGCCGGGTGACCTGAGGCTGGTCGACATCAAACAACGTCGAATGGAACCGATGCTGCCGAGCCCGTCGATCGAAAAGAATGCCGAGATTTCGCCGGACGGTCGATGGATGGCGTTCGAGTCCGACCGGGACCGCGGACGGCAGGGGATCTACGTCGTGCCATTTCCGGATGTCGGCGGCGCGTTGTATCGGATTTCCGACGGCGCCGGCGGATTTCAACCTGCCTGGGCGCGCGATGGCAAGGAGCTCTTCTACATCGGCCTCGACGGGATGATGAGAAGCGTGCCGGTCGACGGGGTCACCTGGCCGGCGCGGCCGCCGCAGCCACTCTTCTCCGCGAACTATTTCCTCGGAGCCGGCGTCTTCGCCCGCGCCTACGATGTCTCGCGCGACGGCCGCTTTCTGATGCTCAAGGAAGCCGCGCCGACGCAAACGGTGGCACCCGCCAGCATCGTCGTCACGCAGAATTGGGCCGAAGAGCTGAAGAGACTGCCATTCGACTGAGGCGCCTTCGGGGCCTGTTGTAGTTCTCTCGTTCGGATTGCGCTTCACCCTCCGAGGGGAGGGTGCACCATGCAAACCAAGCGAGTGCGGGCTGCGGTGCTGGCAGGCCTGCTGGCTGTTCTGTTCGACGTTCACTTTGCTGCGTCACCGGGTGGGACGCTTGTGGACGCTATTCGACGTGACGATGCGGCCGCGGTGAAGGGGCTGGTTCGGACAGGTGCCGGCGTCAACGACGCTGACTCAGGGGGCGCAACGCCGCTGATGCACGCGGCGCTGCTGGCCGGCCCACAGGTGGTTCGCCAGCTGCTCGATGGCGGCGCGGCTGTGAACACCGCCAACCGATTCGGCGCCACCGCTCTCATGTGGGCCGTGTCGCGGCCGGAGAACGTCCAGCTTCTGCTCCAGCGCGGCGCCAACGTGAATGCGCGCGCCAGCAACGGATGGTCGGCGCTGGTTGCGGCGACACGGCACGGCCAGCTCGCGTCGATGCGGATGTTGCTGGCCGCCGGCGCCGACATTGCCTCGCCAGAAGCGCGTCGGCATGTGCTGACCGCGTCGTTCCAGGCCCGCAGCCCCGAGGTCCGCCGACTCCTGCGCGAGGCCGGCCTGGTCGTCGGTTCGCGAGCCGACGTTGCCGGTCCGGTGCTCATGCAAGCGTGGAACGACATGCCCAGCTTTCGCCATCTGCTCGACGTCGGAGTGGACCCCAAGGAAAGCCTGCAGACGTTCACGCTGTCGCTACCCATCTTCTTCCTGGCGGCGCGTAATGGGCAGCTCGAGGCGATGGGGGCGCTGGCAGAAAAGGGTATGGATCCGCTATTCGTCGGCGACCGTGGTATCACCGCTCTGACGCTCACCGCGGGTGCCGATCGACCCAGTCACGAGGTGATTCGCTTCCTCGTAGACCAGGGCGTAGACGTGAACGCGACGGACACCGACGGGCGGACCGCGCTCGACTGGGCATTGACGCGCGGAGAAACGGCCACGTCGGCGTTTCTGCGCGGGTTGGGTGGACGCGCCAACGCGGTGCCGGCGGCGGCACCGGCCGCCATCACGACGCCACTCGCGCCCAGGGAGGCCATCGGCCGCGCGCTCGCGCGCCTGCAGCCGGCCGGGCGGGCGTTCACGGACAAGACCAAATGCACGTCGTGCCACAACGAATACATTCCCGGCATCGCCGTGGCGCTGGCGCGCCGACGGGGTATCGCGGTGGACGAGCCGCTTGTCGCGCATTCGATGAGCGCGACCGAGACCAACTTTCAGCGTCGTCGTGAACTGGCCCTGCTTGGCGAAACCCTGGGGCTGACCGGAGTTCCGCCGGGCCTGGCCTACGGGCTGCTCGAACGGAGCGCGGCGGGTCTCGGCCCATCGCCGCTGACCGACGCGATGGTAATCGCCCTGGCGAGCCGCCAGAACGACGACGGAAGCTGGGACGCAGGCGATCAGATTCGTCCGCCGCTCAATGGCAACGTGTTCGCCGGCACGGCACTGGCGGTTCGGGCGTTGAGCGAATTCGGCCCTCCGGGCCACCGTGTCGCCCTGCAACGGCGCGTGGCGCGGGCACGGTCATTCCTGCGGTCCACGGTGCCGCAGGACACGCAGGATCAGACGTTCAAACTGCTGGGGCTCATCTGGGCACACGCACCTCGTCACGAGGTGGCGCGCCAGAGGCAGGAGTTGATCAAGCTCCAGCGTCCAGACGGCGGTTGGGCGCAGATGCCGACGTTGTTGCCCGATGCGTACGCAACCGGCCAGGCTCTCTACGCGCTGCAAGTGGCGGGAGTTGGCGCGGACGATCCGGTCTATCGTCGCGGTGTCGACTTCCTGCTACGAACCCAGCTCGAAGATGGGACGTGGTTCGTAAGGACTCGAGCGTTCGGCGTCCAGCCATACTTCGAGACGGGTTTCCCGCACGGCCCCAGCCAGTTCATCTCGGCCACAGCGACCGCGTGGGCCGCGATCGCGCTCACGCATGCAGCGCAATGAACACTGACAGCCGACCGGGGAACAACGAGTCGCCCGGCACCAGCCGTCGCCTACACGCGCGGATGGAGAGCCGCGCGAGCCCATTCACCCCGCCGACCAGAGGAGCCAACGTGCTGACTGTCATCTGCACATCGATGATGGGTTTCGCCGCGAGGTCGTGGAGCCGACGTGATCAATTCGAAGCACCGCATCGCCACAGGCGCTCCAGCGACGCGCGGCCTCCTCGGCGAAACGTGCCGGCCACGTCGAATCGTAGGTAACAAGTTCGATCATGACCGGTCCAGGAATCCCCTTGTCCTCGTCGCCCCAGCAGCCTGGAACGTATCTGGGACCGACGTAGGCGCGGACAAGGAACAAATCGCCCGTGAGCAAAGAACCGCCAGGAATTCCATGGGACGCATGACGCCGACGCGCACTACTAACTCATAGCGATGCCGCTAATTCGATGTGCTAGAACTCGCAATCAATTGCCCGTTCGCGACGTGCGTCGTTTTTCGAGGAGTGGCTCCTCAGGCTGGACTCGAACCAGCAACCCTCCGGTTAACAGCCGGATGCTCTGCCATTGAGCTACTGAGGAATCTGGTGGGACGTGCGCGCGCTCGACATCGCCGTGGCAGGCGAAATCGAGCAAATCGAGCCTGTAATGGTACTTAATCGGCGGAAGACCGTCAATGCAACAGCGGCAGGCTCAGTGGTTTCCCGCAATGATTGAACCGCCAGCAAACTGCACCTCTAACTGTTTATCTTGCCGGCGCGATCGGCATCATGATGGCGACGTTGCGGCCGTCGCTGACCACGACAATGGGATCCCTCGGCCCGCGCAGGCGGAGTCGCGTCCGCCCGGGCAGCACCCGCCGTAGGAAGTTCACGTAGTTGCCGCTGATCACGATTCCGGTCGGCGTCTTGAATGTGTTTTTCAAATCGCCGGCGCCGAGGTCGTTCAGCGCCGTTTCCGCCGTGAACGGCGCGTCGAAGTTGCGGGCCAGCGCCTGGCCACCTTCGACCGGAACCGTGACCGTGGGCAGGGTCGCCGGCCTGGCCGCCGCGGCGTCAATCATCAGCCCTCCGTCGCTCACAAAGGTACGCCCGTCGGGCATCTTCACGGCACGCGTCCACACGGGCGCCGCTATAACGGTGGGGTTCGACGGCGGCGGCACGGTCGCGCGCTGTGCGAACGCCACGTACACCGCGCCGGCCGTGAGCGCCACGGTCAACACTGTGGCAATCGAAAAATGGCGGAGCATGGCAGTCCTCTTCTCCTCGGCCACCGCCGATCGAGATGAGGCATTCTACTCGTCGCGGAGCGCGATCAGCGGGTTCACGCGCGTCGCAGTGCGAGCCGGCAGATAACAGCCCGCCAGGGACACCACGCCGATCAGCCCGACGACGGCCGCGATGGTTGGCGCGTCGAACGGGCTGACGCCGAAGAGCAGCGATTGCAGCACGCGCGTCATCCCCAGCGCCATCGCAATCCCCAGGACCATCCCCACCGTGACGAGCCGCAGACCCTGCGACAACACCATCCGCATCACCATCGCCCGGCCGGCGCCGAGCGCCATCCGAATCCCGATCTCCCGCCGCCGCTGGCTCACCATGTACGACAGCACGCCGAACGTGCCAATCGCCGCGAGCAGCAGTGCCACGCCGCCGAAGGCGGTCAGCAGCTGCGCGAGGAGGCGGGGCCGGCCAAGCGTATCGGCAAACACATCGTCCATGGTGCGGAGTTTGATGACGGGAATCGAAGAGTCGAGGCTCGTCACCGTCCGCTGCACGGTCGCTGCCAGGCTCGCAGACGCGAGCGTGGTGCGCAGGACGACGTTCACCGACAGCGGCATGGAATTGGGCAGCGTCGCCGGCAGCTGATCGATGTCGAAATAGAGTTCGGTGCCGGTCTTTTTGTCGATGCCGCCCTGCTTCACGTCTTTCACCACACCGATGATCGTGAACCATGGCACCCGGTCGTTCGGTCCGCAACAGCGAAGCCGCCGTCCGATCGGGCTGTCCTTCTTGAAAAACGTCCGCGCCATCGTCTCGTTGATCAGCACGCTGGCGCCGTGGACGTCCGTCGGCTGAAAGGCGCGGCCGTCCACCACGGGAATGCCCATGGTCTCGACATAGCCGGGCACGACGTACTGGTAATAGTCCACGTTCTCGAACGGGCCACCCGGCGGCGCGGTGTAGCCGTCGATGTCGGTGTCGTTGGCGTTCAACTGGCGCGACGGCGGTAGCCCGGACATCAGGGTCACGCCTTTGACACCCGCGGTCGCACGCAGCGTATCCAGAAGGCGCTGATGAAATGCCGTGATCTGCTCCGGCTTCGCGTACGACGCTGGAGGCAGGCTGATGCCGAATGTCACGAGCTGAGCGCGGTTGAATCCCGCATCGACACGCGACAGGTTGAGGACGGTGCGCAGCAGCAGTCCGGCGCCGATGACGAGCGCCACGGCCAGCGCCACCTCCGACGCGACCAGCGCGCGGCGAATGCGGTTGCGCGAATCGCCGGACGCCGACCGCTCCTTGAGCGATGCCGCTCCCCCGCTCGACCACCAATGGACGAGCGGCGTGAGCGAAAACGTCGCCGCGCAGACGGCGGCGACGATCAGCGTGAAACCGAGCACGCGGAGGTCGAGCGAGACCGCGCCGGATCGCGGCAGGCTGTCGGGAAACGCGACCAGCAGCGTCCGCACGCCAAACGCGCCGACCAGGAGTCCGAGCGCCGCGCCCGCCGACGTGAGAATGACGCCTTCCGCGACGAACGGCGCGATCAGCTGGCGCGCCCCCGCGCCAATGGCGGCGCGAACCGCGAATTCCTTGTGGCGCGCCTCGGCTCTGGCAAGCAGCAGGTTGGCGATGTTGGCGCAGGCGATCAGCAGGACGAGCACCACCGCGCCCTGAAGCACGAGCACGGCGATCTTCGCGCCGCCGACGATCTGCTCCTGAAGCGGATCAAAGCGCAGACGGTGCCGTTGGGGATCCGGCGTGTGTGGACCGTTACCGCTCGAGGCCGGCCGCGAGACCGACGCCGGCCACGCCGCCAGCAGCGTCTCCAATTCGGCTTTTGCCGCGGTGACCGTGACGCCGTCCTTCATGCGCCCGATCAGGAACAGGTAGTGGTTACCTCGAT
>Ga0068859_100005005_pt1 | contig 13453 bp, 12 predicted proteins | sample KBSSwiS22_FD_66585 | JGI IMG/M metagenome (GOLD analysis project Ga0068859, IMG submission 66585) | Switchgrass rhizosphere microbial communities from Kellogg Biological Station, Michigan, USA - KBS Switchgrass S2-2 | ecosystem: Host-associated > Plants > Roots > Rhizosphere > Soil ... | reverse complement strand
GTCGGCATCAAGGACTTCGACAAGAAGTACGACCTGCACGAGATGGTCCGCGCCGACGCCATCTTCGCCGCCACCGGCGTGACCAACGGCGCCCTCTTGGACGGCGTTCGCGTCGCCGACGGCTTCGTCCATACCCACACCCTGGTGATGAACTCCGCCACCCGCACCGTCCGCGAAGTGCGGATGAAGCGCCCCGTCTAGGCGATGACGGCGGGCCGGTTCTGCAAGGGGCCAGCTTCGGCCTCCGTCCGCTTCTGGCGCACCGTGCGCCTAGGACGGGGCCATGCCTGACGGCTCCGTCCCGACCGGCTACCTCGGCGTCTCGCGCTCGCTCTCGGGCCGGCGCTGGCGCGAGCGGTCGGCGGATCCGCAGGTCATTCGCCGCCATCAGCTCGACCTCGGCCTCTCGGAGCCGCTGGCGCGCGCGCTGGCCGCCCGGGGCGTGGCCGCCGGGGCGGGCGGCGACTACCTGCGCCCCACGCTGAAGGCCTCCTTCCCGGACCCGTCGAGCTTCCTCGACATGGACCGCGCCGCGGGGGTTCTGCTCGACGCCCTGGTCCGCGACCGGCCGATGGTGGTGTTCGCCGACTACGACGTCGACGGCGCGGCCAGCGCCGCCCAGCTCGTCCGCTGGTTCCGCGCCATGGGCAAGGACCTGCCGATCTACGTGCCCGACCGCGTCGCCGAGGGATATGGCCCGTCGCCCGCCGCCTTCCGCCGCCTGCGCGACGAGGGCGCCGAGCTGGTGGTCACCGTCGACTGTGGGGCGGGGGCCTACGACGCCATCGCCTGCGCCGCCGAGATCGGGCTGGAGGTGGTGGTGATCGACCACCACCTGATGCGCGAGGATCCGCCGGCCTGCGCCGCCGTGGTCAATCCAAACCGGCCGGGCTGCGCCTCGGGGCAGGGGGTGCTGGCGGCCGCCGGCGTCACCTTCGTGCTGCTGGCCGCCCTCAACCGCGAGGCCCGCCGCCGCGGCCTGTTCGAGGGCCGCGACGAGCCCGACGTCCGCCGCTGGCTGGACCTCGCCGCCCTGGGCGCCATCTGCGACGTGACCCAGCTCACCGGCTTCAACCGCGCCCTGGCCTCGCAGGGGCTGAAGGTCATGTCCGCCTGGGGCAATCCCGGCCTGAAGGCGCTGATGGACGTCGCCAAGAGCGCAGGCCCGGCCTCCACCTTCCATGCCGGCTTCGTGCTGGGCCCGCGCATCAACGCCGGCGGCCGGATCGGCCGCTCGGACCTCGGCGCGCGGCTGTTGTCCACAGACGATCCCCAGGAAGCCCACAGCCTTTCCACAGAGCTCGACGCCCTCAACGCCTCGCGCAAGCAGGTGGAGCAGGCGGTGCAGGACGCCGCCGTGCGCCTCATCGAGCACGAGAGCAACCAGGCCGACGCGCCGCTCTTGCTGGTCGCCGCCGACGACTGGCACCCGGGCGTCATCGGCATCGTCGCGGGCCGCCTGCGCGAACGCTACCGAAAGCCGGTCATGGTCGTGGGGATCGACCGCGCCGCCAACGTCGGCAAGGGCTCCGGCCGCTCGCAGCCGGGCGTCAATCTCGGCCGCGCGGTCCAGGGGGCCTACGACGCGGGCCTGCTGCTGGCCGGGGGCGGCCATGCCATGGCCGCCGGACTCTCGGTGCGGCCGGACACGATCCCCGAGCTGCGCGCCTTCCTGTGCGAGCACACCGCCCATGAGGCCGCCGAGGCCGCCGCCGAGGACGCCCTCGACGTCGACGCCCTGGTCACCACCGCCGGCGCCGACCGCGGCCTGCTGGGCGCCTTCCAGCAGCTCGCCCCCTTCGGTCCCGGCAATCCCGAGCCGATGTTCGCCCTGGCCGACGTCCAGGCCGAGCGGCCCATGGCGCTGCGCGGCGGCCACGTCCGCGTGACCCTGCGCGACCGATCCGGCGGACGCCTCAAGGCGGTGGCCTGGCGCTGCGAGGACACCGACCTCGGCCGCCGGCTGATGCAGGAAGGCGGCGCGCTGCACATCGCCGGCCGCCTCAAGGCCGACGACTGGCAGGGCCGTGAGAGCGTCGAGCTGGAAATCGAGGACGCCGCCGACCTGCGCCGCCAGCCATAGCGACCTTCTCACCGCTCATTCCCGCGAAGGGGGGATCATGCGCACACTGAAACGCTGGATGGCGGGCGCCGTGGCCGCCGCCCTCCTGGTCCCCCTGGCCGCCCACGCGGCCCCGAAACCCGTCCCCCGCGACGCCAAGGTCTGGGCGGCCGCCGAGGCCGCCCACGCGGCGCAGCTCGACCTCCTGAAGGCCGCCGTGAACATCGATTCAGGCACGGGCGACGTGGAGGGCGGCCGCAAGATCGCGGCCCTGCTCGCGCCGCACCTGACGGCGCTCGGCATGACGGTCGAGATGGTCCCCGCCGAGGCGCCCGGCCTGCCCGACAACCTTGTCGCCACGCTGAAGGGGACGGGCAAGGCCCGCATCCTCCTGATCGGCCACATCGACACCGTCTTCGAACCCGGGACCGCCGCCCAGCGGCCCTTCCGCATCGAGGCCGGCCGCGCCTTGGGACCCGGCGTCGCCGACGAGAAGGGCGGGGTGATCGAGGCGGTCCAGGCGCTCAAGATCCTGCACGACCTGGGCTTCAAGGACTTCGCGACGCTGACCCTGCTGGCCGAGACCAGCGAGGAGCGCGGCTCCCCCGGGACGCTGAAGCTGATCGACCGGCTGGTGCGCGCCCACGACGTCGAGCTCAATCTGGAGCCGGGCGGAGACCCCGACGCCCTGACGGTCTGGCGCAAGGGCAGCGCCACCTTCAACGTGGCCGTGAAGGGCCGCGCGGCCCACGCCGGCGTCGCCCCGCAGGACGGCCGCAACGCCGCCGTCGAGCTGATCCACCAGCTTGGCGCGCTGGAGGGCTTCCCCACCTCCGGGCCGGGCCTGACGGTCAACCTCACCGTGCTCAAGGCCGGGGTGCGCCACAACATCATCCCCGAGGACGGCCTGGCGCAGATCAACGTCCGCGTCCTCGAAAAGGCCGACTTCGAAAAGGTGGAGGGCGCGCTGAAGGCCCGCGCCGCCCAGCCCTCGATTCCCGACACGACGGTCACGGTCTCCCGCCAGTCGTCGTTCCCCCCGCTGCCCGACAATCCGCAGACCCGGGCGATCGCCGCCCGCGCCCAGGCGATCTACGCCGGTCTCGGCCGCACCCTGGGCGCCGAGGGCAGCGGCGGCGCCTCGGAATCGGCCCTGGCCGCCGAGGCTGGAACGCCTGCCCTGGACGGCCTCGGTCCGGTCGGCGGCGGCTTCCACACCGACGGCGAGTACGTCGACCTTTCGACGCTGACCCCCAGGCTCTACCTGTTGACGAAGCTCATCATGTCGCTGGCTAAGGCGCCGCTGCGCTAGGCATTGCACGGCCTGGGGAAGGCGGATATAGAGCCGCCCTCGCGCCGATGCGGTCCCTTCGTCTATCGGTTAGGACGCCAGGTTTTCAACCTGGAGAGAGGGGTTCGACTCCCCTAGGGACTGCCACTGGCCCGCCGAGCCTCCAGCGAAGACTTCAAGCCCTACGGTCGTCCGCGCCGCCGCGACAGTGCGGTCGCCCGCGCCGGTCGCCGTTCTTTCACTCGGCCTTTCGTCCCGTTCCCCAGATTTCTGTGGTGAAGGGCGCGTTAGCCAGCAACCCCATCCGCTCCAGGTAGTTGTCTGCCGGATGAACGCGATTGTCGGAGGGTTTGCGATGTCGGTGGTGCTGCCATTCGGAGACGAGGACGTCGAGCTGGACCGGTTGTGGCGGGAACAGTTCGGCGAGCCCCTGCCGATCCGGGGCTGCGGCGACGTGGCCTGGCAGTTGTTGGAGGATGCGGCGTCCGGCGCGCGTCCGCGGCCGGCCGCCGAGGCGCGTTCGTTCGCTCGGTAGACATCAGGCTGGCCGCCGCCTCCAGCGCTTTCGCTGGGCGGCGGCCCAGCCCGACTGGCGTCGTCGATGAGCCATGGGCCGCGCCGCGTCGCCCACGCGGCCCGGCCGAGTCCGCGCCGCCATCCCCTCTTTCAGATCAGGCGCGTCGTTGCGGCCGCCGCGACGACATGGCGAACGCGTCTTCACGGGTCCGGCGACTTGGCGGCGCCGACAATATTCCCGCGCCAAATGTGGCGGCGAGGGGTCATTCGCCGGGCGTCATTGCGTGTTCTGGGACTCTCGGCGTGCCATGTTCGCCACGATGCTTGAGGAACGGGCTCATCCGCTGGGGCGGCGTAAATCTTGATTGACGGAAAGGGGCTTCGCGAACAGTGTTAGCGTTGGCCCTATTCCGATTACGGGCGGGGAGACCGGGCTCAGGGGCAGATGGCTGGTTACGAATACGAAGGAATGGATGCGCACGCAGAGTCGGTGCGTATCAGCGGCCGCGTAAAGTGGTTCGATACGGGCAAGGGTTACGGCTTTATCGTTCCGGATGACCCGGCGCAGACCGATCTGAAGGACGTACTCTTGCATGTCACGTCCTTGCGCAACTGCGGACGCGAAAGTGCGCTCGAAGGTTCGATGATCGTCTGCGACGTGATTCGGCGGCCGAAGGGCTGGCAGGTGTCCGAGGTCGTCACCCTCGACGAGAGCGCCGCGCCGCCGCCGATGGAGCGCCGCCGCCATGACGGCGACGGCCATGGCTTCCGGCGCGACGGGTTCGACCGCGGCCACGACCGCGGGCCTCCTGGGGCGGCCCACGCACGTCCGCCGCGCCGGCCGCCGCCGGCCCGCGGGCCGCTGGAGCGGGCGAAGGTCAAGTGGTTCAACCGGTCCAAGGGCTACGGCTTCGTGGTCCGCGAGGGCGAGCCCGGCGACATCTTCATCCACATCGAGACCCTGCGCCGCTGCGGGATCGAGGACCTTCAGCCGGGCGACGACGTGATGGTGCGCTTCGCGGAAGGTCCGAAGGGGCTTGTGGTCGCCGAGGTAGGGTCTATCGGTCTGGCGTGAGACGCGGCTCGCCGCGTCGACCGGATCCGCGTCGCTCGGAGCATCGCCACGTGTTCAAGTTCAGCATCGGCCGCCGCGGCCTCGCGGCGTTCGCCGCGGCGCTGGCGCTTTCGCCGCTTGCGGGCGGTTGCGCCCTCGCCAAGCCGGCCGCCGCCTGCACGCCGCAGCCCACGCTCCGGCAGGAGCCGTTGGAGATCGTCACCGCCCAGGGCGTGGCGAAGTTCACCGTCGAGCTCGCCGACACCCCTGGGCGTCAGGAGACCGGCATGATGTGCCGCACGTCGCTCGCGCCCGACCGCGGCATGCTGTTCGACTTCAAGACGCCGCGCGAGGTGGCGTTCTGGATGCACAACACCCTGATCCCGCTCGACATGGTGTTCATCGACGCCCGCGGCCGGGTGTTCTCCATCGCCCGCAACGCCACCCCCCAGACCGACACGCCGCGCCCCTCCGGCGGGCCGGTGCGCGCCGTGCTCGAACTGGCCGGCGGCCGCGCCGCGCAACTCGGCGTCCTGCCGGGCGACCGCGTCCGCCACAGGATCTTCCCCAAGTGACCGAAACCGCCACGCCCACGCCGCCGGACGGCTTCGAACTCGCCGCCAACCGCGGCGCCTTCGCGATCCACAACGGCCCCTTCTATTACGAGACGGCCTCGGCGGAGGGCGCGCGCCAGGCCTTCTTCGCCGAGGCGCGTCACACCAACGGCTACGGCCTCGTCCACGGCGGCATGATCTCGGCCTTCCTGGACGGCACGATGTCCCAGGCGGTGCGCCGCGCCACCGGCAAGAGCGGCGTGACCGTCCAGTTCTCGCTCAGCTACCTGCACATGGCCCGGCCCGGCGAATGGCTGATCAGCGAGGCCAAGGTGGTGCGCTCGACCCGCGACATCGTCTTCGTGGAGGGCCGCGTCGTGGTCGGCGACCTCGACGTGGTCCGCGCCAGCGCGGTCTTCAAGCTGATGCACGACCGGAACGGCTAAGCCGGGCCGGGTTACGTTTGCCTCGCCGGGGATTCCCTTCTATGTGAGCCCCACCGCCGGTATCGGGGCGTAGCGCAGCCTGGTAGCGCATCTGCTTTGGGAGCAGAGGGTCGGAGGTTCAAATCCTCTCGCCCCGACCAGCGTACGGCCTCGGCGGCAGGCTCCTCATCCCGCAGGGCGCAGGAAGGAGGCCGCCTCGCCGAACATCGCCGGCATCATCGCGAGCCCCGCCGCCGCCGCCGCGATGCAGGCCAGCAGGGGCGCGGCCGCACGCCACCCTGCGCCGCCGCCCGCCACGGAGATGGTCAGGCCGGCCTTGATCAGGGTGTTCATCATCACCGGCGCGGCGAGCGTCAGTCCTGCCGCCACGTCGCCGAGCGAGCCGGGAGGCAATCCCCCCAGGGTGATGATCGCGGAATCCACGTCCAGCATGCCTGAGAGGGCCAGCACCGTCGCCAGCCCCGCGTCTCCGAAGTGGTGCAGGACCCAGCGGCCGGCCAGCGACAGCGCCATCACCAGGCCGCCCAGAATGAGGGCTGGCTGCAGGTCGAACGGATTTCGCAGGCTGGGTGCGTCGGCCGCCGGAGGTCCTGATTCTCGTTGGCGAAGGATCAGCCAACCTGCCCAGCCGAAGCTGACCGCCGCCGCGGGGCCGACCACGACCGCCAGGGACGGCAATGCAAAGGGAGCGAGCACCGCCGTCAGCACCAGCACCCGCAGGAACATCACAGCGGAGGCCAGGGCCACGCCGGCCTCCAGCATGGCCTGCGGGCCGTCCCGCAGGCGGATCCGGTTGGCCAGCGCAGCGGTGACGGCGGTCGATGAGACCATCGCCCCGGCCGCCGCGGTGGCCAGCAGGCCGCGCGTAGCGCCGAACCGCCGCGTCGCCGCATAGCCTGCGAGCGACAGCCCGGAGACCATCACAACCACCGACCAGATCTGTCGCGGGTTCCAAGCCTCGTAAGGTCCCAGCGCGCGGTTGGGCAGCAGGGGCAGGATGGCGATCGAAATCAGCGCGAACCGCGCGATGGCGTAGAGCTCCCGCTCGCTCAGCTGCTCGACCCAGCCATGCAATTGGCGGCGCATCGACAGGATCAGCGTCATGACGGCGGCGGCGGCGGAGGCCAGGGCCCCGTGTCCATTTGCGGCGAAGACGCCGATCGCCAGCGTTGCGACGCCCACCACGGTGGTCGTCGCGCTCAGGCTCTCGTCACGCCGCAGGCTTCGCGCATATCCGATCAGGAGCGCGGCGGCGGCGGCGGCCACGAGGACCGCCCCCAGCGCCGATGAAAACTCCCCGGCCGCGCCTGCAAGGCCGCCAATCAGGCCCAGCAGGGCGAATGTCCGGATGCCGGCGACCCGCGCGCCTGCGACGTCCTGGCGGCGCGACCAGCCGCGTTCGACGCCGATCAGAAGGCCCAGCGCCAAGGCTAGGCCGACACCCAGGTAGGGTGTCGCCAGGCTGGGAAGCTCATCCATCGGCGGCGCGGCGCGCACGTCTTTGTCTGGAATGGCGGCCCGTCGCCCCTTGCATGGATCACCCCCGACGCCTCTACGGTAGAATACGCCTCGCTGGGCCTACGCCTAGAGCTTCACTGTCGCAGGCCGGCCGCCGGCGGCACTGGACGTTTTCCAGGCCCATGGTACAGCGGCCACGTCCTTAAGCTCTGGGAAGCCCTCATGCTCGCGCGCATCTTCCGCCCCGCCAAGACCGCCATGCAGTCGGGCAAGGCCAAGACCTCCGAGTGGGTGCTGGAGTTCGAGCCGGCCTCGGCGCGCCGTTCCGACCCGCTCATGGGCTGGACCCAGTCCACCGACATGAACGGCCAGGTGCGCTTGCATTTCGAGACCTCGGAGGATGCGGTCCGCTACGCCCAGGCCCACGGGATCGCCTTCCAGCTCAGCGACCCCAAGCCCGCCAAGCGGATCATCAAGGCCTATTCCGACAACTTCGCCTTCGGCCGCAAGGTCCCCTGGACGCACTGAACGCCGGCAGGTCTGCGAGCCGCCGCCGCGTTCCGACGCGAGCGCGCGCCGCCGTGCGCCCAAGCCTCCACATCGCACGTTCGCCGACCTTTACTAGACCGAACGATCATTCTAATATTGCCCGTCGCAGTTCCTGCGCCTCCTTGCAGGAACCAACTTTGGCCCGGGGCGCAGGCTCCGGGCGTCTTTTCGACGGCAGGTTCGTTCGGCGCGGCCCCTCAGGCGTTGGCTTGCGCCAGCACGCGCTCGGGCGTCATCGGCAGGTCGCGGATCCGCACCTCGAAGCCTGCACTGAAGGCGTTGGCGATCGCCGCGGCCACCGGCCCCTGCGCGCACTCGCCGACGCCCGCGGAGGGCAGGTCCGGCCGGTCGATCACCAGCACCTCGATCTCGGGAACCTCGCTGAACTTGAGAACGGGATAGTCCGACCAGCCCTGCGGCCGCCCGCCGTCCGCCAGCAGGCCCGATTCCTTCAGGGTCCAGCTCGCGGCCTGGATCGCCCCGCCCTCGACCTGGTTGATCACCCCGTCGCGGCTGACGACGCGCCCGGCGTCCACGGCGAGCGTCAACCGCTTCACCCCGAGCGCCATCGTCGCGTCGAGTTCGGCGACGGCGGCGCAATAGGCGCCGTGGTTCTTGTACTGGGCGAAGGCCAGGCCCAGCGTGCGCCCGTCGGCGACCCGGGTGGACCAGCCGACGTGCCGGGCCGCCGCCGTCAGCACCGCCCTGGCGCGATCGTCCTCCAGGTGCTTCAGCCGGAAGCTGAGCGGGTCCATGCCCGCCGTCAGGGCGAGTTCGTCGGCGAAGCTTTCGATGGCGAAGACGTTGGCGAAGGCGCCCAGCGACCGCAGCGCCGAGACGCGCACCGGCACGTGGTCCACCAGCCGCCGGACCACCTGGACATTGGGAAAGTCGTAGAGCGGCACGGCATTGCGCATCGAGCCGCCGAAGGGCAGGGGCGGGTCCATCGGCTTGTCCAGCCGCTCGACGCCGGCGCGTTCGGCCGCCGCCAGCAGGGTGACGCCGCTTCCGCGGCCGGGGCGGGCGGTGTGGCCGTTGCTCCAGACCTCGTGACGCCAGTGCTCCACCTCGCCCGCCGCATCGATGGTGGCCTGGAGGCGGACCTGCATGGCGGGCCCGTAGGGCTCGTTGGCGAACTCGTCGGCCCGCGACCATTGGACCTTGACCGGGCGGCCCTCGACGCCCGCGGACAGCAGCACCGCGTCGAGCGCGGCGTCCTCCGCGCCGTTGTGGCCATAGCAGCCGGCGCCTTCCATGTGGCGCACGACGATCGCGTCCTCGGGCCTTCCCAGGATGGCGGCGAGCTCGCGGCGCAGGGGATAGATCCCCTGGGTGTGGCTCCAGACCTCGATCTGGCCTTGCGGGTCGGTGCGCGCCACGCCGCAGGAGGGTCCGATCGAGGCGTGCGCCAGATAGGGCTTGCGGTAGGTCGCGGTGACCACCCGGCGATCGTTCGCTAGGACCAGGTCGCCGCGTTCGAACATCGTCTCGGGCTCGCCGGCGTGCTGTTCCAGCCAGTCGGCGTCGCTGGGCGGCGCGGCGGCCTCCCACACGCAGTCGGCCCGCAGCAGGTCGGCGGCGCGGATCGCGGCTTCCTCCCGGCTCGCCACCACGCCGACGAAATCGCCCTCGCGCACGATCTTGACCAGATGCTCCGTTCGTGACGCCCGGGCGTCGTCGAAACGCAGCAATCGTCGCGGCGCGGCCGGGGGCCGGACCGCGCGGCCGTACAGCAGGCCGGGCAGCTCCAGGTCCTGGACGAAGACCGGCGCCCCCGTGAGTTTGCCCAGGAGGTCGATCCGCCCGAGGTCGGCCGCAGCAGCGCGCCGCTCTCCGCGCACCGCGATGTCGGCGATGCTTCGCCCCAGCGCTTCGGCGTCGAGCACGTCGGCGTATCCCAGCCGCTCGGCGCCCACGACGATCGCGCCGTCGACGATTCTGCGCGCGGCGGGTGTCTCGCCGAACTTGGCCTGCGCCGCCTCCAGGAGCAGCGAGCGGGCGGCCGCGCCCGCGGCGCGGACCGATACGCCGCCCTGGCTGATCGAGAAGCTGCCCGAGGTGTAGTCCTCGTTCGGGCTGCGGTCGGTGGCGACCTCCAGGACCCGGACGTTCTCGGGCGCGACCCACAGTTCCTCGGCGGCGATCAGCGCGAACGCGGTGCGCACGCCCTGGCCGAGCTCAACCTTGCCGGATTTCACGCCGAGGGCGCCGTCGAGGAACTCGATCCAGTCGCCGAGGCGCGGATTGCGGCGCAGGTGCGCGGGCTCCGGGCCCATCATCGGCCTAGGCATGGCGAAGCTCCTCGGCGGCGGACAGCACGGCGCGGACGATGCGCTGGTGCGCCCCGCAGCGGCACAGGTGCCGGTCGAGCGCCGCCCGGACCTCCTGCGCGTCGGGAGAAGGATTGCGCTCCAGGAGACCGGCCGCCGAGATCAGCACGCCGCTCGCGCAATAGCCGCACTGCGCGGCCTGGTGCTGGGTGAAGGCGCGCACCAGGGCGTCCCCCACCGGCGTCTGGCCCAACGCTTCCACGGTCCGCACCGCCTTGCCCTCGATCGCTTCGAGGGGCGTGTCGCAGGCGTTCGCCGGCCGCCCGTCGATCATCACCATGCAGGCCCCGCAATCGCCCACGCCGCATCCGTATCGCGCGCCCTTGAGGTCGAGGTCGTTGCGAAGTGCGTAGAGCAGGGGCGTCTGGGGGCTGGCGTCGAACGACACCGCCTCTCCGTTCACGCGGCAGGACACGGACAAGCGACGAGCCTCCATCAGGGCGTGACAGCCGAAGGTGGCGCGCCTGCGTTTCGTCGCGCCCGCGCCACCATAAACCCGGGTGGCGGGTGTCGCGAGCCGTGCGTCAGCTTTCGTCGGCGGGGGTTCGGAGGCGGGCGGCGACCTTGCGGTCCGACGCCGGCGGCGCCTGGTTCGGTTCGGCCGCTTTGCGGACGAGGCAGCCATGCCCCCCCGCCTGCAGCGCGCGGCAGAACTCGGCCGCGGCGCCGGCGTCGGCGAAGCCCGCCACCAGGACGCGGTGCAGCGTCTGCCCGCCGCTCTGGATCGCCTCGACCTGCAGCGTCTTGTTGCGGGTTGGTTCCGGGAAGGCGCGCGCGACATCCTGCCAGATGCGCTGGGCGGCCTCCGGGCTGGGCGCGGCCGCGATCTGCACGCGGGCCGCGGAGGCGTCCGGCGCGGGTGCGGAAGCGGCGGCCGCGCCGTCCGCCGGACCATCGGCCGGCGGCGCCTGTGGCAGCGTTTGGGCGGGATTGTCTTCTGACGGCTGGTGGGTCGGCGTCGCGGCGGGCGCGCCGGCGCCGGCGAGCACCACCTCGAGTTTCTTCGTGTCGTTGGGCGCGGCGTGGACCGTCGGGTCCTCGGAGGCGCCGATCGCCAGGGCGCCCGCGCCCGCGGCGCCCACCAGGACGACGCCGATGGCGGCGGCCACGAAGCGGCGTGCGCCCCGTCCGGCCGGTTTCGGCCGCCGTGCGCGGGTCGAGGCGGACTTGCGCCTGCGTCGTGGCTGCGCGGCGGACCGGCCCGGCTCCTCGCGGGGCCGGCTCTGCGGCATGGGCTCTTCCTTTCGGTAGCTGCGGTCGACGTCGGTCCATGGGGTCGCGGCCGCGACGGCGGTTCCGGCCGGAATGGCGATCTTCAGGAGGTCCTGCTGCTCGCCCTGCAGCCGCAGCGCCGTCAGCGCGCCGCTGGCGTGGGCCTCGGTGTCGATGCCGATCCGCCAGCGCCCGACCACCGGCTGGGGACTGGGGGAGTGGCCGTGGATCACCGTGTAGTCCCAGACCGGCGTCTCATCCTCGTAGTAGCGGAACCAGAGCAGGTCGGCGTCGGACTGTTCCTCCAGCAGCCGGTCGGGGCGCAGGCCGGCGTGCACGAACAGGTAGTCGCCCAGGAGGACGTGGATCCCGGTCTCGCGCAGGAAGGTCACGTGCTCGGGCGGAACGACCTGCGCGATCACGGCGCGCAGGCTTGCGACGTCGCAGTTGGGCGGCAGCTTCTCGACGCCATAGGAGGCGAGCGTTTCCCGGCCGCCGTACTCGAGCCAGCGCACGGTCGTTTCGCGCCCATCGATCAGGTCGAGCAGCACCTGCTCGTGGTTGCCCCGCAGGAAGATGATATCGCAGACGCGGGCGTCCCGCAGTTCGATGAGGCGGCGCAGCACGCCGCTCGACGCAGGGCCGCGGTCCATGTAGTCGCCGAGGAAGATGGCGATCAGCCGGACGCCTTGCTCACGGGCCTGCTTTGCGGCGGTCCGCAGCTCGCGAATGACGCCGTCGAGGAGGTCGAGACGACCGTGGATGTCGCCGACCGCATAGAGGATTGTGGAGTCGGGGGTACGGGGAAGGCGGCTACGATTGGCCAGGGTCATGCACTCCGAATGCAACCTCTAATGCCCGCAGCATCTCTGCTGCGGCGCACACGAACGGTCTCATTGCACCATCATGGGACACGCGCCGCCGGCTCGTGGCGGAGCGTATTTCGCCATGCGTTTCACTCCGATCACCCTGGAATGAGAAATGCGCGAGAATGAGGCGCTCAACTCAAATTTGGAACTTCGAGGGATTGCATGTGTTGTGTGCCTAAGAAATCCAGGTTACAACTACTAGTGAGGCTGGGAGCTTACACAGTTAGTCAACGGTAAATGGAGTAGGTTATGTACAAAGCCTTGGCCGCGGTCGCCGCCATCAGCATCGCCTCCGCGTCCGTTGCGGCGCCGGCATATGCTGCGGCGCCAAATGCATCGTCGCACTCGCAGGGAATCGCTGGGTTTGTACATAGCCTACTGAACTTCAGGTCGAACCCCGTTCCGCCGTTCCCTGTGCCGCCAATCCCGACTCCCCACGCCCTGAACGGCGTCTGCCATATCCTCAAGGTGGATTGGCTGATCAGCGCCTGCCAGGCCGGGTTCCCCGGCGGGGGCATGAGCCCCGGCTGACGGCGGTTTGCCGCCCAAGCGAGCTGAAGGCGCCCCACCGCTGGGCGTCTTCGGCGCCGCCGTCCTCTGTTTCTTCTGTATCGCCCTGATCGTGGGCGGATCCGGCGCCGCGCCCCTGTCGGGCGGCGTGGTGCGGATGGCGAGCATTCCGGTCCTCGGCGTCGCGATCTGGCGGTTGCTGGACCGGGGCGCGCCGGCCGGATCGCTATGGCCGGGCCTGTTGCTGGCCGCGGTCTTCGCGCTGCTGTTCGCCCAGCGCATTCCTTTGCCGCCGGAGATCTGGACGCGCCTTCCCGGCCGGGAGGCGGCGCTGGACGTCTATCGCGCCGCCGGCCTCAAGCCCCCTTCGCTTCCGATCAGCCTCACGTCGCACGAAACGTGGGACGCCATCCTGGGCCTGCTTCCGGCGGCCGCGATGTTCTGCGCGACGCTCACGCTCAGCCTGCGCGCCCGCTGGGCGATCACGGCGGCGGCGGTGCTTATGGCGGTCTGCGCCATCGGCCTGGGCATGCTGCAGATGGCGGGCGGCCCGGACAGCAGTCTGCGCTTCTACGCCTTCACCAATCGCGACTCGGCGGTGG
>Ga0068859_100005003_pt1 | contig 13459 bp, 11 predicted proteins | sample KBSSwiS22_FD_66585 | JGI IMG/M metagenome (GOLD analysis project Ga0068859, IMG submission 66585) | Switchgrass rhizosphere microbial communities from Kellogg Biological Station, Michigan, USA - KBS Switchgrass S2-2 | ecosystem: Host-associated > Plants > Roots > Rhizosphere > Soil ... | reverse complement strand
CCGGGACATTGAGGCCGGGTGGCCTTCCAGGGATGCCGCCGGCGGCATCCCTGGAAGGCCACCCGGCCTCAATGTCCCGGTCGACGAGCGCACCGTCTACGGCCGCGCGACCCACGCTCTTCTGCACGAGTCACTAAGCGCGGGGCTGCTGGTCCTCGGCTCCGAGTCCTCCCGCGTCTCGCAGTGGGCGTCGCCCGGCCCGATCGGCGACGCCTGCGCGCACGAGGCCCCGATCTCGCTCGTCGTCGTCCCAGCCGAGGCCCGCGCGACAGAGTCCCGACCCCATGAGAATCAGCCTGTTCTCGTCGGCGTTGACGGCTCGCCGGCATCCGCGGCCGCAGCGCGGTGGGCGGCTACCGAGGCCACGCTGCGTAGAGTGCCGCTACGCGTCCTGCAGGTCGCGGACGCCCGGTCTACCCCACTGGCTCGGGTTCCCATTCGGATGGCGATTCCGGTGATCAGGCCGAGCTCGCCGCTACCTGGCGCCACCATCGATACGGCGGTCGCCATGGGTGTCGGCTCGCACGGATGCGGCCGACTCCCGGTCGCCGTGACCTCCGCTCACGTGCCGGTCGACCCCGTTCAGCTCGTCAAGCGGATTGTCACGGATCTTCGGGCCATGCCCGGGGCGCCGCCCGTCGAAAGGGTGGCCCTGGCGACCGGTCCAGCCGCGGCACGGCTTCTCGACGCCGCCGAGGGCGCTCAGCTTCTCGTCCTGGGCGCGCGGGGGCTGGGCGGCTTCCCCACACTGTCCCTGGGCAGCACCGCTCATCAGTGCCTGGCCCGCGCCGCCTGCCCGACCGCCATCATCCGGGACCGCTGGTACTGACCGCCGCCAACGACCGCGCTCCGACCCGACACCTTGTCGATCATTCCGCGCGGCTGTCCGGCCATATGGCCCCCTGGGGGGGTCCGAGTGGAGAGTGCCCCGGAGCGTTTCGGCCTGCATGGCATGAACAGCCCAGGGCATCCCAGAAAGGGCATCGCTGTCTACGTAGCCGAAGGCGCGACCCGCGGTGCCGCTAGACAGGTGGCTGATCATGATGCGTCGTTCGAAGTCAATTCTTGCCGTGGCCGCGCTTGCTCTGATGCCCGGCCTCGCCGCCTGCGGTGGTGGCTCCCAGGGCGGTCCGGCCGTGCTCACGACGACCGCGCCGCCAACCACCGTCTCGGGCGCTCCGGTCAGCCCCGCCCCGTCGGTGATCCCCGCTCCCAGCTCTCCCAGCAGACCGCCGTCGACCGCGCCCCGGACGCCGACGAGCCAAGTGCTGCGGATTTCTGGCTGGACGAGCGAGACGCTGACCGTCCAGCACCAGACGAACGCGACGGCACGGCTGGTCGAGGTGCGCTCCGCCCACCACACGCAGGGCGCCCTCGCCTACGACCGGATCGTCTTCGAGTTCACCGGCGCCCTGCCGGGCTACACGGTGCGGTACGTGCCCGAGGTGATGTCCCCGGGCCAGGGCGCGGCCGTCCCGCTCGCCGGCCAGGCGTTCCTGGAAATCGTGTTCTACCCAGCCGCCGCGCACAACGACAACGGCTCCTCGACGCTTCGCACAAGCGCCAGCGGTGGTGGGCTGCCAGCCCTCGTCCAATACCGAATGTCCGGCGACTACGAGGGATACGTCCACTACGGCCTTGGCGTCGACGACCACGTCGCCTTCCGGATCATGGAACTCGCGAACCCGTATCGCGTGGCGGTGGACATCGCCGCGTAGCCACGAGGCTGGCCGGAGAGACAAGCACGACGACGGCCGCGCGGCATCGACCGCACGGGAAATTCCACCCCTTCCTATGTCCGGGTGACCGCCGTCGGCGGCCGTTCCGCCGCACGCCGGCCAGGTCTGCCGTGGTCAGGTCAGCGTCGGTGCTTCCTTCCAGCCACCGCCCGCGGCGGCGGGCTCGCCAGATCCCGTCGGCACCCCAGACGATGGCCGGCATGGGCAGCAGCAGAAGCAGGTTGGACGGGCTGACGGCCGCGGTTCGAGTACCGGGTTCGCAGCAAGCCCACCCCGTCGACCGGTAGCGCCGCCACCTCCTCGGCCCGCTCGGCGACCGCCAGGCTCACGTAGATCCTGGTCGCGGTCCCCCACACGCGACGCCGGCTCTATACGACGGCCTCAGATGTTCGGCTATTCCGCGGCTCGGACGGCGACGGCGGGGCGGATAGCGGCCGCCCTGCGTGCCGGGCCGGCACTCGCCAGCAGTGACGCGACGAGCGTCGCGCCGACGGTTGGCCCGATCGTGGACCAGGCGATCGGGAACGCGACGTCGAGGTTTCCGAAGGACGGGCTGTTGGCGTACATCAGCCAGGAAGTGAGCAGTGACAGCCCTGATCCCAGCAGGATCCCCTCGATCGCGACGAAGGCGCTCTCGCCGAGGAATGCCGCCGTCACCGTTCGGGATCGCACGCCCAACGCCCGCAGGATACCGATCGTGCGCCGCCGCTCTCGAACGGCCCGGACCATGACCACACCCAGCCCGATGATGCCGACGAGCAGGCCCAGCGCAAGATAGCCCTGCATGAGCCGGAAGAAACTCACGTTGGCGGCGAAGTTGCGCCGGACGTCGTGCTCGATCCGGTTCGTGATCAGGCCATTAGCCAGGAACCGGCCCTGCAGGGTCGCGGCGAGCCGCTCGTCGTTCACGCCTGGCGCTGTGCGAATCAGCAGGCTGGTGTCCTGCGCGCCGTTCCCGTAGACCGCGTGCACCGTGTCCGCGCCCGCGAAGACGGGATACGCCGGCGGCTGGGTGGGAAACGAGTAGAACGGCAGGGCGTTCTTGACCTTCGCCGCGATGATCTTTTTCTGCGCGCGGCCCGTCGCCGGGTCGGTCAGCGTGATGGTCTCGCCCGGCTTCACCTCGTCGGTTCCCGGCCCGGCGGTGCTGTTGAAGAACGGGTCGAGGACGACGTAGCGGCTGTCCGCGACGATCCCGCGCCACGCGCTCGTCTCGTCGGCGCCCAGGGACGGCAGCCAGGAGTCCAACGCGAGCGGGTGGCGGACCGCCTCCGCCGCCGGCAGGCCGATCAGCACGACCGGAAGCGGCGTGTCCGAGCGGCCGGTCGGGTCATCCGAGGTTCCCCTGCCGATCGTGAGCGGGGTGACTTCCGTGATCTGCGAGGACAGGTCGCCCGAGCGCAGGGTGCGTCGCGGGTCGTTGATCGGGGTCGACGGGGCGACGTCCACCCGGATGGCGTAGCCGGCGGATGCCTGGACCACAGCCTGGTCGGTCCCGGCCTGGATGATGGCGCCGATCTCCGTGATGATCACCAGGGTGAAGATAATCAGCGAGTACATGAGCAGGGTCGCGCCGGTACGGAACTTCCGCGACGTCGGGTAGGTGATCGCGAGCCGCGCGGCCAGGCCGGTCTCACCCGCCCGGGTTGTCAGCAGGCGCAGCGGGCGCAGGACGACATCCTGGTTCACGGTCAGCAGCACCACAGCGGCGCCGGTGACCATCACCCCGAGGACGACGTAGGTCGCGGTCGAGCCGTCGTCGTAGATGTTCGGGCGCGCGATGTTCGCGAGCAGCCCCCAGCCCAGCACCAGCGCCGACGCGATGGTCGCGACCGCCCGGGAACCGGCGAACCGGCGCGCCAGCGGCACGGCGAAAAGCACGGCGAGCGTCGGCAGCAGATACGTCGTCACGCCCGCGCTGCCCGCCACCGCCGGCACCGCGGCGGCAGCACACAGCGCCGCGAGAAGGGTCGAGCCGGTCACCAGCCAACGGGGTCGCCTCCGGCCCACCCCGTCGGGCAGGTCCCGGATCGCGGCAATGATGTTGAGCCGGCTCACCCGCGCGCTGGTCGCCGCGATCGTGGCGAGGGCGATCAGGAAGCCCGCGGCGAAGCCGTTGAACAGACTCGTCGGCGTGACGGCGAACGACAGGTCGAGCGCGTTACCCGTGTCCTGGAAGGACGCGAAGATGCGCCCGGCCACCAGTACCACCGCCCAGCCGACCCCGATGCCGGCGGCAACACCGAGCGCCGCCGCGACGACGCCGTAGACGCTGCCCTCCAGAAGGAAGACGCTGACGAGCCGGCGTCGCCGCATGCCCATCGCACGCAGCATCCCCAGCTGTCCTCGCCGCTCATCAGTGAGCATGACGAACACGTTCACCAGCAGCAGGACACCGGCGATCACGCTGAAGCTGCCGATGAACAGGAACAGCGAGCCGAGCTGACCGCCCACATCCTCAGCGGTCGCGAGCGCGTCCTTCTTCGGTGTCGTCACCTGCGCGCCGGACGCGGCAAGGCCACCCAGCGCGGCGCGGATCTTCTCCTCGACGACATCGGTCAGCACGCTGCCCGACTCGACTCCGCCCCGGTTGGACACCAACGTCATCGTCGACGGTGCGCCGCCACCACCCGCGTCGGCCGCCGCGGCGGCGAGCGTCCCGGGAGCGACGAACAGGTCGTGGTTGACATTGGAGAATCCGAGAGCGGCAAGGCCCTGCGCGGGCACGATCCGCGCGACCCGCAGCGCTGTCGGTCGGCCGTACAGATAGACGGTGACGGTGTCACCCGATTGCAGACCCAGTGAGGCCGCGAGGTCGGTATTGACGACCGCGGTGCCGGTTGAGGGGTTCGCGCCGGTCAGGTGACTACCGTCCGGGCCGTCAGGTCCCCGCCCGCCGAAGGCCGCGGCCGCCGCGAAGTCGGTCTCGAGGACCAGCGCCTGCGGCTCCGCGACCCGCGCGGCCCCTTCCCCCTTGCTGACCGCCGACTTGTCCACGACAACCGTCAGTAACCCGTCGACATCCGCGTCCCCCCGCAGCGCGGCCAGCCGCCGCGCGGCCTCGTCGCCACGCGCCAGACTGGTCGAGTAGACCTCCTCATCGACAGGGCCCAGGGTACGGAACGCCGTGGCCCGCACCGAGTGGTCGATGGTGTCGCCGACCGCGAAGCTGCCGACAATGATCGCCGTTCCCAGCAACGAACCGGCGATGACGAGCACCGCCTCCAACGGCCGGCGCGACACCTGGCGCAACGCGAGCCTGCGTAGGAACGGACGCAGCACCCCTACCGCGATCAGCGCGGCCGCAGCCGCGATCAGCACCACGAGAAGCGGCCGGGTCAGCCCTGGATACATGATCTCTTCCTCGCGTTCAGACGGCCGAGGTCAGGGAACCCGGCGCCACCAACGTCGGCTCCCCGGCCACCAGGTGGCCCCCCGGCACACCCGCCGGCCCGCGGCGCTCGTCGCTGATCAGCGAGCCGTCCCGCATCCGGATCAGCCTGCCGGCCGCGGCGCCGATACCCGGGTCGTGGGTGACCAGGATGATCGTCTGCCCCTCGTCCCGATTCAGCTCCCGCAGCAGGTCCATCACCTGCGCCGCCATCTCGCTGTCCAGGTTCCCGGTCGGCTCATCGGCCCAGACGATGGCCGGACGGGCCACCAGCGCCCGCGCGATCGTCACCCGCTGCTGCTCGCCCCCGGACAGCTCGTTCGGCCGGTGCGCGCCGCGCGCACCCAGGCCGACCCGCTCCAGCATGTCGGTCGCCCGCCGCCGAGCCTGGGCCGGCGCGACGCCGACCAGCAGCAGCGGCAGCTCCACGTTCTCCACCGCCGTGAACACCGGGATGAGGTTGAATGCCTGGAAAACGAACCCCATGGTGCGTGCGCGGTGCTCCGTCCGCTTCGCGTCCGGCATCCCGAACAGGTCGACGCCACCGAGCGTCACCCGGCCGCCGTCAATGTCGTCCAGCCCGGACAGACAGTTGAGCAGTGTCGTCTTGCCGGAGCCCGACGGACCCATGACCGCGACCAGCTCGCCGGCGCCGACCTCGAGGTCAAGGCCGCGCAGCGCCTCGACCTCGACGGCGCCCGTTCGGTAGATCTTGCGCACGCCCTCGGCCCGCAGCAGAGGAGCGGTGACGGCGTGGCCCTTCTCATCCATGATCTCAGAGAACCAACGGGGCCGGTCGACCACTATGTGCCTGTGGTGACCGGCTCTTGTGACCTTCGGCCCGGCCAGAACGGTATATCCGCGCTGCGCGGGCGCCGGCCGCGACGCGCATACCAACGCCGAGAATCAGCGCCGTCCCGATCGCCGCAAGACCGATCACGAACAGGTAGTCGGCCCAGGTCGCGCCGGCGATGTGCGCAACCCGCACCGATGCTCTACCTCTACGCCGAGATCTGATCGCTTCTCACGACGGCGACGGGGCATGCAGCGTGCAGGACGCACTGGTGGCTGACGGAACCCAGGGTCAGGCCGGCGAATCCGCCCCCGCCACGGGCGCCGACGACAAGCAGTTGTGCGTGGGCGGACTCTTTGAGCAATGCGACCGCCGGGGCCTCCCTGGCGATGACGGGATGAGACTCGACCGCCGGCGTGCCATCCAGACCCAGCTTCACTGTCTCGTCGAGCAGCGTCTGGGCCGCTCTCCTGACCACCTGCTCGGACGAAAGCAGCAGATCCGTGTAAAGCGGGTCAAGGCCGCCCCAGGAATGGACCACGCGCAACGGCACGCCGCGTATCGCGGCCTCGCGGGCCGCCCACCGCAGCGCCGCGAGCGATATCGCCGATCCGTCAACGCCCACAGCGACCGGCCGCTTCTCCGAGGGCTCGGGAAGGGGAAGCTCCCGCGCGACGACAACAGGCACGGGACAGTGGGCGACGATCGCTTGGCTGGTGGATCCCGCGACCAGCCGACGCATCAGGCTGTCTCCCCGCGCGCCGACCACGACCATGTCGGCCTGGGCCGCCATGCCAAGCAGGGTGCCGACAGGTTCGCCTTGTCGCTCGACCGGCTTGACCACGACCATGGGGTAATCGTCGCGAACGTGGCTGATCGACGTGTCGAGAAGTGCGCGGGCGGCAGCGGCCAGCCCATCACGATTCCCCTGCGTGGCGAGATGCCAGGCGCGGCGCGGGTGTCCGTCCGCCGTCCACGCCGTCACGGCGGTCACCGCCGCCGGACGCAGCCCGGCCTCCTGGCAGGCCCATCGCAGGGCAGCCTCCGAGCCAGGCGAGCCGTCGATTCCGACCAGGATGTGGATGAGGTCGGTCGGGGCGTCAGAGCGGTCCATGGTGCACCTTTCGGGTCGAGGTTCGCTCGTTCGTTTCCTACGGTCGCGACGCGGGTGCGGGCCGACATCCGACTTCGGCCTGGTGGCGACCGTGCTTTGGTCCCCGCGCGGCGGGGCACCCGACTCCCGGCACGCCACAGCCTCCAGTCAGGGGACGTGGTGGTGAGGGTCTTTACGCTCACTACACCTGACCGGCCGGCTCATGCGGGAACGGCCGGAGCGGCGGACAGTGAGGACCTGAACGGGAAAAGGGCCCGGGACGTGGACGAGAGTGGTTCAGATGTCACACCAACTGTCAGCTATGCCGGAGGAGATAAGCTGCGCCTTGTCCGTCGGCCATGTCGTGGCCAACGGGGAGCGCATTCCGCTGTTCGGTCTCCTACGTTTCGACCCTGCCGACCCGCTCGCCGTGACGCTTTTCGTCCGGACAGGTGACGGGACATCGGCCGAGTGGACTTTTGCGCGCGACCTGCTTGCGAGCGGCACAGAACGCCCGGCTGGCCTGGGCGACGTCCGCGTTCGACCATCACGGGGTGACAAGCGGTCGGTGGTGATGATGACGTTGGTCGGTCCGAACGGACCGACGATCCTGGAACTCCCGGCGCATAGGGTGGACGCGTTCGTCCGCCAGACCTACCTGGCCGTCCCATCGGAGCTGGAAGCCAGCCTCATCGGGTGGCAATCCGAGCTCGAGTTGTTCTTCGGGCCGGGAAAGCGGGCATGCGACAGTTCTCCGGACGAATAGCGTGCGTGCGCTCAGCCCGTCCGGCGCGTCCGGGCGCTGACTGGTAGCCGCAGAGAATCAGGAGGTCGGGGAGCCTGATCCAAGGTGCTTGACCGCGAGGACCGCGGCCTGGGTGCGGCTTTCGAGCCCGAGCTTGTCGAGAATGCTCGACACGTAGTTCTTGACCGTCTTCTCGGACAGGTGAATGCGTGTTCCGATCTGGCGGTTGGTGAGGCCTTCGGCGACGAACCCCAGGATCTCGCGTTCGCGCGGGCTGAGGTCGACCAGGACCGGGTCCTCCTTCGGTCCTTCACGCAGCCGGGCGAGCACCCGCTGCGTGACAGAAGGCGACAGCAGCGACTGGCCGGACGCCACGGTCCGGACCGCGCTCACCAGGTCCGTGCCGCGGATCTCCTTGAGCACGTACCCGGCGGCGCCGGCCATGATGGCGGAGAAGAGCGCCTCGTCATCGTCGAACGAGGTCAGAATCAGGCAGGCGACGTCGGGGTGCTGTGAGCGGACCTCACGACAGACGTCAATCCCCGTGCCGTCCGGCAGCCGGCCGTCGATGATCGCCACAGTCGGCGACAGCGCCGGTATCCGCCGCAGCGCCTCCGCCACGAGACCAGCCTCACCCACGACCTCGATGTCGTCATGACGCTCAAGGGTCTGCCGCAGACCATTCCGCACGATCTCGTGATCGTCGAGGATGAAAACCCTGATCTTCTCCATGCCAGGCACGATACGCGGGGCGGTCCGAGCCAACCCCTGTCGGTTAGGAGGACCCCCTCGGGACTTTTGGCATGGGTATCGCGCTCCGAATGACTACCGACGCCTGCGCCTCGGGGCTGAACGCCGCCCAGGCCACTTAGGCTCGCCCGGTGCGCCCGGGCGGTACGCCTAGATCGGAGCGGCCCAGCGCAGCTGGGTGCCGCCACCGTCAGGGACCGCCAGGCTGAACGTCCCGCCGCGTGCGTCGGCCCGCTCCCGCAGGTTGGTCAACCCGCTGCTGCGGATCGCGTCAGCGACTCCCACTCCGTTGTCTTCGATCTCCGCGACTATCTCGTCATCCTCCATCCTGACGCTGATCCGCAGGCGGGTAGCGCGGGAATGACGGGCCGCGTTCGACACCGCTTCCCGAACCACCGCGAGCAGGTCGGTGGCGAGCGCGTCACCGACGACCGTGTCCAGAGGGCCGGTCACGATCACCGTCGGCGCGAAGCCGAGGCCGACCTCCGCGTCTACCGCGATCTTCTCGATCGCGCCCCGGATACTCCTGCGTCCAGGCTGGCCGCTGCCCTGCAGATGGAAGATCGACCGTCTGATCTGCTTGATCGTGGTATCGATGTCCTCGACGAAGCCATTCAACCGGTCAGCGCTCGCGGTGTTCTCGTACTGCGCCACGTCCTGAATGCCCAACGCGACGGCGAACATCTGCTGGATCACATGATCGTGCAGGTCACGGGCGATCCGGCCCCGATCGGCGAGCACCAGTAGCCGCTCCCGATCGGAGCGGGCGTGGGCGAGTTCGAGGGCCACCGCCACGTGCCCGGCGAAGCTCGCCGCCATGTCCAGATCGGCACGAGTGAAGATCTTGCGTCCGCCCGCACGTCCCAACAACAGGACCCGCCGGTCAGCGTCACCGCCCGCTTTCAACGGCAGGGCGATCATTGATCCGACATCGGGTCCCCGCTCCAGATCGCAGGAGTCCGACGCGACGTCCTCAGTGAGGACGGGCCGTTGCTCCGTGAACGCACGCCCGGCAAGACTGCCCTCGATCGGGACGAGGTTCCCCGCGGTATCCGCGCCCGCCGCGAACTCCACGGCAGCTGCCTCGGCATCCCCACGCAAGATCAGCATGGCCGCGTAGTCGGCCCGCGCCGTCGTTCGGGCCTGCTCGGTCACCAGTGCGATCCCGTCAGGCGGGTCCGCCATCAGCGCGTGGGTCACATCGGCCGACGCGGTCATCCACTCATGCCGCTGCTGGGCTTCGTCGAACAGCCGAGCATTGTCGATCGCGACGCCCGCATTGGCGGCGAGCGCGAGCGCGAGTTCCTCGTCCTCGGCGGTGAACGCCCGGCCGTCGCGCTTGTCGGTCAGATAGAGGTTGCCGAAGACCTCACCGCGCACGGTGATCGGCACGCCCAGGAAGGTGCGCATCGGCGGGTGCCCCGCCGGAAAACCGGCCGCGTGCGGATCGTGGGAGATGTCGCCCACCCGAAGCGGCCGAGGGTCGTCGATCAACACACCCAGCACACCCCGGCCAGTGGGAAGGTCGCCAATACGCTCGACCATCGCCGGGTCCATCCCGACGTGGACGAACTCCTCCAGAGTCCGGTCGGGCGCCACCACCCCGAGCGCCCCGTACCGCGCGTCGAGAAGCTCGCACGCCGCTTCGACCACCAGCCGCAGCAGGACGGGGAGGCGCAGGTCAGCCGCGACTATGCGGCTGGCACGCAGCAGGCCGCGCAGCCGGCTCTGGGTCGACAGCACGTCCTGTGCACGGTCGACCAACTGCGTCAACAGCTCGTCGAGCTCCAACCGGGCAACAGTCGGAAACATCAGGTCATCGCCGAGGCTCGTCGACGCGGCGGGACCCGGCAGGACAGGGTCGGAACCGAGGTGAGTCCGAGGCGACGCATCCACAGCCGGATCGTAACGAAAGAGAGTTCGACGAGACCCGCCTCTTCCCATGTCCCCACCGCTGCAGGCGAAACCACCTGAGGGCAGGATCGCAACGAACGGCGGCGTCCCGCTGACGACGAACTGGGGTCTCCTTCTCCTCCCTGGTCTGTCTGATGTCCTCCGACAGCCGCGCTCACCTTTCTCGCGGCCAGCCGTCGGCGATATGCGAGCGCGGTGCGCGCAACTACACACCGAACCCGCTCGCGGCTCGTGATCGAGCCGCGAGCTCTGCCCGGTGGTCGGTACTCCGTGCCGGACGTCCGCGCGTGGGGGTCCGAACAGCCCGGCCGCCCCGGCAGTTTCGGTCGGTCCCACACGCCCTGACCGGCCGCACGATGAACAGGAAAGCTGTCGAGGTGGTCAATCCCCCGAGGCTTGGCCGGCGAGGAGGCGGGGATGGACACACGCTCGCACCCGAAGGAACCCGCCGGTGGCGAGGGTGGTGCGCGGCAGTCCGCTCGCGAGACGCCGCGCGACGCTCCGAACGACGTAGCCAGTCTGCCCATCCACGCCGTGATGACAACCGGCGTGCTGATCACAAGCCCTGACGACGACATCCTCCTCGCCTGGGAACTCATGATTCACGCTGGTGTCCGTCACCTGCCGGTCGTCGACGGTACCCGGCTGGTTGGCATGATCGATGACCGGCGCCTGATCGGCGCGTGCACGCTGGGCCCCCTTACGGGCAAGCCCCGCGCTGTCCGCGAGCTCGTGGATCACCCGCCCCTGCAGGTACACGCGGACACGCCTGTCCACGAGGCCGCGGCCCGCATGTCGGCGAGCCACGTCGACAACGTGTGCGTGACGACTTCGACCGGCAGCCTGATCGGCATCGTCACGACGAGCGACCTGATTCGCGCGCTCGCCGGTCGGTCCCGCACCCACCGGGAGGCCGACAACAGGTCGGTGACGCCGCTGCTGTTCCGGCTCACTCCGGTACTCCCCGCGGACTCCGCTCCGGCCTGACGGCGTCGTCGAGCCGAGCTGAGCCCGCCCGCGTCGGAGCGGCGTTTCGACGAGCCTTTCACACGGGTAGACCCGAGAGTCGCCAATGCGGCGCGTGGCGCCGGTGTGAGCTCGTGCCATTGACGAAGATCGATCGCAATCCGCTCAGCCTAGCCGGCAGCACCACCAGCGAGCGTCTCGATCAAAGCGTCGACGTCGACGTATCGACTTTCGGTGCCCAGTGGCACAGCCGCGTAGGTGCGCGCGAGGAATTCCAGCACTTTCCGGCGAGGCAGTATGAAAACCGCGCGGCCGTTTGAGGACGCCACCAAAAGCGTGACGGGACCCGCGCCCAGCCGCTCCGGCCAGATCTGCACGTCGCCCTCGCCGGAGGGCGCGTCGACTCCCGCTCGCAACAACTCACGCGCGAACGTCCAGGTCACCACCGTAATGGGGCCCGTGTGGAAGTCGACGGTAACCGCGAAGGGATCCGATGGCTCGTACCGCATCGTCGCGGTCAGGGGGACCGACGGGCTCTCGGGTTGGACAAGTCGAGTGACCAGCTCGATCGCGATGGAGTCGTGACGGGTCTTCATAAGTCAGCCCCTTCCCTGTCAACGCCTTACTCGATACTCAGGGTTTCTTCTCGCAATATCCACCTTGCCGGATGACACCGTTTTGCAAAAGGGACGGCAGAATGCCAACACCCAGCCGCGCGGCCCCTCTGGACGGTCCGAACGGCCCATCCGCGGCAGGACCGACCATGGGGTGCGCGACGGCCCCATCCGCGCGACGGACCATCAGTCCCGTTCGAAGGGGTCCGACGGGCCACGACTGACACCCTTGAGCGTGCAGGTCAGGCTCGTTCCGGAGGGGACGGCGGCTCCGAACGCTTTGATGGTGAAGTCTTTCCGGGTATTGGGATCGACGCCCGGAACGAGCGCGAATCCCGTTTCGATCTTGCTGTCGTTGGCCGCTACGTCGACCCAGATCAGGTAGTCAGAGCGACGCGACGAGCTGTTCGTGGCAGTACCGGCCACGACCGCCCTCCCACTGCCGGAGTCGAGCTGGCAGGCGCCGAGGTGGACGTCGTCAGCGGGAGGATGGTCCATGTTAGTGGAACAACCTGAGGCCAGGGCCAGAATGACCGCGATGGGGACCAGCACAGGAAGCGGGAACCGACGAGAAACTGCCCCCCGAGTTCCCCCATTCGTCGACCGGGCCGATCGAGAAGGTGCGGATTGGCTGCCGGGACGGCGCCGCCCGGTCGAAGAGTTCGGGTCGATTCGAGGATCCAGCTGCCACATCTCTGACGCCCTCCTTAAGGCGTACGTCGAGCCGACGGAAGGCTGCGGTGAACGGAAAACACGGCTTTTCTTTGCTGATCACCATCGGGTTTCGTCAATGATCGGGCCAAGCGGAGAGTTCCACCGGCGTCACCGCACGAATCTCTGTCATCCGACGGTCTGGCAGGGTCCCTTCGACCGGCCCGCGCAGGCCGGTCGGCGGCCTTTCGGCGGGCCACGAGCGGGGCCATTGGGGTCGCCGCGGGGGCCTGTTCTGCCCGGCCGAATGCGACGTCCCGACCCACCTCAGGCGTCGTGCCCCGGCCGAGACTGGAGTCGCACGATCGTCGTCCCGAGGAGGCCTGTCATGACAATGAACGGCATCGACCCCGCGGGCCACGCGACAGTCGCGCCCTTGTCTGGGCTTACCGCCGCCCCCTGCGAAGTCATTCCTGCGCCCGGCACAGTGGGACGCATTCCAAGCCGACCCGAATCGGTGCGCTTTCGGCGCCGCCACCGACACCTCGATGACGGTCGGATGACCGGTCGGCGGCCGCATATCGAGTCCAACGCCGGGGCTCCCGCGCGACAGCGCAGCCCATGGATGGAGCCGCTGGACCTCACCCGTGTGCTGATGCTCGGCGAGTTGGTCGCCGCCGGGACCGTGGTCGCCCTTCGCGCACTCGACCGGCCGGACGGGTTCCGTGCCGGCCCTCGCGCCCGGATTCAGATGGGTCCCGGAGGCTGGGTGAGCATGCGAGGCGGCGACACGAAAATCCGGA
>Ga0068859_100005000_pt1 | contig 13464 bp, 11 predicted proteins | sample KBSSwiS22_FD_66585 | JGI IMG/M metagenome (GOLD analysis project Ga0068859, IMG submission 66585) | Switchgrass rhizosphere microbial communities from Kellogg Biological Station, Michigan, USA - KBS Switchgrass S2-2 | ecosystem: Host-associated > Plants > Roots > Rhizosphere > Soil ... | reverse complement strand
GGTGCGGCGCGTCGCCTCGAGAACCAGCAGAATGCAGATCGCGCCGAGCACCATGTCGCGTGTCGTCGGATCGGCCGCGCGGTAGATGAAATTGTCGAAGTCGACGAGCGGCCAGATGAGCGACACGGCCGCAAGCGCGGCAAGCAGCCAGTCCAGCGGTAAGATGTGCGCGCGTGCGCGTCGCGTATCCGAGCCGGGATAGAAAAGGAAGCTGAGGACGAGGACGATCAGCAGAAAGCTCGCGCGATAGACGAGCGGCTGCACGATGCCGACGACCCAATACAACGCATACAGCGCGAGACCGGTCGCGAGCACGGTGGCCAGTTGCCCCGGCCAGCCGGTCAGTGTTCGTGTGGGCGATTCGAGTTCGTCGTCAGGTGCGGTTGGAAGTGGAACGTCTGTCGTTACTGTTTCCACGCACCACGCTCCTGGTAATACCGGATCGCGCCCGGGTGGAACGGCGCGGGCGACCCGTGGACCGCGGTGTCGACGTTCAGCTTTTTCGCTTCCGGATGAATGGCTGCGAGATCCGGCTGCCGATCGAAGAGCACGTTCGTCAGCTCGTACGCGAGTTCGTCGGTCATCGTGTCCTTGACGACGAGCGCGTTGGCGACACCGACCGATCCGCTGTCGTAGTTCACGCCGGGATAGGTTCCCTTCGGGATGACGAGGCGGAAGTAGAGGCCGGGCGTGAACTGTTCTTGCAGCTTCGGCAGCACCTCGTCGTTCGGGAGCAGCTTCGCCGTAATGCCGATTGTGCTCGCCAGGTCGAGCAGCGACGCGGTTGGCAGGCCACCACTCCAGAAGAATGCGTCGATCTTCCCGTCCTTGAGCGCGTCAACCGACGCATTCACGGTGAGCCCTTGCCTGCGGATGTCCTTGTCCGGATCGATGCCGGCTGCACGGAGCACGCGAAACGCGATCACTTCGGTGCCGCTGCCGGGAGAGCCTGTTGAGACAACGCGTCCTCGGAGATCCGCCAGGCGATTGATCCCTTTCCCTTCGACTGTGGCGACCTGCGTGTAGTTCGGATAGAGGACCGCGAGCGTCCGCGCCTTCACCGGCATCTTCGCGAAGGGACCACGTCCGTGAATCGCATCGTCGAGCGTGTCGGTGAGCACGAAGGCAATGTCCGCCTTCCCGAGCTGAATCAGCTTGAGGTTGTCGACAGACGCCGCGGTGACTTCAGCGGTCGCGTCGACGCGCGGGACCGACTGGCTGATGACGCGAGCGAGTCCTCCGCCGTATGGGTAATACACGCCACCGGTGTTCCCCGTGGCGATGGAGAGTCGCAACGTGCCGCCGTGCGTGCGCGCGTATTCGCGTGGATTGAATCCGGACGCGGCAAGCCCCACCGCAAAGACGACGATGGCGGTGAAGATGATGGCCGGAATACGCGATTTCACAGGCCGGCCATTCTACTCCCTGCGATCTATAATCTGGCGCTTCGGCCGCTTCGCTCCACGAAGGTCACGAAGCCAATCGCTGCAGATTCACGAAGAACACGAAGGGACACGCGCATGCTGCGTCGTTGGAGATTCGTCGCTGCTCTTAGTGTCGTTGTGCTCGCCGCCACGCACGTCGGCGGGGCCGCAGACCGGTTACAGCTTCGCGTGCTATCGAGCCGCCCCGAAATGGTGACCGGTGGTGATGCGCTGGTGCGCGTCGAGCTGCCGGCGGGCCTCCCCCCGTCCGATGTGAAGCTCGCAGTCAACGGAACCGACGCGACCGGCAGGTTGAAGGCTGATGCTTCAGGCCGGTCGCTCACCGGCCTCGTCACGGGCCTCACGCTGGGGTCGAACACGCTGAGCGCGAGCGCCCCGAGACGAACCTCGGCGAAGTTGACGGTCGTCAACCACCCAATCACCGGGCCCGTCTTCTCTGGGCCGCAGGAGCAGCCGTTTGTCTGCATGACCGACAAGTTCAAGCTGCAGAGCGGTGGCACGCTCGGTTCGCCGCTCGACGCAAACTGCTCGGTAGCGACGCGGATTGATTACGTGGAAATTCCAGACCCGGAAACCAAAGCTCCGATGAAGGTCCGCATCGAGACAGGGACTATCAACCGTGGCATCTATCAGATTGCGATGGTCGAAGGTGCGTGGAACGGCCGCCTGATCTACACGTTTGGCGGTGGCTGTGAGCCGGGGTGGTTCCAGCAGGGAAATGAGACCGGCGGCGTCACGGATCCCGTGATGCTCTCGCGTGGGTACGCTGTCGCGTCGAACTCGCTGAACGTCCAGGGGAACAACTGCGGCGACGTCAGCACCGCCGAGACGATGGCGATGACGAAGGAGCATTTCATCGAGGCCTACGGCGTCCCGGCGTTCACGATTGGATGGGGGTCGTCTGGCGGGTCGACGCAGCAGCATGCCATCGCCGAGAACTATCCCGGCCTGCTCGACGGCCTCATGACCGGCCGCAGTTTCGTGGACGGCACGTTCGCAAGCAGCACGAGCAGCGGCGAAGGGCGGCTGTTCGAACGCTACTTCGACAAGCTCGCGCCCGGCCAGTACTCCGACGAACAGGTGATGGCGGTCACGGGATTTCCGGTGCCTGCCACCATCCACAACCTGTCACGCGTCCGTGCGCCGCGTTTCAGCGCGACCGAGGCGTGCCCGGCGGAGCTCGGGAAGGAGCTGCGTTATGACGCAGCGACCAATCCCAAGGGAGCGCGATGCGACCTGTGGGATCACAGCGTCAACGTCTACGGGCGCGATCAGAAGACCGGGTTCGCACGTCGCCCGCTCGATAACATCGGCATCCAGTACGGGCTTGGTGCCCTCAACGCAGGCAAGATCACGGTCGCGCAGTTCCTGGACATCAACGAGAAGATTGGCGGCTTCGATATCGATGGCACGATGGTCGGCGAGCGGATGGTCGCGGATCCCGCGGCGATCCGAGCTGCGTATCGGACAGGGCGTCTGAATGAGGCGCAAGGTGGCCTCGGCGGTCTGCCGATCATCGACTATCGCACCTACTACGACGACTTGCCGGGCGGCGACGTCCACATGCGATTCCAGACGTTCACGACCGACGCGCGGCTGATGAAGGCGCGCGGCACCACGGACAACCGCGTGATGCTGACGCAGGATCGTCAGTACGACAGCTCCGCGAAGCGCTGAGCGAGATGGATCAGTGGCTCACGGCGCTGTCGAAGGACACGTCAAGCGATTCTCCGATCGTGAAGATTCGTCGCGCGAAACCTGCCGGTCTGGTCGACGCGTGCTGGACCAAGGACGGTCAGAAGATTGTGGAGAAACAGCAGTATCTGGCCGGCAAGTGCAACGAACTCTATCCATCGCATTCGTTCCCGCGCGCGGTGGCCGGCGCACCGATCACCAACGACGTCATCAAATGTCAGCTAAAACCGATCACGGCATCCGACTACAAGGTGGCCATATCGTCTGACGATATGGCGCGGCTTAAGAGGATTTTCTCGTCGGGGGTCTGCGACTGGAGCAAGCCCGGCGTAGAACAGCAGCCGCTCGCTGGCACATGGCAGACGTTCAACGTCGATCGAGGAACGAACTGATGCTGGCCCTTCGTGGTTAATGGATCACAATCTTTCCGCTGAACCCGTGATGATCGTGCTCGGTGTGATCGTGATAGTCACATGTGCGCGCGGTCGGCAGCGGATCGGTCGCGCGGCTCTGCCCGGGCTGTAAGAACCCGACGATGTCGATTTCCGGACAGTCGCGGTGATCCGGGTCGACACCCCCCTGAATCTCGTGAACGACAAGATCGCGATTGACGAACGTCACCTGCCCCCCCGTGGCGACGGTCGATTCGTACGGCATCATGCCGAACGGAGTGATTGACACCGTCGTGGAAGGCGGAGCAGGGGCCGGCGCCGGTGAAGGAGTTGGTGCGGGCGCCGGGGATGGAGCCGGTGGCGTTGGGCTCGCGGGCGTCGAGCCGCACCCGCCCGTCGCCAACGTCAGCGTCAGCATCACGGCGGCCACCATGCACGCGCCGGGGAAATGGTTTTCGCGGGACGTAACGCTAGTTTGCCGGAACGGCTGAAGAATAAGAAGAGCCGGCACGCGGGCCGGCTCTCCTGCGAACGACGTACCGCATCGGTTACGCCGCCACTTTGAGATGGTCGATAACGCGCTTGACCCCCTTGGTCTCGCGTGCAATCGTCACTGCCTTCGCCGCTTCTGCCTTACTCTTGACCGTCCCCGTCAACGTCACGACATGGTTGTTCGTGTCGACGTTGATGGTCGTGCCGGGGACGCCCGACTCGGCGAGGAACTTCGTCTTGATCGTCGAGGTGATGGCCGCATCCGACAGCACCTCGCCGGTCTTCTCGGTAGCGTGCTCCGATTTCACCTTCGCGTCATGCGCGGTGGATTCGGTCTTCTCCTTCGCGTCGCGACCCGTCTGCTTCGCTGACTCGCTGTAGTCGCGATCGCGATCGCCATTGCGGTCGCGGTCAAACGTGCCGGATGTTGCGACCGGCCCGACCCGCAGATCGTCGATGACCGAGTTCACGCCCTTGGTGTTGCGAGCGATCATGACCGCTCGCTCTCTTTCGGCCTTCGACCCGACCGTGCCGTTGAGCGTGACCACGTGATTGTGGGTATCGACGTTGATCTCACTCGCCTTCACCGTGTCATCGGCCGCCATCTTCGATTTCACAGCGCTGGTAATGCCCGTATCCGTATGCGAGCACGCGACGGTAAACGCCAGCGCACCGGCTGATAACAGGATTGCGAACCTCTGGTACATATCCCCTCCTGAATGTCTAGGGAGAGCATCAGGCGTACCAACCTGCGGCAGTGCTATCTTTGGTCGGTGCGAGTTCTGCTGTTCTCGATGCCGGATTCGTTCGAGCACACGCCGAGCCTGGCGATGCGCATGCCCAACGGCGCTTTGGCTTCGCTCGCCGGCAACGTCGATCCCGCGCATGAGGTCGCCATCGCCGATCTCATCCTCGCGCAGTCAGCCGTACGCACGACCGTCGAACAACTGGTCCGGGATCAGCGGCCGGATATTGTCGGCCTGTCGGTCATGACCTTTCAGCGGTCGACCGCGCGGCGGGTGATCTCGCTGGTTCGCGCGCTGCGACCCGATGCGTTCATCGTCGTGGGCGGCTACGACCCGAGCCTCGCGCCTGAGGCATGGACCAACCCGGCGCTCGGCGTCGATGCCATCGTGCGTGGTGAAGGAGAGTTGACGTTTCGAGAGCTGGTGCGCGCGCTCGACGTGGGCGCACCTCTGGATTCTGTGGATGGTCTCTGGTTCCGGGATCGCGGCGGGTTCCGGCAAAGTCGTCCGCGTGGCATCGCCGCGATTGAAAATGGCACGGTGGCGCCGCCGCGCCGCGATGCGCGTGTGCTCACCGGCTACACGATGCTCGGTCGACAGGTCGATGTCGTCGAGACGTCGCGAGGCTGCACCTTCGACTGCAGCTTCTGCTCGATCATCGAGATGCGCGGCCGCAACTTCCACAGGTTTCCAATCCAGCGTGTCATCGATGACATCGCGGACGCGCGAACGCGCGGCGCGCGCGCGATTTTCCTCGTTGACGACAACATCACGCTCGATGTCGAGCGTTTCAAGGCATTGTGCGAAGCGATTATCGAGGCCGGTTTAGCGGACATCGACTACCTGGTGCAGGGGATGACATCGGCGATCGCGGCACATGGAGAGACCCTCGCGCCGCTGATGCAGCGCGCCGGATTCCGCTACGTCTTTCTCGGCATCGAGAATGTCCTGGACGACGACCTGGCGTTTCTCAAAGCGGACGCGAAGAACCGGACGCGCGAGGGCGGGCGCCGGACGGGGAACGCCTCGATTCACGCCATTGACATCCTGCACCGCCATGGCATGGTCGTCGTCGGCGGCCTCATTGTCGGCAATCCAGATGACACGCCGGATGCGATTGCCGCCAATCTCGCCTTCGCCCGTCGGTACGTGGACTGGCCCTACATTCAGCATCCTACGCCGTATCCGGGCACGCCGATGACACGCGACTTCGTCGAACGCGGTCTCGTTGTCAACGAACGCGTCGAAGAGTATGACGGCACGACGGCTGTCACGCGCAGCGCGCATCTGGATGCTGAAGACATCGAGTACCTGCGGTGGAAGGCCGAGCGGTGGATGAAGCTGCGCCACATGCCGGCAGCGGCGCGTCATGACCCGTGGTTCATCCTGCGGCATGGTCGGAAGATGCTGGCGCATACGTTCCGCGGCACGACGTGGCGCTCGCTCGTCGGCCTCGAGACGCCGCGCGATGTGTTCCGGCGGTATCGCCGAATCCGGGAACGCGAGCGCAGCTACCTGGACTGGCCGGATCCGTTGACCGGCAGCCCCGCAGCTTCCCAGGCGGTCATCCCGCCGGCAAGTTCGCTCACGTTTGTGAAGCCATCGCGCTGAAGCAGGCTTGCCGCTATCGACGAGCGATAGCCGCCGGCGCAGTGGACGATGATCGCGCTGTCGCGCGCGACATCGGGCAGCCCTCCGCGCAGCGTGTTCAGCGGCCGGTGGATGCTGCCTTTGATCGACTTCTCCGCGCGTTCGCGCGGGGTGCGGATATCGATGACGAGCGGCGGATCCGGCCTGGCGATCCGCTCGGCAGCAGTCTGAGGACTGAGACGGTCCGTTGAAGTGATCGCGAACCCGAAGGGTTCGCGCTCGACTGCCGCCAACCCTCCATCGATAAAACCGGCGACCCGGTCGAAGCCAATCCGCCCCAAGCGAAGGGCAGACTGTGCCTCCGCGCCGGGATCGGCGACGATGACGATCGGTCGCGCCGCATCGAGCAGTGTTCCCGCCCATGTTGCGTACTGCCCGCCAAGCCCGATGTTGATGCTGCCGGCCAAGTGCGCCGCGGCAAATTCCGACGGGTCCCGGGTGTCGAGGAGCTGCGCGCCGTCGCGGACAGCAATGGCCGCCTCTTCGACTGTCAGCGGTTTCAATTCGCGCGCGAGCGCCTGATCGAGCGTCGGCCGCTCACGGCTGTTCAACACGGCGTCGTAGGTGAAGTACGCCGGTGCGTCGGGTTGATCAGCGGTCACCAGCTCGACGAAGCGTTCCTTCGACATCGGCTGCAGTGCGTAATTGAGATGCCGCTGATCGCCGATTGTCGATACCGTCTCCTTCGAGATCGCCTTGCCGCACAATGAGCCGGCGCCATGCGCGGGATAGACCTTCGTCGAGTCGGACAGCTTCAGCAGCTTTTCGTGCAGCGAGTCGTAGAGCATGGCGCCGAGTTCGCTTCCAGACCAGCCGAGCGAGGAGCGGAGATCGGGTCGTCCCACATCGCCGACAAACAACGTGTCGCCCGTCAGGACGGCTACGGGAGCCGATGAGCGGTCGTACACGAGCAGCGATATCGATTCGACCGTGTGTCCCGGCGTTTCGAGCACTTCGATCCGGACCGATCCAAGATTGATCACGCTGCCGTCGCCGACCGGTTTGAACTCGTATTCAGCAATCGCTTTCCGGCCGAGGCAGATGGTGGCGCCAACGCGGTCACGCAGTTCGAGGTGACCGGCGATGAAATCGGCGTGGAAGTGCGTGAGGAAGACGTGTGTGAGGCGAAGGTTGTGATCCGCGGCGAACGTCAGATACTGATCGACGTCGCGCTGAGGGTCGATCACGGCGGCGGCGCCGCTCTCCTCGTCGGCAACGATGTACGAGGCATGTGCCAGGCAGTTCAGATAAAACTGCTTGAGAATCACGCCAGTATCATGCCTTAGTCAGGCATTGAGGACGCTTTGAGCATCATGGAGAAACGACAACTGGGAAAGAGTGGCCCGCTCGTATCGGCGATCGGGCTGGGTTGCATGAGCATGTCCCAGTCGTATGGTCCGCGCGATGATGAGGAGTCGATTCGCGCTATCCATCGGGCACTCGATCTCGGCGTCACGCTATTCGATACCGCTGCGATGTACGGCGAGGGACACAACGAAGCGCTCGTCGGGCGTGGCCTTGGCACGCGCCGCAGCGGCATCGTCCTCGCGACCAAATGCGGCATCGTCCCTGCGAAGCCGGGGCCTGGGATCGACGCGGACGGATCCCCGAGCGCGATTGTGTCGTCGTGCGACGAAAGTCTTCGGCGTCTCGGCACCGACGCCATCGATCTCCTGTACCTGCATCGGGTGGATCCGAAAGTGCCTATCGAGGAGAGTGTCGGCGCGCTCTCGACACTCGTCCATCAGGGCAAGGTCCGACACATCGGGTTATCCGAAGCGGCGCCCGCGACGATTCGGCGCGCGCACAAAGTGCATCCGGTCTCCGCGGTGCAAAGCGAGTATTCGTTGTGGTTCCGCGACCGGGAACAGGACGTGCTGCCCGTGTGCCGCGAGCTCGGAATCGCGTTCGTTCCTTTCAGCCCTCTGGGCCGCGGGTTTCTCTCCGGCGCGGTGAAAGATACGAGCTCGCTTGCCGCTGACGACATGCGGCGGCGGCTGCCTCGCTTCGAGAACGACAATCTCCGCCGCAACCTCCTGCTGGTGGCGCGACTCGACGCCATGGCGCAACGCAGGTCGAGTTCAACGGGACGGACGTGCACACCGGCGCAGCTCGCGCTGGCCTGGCTTCTGGCGAAGGGGGATGACATCGTGCCGATTCCGGGCACCAAGCGCGTGAAATATGTAGAAGAGAACGCCGGCGCCGGTGACATCCGTTTGTCGCCGTCGGAGATTAACGAACTTGAATCGACGTTTACGCCCGATGCCGCCGCCGGCGCACGCTACAGCCCGGCAATGAGCAGGTTGATTGATAAATAGCTTATTGGAGCCGATCCGCGAGCATGCCGACGCTGAGGGCGTACAGATGCGCGCAGTTGTAGTCGAGGATGCTCTCGTAGTTCGGGTAGACAAGGAAGCTGCGGCCGCCGATTTCGACGAGGCTCGCAGGCAGATCCGACGCCGGTAGCGGCCCCCCGGTTTTCAGCCGCACCCCCGCCTCGCGCCAGATCGGCAGCGGCCGCCGTTCGGTCATCTGACGTTTCGCCGAACACCCGACGTCGCGCTTCGGGATGTCGGCGATTCGCTCGCGTGCGGCTTTCGAGACCCTGACCTCGCGTCCCCACGTCGTCCCGTGCTCCCAGCCCGCGTCTCGCAGATAGCTGGCGATCGACGCGATCGTATCCGCCGGCGAATGCCAGATGTCACGGAGGCCGTCGTTGTCGAAATCGACCGCATGCTTCAGATAGCTCGACGGCATGAACTGCGGCTGGCCCATCGCTCCGGCCCACGAGCCCGTCATCGTCTTTGCGTCGATGTAACCGCCGGACACGATCGCGAGTGCGTTGAAGAGCTCGCCTCTGAAAAACTCCGCGCGCCGCGGCTGGAACGCCAGCGTCGCGAGTGCCTGGAAGACCGGATACGCGCCGGTGAACTGGCCATAGTGCGACTCCAGGCCCCAGATGGCGAGCAGGATGGACGGCGGGACGCCGTAGGTTGCCTGGATACGCAGGAGCAGCGCGCGCTGCGCCATCGCATGTTCCTTTCCCATGCGAATGACCCGCGGCGTGATCCGGGTTCTGAAGTAGCGATCGAGGGTGATGGTGAACTCGGCCTGTGCGCTGTCGCGCTCGACCACTCGCGCAATCGGCGTGAGGCCGACGAGCGTCGAGTTGATCAGTTCATCGCTGTAACCGCGTGCACGTGCCTCATCGATCAGCGCCTGCAGCCACTGCTCGAATGGAGGCGACGGCGCCTCCGGCGCACTCGGAGGCGTCTGTTGCGGGAACAGCAGCATCGTCGACAGGAGCAGAGCAGCCAGCCGCATGGAAATCGCGCTGCGAAGATCTTAGACCCTCCAGGCGCCGGACCGACGATCGCATTCGCATCCCTTCGGATCGGCCAAACAGCCAGTCCGCGGCGTCGTTCCGCTTCAACTCCGCGCGCGACCAGATCGCGCGCATCAAGCCGCTGGCCGCGTGCGCGTTGGTGCCGAGCAGCAGATGCCCTATTTCGTGCGCAATCGCGAAGCCGACAAGCGTCGGCATGTCGACGCCGGCTTCATCGGCGAGCCAGGCAACGCGATCGGCGTAAATCGTGGCGAGCGTCCCTGCGCCGGCTGCCGTGTCAACGAGTGAGTAGCCTAGCTGCAGCTCGCCATGGACCGACGCGGTCCCTGGAAGCTTCACGAGCCGCACCGACAGTTCCGACGGGTTGAGTGGTGTATTGCACACCGCGGCACTCGCATCGGGTGCCACATCGCCGCAGGGGAGCCAGTTCGTGCCGATGCCGGCAGCGGCCAGGATCGTGGCTGCCGCACGCAGAGCAACCGCCTGATCCGCTGCCGGCATGACTGCCGCGTTGTATACGCGTACTTGAATGTGGACGTCAGATTGCCCCGCAAGGCCAGGAGTGCTATCCGACGCCGCCTGCGCCAGACTGGTCGGGCTGGCTAGCAGCGCGATTGCCCACGCAATGAGTGCGTTGCGCACGAAGCCACTGTGCGACGCCTCGTCAGGTGCCTCAATGCATTGGAGGTGACAGGAGGTGAAACGTTGGTGACCCGGGATGGCCTGTTACATCAGCCAGGCGTCACCTCGGAGATAATTCCCTATGGACGCGCAACGCCTTCTCCGGTTCGAATCTTTTGAGCTCGACGTGCGGTCCCGCGAGCTGCGGAAGGGCAAGCAGCGGATCCGCCTGCAGGAGCAGCCGTTCGAAATCCTGCGCCTGATGCTCGAGCGTCCAGGCGACGTGGTCACGCGCGAGGAACTGGCCCGCCATCTCTGGCCGAAAGGGACGTTCGTCGATTTCGAGCACAGCCTCAATGCCGCCGTGAAGCGGCTGCGCGCCGCGCTTGGCGACGATGCGGACAATCCCAGGTTTGTCGAGACGCTTCCACGCCGCGGCTACCGGTTCATTGCGTCGCTTCGCGATGGCGAAACGGTCGCGATGCTGCCGGTCATGGCGGATTTCAACGCGCGCCTCGCCGTGCTTCCGTTCGCCAACCTGAGCGGAGACCCGGGTCAGGAGTACTTCAGCGATGGATTGACCGAGGAGATGATCCTGCAGCTTGGCCGTCTCTGCCGTGGACGCATCGCCGTCATTTCGCGTTCCTCGTCCACCGTGTTCAAGGGAAGCGGTCGGAGGGCTCGCGAAATTGGAGAGATCCTTCAGGCCGACTATCTGCTCGAAGGGAGCGCGAGGCGAGAGGGAGACCGTGTGCGCATCACCGCCCAGCTGGTCGAAACGCGGAGCGAAGCGCACCTGTGGAGCGACGCGTATGAGCGGAGTCTCACCGACTGTTTGTCCGTGCAGGCGGAGGTTGCGGCGCGCATCGCGCGATCCCTCGCAGTGGAGTTGTTGCCGGAACAACCCGTTCAACCGTCACATGACGCGGCGGCGTATCAGACGTATCTGAAAGGCCGTTACTACTGGAATCTCCCAGGGGATCGGGGGTTCCCGCAGGCAATTGAGTACTTCAAGCAGGCTTGCGATTCAGATCCGAATTTCGCAGCGGCGCACGCGGATCTCGCACGGGCGCACACGGCCCGTGCCGAGTACTACAACCTGGTGCCGCGCACGGCGCTCGAAATGGCGCGCCCGATTGCGGATCGTGCGCTCGAACTCGATCCGCACTTGGCGCACGCCCATCTGGCGGTCGCCAACATCCGCGCGATGCTCGACTGGGATTGGGAGGCGGCCGAAGCGGGCTTTCGTCAGGCGATGGCGCTCAACCCGAGCAGCGACGGGGGCCATCGGTGGTGCGGGATTCTCCTCGCCGGCCTCGGACGATTGTCGGAGGCGGTCCGAGAGGTGCAGCGTGCGCGCGAGCTCGATCCGCTATGCCTGGTCACCGGAACAAGCGACGCCTGGACGCGGTACATAGCGGGTGACTACGAGACCGCAATCGACCTGTGCCGGTACGTCATGGACATGCAGCGCCACTTCACGCCGGCGTGGCGCGTCCTCGGCGTATCGTTGATCCAGATGGGGCGGGTCGCGGAGGGTGTCGCAGAACTCGAAGCAGCCGCAGCGATTGCGTCCACCGATCCCGTGCTGCTCGCGTGGCTGGCGCACGCGAAGGCGATTCGTGGCGACTGCGGCGTGGCAAGGACGATTCTCACGGCGCTCGACCACCTGCGGTCTGAACGCTTCGTCCCTGCGTATCATCTTGCGCTCGCGCACGTCGGGCTCGGCGACGCCGACGAAGCATTCCGTCAGCTCGATGTCGCGTGCGAGGAGCGCGACCCGGCGCTCATCAACCTGAATCGGGATCCGAGGTTCGATCCGATCCGGCAGGATGCGAGGTTTTCGGTTCTTGTGAATCGCGTCCGGCTATGAGGCGGCGCGCCTCGAGTGCGACAACTACTTCGGCTGCTCGTTCGGTGAGCTGCTTCCGAGGACGAGCGCCCGCCCGTCCGCCAGCGTGAGATTCGCGGCGTTCGCCCTCGCCCCTCCGTCTGGCGACTGATAACCGAAGATCGTGACTTTCGTCCCTGCCGGGAGGTCCGTCTTCTTCAGCCCGCGGCGATTACAGTGACCTCCGCAAGATTAAGAGTCATTACCCAAACTGGAACGTCACCAAGTCACTGGACGACACGCTGGCAGAGATCGTCGAAGCATGGCGCGTCGTACGCCACTCCGCTCGTTCTGACTTGATACCTGATACCTGATACCTTTCCGCTGTGCGCATCCTGGTGGTCGAAGACGAACAGAAAGTGGCCAACGCCCTCCGCGAAGGGCTCGAGGGCGAGCGGTACGACGTCGTGGTCGAACGGACGGGAGAAGACGCCTTCTTCCGCATGACCACCGAAGCGTTCGATCTGATTCTGCTCGACCTCGGGCTGCCAGGACGCGACGGCCTGCACATCCTGACGACATTGAGGAGCAAGGGCGTGAAGACGCCGGTGCTCGTGCTGACCGCGCGCGACACGTTGCAGGACCGCGTCGCCGGCCTCGACAGCGGCGCTGACGATTACCTCGTCAAACCGTTTGCCTTCGCCGAGCTGCTCGCCCGCATCCGCGCGCTGCTGCGGCGTGGCCGCCAATCCGAGTCGCCTCGTCTCGAGGTTGGCGATCTCACGATGGATTTGATTACGCGCAAGGTTATTCGCGGCGCGCAGCCCGTGGAGCTGACGGTTCGTGAATTCGAGCTTCTCGAATATTTGATGCGATACGAAGGGCAAGTCGTGTCGCGCGAAACCCTCGCCCGCGACGTCTGGAAGGAAACCGCCCGGACGACACCGCTCGATAACGTCATCGACGTACACATTGCTCGCCTCCGCCGTAAAGTGGATCTGGATCGCCCCGTCAAATTGATCCATACCGTTCGGGGCGTTGGCTTCATGCTTCGCGAGGGAGAACCGTGAGAGGCTGGTGGCGATCGCACAGCGTCCGTGTACAGCTGACGCTGTGGTACGTCGCCGCGATGACCTTGGTGCTGGCGGTGTATGCCGCCGCCATCCTCGCGTACGTCAGTCGGAGCGCGTCCCAGTTGCTGACCCAGCAACTGCGGAGCGATTTCCAGTGGGCCACCGTGATGGTC
>Ga0068859_100004998_pt1 | contig 13466 bp, 11 predicted proteins | sample KBSSwiS22_FD_66585 | JGI IMG/M metagenome (GOLD analysis project Ga0068859, IMG submission 66585) | Switchgrass rhizosphere microbial communities from Kellogg Biological Station, Michigan, USA - KBS Switchgrass S2-2 | ecosystem: Host-associated > Plants > Roots > Rhizosphere > Soil ... | reverse complement strand
AGCCCATCCGCCCCGGGGCGGATACGATTCGCGTAAGCGCGAGCGGCGTCCTACTTCTTCGCGCCCGGCCCCTTCAGGATCCGGCCCGGCCGCGCCTTGGTGATGCGGCCGTCGTCCACGACCAGCTGGCCGTTCACGGCCACGTAGGGAATGCCCTCGCTGTAGTGCGTGGGGTCGGTGTAGGTGGACCGCTCGCGGACCCGGTCGGGGTCGAAGGCCACCAGGTCGGCCGCCATCCCCGGCCGCACGATGCCGCGGTCAGGCAGCCGCATGCGCGAAGCGGGGAGCGACGTCATCCGCCACACGGCCTGCTCCAGGCTCAGCACCTTCTCGTCGCGGACGTACTTGCCGAGGATTCGGGGAGCCGAGGCCCACGCGCGGGGGTGGGACTTCTCCTGGGACAGGATCCCGTCCTCGGCCATGGCGCCGGAGTCGGTGCAGAAGGAGACCAGTGGATGGACGAGGGCCGCCCGCACGTCGTCCTCGCTCATCCCGAAGGTCACGCGCCCGGTGTTGCCCTTGTCGGCGATCACGATGTCCATGATCACGTCGGCGGGATCCTTCGCCTCCGCCTTCGCGATGTCCGCGATCGTCTGTCCCTCGTACTTCTTCAGCTCGGGGTTGAGGACGCTGGTGATGAGGATCTCGCCGGCGTGCTCCGGCCACATGCCGGCGTGCTCCTTGAGGAAGTCCTCGCGGGCACGGGCTCGCGTGGCGGGATCGTTCAGGCGGGCCACCAGCTTGTCGGCGCCCCCCTCGCGCACCCACACGGGCAACGACGCGTCGAGGTTGTTCGAGCTGGCCGTCCACGGGTACTGGTCGGCGGTGACGTCGAGCCCTTCCGCGCGCGCGGCCTCGATGCGCTTCAGGACCGCCGGCATCTCGCCCCAGTTCTCCTTGCCCGCGGTCTTCAGGTGATAGATCTCCGCCGGGATCTTCGCCTCGCGCGCGATGCGGAAGACCTCGTCCAGGCTCTGGTCGATGGTGTCGTCCTCGTTGCGCTGGTGGGTGATGTAGGTGCCGCCGTAGCGCGCCGCCACCCGGGCCAGCGCGATGATCTCATCGGTGGAGGCGTAGATATCGGGGACGTAGATGAGCGAGGTGGACAGGCCGAAGGCCCCGTCCTCCATGGCCTGGGCCACCGCGGCCGCCATGGCCTTGAGCTCTTCCGCGGTGGCCGGCCGGTCGTCCTTCCCGATGACGAGGTTCCGCACGCCGCCGGCGCCCACGAAGGTGCCCAGGTTGATGGCCGATCCGCGCCGCTCGAACTCCTTGAAGTAGCCCGCGAGGGTCGTCCAGGTCGGCGTGACCCCGTAATGCGCCCAGGTCTCCTTGCCGTCGGCGACCATGCGGGCGTTCACGGGCGCGATGGATCCGCCCTCGCCCGTGATCTCGGTGGTGATGCCCTGGGTGATCTTGCTGGCCGCGCGGCCGTCGACGAGGACGTTGTACTCGGACTGGCCCAGCATGTCGATGAAGCCCGGGGCCACGACCAGCCGCGCGGCGTCGATGCGGCGCCGGGCGGGACGGTCCCCCAGCGGTCCGACCGCCGCGATCCGGTCCCCGACCACGCACACGTCCGCCCGGTACCAGGGCGCGCCGGTGCCGTCCACCACCCGGCCTCCGGCGAAGAGGATGTCGCAAGGGACGGCCGCGGCGGCGGCGGAGAGCAGGGCCGGCAGGAGCATGAAGATCATGCCGCGGATTATCTCCGGGATCCTTCCCGGCTACGCGCGACGGGCGGCGCGAATACGCGACTACTGCACGCCGAAGCCCATCAGCTCGACGGGAAGGTTGATTCCCGAAACGCGCAGGATCGCGTTGTACGGCTGCCCGGCGACGGTGGCGTTGGGGACGAACCCGCTCCCGTTCAGCTTGATGTTCATGCCGTGGAACCCCTGGCCCCCGTTGTTGACATCGACGGCAATGGCTACAACCGAGGGCATGGGAAAGCTTGAGATTTCCGTCTGCTTCAAGCCGACGAGGAACGAGCCGCTGTGGTTGACGATGGGCGGCTGCAGGGTCCACGCGCCGCCTGCGTTCCCGAAGAAGGTCGTGCTGGCCAGGACGGGGGCCATCCCTCCCACCGGAGCGTCATAGATCCTCATGGGGGTGAAGAAGCCCGTCGCGGCCTGGGAGAAGCTCACAAAGGTGATGTTGTGTGGGTTCCCGAAGCCGGTGTTGAACTGGTTTCCGACCACGTCGTTCGTGTCGTCAGGGACAAAGAAGGGGGTATGCGTGTCGTACTGGATCGTTCCCAGCGGAACTCGTGCCTTGCCGCCAGGCTTCGGCTTGCGGCCCAGCGCGGTATCGAATACGCGCTTGCCCTCCAGCGACAGCGCCCTGTATTCCGCGTGCACTTGCCTGCGCTCCGCCTGGGACAGGGACCTCATGATCTGGCGCCGGCCGCCGGCGTCCGCCGCGCCGTTGAGCCGCGCGACGAGCGCGTCCAGATTGGACCCGGCAAGGGCCGCGCCGGCGCTCGCGAGGAGGGACAGCATCCCCGTTACCAGGACCGCTACCGGCAAATTGCTGCGCATCGATTCACCCATCGACTCGGAACGGCCAACGTCCACGGGCGAAGCGGCTGATGCTCGGGTGTATAACGGCTAGAGTCTAGCAGAGGCTCTCGGCGGAGTAACTCGAGATCGGCTGCTTCTTCCCCGGGATCGCGCCGGCCTCCGCCCGCCAGTAGAGCGCGCGGCCGAACCCGCGACTACTGCACGTCGAAGTTCATCAGCTCGACGGGAAGGAAAAATCCCGTGGCGCGGAAGATCGTGTTGAACGGCGCTCCACCCACCGTCGCGGCAGGGTTGAAGCCGCTGCCGCCCAGGTTGATGTTCATCCCGTGGAAGCCCTGGCCTCCGTTGTTGATGTCCACCTGGACACCCACGAAGGTGCTGTTGATCGTGCTGAAGCTCCCGGACTGCTCCACGCCTCCCAGGAATTGCCCGTTGTGGCCCACGATGTTGGGGAGGTTCCAGGTGACGAGGGTATTCTGCGGGAGTCCAATGAAGGTCGTGCCCGCCAGGACCGGCGCGACCGTGCCCACCGGCGCGTCGTACACCCGCACCGGGGTGAAGGCGAAGGTCCCGTTCATCGAGAACGTGACCACAGTGATCGTGTGCGGGCTCCCGAAGCCGGTGTTGAAGTTGTTGCCGACGACGCTGCCCCAGTTGTCCCGGAGGTTGTGGGGCGTGCCCGTGTCGTACTGCACCCTGCCGGGCTTCGGACCCCTCGCCTTGCCGCCAGACTTCCCCTTCCGGCGGCCCAGCGCCGTGTCGACCGCCCGCTTGCCCTCCGGCGACAGCGCCTTGTATTCCGCGTGCACTAACCTGCGCTGCGCCTGGGACAGAGACCTCATGATCTGGCGCCGGCCGCCCGCGTCCGCCGCGCCGTTGAGCCGCGCGACGAGCGCGTCCAGATTGGACCCTGTAACGGCCACCCCGGCGCCCAGGAAGAGGAAGAGCACCCCGGTTGCGCCGATCGCCAACCGCGAACTCATCTGCATCGGTTCACTCCTTCAATCCAAGAAACGTCGAGCGGCTCTACGGGCGGTTGTAACCTTCGAGTGTCCAACTGGTGATGAGCGGCCGCAACGCGTCGTCGGTCAGGTCGAGCTGCAGGGGCGTCACCGACACCAGCCCGTCGCGCAGGACAGCGTTGCAGTCGCTGCCGGCGATGTCCTCGTGCTGATATTCGTTGCCGCCGATCCAGTAGTACTTCCGGCCGCGGGGGTCCACCTTCTCCACCACGTCGAACCCGTAGGTGTGCTTGCCGAGCCGGGTCACCGCGTAGCCGCCCGGCTCCCCGACTCCCGGCACGTTCACGTTCAGCAGGAGGTGGGGCGGGGGCGACGCGCGCAGGGCGGCCGCGGCCAGGCTGCGGGCGAAACGCGCGGCCGGTCCGAAGTCGAAGTCCTGGCGCACCGCCAGGCTGAAGGCGATGGCGGGCACGCCCAGGATCGACGCCTCCATGGCTGCGGCCACCGTGCCCGAGTAGGTGACGTCGTCCGCCAGGTTCGGCCCGTGGTTGATGCCGGACACCATGAGGGCCGGCCTTCCGTCCTTCATGAGATGGTTCACGGCGATGTAGGAGCAATCGGTGGGCGTGCCGTCCACGGCGAACCACCGCGGGCGGACCTGGCGGATGCGCAGGGGCCGGTGGATGGAGATGGCGTGGCTGGCCGCGCTCTGCTCGGTCTCGGGCGCCACCACCCAGACCTCGCCCAGCGGCTCCATGGCCGCGGCCAGGGCCCGCAGGCCGTCCGACATGTAGCCGTCGTCGTTCGACACGAGGATGCGCGGGGGCGCGCCGGGGGCAAGGGTCATCGCAGCCTGGGTCCGGGCGGCATTCTACGCCGCCGCGGACGACATAAGATGTATGTGTGCCCGACCTCGGCCGCGTCCTGCTCCTCGTCGGGGGCGTGCTCGTCGCCGTCGGCCTGCTCCTCACGCTGGGGCCGCGACTCCCCGGCGGCGGCCGCCTCCCCGGGGACATCGTCTATCGGAAGGGCAGCTTCACCTTCTATTTCCCGATCGTCACCTGCATCGTCCTGAGCGTGGTGGTGACCCTGCTGCTCAGGATCCTCAAACGCTAGAGAAAGGATATTCATGAGACTTTCACGGTCCGCGCCGATCGCGGTCTCCGCACCGTTGCTCGTGGGGATCGCGATCGCCGCCGCGCAAGCGCCGTCGCAGCCGCCCGCTTCGCCGTCGCCCGCTCCGGCAGCCGCCCCGGCGGCCGCTCCGGCCGGCGACGCCGCCGGCGGCATGACGGAAGACGAGAAGACCCTGTACACCCTGGGGCTCATGCTCGGGCGCAACCTGCCGGCGTGGAGCCTCACCCCGGCCGAGATGGCGGTGGTGACACGGGGCATGACCGACATGGCCACCGGCGGGACGCCGCTCGTCGATCTCAACACCTACATGCCGAAGGTCCAGCAGATGTCCAAGGACCGGGCCACGGCCCGGGCCGCGGCGGAGAAGGCGAAGTCCGAGCCCTTCATCGCGGCGGCGGCCAAGGAGCCCGGCGCGGTGACGTCGCCGACGGGGCTGGTGTACCGCTCCCTCCAGGAGGGTACGGGGGCCGCCCCCGCGCTTACGGACCTGGTGAAGGTCCACTACACCGGCACGCTCATCGACGGGAAGGTCTTCGACAGCTCCGTGCAGCGCGGCCAGCCCGCCGAGTTCCCGCTCAACGGCATCATCCCGTGCTGGACGGAGGGCCTGCAGAAGATGAAGGTGGGCGGCAAGGCCAAGCTGGTCTGCCCGGCGTCCATCGCCTACGGCGACCAGGGCCGGCCGGGCGTGATCCCGCCGGGCGCCACCCTCGTCTTCGACGTGGAGCTGCTGGAGACCCGGCCGCGGCCGACGCCGCCGCCGAGGCCGACGAGCCACGTCCCGCCGCCGAACATGTCCACGCCCGGCGGCAAGGCGGTGCCCGGGACGTACCCTCCGCCTGGGACTTCGTCACCATCGGCCACGTCGCCCGCGCCACCTGCGCCAGCGGCGTCGCCAGCCCCGGCACCGTCACCGGCCGCGGTGCCGTCGCCTTCTCCCGTGCCCTGAACCAGGCTCGACCTGGCCGGCGCCGCCCGTTGCGGCGCCGGCCCCAACGTGGAATCCTTACCGGCGGAGACCTCCCACCATGTCCGTCAAGTGCGACCGCTGGATCAAGAAGATGGCCCGCGAGCACGGGATGATCGAGCCCTTTGCCGACGCGCAGGTGCGCGAGGGCGTGATCTCGTACGGCGTCTCGTCGTATGGGTACGACGTCCGCATCGCCGACGAGTTCAAGATCTTCACCAACATCAACTCCACCATAGTTGACCCCAAGAGCTTCGACCCGCGCTCCTTCGTGGACTTCAAGGGCGACGTCTGCGTGATCCCGCCGAACTCGTTCGCCCTGGCCCGCACGATCGAGTACTTCCGCATCCCGCGCAACGTGGTGACGATCTGTGTCGGGAAATCGACCTACGCGCGCTGCGGGATCATCGTGAACGTCACGCCCTTCGAGCCCGAGTGGGAGGGCATCGTCACCCTCGAGGTCTCCAACACCACGCCCCTGCCCGCGAAGATCTACGCCAACGAGGGCATCGCCCAGGTCCTCTTCTTCGAGAGCGACGAGGTGTGCGAGGTCTCGTACGCAGACAAGAAGGGGAAGTACCAGGCCCAGAAGGTCCTCACGCTGCCCAAGCTGTAACCCGGAGATCCCCATGGTCCACGAAACCGTGACGATGGAAGGCCACCTCATCGACTCCGACATCCTGCGCCGGGCGTTCGCGCGGATCGTGGAGGACGGCGGCGAGTTCGAGATCCTCGAGTTCAAGGTCGGCAAGACCAACGACGACCCGTCGTTTGCCCGGCTCTCGGTCACCGCCCCCGACCCGGAGCACCTGGACCGCATCCTCGAGGCCCTGAGCTACCTCGGCGCGGCGGCGGTGGTGTCCGACGCGCGCTTCGCGCCCGCCGAGGCCGACGGGATCGTGCCCGACGAGTTCTATTCGACGACCAACTTCGAGACCCACGTCCGTGTGGACGGGAAGTGGGGGACGGCGCGGGACCAGAAGATGGACTGCGCCCTGGTCCTGCGGGAGGGGATGCCGCACTGCGTGAAGCAGGGCCAGGTGAAGAAGGGCGAGCGCGTGGCCCTGCGCGGCCCCGGCATCCGCGTGCGGCCGCCGGAGCGCAGCCGGGACTATTCCGTCTTCGGGTTCATGTCCAACGACGTCTCGGCCGAGGTCAACAAGGGCATCGCCATCGCGGGCACCGCGCGCGCGATGCGCAAGGCGCGCGAGGCGGGCGAGAGGATCGTGGTGGTGGCGGGGCCGGCGGTGGTGCACTCGGGCGGGGACGTGGCCCTGGCGCGCCTGGTGCGCGACGGCTGGGTGGACGTGCTGCTCACCGGCAACGCCTTCGCAACGCACGACGTCGAGAAGTCGATCCTCAAGACCAGCCTGGGCATCTGCCAGATGAGCGGCCGGGCCGTGGAGGGTGGGAGCCGGAACCACCTCTGGGCCATCAACGCCGTGAACCGCGCGGGCGGCATCCGCCCGGCCGTGGAGGCGGGCCTGGTGACCTCGGGGGTGATGTTCGAGGCGGTACGCCGCGGGATCGTCTACGTCCTCGCGGGGTCGATCCGCGACGACGGCCCGCTGAAGGACGTCCTCACCGACACCGTGGCCGCGCAGAAGGCGTACGCCGAGGCCCTGCGCGGCGCCGGGATCTGCCTGATGCTGGCCTCCGCCCTGCATTCCATCGCGGTCGGCAACCTGCTGCCGGCGCGGGTCAAGACCGTCTGCGTGGACATGACCGAGTCCGTGCCGGTGAAGCTCAGCAACCGCGGCACCATGCAGGCCATCGGCCTGGTCACCGACGTCGGCTTCTTCCTGGAGCGGCTGGAGACCGAGCTCGGCGGCGCATGAGGCGCCGCGATTTCGTGAAGGGGCTGTCCGCCGCCGCCCTTCTGCCCGGCTGGCACGAGCCGCTGGCCGCCCTGGCCCGGGCCCAGGGACCGCGGCCGCCCGCCACCTTCGGCGGCTTCGAGCCGATCTCTCCCAGCGACGCCGACGAGCTCGTCGTCCCCACCGGGTTCCGCTACGACGTCGTGCTGAAGTGGGGCGACCCCTTCACCGCGTCGGGGCAGACCTTCGGCTACAACAACGACTGGATCGGCGTCTTCCCGCTGAAGGACGACGAGGAGGCGCTGCTGGCCGTCAACCACGAGTACATCAGCCTGGCGTACCTGGGGGACGCCGCGCTCTACCCCGCGACCTTCGAGCTGCTCCGCGGCCGCACGCCCACGGTGGACGATTACAAGCTGGACGTCGGCGTGTCCACCGTGAGGGTGCGGCGCGACGGCTCGACCGGGGCCTGGGGGCCCGTGCTCTCCGATCCGCTCAACCGGCGGATCGACGCGCGCACCCCGTGCCGCGTGGACGGTCCGGCGGCGCCGCTGTTCGGGACCAGCCTCGTCGAGGGCACGTTCGACAACTGCGCGGGGCAGACGACGCCGTGGTCCACCGGCCTCTCCTGCGAAGAGAACATCCAGAACCGCGTGCCGGAGGCGGTGGACGTGCGCGGCCGGTTCACCCGCGGCGGCCCCTTCGACCTGCCGGGCGGCCATTACGGCTGGGTGGTCGAGGTGGACCCCTACGACCCGCAGTCGACGCCGGTGAAGCACACGGCGCTGGGCCGCTTCCGGCACGAGAACGTGGGCCTGCGGACCGCGCCCGGCCAGCCGGTGGTGGCGTACATGGGCGACGACCGCGTGGGCGGCCACGTGTGGAAGTTCGTGTCGGACGAGCTGTACCGCCCGGGAGACGCGGCCAACAACCGCCGGATCCTGTCCTCGGGCCGCCTCTACGCCGCGCGCTTTTCTTCCCGCGGCCGCGGCGAGTGGCGGCTTCTGGACGTCTCCACGCCGCTCGATCCGAACCGCAGCCCCCGCGACTTGAAGCCGGCGATCCCGCGCGGAGCGCGGCGCCTGGGCGACGTCTACTACTCGCAAGGCGCGGTGCTGATGGACGCCTACAAGGCGGCCAACGCGATCGGGGCCTCCCCCTCAGGCCGCCCGGAGGAGGTGGAGGTCCATCCCGTGGACGGCAGCGTGTTCATCGCCTTCACGTCGTGGGTGGGGCGCAAGGGGATGTGGAGGAACGAGCTGGGCGAGGTCTGGCGCATCCGCGAGGACCGCGGCGACGCGCGCGCCACGCGCTTCCACTGGGAGCGCTTCGTCGCGGGCGGCCCGCCCGACCCCGCCTTCGCCGGCCAGGTCTTCGCCCAGCCGGACAACATGGCGTTCGACCGGCGGGGGGACCTCTGGCTGGCCACCGACATGCCGTCCGAGCGTGTCAACGAGAGGGAGTATCGCGTCTTCCGGAACGACGGCCTCTTCCTCCTGCCGGTCGAGGGCCCCGACCGGGGTCACCCGCGACAGTTCGCGTCGATGCCGTGCGAGGCCGAGGTCACGGGGCCCGCCTTCGCGCCGGGCGAGCAGGCCCTGTTCCTGTCCGTGCAGCATCCGGGCGAGCGCCACGGCATCCGCCGCGACGCCGCGCAGGCGCCGCGGGGCAGCAACTGGCCCCACGGCCGCCTGGGCGCCCCGCCGCAGCCGGCGGTCGTTGCCATACGAAAGGCGTGACTGCACCACAGCGACCGTCGGATGCGTCTGATGCGTTGGACGCCTCCGCCCCGGGGCGGATTCGAAAATCGTAAGCGCGAACCGTCGTTCTTGGCCGCGGGACATGGCGGCAGAACTTCTCGTGAGACGAATCGAAACGTCTTCGCGAGACGATTCGAAACGTCTTCACGGCCAGGTGGTCGTCCGTAGCGGCGGCCGCGTCATGACCCGGAAGACGGGAAGCAGGCCCACGGTCTCGTCCCAATAGGGCGTCCGGCGGTACCACCAGGCCTGGCGCGCCTGGGCGTCCTTCGCGAACGTCTCGTCCTTCAGCGCCGACTCCCATTCCGCGGCCACCTTCGGGTCCTTCAGCATCTCCCTCACCAGGTCTTCCAGGATCGGGAGATCGATGTACTCCTTGCTCTCGAAGACGGACGAGAGCATCCCCCAGCTCAGGAGCGAGTCCGGCGCTTCCGGCTCCAGCAGCTGGGCCGCCACCTCGAAGTCCGGCTGGTCGGCCGGTATCCACAACGTTCCCGCGGGAAAGCGGCGCGTCTCCATCCGGCGCGTCACCTCGACCGACGCGACCGGGCGGAGGCCCTGATAGGTCTGCGCGGCGAAGCGCGGAGACGAAAGGCGCGACGTCTCGACCTCGATCTCCGCGGGCTCGTCGAGGCGCGAGACCTGGAGGCCGTGCGCCTTCAGCGCCTGCTCGATCTGCGGCCAGCCGGGAGGCACCAGGTAGCCGCGCGGCCGGGGCACGGACTTCGCGACCCTTGGGCGGTGCTGCCATGGGAAGTCGGGCGGACCAGCCTCGCCGTGCCGCTGGCGCTGGAACGGCTGGCCGGTCACCACCGACGTCTCGCTCCGCCAGGCGTAGACGGGGAAGCGGAGCGAGTCGGCCTCGCCCACGTCGTACGTCAATGCGATCTCGGAGGGCGGCGCGCCGGCACGGCCCCGCGCGACCTCCGCCGCCTCGGCCTCGTCCACCGCCGCGCGCAGCGATGCCGGGTCCTTTCCGATCTCCCCGAGCAGCGCGAGCAGGAAGTTCCGGTTGCCCAGCACCCGCTCGCGGTACGGCTTGTACGAGTGCGTCTCGATCAGGATCGAGGGCCGGTTGCGCAGGTTGAAGTAGATGGTGGAGAAGCGCGGGGAGTAGGGCCCGGAAACGAAGCCGGCGCCGAGGTCGGCGTCGTCCCGCAGCGAGACGTACGGGCCGATGCCCGAGCCCGCCTGCGTGGTCGCCGAGACCACCGCGGGCAGATGGTTCTTGAACCAGGCGTCGACGGGCGCCGCCGCCTGCGGCGCCTCCGCAATGCCGTAGCCCAGCACCCAGGCGTGGTCGAAGCCGTCCGAGACGTGGTCGTCCACGTGGAGGTGGGGCCGCCACTCGTTGAAGAGGCCGACCAGCGCGCGGGCCTCGGGGCTCTGCAGCTTCATGTGGTCGCGGTTGAGGTCCAGGCCGCTCGTCGTGGTCCGGAAGCCCATCCCCTCCACGGGACCGTCCTGGTTCGGGCGGTTGTAGGGCGAGACCCGCTCGTGGCCGTCGACGTTGTAGATGGGCACGATCAACAGCGTGGCGGCGTCGAGCAACTCGGCCCGGCGGCCCAGGGCCAGGTCGCGCAGGATCATGAGGCAGGCGTCCTTGCCGTCGATCTCGCCCGCGTGGATCCCGTTGACGACGAGGACGATCGGCTTGGCCAGCCGTCTCGCCGCCGCCGCGGTGAAGGCGTGCTCGCGCGAGACCACCACCACGGGCAGCGGCCGTCCTTCGGCCGAGGTGCCGTAGAAGAGGAGCCGCATCTGCGGGGACCGCGCCTCGAGGCGGCGCAGGAAGGCCAGGGTCTCGTCGTAGCTGGGCGTGGCCCGGAAGCCGGACAGCTCCGCTCGCGTCTGCCATTCGGCGGGAGCGTCCTGCGGGGCGGCGGCGGTGGCGCACAGGAGCAGCGCGGCCAGGACGGGCAGACAGGGCACGGGTCGGCGCATGGGCGGCCTCCTCGGACGGCCACACTTCAACCGATGGAAGTGGGCGTCCCTCGAAGTAGACTACGCCGGTCCAGGAGCTGATTCATGACACCAGTCTCGAGACGGCAGTTCCTCGCCGCGGCGGGCACGACCGCGGCCACCGCCCTCGTCGCCCCGCGCGCGGGCTCCGCCGCGCCGGCCGACGACGCCATCCAGGCCGAGATCGTGAAACGCCACGACGAGGGAGTGCGGCGCCTCCAGGACTGGATCAAGGAGCCCTCCATCGCCGCCGAGAACCGCGGGATGGCCGAGGGCTGCGAGACGATGATGCGCCTGGCGCGCGAGGCCGGCTTCGATGCGGTGACCAAGGTGCCGACCGACGGCCATCCGGGCGTCTTCGCCACCCTCGACGCGGGCGCTCCGCGCACCGTCGGCCTCTACTTCATGTACGACGTGAAGCAGGTGGACCCGGCCGAGTGGTCCTCGCCGCCCTTCGACGCGGCCGTGGTGGACAAGCCCGGCTTCGGGAAGGTGGTGATGGGCCGCGGCGCGGTCAACCAGAAGGGCCCGGAGTCGGCGCTGCTCGCGGCCCTGCACGCCATCCGCGGCGCTGGCCGCAAGCTGCCCGTGAACCTGGTGCTGGTGGCGGAGGGCGAGGAGGAGATCGGCTCGCCCCACTTCAAGCAGGTCGTGCAACGACCCGAGGTGATGGCGGCCCTCAAGAAGTGCAGCGGCGTGTTCATGCCGTCCGCGGCGCAGGACCCCGATGGCAGCGTGGTGGTCTCGCTGGGCGCGAAGGGCGTCGTCGAGCTGGAGCTGGTGTCGAGCGGCGCGAAGTGGGGCCGCGGGCCGAAGAAGGACGTCCACTCCAGCAACCGCGCGCGGCTGGATGCGCCGGCCTTCCACCTGGTCCAGGCCCTGGCCACGCTCGTGAATGCCGACGGGGATCCGGCCATCGACGGGTTCGCCGACGCCGCGCGGCCCGCCAACGCGACGCAGAAGGCGATGCTGGACGCGGCGGCGGTGCGCCTCTCGGAGGGCACGGCCAAGCAGCTGCTCTCGGCCGATCGCTGGGTCCACGATGTGGCCTGGCGCGAGTCGCTGGAGCGGTACCTGTTCAACCCGACGGTGAACATCGAGGGCCTGGTCGCGGGCTACACCGGGCCGGGCGGCAAGACGGTGCTGCCGCACCGCGCGGTGGCCAAGCTCGACCTCCGCCTGGTGCCGGACATGACCTTCGACGGCGCGGTGGCCGCGTTGCGCGCGCACCTGGCCAAGCGCGGCTTCGGGGACATCGAGGTGAACCCCAGCGGCGGGTACGACCCCACGTCCACCTCGGCGGACGCCCCGCTCATACACGCGGAGATGGCGGTGTACACCCGCGCGGGCCTGGACCCGATCCTGTGGGTGCGCAACGCGGGCTCCTACCCCGGCTACGTCTTCACGGGCGCCCCGCTCAACCTCCCGGCCGGGCACTTTGGCCTCGGCTGCGGCGCCGGCGCCCACGCCCCCGACGAGTACTACATCATCGAGTCCACGATCCCGAAGGTGGCCGGGTGGGACGGGGCGGTCCGCTCGTTCGTGGACTACCTGCACGAGCTGGCCGTCGCGAGCTGAGCGGCGAGCGGGTCCGGAGCGTGCCGCGTCTCGTCGGGCTGGCCTGCGTCCTGCTCGCCGCCGCGCCGTGCTTGCCGAAGGAACAGGAGCCTGCCTGGAGCTACGAGGTGACCGCCGGTCCCGGCGGCCGTGAGCTGGACGTGATGGCGCGGTTCGACGGCGGCTTCACCCAGCTGACGTTCGACGACGGCCTGGGGCCGTTTGTGCAGCAGCCCGAGGTCGAGCGCAGCCCGGGCTGGGTCGTGGCGGACCGGCGCGGCGACCGCCTGGCCGTGCCCGACTGCGCGCGCGCGCCCTGCCGCGTCCGCTACCGCTTCCAGCTCGAGCTGGCGGCCACCCAGGTGCACGACCGCAACCGCGCGTTCGCGGAGGGCGGTGTGCTGCTGGCGCCGCCCTCGTCGTGGCTGGCGCGGCCGATCGTGGATACGCCCGGCCGCTACCGCCTCCGCGTCACGACGCCGCCGGGAACGAGTTTCGTCAGCGGCGTGTTCCCCGGCGCCGAGCCGGGCACGTACGAGGCCGCGACCAGCGACCTGGCGGAGGCGCCGTACTCGGGCTTCGGCTCGTTCGACGAGAGCCGGCTCCCGGTCGCGGGCGGCACCGTGGAGGTCGCGGTGGCGCCCGGCGAGCTCATGGTCTCGCGCACCGACATCGACGATTGGGCCGGGCGCGCAGCCTCGGCGGTCAGCGCGTACTATGGCCGCTTCCCGCTGCGGCGCGCCCTGGTGATCGTGCTGCCCACGAACCGCGGGCGCGTCGGA
>Ga0068859_100004997_pt1 | contig 13466 bp, 23 predicted proteins | sample KBSSwiS22_FD_66585 | JGI IMG/M metagenome (GOLD analysis project Ga0068859, IMG submission 66585) | Switchgrass rhizosphere microbial communities from Kellogg Biological Station, Michigan, USA - KBS Switchgrass S2-2 | ecosystem: Host-associated > Plants > Roots > Rhizosphere > Soil ... | reverse complement strand
ACGCCGGTGGCCATGGAGAAGGGGTTGCGCTTTGCCATCCGCGAAGGCGGACATACGGTGGGAGCGGGAACGATCGCGGAGATTGTTCAGTAAAATCATCGGTTTCGGTTCTCGCTCGTGTGGCCGAGATCAAACTAGGCAGGGTTGGGCGGTTGCCATAAATTCGCTCGACACCTCAAGATCTTTCCTCCCGGATGAGCTGGGAGGGGTCAGGAAAGAAACGTGATAGGAAACGAAAAAATTCGCATTCGGCTGAAGGCATACGACTACCGCGTGCTCGATCAGTCCACGACGGAAATCGTTGCAACCGCGAAGCGGACCGGCGCGCAGATCGCTGGCCCGATTCCGCTTCCGACGATGAAGAATAAGTACACCGTGCTGAGGTCCCCGCACGTGGACAAGAAGTCGCGGGAGCAGTTCGAGATCCGCACCCACAAGCGTTTGCTGGATATTCTCGATCCGACGCCGCAGACTGTCGATGCGCTCATGAAGCTTGATCTTCCGGCTGGAGTCGATGTTGAGATCAAGGCGTTCGGTAAAGAGCACAAGTAAATCGCTCCCCAGCCAATAGCTGAGGCCAAGCTGGGAGGGAGAAGGCAATGGCAAAGGTAGCAGGAATTCTGGGAAAGAAAGTCGGGATGACACAGCTCTTCGATTCACGGGGCGAGGTTCGTCCGGCGACGGTGCTGCAGGCTGGTCCGTGCGTGGTTACGCAGCACAAGTCGCAGACCAAAGACGGGTATGACGCTGCGCAGATCGGTCTGGTCGAGTTCGTAAAGGAGTCGCGCTTGACCGAGCCCATGCGTGGACACTTGGGCAAGAACAATCTGCCTCCAGTCAAATTTCTGCGCGAAGTTCCCATCGAGATGGAAGAGGGTTCTGACGGCAACGGTGCGGTGAAAGCGGGCGATCGCGTGCTGGTCGACATCTTTGACGGAGAAAAGTTTGTTGACGTGGTCGGCGTGAGCAAGGGCAAAGGCTTTCAGGGCGTGGTAAAGCGCCATCACTTTGGCGGCGGCCCGAAGTCACACGGCTCAATGTTTCAGATTACAGGTTCGATCGGCTCATCCGCCTTTCCGTCGCGCGTATTCAAGGGCATGCGTATGTCCGGGCACATGGGCAATGCGCGAGTGACGGTGCGCAATCTGAGAGTCCTCGGCGTCGACAAAGATGACAACCTCCTAGTGGTTGAAGGCAGCGTGCCGGGACCGACCGGCGGATATCTGGTGATCACGAAATCGAAGAAGCCGCCAAGAGAGCGCCGGGGATTCGCGGGAGCAGCCACGGTCGATCCGTTGAAGGCTGCGAAGAGGGCGGCGAAAAAAGGATAGTGGTTCGCGGGCGAGGCGCCTGCGCCACATGAGAAATGACATGGCAACCATCGACATTCATGATTTGAGCGGCAAGACGGTTGGCTCGCTGGAACTGGCCGACGAAGTCTTCGGCGCGATCAACGAGGCCCTGTTGTGGGAAGCGGTGAAGCACTACCGCGCCGGGCAGCGCGCGGGAACGCACGCCACCAAGAACCGCTGGCGGGTTTCAGGATCGGGCAAGAAGTTGTGGAAGCAGAAGGGCACTGGGCGCGCCCGCATCGGCTCGATTCGTTCGCCGCTATGGCGTCACGGCGCCACGGTGCACGGGCCGCAACCGCGTTCTTATGCTTACGACTTCCCGCGCAAGAAACTGCTGGGCGCGTTGCGCTCGGCTCTGGCTGCAAAGTTCTCCGACGGTAAGTTGATCGTCGTCAACGCGTTCAACGTCGAGGAAGCGAAGACCAAGGCTTTCCGCGAGGCGCTCGATAATCTGAAGGTCGATAAGACCGCATTGCTGGTCGAAGTGGGGAACCACGGTAATCGCAATCTGGTCCTCAGTTCGCGAAACCTGGATGGCGTGGAGCTGGTCGCGAGCAGCGAAGTGCATCCCTACCACTTGTTGCGTTACGACCGGGCGATCTTCTCGCAGCCGGCGATCGAAAAGTTGCAAGCGTCGTTGAAGAAGTCGGCCTCGAGCAAGTCGCGCCAGGCGGGTGAAGGCGAACCGAAACCGGCGAAGAAGACGACCCGCAGCCGAAGCAAGAAAGCGGCGGAGGTGGCTTGATGAAATCGGCATATCAGATCATCCGCCGGCCAGTGATTACCGAGAAGGGCCTCGGCATTAAGGAAAACCAGAACACTCTGGTGTTTCAGGTTGCGCCGAAGGCGACGAAGACCGAGATCAAAGAAGCAGTGCAGACCATCTTCAAGGTGAAGGTCAGCTCTGTTCGCACGGCGAACTATCCAGGGAAAGAGCGTCGGCGCGGCAAGTTCGCCGGCTACCGTCCGGATTGGAAGAAGGCATACGTGAAACTGCGTGCCGGCGAGAAGATGCCGGAATATGCGCAGAACTTGTAAGGGCGACCGTAGGATCCGGGCTTTCTGAAAGCGGGCTCGATGAAGGTTGCAGGGCAGTAGCAAGATCAAGATGAAGAGCTGATTTTATGGCAATCAAGACTTATAGACCGACAACTCAGACGCTGCGCTATCGCACTACGCTGTCGAGCGCGGACCTGTCCACCGACCGTCCGCACAAGCCGCTAACCGAGCGGAAGTACAAGCAGGGCGGGCGCCGAAACTCCGGCGACGTTACCATGAGGTTCCGCGGGGGTGGGCATAAGCGCAAGCTGCGTACCATCGATTTCAAGCGCGAGAAGCTTGGAATTCCGGCAACCGTGGTTTCGATCGAATATGATCCAAATCGCTCGTCGCGCATTGCACTTGTCGCGTATGCCGATGGTGAGAAGCGTTACATCCTTCAGCCGGATGGATTGAAGGTGGGACAGAAGATTGTCAGCGGTCCGGACGCCGACATACTGGTGGGGAATGCGCTTCCCCTAAAGAACATTCCACCAGGCACCACCATTCACAACCTGGAGCTGCGTCCGGGAAAAGGCGCGCAGATGGTTCGTTCCGCCGGCGGCGCGGCGCAGTTGGTGGCTAAAGAAGCCGAGTACGCCCTGGTAAAGTTGCCTTCGGGTGAGACCCGCAAGGTGTCGCAGGATTGCATGGCGACGATCGGTCAAGTGGGGAACATCGACCACGAGAACGTCACCATTGGCAAGGCGGGACGTACGCGATGGATGGGAAAGCGTCCGCACAACCGCGGTGTTTCGATGAACCCGGTTGATCATCCCCACGGCGGTGGCGAAGGTAAGACTTCTGGCGGACGTCACCCGGTGACCCCCTGGGGGCAGCCGACGCGTGGGTACAAGACGCGCAACAATAAGCGGACCGATAAGTTCATTGTTAGTAGAGCTAAGTAGTCGTCGGTGGTTGCCCTGAAAAGGGTGGTTTTGAGCCTAGAGTTAGGAGCGAACAGCGAAGAGCTGGTTTTATGGCACGTTCAACAAAAAAAGGCCCGTTCATTGATGGGTATCTGGCGACGCGAATCGAGCAAATGAACTCGCGCAACGAGAAGAAGGTGTTGCGTACCTGGTCGCGACGCTCGACCATCATCCCCGAGATGGTGGGGCACACAATCGCGGTGCACAATGGCAAGAAGTTCATTCCGGTGTACATCACCGAGAACATGGTGGGGCATAAGCTAGGCGAGTTCAGCTATACGCGCCTGTTCAAGGGACACTCGATGAAGGCGGCCACTGAAGCAGCTGCGCGTCCTGCGGGCGTGCCTGGCGGCCCGGGAGCTCCGGCTCCGGCGTCGGGTCCGGCTCCGGCGGCACCGAAGGCATAACCACATGGAATTTCGAGCTCAAACCAAGTTTGTTCGGGTCTCGCCGCAGAAGGCGCGGCTGGTGTTGGACCTGATCAAGGGACAGCGTGTGGAAGACGCACTCAACACGCTCGCCTTTACCAAGAAGCGTATCGCGGCGAAAGTCGAGAAGCTGCTCCGGTCTGCGGTTCAGAACGCCAACTACCTGAGCACCGAAAAGAACGTTGATGTCGATCTCGACAATTTATACGTCAAGCATGCTGTCGCGAACGATGCGCCCCGCATGAAGCGCATTCGTCCGGCGCCGATGGGCCGTGCGTACCGTTACGTTCGCCGGCTGGCTCACATCGAGATCGCATTGGCCGAGCGCGGCAAGAACGGCGCTGGAGATCTGGCGACGGTGGTCGGCGACCAGCAGGCCGCGACGTCAGCCCCAGCGAAGAAGCGGCGCGCTGTCGCGAAGAAGAAGTCGGTTGGCAAGAAGGCTGTTGCAAAGAAGTGATCGGATGAAGTTTTAGGAGCTTTATGGGACAGAAGGTACACCCTTACGGATTCCGCCTCGGATACACCAAGCCGTGGAAGTCGCGCTGGTTTGTCGAGCGGGACTACGACAAGCTGCTGCTTGAGGACGTCAAGCTGAAGTCTGAGTTGAAGGACAAGCTCAAGTCGGCTGGCGTTAGCACAATCGAGATCGAGCGCCCGGGCAACAAGCTGCGCGTGATCATCAAGACTGCGCGCCCTGGAATCATTATCGGCCGTAAAGGCGCTGAGATCGACAAGCTGAAGCAGGAAGTGCAGAAGCGCACGAACCGCGAGGTCTACATCGACATCCAGGAAGTGCACAAGCCCGAGCTAGATGCACAGCTGGTATCGGAATCGATCGCCTTGCAACTCGAAAAACGGGTGGGGTTCCGTCGTGCCATGCGTAAAGCCGTCGATTCGGCCCTGCGCTTCGGATGCAAGGGCATTAAGGTTCGCGTGAGTGGGCGCCTGAACGGAAATGAAATCGCGCGTTCCGAGTGGTACCTGCAGGGCCGTTTGCCGCTGCACACATTGCGCGCTGACATCGAGTACGGCTTCACCGAAGCCCGCACGACGTATGGTGTTATCGGCGTGAAGGTTTGGATCTATCGCGGCGAGATTCTCCCGACCAGGAAGCGCGAGTCGCAAGGGGTGGGGGCATTTTAGTAAGGATTGGGTTTGGCCAAGAGCCAATTGCTAACAACCAAGAGCTGAATCTATGTTGATGCCGAAAAAAGTTAAGTACCGCAAGCAGCAGCGCGGGCGTATGACGGGGAAGGCCTGGGCGGGTAGCACGCTGTCTTTCGGAGATTACGGACTCAAGGTCCTCGAGCCAGGTTGGATTACCGACCGGCAGATCGAGGCCAGCCGTGTGGCGATGACCCGCTTCATCAAGCGCGGGGGAAAGATTTGGATCCGTTTGTTCCCGGACAAGCCTGTCACCAAGAAACCGGCTGAAACCCGTATGGGCAAGGGCAAGGGCGCGCCGGACCACTGGGTTGCGGTTGTGAAGCCGGGCAAAATCCTGTTTGAGATGGAAGGCGTGACGCCACAGGACGCCGCAGAAGCAATGCGGTTGGCGTCGCATAAGCTGCCGCTGCGCACGACGTTCGTACAGCGTGAAACCGCCCACTAGACGATTGAGCGAGGAGCGGCCAGCGAAGAAGAATTCGGTTGCCCACAGCTAGGTAGGACTTTATGGATGCAGAAAAAATCAGGAACCTGACTGACGAAGAACTTCGGCATCAGGAACGCGAGATGAGCGACGAGCTGTTCAAGCTCAAGTTTCAGCTCAACATGGGCCAGACTGAGAGCCTGAAGAAACTGCGCGGCCTGCGCAAGGACATCGCGCGCATTAAGACCATCGCCCGCGAGCGCGAGGCGGCAGGGGAGAAGAAGTAATGGCGGAAACACAAACTGCCGGACGCCGGAAAGAGCTGATCGGCCATGTAGTTTCAAACCGTATGAACAAGACGATCGTCGTCCAGGTGGTTCGCCGCAAGTCGCACCCGCTGTACACGAGGGTGATTTCGAAGGCGAAAAAATTCTATGCCCACGACGAGAAGAACGAGGCTCACATCGGCGATGTGGTGAAGCTCGAGGAGACGCGGCCGCTTTCGAAGCTAAAGCGGTGGAAGCTGAAAGAGATTCTGCGCAAGACGGCGCTGGTGCCCGAGGTCGCAACGGCTGAGGAGCAAAACTAGGTCCTAGCTACTCGCGACAGGTTTCGATTGCTCGAAGCGAGTGGCTAGAAGCTAGCAGCTTCGTATGGGGGATAGTTATGACAGTGATGATGCGAAGCATGCTCGAGGTCGCTGATAACAGCGGTGCCCGCAAGCTGCAGATGATTCTGCCGCTGGGCGGTGCGACAGGTCTGCGAGCGGGTTTGGGTGACGTGGTCACGGCGAGTGTCAAGGAAGCGTCGCCCGACGGCCAGGTGCAGAAGGGCAAGGTTGTCAAGGCGGTTATCGTGCGCACACGCAAAGAGCATCGTCGTCGTGACGGTACCTATATTCGCTTCGATCAGAACGCGGCGGTGCTGATCAATGAAGCTGGTGAGCCGGTCGGAACCCGTGTCTTTGGTCCAGTGGCTCGCGAGCTCCGCGAAAAGAAGTTCTTGAAGATAGTGAGCTTGGCTCCAGAAGTTCTGTAGAAAAAAGGGATTAGGTCATGGCAGCAACAGCAACCGTACACAAAACAGTGGATATTCGCCGCAACGATACCGTGAAGGTGCTGAGCGGCAAGGACAAAGGTAAACAGGGACGCGTTCTGCGCGTGTTCCCAGATACCGGACGCATTCTTGTTGAGCACGTCGCGGTGGTCAAAAAGACAGTCAGCACAAAGCGGAATCCTCGGACCAAAGGCGGCATTGCCGACCAAGAGAGCCCGATCTCGATTTCGAAGGTGCAGCTGGTTTGCTCCACCTGCGGACCGATCCGTGTGGGGCATGAGGTCCGCGGAGATCGAAAAGTGCGTGTCTGCCGAAAGTGCGGAACGACGCTGGATAAGACTTAGGATTGGGCTCCCGAACCGGTAAGCATCCGAGACGGTGAGAATGGACTGAGTAATGGCAAAAGAGAAAAAGGAAAAGAAGGGCGGGGCGCAGGCGGAAGAACAGCGCCCGCCAGAGGCAGCGCGGCATAGCGCGAAGGAAACGCCACGGTTGAAGGACCGGTTCCGCAAGGAAGTGGCTCCTGCGCTCATGAAAGAGTTTGAGCTCAAGAACCCGATGGCGGTTCCGCATCTGCACAAGATCGTCGTCAACATGGGGGTTGGCGAGGCTACGCAGAACGCGAAAATCCTGGATCCGGCGGTCAATGAACTCGGCCAAATTACCGGACAGAAGCCAGTCGTCACCCGTGCCAAGAAATCCATAGCAGCTTTCAAGGTTCGCGAAGGCATGCCGATCGGTGCAATGGTGACATTGCGCGGCGACCGCATGTATGAGTTCTTTGATCGCCTCGTGAATATCGTTCTGCCACGTGTTCGCGATTTTCGGGGAGTTTCGACGAAGTCTTTCGACGGACGCGGAAACTACACCATCGGCTTGCATGATCAGCTGATTTTTCCCGAAATTGACTACGCGAAAGTAGACAAGCTGAAAGGCATGAACGTCACCATCGTGACGACGGCGGGCGACGACAATCAGGCGCGGGCCCTCCTGAAACACCTGGGTATGCCGTTTCGTGCATAGGGTTTTTGAGCAAGAAGCTGAGAGCAAAAGCTAGGAGCTGATTTTTGGCAACCACAGCAAAAAGAGTGAAAGACGGCGCGGAGAGCAAAGTTAAACCGCAGAATGTGAAGAAACCCAAGTTCTCCACGCGCAAGCACAACCGCTGCAAGATTTGCGGACGTCCGCGCGCGTACATCCGCAAGTTTGGCATTTGCCGCCTATGTTTTCGTGGGTTGGCACTGCGGGGAGAGATTCCCGGAGTTTCGAAGTCTTCGTGGTAGTGGCGATCCTTCCTAAGCCCAGGAGGGATGGGGCCGAAGAGTGAGTTGAGTGTTAGCAGTCATCGCTGGTTCTCCGCTGCGGCGGAGAGAACGGGTGGCCGAGGAGAAGCAAAACGATGAAGTTGACCGATCCGGTCGCAGACATGCTGGCGCGAATTCGCAATGCGATTCGCGCACGGCACCAAAAGGTGGATGTGCCCGCTTCCAAGCTGAAGCTGGAGATTGCCCGCATTCTGAAAGAGGAGGGCTACATCTCTAATTACAAGCCGACGGAGGAGGAAGGCCACAAGGTCGTCCGCATCTACCTGAAGTACGACAACAATAACGAAGCCGCGATTTCGAACGTTGCGCGCGTTTCTCGTCCCGGTTGCCGCGTGTATGTGCGCCGCACCGAGATTCCCCGCGTGCTCGGCGGCCTGGGGATCAACATTCTTACGACGCCGCGAGGAGTCATGACCGGTCGGGAAGCGCGTAAGGCCGGTCTCGGAGGCGAAGTCCTCTGCGAAGTTTGGTAGAAAACCAGCTCTGAGACTTTCGCTTTTAGCCTTCGGCTAGAAGCAAAATCGATCGGGCTACGAGCTAGCTAAGAGCTTCTTATGTCACGAATTGGAAAAAAGCCGATCGCACTGCCTAAAGGCGTGACGGTCAAAGTTGAGAACAACCTGGTGGCGGTCCAAGGACCCAAGGGCAAGTTGGACACGCGAGTCCCCCACGGGATTAAGATCGACCAGCAGGACGGCCACATTGTCGCACTGCGTGAGAATGATTCGCAGGCAGCGCTGCATGGACTGACCCGCGCTTTATTGAATAACGCGGTCGAGGGCGTAACCCGGGGCTGGACGCGCGAACTAGAGATTGTCGGAATCGGGTATCGCGCCGAAATGAAGGGCAAGGGTACGGTGGTGTTCACGCTTGGCTACTCGCATCCCATCGAGTACCCCTTGCCGACAGGAATTGATGTTGCGGTCGATCCCAAGCAGACACGTTTGACGGTGACGGGAATCGACCGACAAAAAGTGGGACAAGTTGCCGCTGAGATGCGCGCATTGCGTCCCCCTGATCCGTACAAGAACAAGGGCGTGCGCTATTTCGGCGAGCGCTTGAAGAAGAAGGTTGGAAAGACGGGAGCGAAATAGCAGAAGCAGCTCAGGGATGTTGGTTGTGGCGAACGCCTAGTCGGAGCCTTTGCCTACAGTCCACCGCCAAGAGCCAAGAGTCGATTTTATGCTGACACAAATCTCCAAAAACGGAACCCGGCGACGAGTGCACGATCGCATTCGCAAGAAGGTGCTCGGCACCTCTGAGCGGCCGCGTCTGAACGTTTATCGTTCGCTGAACCATATTTATGTCCAGGTCATCGATGACCTGAAGGGCCTCACGCTGGTTTCGGCGAGTACCGCGGAAGGCAAGAACGAGTCGCGCCCCAATGGCGGGAACGTCGCTTCCGCCAAAACAGTCGGCAAGACCATAGCCGAGCGCGCAAAGGCCAAGGGAATTAGCAAAGTGGTGTTTGATCGCGGCGGCTATATATATCACGGGCGCGTGAAGGCGATTGCAGATGCCGCTCGCGAGGCAGGGTTGCAGTTCTAAAGCAGTGAGCGGCGAGTAGTGGGCTTTTGAGCGCGTTGCAATCGCTCACCGTCCACCGCTCAGAGCTCGGAGCAACGAAATTATGCCAACAGTCGTAAAGAAACTCGATGCGGGCGCTTTCCAGCTGAAAGATCAGGTGGTTGCGATTAACCGCGTGACCAAGGTCGTGAAGGGCGGCAAGAACCTCTCGTTTGCAGCTCTCGTTGTGGTGGGAGATCCTACGTCTGCGGTCGTCGGATACGGTTCCGGCAAGGCGAAGGAAGTTCCCCAGGCGATCCGCAAGGGAATTGAGTCCGCGAAGAAGAACCTGGTGAAGGTGAATTTGACGCAGACAAGCATTCCGCATACGGTGCTTGGACGGTTCGGTTCCGGAATGGTTCTGCTGAAGCCAGCCCCGGAAGGAACCGGCGTCATTGCGGGCGGCGCGGTGCGCGCGGTCATGACCTCGGCGGGCGTGCAGAACGTGTTGACGAAGTCGATCGGGACGACCAACCCGCACAACGTGATCAAAGCCACCTTCGACGCGCTGAAGAAACTCAAGAACCGGGAATTGGTGGCCGGCGTGCGCGGCAAGGCGGCGGAGGAGTTGTAATGACGGCGAAAAAAACAACCGCGAGCGGAGGCACACTGCGCCTGAAATATGTGCGCTCGGCCATCTGCACTCCGGTGAAGCACAAGAAAGTTGTTCAGGGTCTCGGGTTCACGCGGCTGAACCAGGTGATTGAGCGTCCGGACACCCCTTCGATTCGTGGCATGGTCGCGAAGGTGGCGCATTTAGTAGAGATCGTTCAAGGCTAGGGGCTCAAAGTTGCTGAGGTTTCAAGGTTTCTGCTAGCGAAACCTGGAAGCGGTGAAATACAAGGTTATGAATTTATCAAATATTCGTGCACCGCGGAAAGCGGCAGAAAACAAGAAGCGGGTGGGGCGCGGTATGGGCTCAGGCATGGGAAAGACTTCCACCCGCGGACACAAAGGCCAGCGATCACGCAGTGGCTCGCGGCTGTTGCGTGGTTTTGAAGGTGGGCAGATGCCACTGCATCGCCGCTTGCCGAAGCGCGGTTTCACCAATATCTTCCGCGAGGAATTCAGTGTAGTGAATCTCGCCACGTTAGTTCGACTGGGAGAGAAGATCATCAATCCCGAGGTCTTGCAGAAGGCCGGGCTTGCCAGCGCGAAGCGCCGCGTCAAGATTCTTGGTGACGGCGAGCTGACCGTTGCCTTGACGGTTCAAGCCCACAAGTTTTCTAAGTCCGCGCAGGAAAAAATCACGAAGGCGGGCGGCACGGCCGAGGTGTTGCAGTAGCGAGCGAGGAGTTGCGAGTCAACCTGAGAGTGGTGGTTTGTTGCTCTCAGCTCTAAGCTCATCGTTGAGGGCTTTTTATGTTGGATAAGTTCGCAAACATTTTTCGAATTCCAGATCTGCGCAAGCGGGTTTTCTTCACGCTTGCGCTTCTTGCCGTCTACCGTGTCGGCGGACACATCCCCATTCCGGGTGTGAACTGGGTGGCTTTCGCGAACAATTTCGGCCAATTTCAGGGCGGTTTGTTGGGCTTTGTTGATTTGTTTTCTGGCGGCAACATCCGCCGAATGACCATCTTCGCGCTCGGGATCATGCCGTACATCACCTCGTCGATCATCCTGCAATTGCTCACGGTGGTGTATGAGCCCCTGGCCCGCTTGCAGAAGGAAGGCGAGCTTGGGCGCAAGAAGATTACGATGTGGACGCGCTACTTGACCCTTGGTCTCAGCGCGGTGCAGTCACTTGGAATCGGATACAGCCTGCAAAAGGCCGGGTATGCTCTTCACCCCAGCTACGCTTTCGTACTGATGACAATCCTGACCCTCACCACCGGCAGCGTTTTCATCATGTGGCTCGGCGAGCAGATCACCGAGCGCGGCATCGGCAATGGCATGTCGTTGCTGATTTTCGCCGGCATTGTGGTCGGGTTACCGCGCGGAATCAAAGACCTTTTGGACAAGGCGAGAAACAATGCCTGGGGGCCGCTGACCCTGCCTCTGATGCTTGCGTTGCTGGTGTTGATGGTGGCGGTGGTCGCATTCATCGTCTACGTCGAGCGCAGCGAACGCCGGATTCCCGTGCAGTACGCCAAGCGCATAGTTGGCCGGCGCATGATGGGAGGACAGTCCACCCACTTGCCCATGAAGGTGAATGCCGGCGGCGTGATGCCGGTCATTTTTGCATCTTCGATCGTGACCATCCCGCAGACCATGTTTTACGGTCTGCGCGATAACCGGGTCATCTTGTTTCTCCACTTGGACTGGTTGTTCGATCAATTGAAGTGGGGCGAACCGCTGTACACGGTGTTGTATGCGGTTGGGATCATCTTCTTCGCGTATTTTTATATTTCGATCGTCTTCAACCCGGTTGAGGTTGCAGACAACATGCGCAAGTACGGCGGGTTCATTCCCGGCATTCGCCCCGGGAAGCGCACCGCGGACCATATCAATGAGATCCTGACGCGGATCACGCTGGTTGGCGCTCTCTACCTCATCATCATTTCGTTCATTCCGGAATGGCTCATGGTGGGTGTTCATTTGAACCATTTGTATGGTCCCCTGGGGCGATTTTTCGAGCGATTGCCGAACTGGGTTTTGAATGGCCTGAACGTGAACTTTTATTTCGGGGGGACGTCGCTTCTGATCGTGGTAGGGGTTGCCATGGATACCGTAAACCAGATCGAGTCGCAGTTGATCATGCGACACTACGATGGATTTACCCCAAAGAGCGGCAGGATTCGCGGACGCCGCGGCTGGTAAGGCAAGGTAGGTTATTGATCGCAGTGGCAAGTACGTAGGTTCAAGGGCGGGAGCATGCAAACCTTCCGCCAGGAATTTGGAACTCGGAGTTAGCAATTGGATAGGGGAGCGGTCGGGAGACCGGGCACGATGTGTCAGTAATTCTGGGTCAGGAGCAGGTTGGGGCCAGGTCGATGGCGGAGCAGGCGCTGCGAAACATCGGACCAGTTGTGTTGCTCGGGCCACCAGGAGCAGGCAAAGGCACCCAGTCCAAGCGGATCACGCAGCACTACCGGATTCCGCAGGTTTCAACCGGCGACCTGTTGCGCGAAAACGTTAAGCAGGGAACGCCGCTGGGTGTGCAGGTGAGGGACGTCATCGCCAAGGGCGAGTTAGTTCCCGATCACTTGGTCTGTGACATTGTTGCCTGGCGTCTCCGAGAAACGGATGCGCAACGCGGATTCATCCTGGATGGGTTTCCGCGGACGGCAAAGCAGGCAGTTTGGCTAGACTCGTTCCTGAAGTTCGAGTTTGGCGATACTGGCAAGTGGGCGGCATGGCTGCCAATTGTGATCTGTATCAAGGTGGACTATAATAAGTTGTTGCTCCGGATCACTGGACGCAGGACTTGTCCCACCTGTGGGCGGATCTACAACGTCCATTCCCAGCCGCCGCTTGTTGACGAAATCTGTGATGTTGACGGCTCCAAGCTGGTCACCCGCGATGATGACCGCGAGGAGATCATACGGGAACGTCTTGACGCCTATGAGCGTCAGACGAAGCCGGTAGCTGAACACTACGGCCGGCTGGATCGGGTAGTTGAGGTGAATGGCGACCTCCCCGTTGATCAAGTGACCGGGGCATTAATCGACGCGATCGACAGGAACGCGCAGGGAGCAGCCGGGAGCAGTTAGACGAGAATGGCCATTGTCTGCAAGTCGCAGTCGGAAATCGACAAAATGCGGCGCAGTGGCCACATCGTGCGCCAGGTGCTCGATGAACTTCGCGGCATGGTCGCGCCGGGCGTCAGCACGATGGACCTCGAAAAGCTTGCCGAGCGCCGGATCAAGGAATCCGGGGCAAAGCCGGCGTTCAAGGGATATTACGGTTACCCGTGCGTGTTGTGCACGTCAATTAATGACGAGATTGTTCATGGGATCCCTTCGGCGAAGCGGGTTCTAAAATCAGGCGATATTGTTTCGATCGACTGTGGCGTGGTGCTCGATGGCTATTACGGGGATGCAGCGATCACGGCGGCAGTGGGCGATTCGGTTTCTGAGGAACGCAAACGTCTGATGGATGTGACAGAGCAATCGCTCTACAAGGCGATTGAGCAAGTGAAGATCGGGAACACGGTCAGCGACATTGGTGGCGCGGTTCAAGAGTTTGTTGAGGCCAACGGCTTCAGCGTGGTGCGCGAATTTGTGGGTCACGGCATA
>Ga0068859_100004995_pt1 | contig 13470 bp, 9 predicted proteins | sample KBSSwiS22_FD_66585 | JGI IMG/M metagenome (GOLD analysis project Ga0068859, IMG submission 66585) | Switchgrass rhizosphere microbial communities from Kellogg Biological Station, Michigan, USA - KBS Switchgrass S2-2 | ecosystem: Host-associated > Plants > Roots > Rhizosphere > Soil ... | reverse complement strand
GTGGGCGAGTTCAGGGGTCCAGGCCGGGGGCGGGTTTCGCTGTTCGGTTCCTGTGCGGTGGCTGGGCTGGTCTGTCTGGCTTGGCAGGATGCGGCGGTCGGCCGGAACCGGGCGCGGAGCGCCCTGCGCAGACCTGCTGGATCACGACCTGCCGGATCGACTTCGGCTATCCGGCAGGGACCCCGTTCGCCGATCCAGCAGGAACCCCGGCTCCGCCGCTCACCTCAGTCCCTGGTCGTCGGCCAGTTGCCGGAGGCGGCCGGGAGTGTGCGCGGGCGGTCCGTCGTCGGGGCGCGCTGCTCTGGCGGCGGTGCCGGAGTTGGCGCCGGCGGTGCAGCCGCGGCGGCGGGGACGCCCGGGTCGGGTAGTGGCGCGGGCACGCGGTCGAGCAGGGTCTGGAACACCGCGCGGCAGTGGTCCTCGGGTCTGGTGATCGACTCGGCCCACTCGGCGCCGCGCCGCCCGGTCCTGGTCAGCCGGGCCCGGTCGCGTAGCAGCCCGACGAGGACGTCGGCCAGCCCCTCGGCCGACTCGTCGACGGGCGTGACGCCGGTCACGCCCTCCTGATAGGCGTCCCGCGAGCCGCCGAAGGCCGGGCCGACGACGGCGCACCCGGCGAGCTGGGCCTCCAGCAGAACGGTGCCATAGCCCTCGCCGCACGGCCGCGGCCCGGCGGTCCGCGTCCGCGTGCACAGGGCGAACAGGTCCGCGGTCGCGTAGAGGCGGGCGAGTGCGTCGTCGTCGGGTGACTCGGTCAGCTCGGCGTCCGGCGTCGCGGACAGCAGTTCGTGGAGCGCGCCGGGCGCCGGGCCGCGGCCGGCGACGACCAGCCGCACCGGGCCGATCTGGGCCCGCACGGCCGCCAACGCCGTCGCGAGTACCTCGAGCCCCTTGTCGGCCCAGGCCGCGAGTGGGAAGACCGACAGCACGGTCGGCACCGGGGTGTGTGGACGGCGGCGGGCGCCCTCGGCCAGCAGGGTCGCGCGCCAGGCAGCCGGCACCCCGGGCGGGAGCAGCCTCGCCGGGCCCAGCGCGGCGAGCGCGCCCGCGCTGAACGAGCTGACCGTCACCGGCCGCAGCAGGGGATGGCGGGCGAGCAGCGCCCGGTCAGCCGAGGGCATCCGCCAGATGTCGGCGCCGTAGCACAGTACCGGCACCCGACGCGCGCCCCCGAGCGAGGCCGCGCCGGCGGCGGCCTTCAGCAGCTCGGGATGCCCGGCCACCAGGGCGTCGAGCCGGCCGAGCCGGCGGGCCGCGCCGGCCGCCCGGCGGGCGAAGTCGACCCGCGCCGCGAGCTGGCCGCCGCCCGGCTCGGCCGGCCGCGGCTGGTCCAGCCGGATCAGCGTGGCCCCGCCGGCGCGCAGGGCCTCGTCAACGGCATCGACGTACCGCCCGATGCCACCGCTGTCGGCCGTCGCCAGGAGGAGCACCCGCGGTGCCGCGCCCGCTGGCGGGCCCGACCAGGCCGGGCCCGGGAGGCTTGACGCTCCTGGCCGGCCCACGTCTGGAGACCCCGACACCCCGGCCCAGGGGGACACTGACCGCAGACTGTGCACCGACGAGGATCCTTTGCCCGACGCGACTAAACAATATGTCATCTGACCATCGCGGATTGTAGTTCTGGATCTGCCGGTCGTGGGAGTGGTTGTACTTCCGTGTCGCGGCCGAGCGTGTCCGCGTGTCGGGCGCCGTGTGCCCCCTCACCCGCTCCGGGCAGGCCGGCGTGGGTGGCCCGCGGCCGGCCTGGCGGCTTCCCGGCCAGCGTGCGGGCCGAGATTGCGCTGCGAGCTGGGTGTTCTGCGTCCGCCGCTGCCCGGTGGATGGTCCAGTCCCGGGTCCCGGCGGCGGGCACGCCGGGCGACCGGGATGACGGTGCGTGTGCCGTGAGGTGGAATGACGCAGGACTGCTCGCTTGAAGTGATGTTTCCATCACTTATGGTGGCCACATGGTGGGAGCGGCGGACGGGGACCAGGCTGGTGAGTGCCAGGCCGATCTTCAGACCGACCTCGGGCTCGCCGGTCGGGTGCCCCGCCAGGCCGACCCGCCGGCCGGGAAGCCTGGGCAGCGCGCCCCGCTCACCGCTACCGGCCCCCTGCCGCCGATGTCGACGGCCGGCGGGCCCTGGCCGACCGCGCCAGCGCCCACCATCCCGGACCGGGCCGGTCCGCCAGCGCCCGGCGCCCCTGGCCGGGGCGGCCCGGCGGCGCTCGACGAGACGTGCCCTCCTGCTGCCGGCGGCGAGCGGCGGACGTGGCGCGGTCCATCCGGTGGGACGATCGTGCGCGGGACAGGGGAGCTGCTCATCACCCTCGGCCTGGTTGTCGCCCTGTTTCTCGCCTACGAGCTGTGGATCACCGACATCTTCCAGGCGCGGACGCAGAGCAGACTGCACAACAGGCTCGCCGCGACCTGGGCCGTGCCGGCCCGGCCAGCGGCGCCGGCCCCGCCGCCGCCCGCGCCGCCGCTGCACCCCGCGCTCGGCGCGGGCTTCGCCGTGCTCCACATCCCGCGGCTCGGCGCGGGCTACGCCCCGGTCGTCGTCGAGGGCGTCGGTGCGGAACAGTTGCAGGAAGGGCCCGGGCACTATCCAGGTACCGCGATGCCCGGTCAGATCGGCAACTTCGTGGTATCGGGCCACCGGACGACCTACGGCAAGCCATTCAACCGCCTCGACGAGCTACGTCCCGGCGATCCCCTGGTCGTCGAGATCTCCGACCGCTATTTCGTCTATCGGATGACCAGGTCCGAGGTTGTCGCGCCGACCCGGCTGGACGTCACATACCCGGTTCCGGAACAGCTTGGCAAGACTCCGACGTCCGCTGTCATGACGATGACTACCTGTAACCCGAAGTACTCCGCGAAAACCAGGCTCATCGTGTTCGGGACGCTCGACAAGACCGTCATGAAGGCCCCGGGGGTCGGGGTTCCGTTCGAGCCTGCGGAGGGCTGACCGGTGTATGGATGGATCTATCGCCATCTCCCGGGACCGACGCTGGTCCGGGTGCCGCTGGCCGTCCTTCTCGCGTTGGCTGTGGTGGCCCTCCTGTTCTTCGTGGTCTTCCCGGCCGTCGAGCCGTTCGTCCCGCTCAACGACGTCACAATCCAGCGCTGAGTGTGGCGGCGCCGCGGTCGGTGCCCCCGGCTCAGACCGCGGGAGCCGGCCGGCCCCGCAGCGCATGTACCCCTCGGGCGAGTCGATCGGGGGCTGTCCGCGCGGGCGGTAAAGAGGCCACCATGTGGCCCCCTGTATGGGTTGCCGCGCATTTTGCCGCGCCTACCAGCGAAAATCCTCCGACCAGCGGCCCGCGGCGCTCGTCCGGGCAGAAATACCCCATCCAGAATTCGCCCAGCTTCGGATAACCTGCCGAGCCATGCGCGGAGTGGTCGGATGGCGCGGCCCGGTACGAACCGCCCGGTCCAAGGACGGCGAGCCGGGGGCGTGTCTACGTATCCACCAGTGGTCCTGGCGGCCTGGGGTAGGGGTCGCGCGGCCGAAATCGGGTGTCTCGCCCTCGACGGACGGCGTGCACTCCGGCCGGTGCGGCCCGTTATAGGCCCGGAATGGTGGCCGACCGCGATTTTTTCGAGTGGGCCGGTGAGCGTCATCGTTGGGGGACTGATGCAGTGGCGGAACAGGAGATCGGTGCCGCGGGGTGCCGCGGCACCGAGCGGGTTTTCGGAGGCCCGGCCGTGATCGCGACGGGGGACGGCGGGCCGGCCGTCGGCGCGTCCGCGGCCACGCCGGCGGGCGCGGCCACGGCGTCGGCGGGCCCGAGGGCGGTGCTCCCGAGGGCGGCCGCGGATGCGAGCGGCGCGGCGCGGGCGGCTACCGGCGGCGGGCCGACGCCGCCCGGCGTGACGACGCCACTCCCGCAGCTGGGGGACAGCCCGACGGCGCCGATGCCGCGCAGGAGGCCGAGGCCGGACACGGCGTCGACCGGCCCGGTCCCGGTCAGCCCGGTCGGGGCGAGCGCGGGTGGGCTGGTCGGCCAGCCACCGCGGTCGGGCCTGCTGACACCTGGCCGGGTGGCCGCCAGCGTGCGCCGCGCCGTCCGCCTCGGTTCAGCCGGCCGCGCGGCCGGCGTCACACGGGAAGCGCCGCCACACCAGGCTGCCACCCTCGTCTCCTTCCCCCGGGCCGGCGCGCCGGCCGGGTGGCCGGCCGCCAGGTCCCGCCCGGCCGGACCCCCCGGTCCGCTGGCCGCGGCGGCGGCCGCGGTGATGGGCGGCCTCGGTGTGCTCGCCTGGCTGGGCGGCCGCGGCTGGACCGGCGCCGCCGTCGGCTGGGCCACCTTCGTCGCCGCCTCGGTGCTCGCGGTTGCCGCCTTGTGCTTGCTGTCGCCCCGGGCCCGGCCCATGCTGAGCCGCTTGGGCGGCTGTGACGAGCTGACCGGCCTGGTCGGCCGGCACGCCTTCCTGGAGGCCGCGGCGAGGGTGGTCGGCGGCGGTGAGCACCGGGTGCGCGAGGTCGCGCCGGTCGCGCTCGTCCTCGTCGATCTGGACCGCTTCCGGGAGATCAACGGCGTGCTCGGTCACCAGAACGGCGACCGGCTGCTCGTCGTCGTCGCCCGCCGGCTGCGCGCCCTGCTGCGCCCGTCGGACCTGCTCGCCCGGATCGGCGGCGACGAGTTCGCCGTCCTGCTTCGCGACGCCGGTCCCGGCCGGGCCGAGCTGCTCGCGAGCAGGCTGCGCGACGCGCTGCGGGCACCGGTGCTGCTCGCCGACCTGCCGGTGCAGACCGAGGTCAGCGTCGGGATCGCCTATGCCCCGGCCCACGGCCGCAGCGCCGCCGAGCTGCTGCGGCACGCGGAGGCCGCGATGTACGAGGCAAAGCAGACCCGCGCCGGCCAGCGCACCTACCAGCGCAACCGGGACGCGCCGACGGTGCCCGGCCGGGCGCGGCTGCGGCTGCGCGCGGAGCTGCGCAGCGCGCTGGAGAACGGCCAGATCGAGCTGCGCTACCAACCGAAGGCCGACCCGCGGACCGGCCGGGTCGCCGGCGTCGAGGCGCTGGTGCGCTGGCAGCACCCGCGGGAGGGACTGCGCGGCCCGGGGGTGTTCCTGCCGGAGATGGAGCAGGCCGGCCTGATGCCCGCGCTCACCCGGCACGTCCTGGAGCTCGCGCTGGCCGACTGCGCGAGCTGGCAGAAGGCCGGCGCCGAGCTGTCCGTGTCGGTCAACGTGCCGCCCTCGGTGATCGACGACACCGGCTTCGCCGCCACCGTGGGCGACGCGCTGCGTCGTCACGCGCTGAAGCCGACCGCGCTGGTCGTCGAGGTGACGGAGGAAGCGTTGATCACGGTGCGTGAGCAGGCCCGGCGCACGCTGACCGAGCTTCGCGCGCTCGGCGTGCGGGTGAGCCTGGACGACTACGGCACCGGCTTCTGCTCGCTGGCCTACCTGCGCGAGCTGCCGGCCGACGAGGTCAAGCTCGATCAGATGTTCCTGCGGGACATGCACCGGGACGCGTCGGCCGCCGAGATCGTGCGTTCGACCGTGGCGCTCGCGCACGCGCTCGACCTGAAGATCGTCGCCGAGGGCGTGGAGACGAAGGGGGCGTGGCTGGCACTGGCCACCTGGCGGTGCGACGAGGTACAGGGCTACTTCGTGTCGCCGCCGCTGGCCGGCGGCAGGGTGGTCGCCTGGCTGGACGACTGGGCCCGGCGCGTCTCGCGACACAGCCAGAGCCAGCAGGCGCGCCCGGTCGAGCGAGCGTCGGCTCGACTCACCTCCACGAAGGGGGCCAAGGCCAAGCCGGCTCCGGCCAGGCTCGTCCAGGAGACGACGGCGGCGCCAGGCACCATCGCTCGCGGCGAGCACGCGTCGAGCCAGCCCACCGAGGGCCAGCGCGCGCAGACCGACCTGCCGGGTGGCCCGAGCGGCGAGCGGCCCGAGCGCGGCACGGTCGCGCAGCGGGCGAACGCGCGCGTCGCCGCGGGGCTGGTCCCGGCGCAGCCGAGCGCCCGCGCCACCGCGGCCGCCCGCTCCGGCGGCCACTGCCCCCGGGTGAACCCGCGCGGCTAGACCCGGCCGCGCGTCCCGCCGCCCGGCAGCCGTGCCCCCGCAGGGCCGGGCGGTGGCGCGTGGCGCGCCGGCGGTCTGGAACGAGGCGCGGGACGCCGTCGCGGATGAGACGCAGTGGTTCGGCGAGCCGCCGACGTCGCGGCGGTCTACCGGTCATCAGCCGGCTGGGCGGGGGCCCTCATGGACGCGCTCGTTCCCGGCGCGTGCTCACCGGCCCGCCAGATCGTCGATCTCGATGTCGTCGCCCCATCCGCGGCTTGCCTCGAGGTAGTCACCGGTCAGGTCGTCACCGTCCTGGTCGGGGCCGACCATGCCGATCGCGTCCTCCTGCTCCGGCCAGATGCGCGCGGCGGGGCGGCGCGGCGGCGTGCCGGCCGTCGCCAACGGGGGCCGCGGCGCGCGCTGGCCCGCGGGCCGCGGCCTGGTCAGATCGCCCGCCCGAGGCGGGGGAGCGGTCCAGCCGGTCGGCGTCTCGGCAACTGGCCGGTTGACCGGGCCCGTGCCGAGGACGGCGGTGAAGACGGCGCGGGTGTGCTCGGCCGGCTCGGTCGCCATCCGGGCCCACTCGGCGGCCCGGCGGCGCATCCGGGCGAGGCGGGCCCGGTCGGCGAGCAGGTCGGCGAGCACGGCCGCCAGCGCCTCCGGCGACTCGTCAGCCGGGGTGGCACCGGTGACGCCGTCGAGGTAGGCGTCGCGGGAACCGCCGGAGACCGGGCCGACCACCGGGCAGCCGGCGAGCTGGGCCTCGGTCAGCACGATGCCGTGGCCCTCACCGCTGCGGCCCGGACGAGTCCTGGTGCACAGCGTGAACAGGTCGGCGCTGGCGTACAAGGCGGCGAGCGCCGCGTCGTCCGGCGACTCGACCAGCTCCACGTCCGCCACGGAGCCGGTCGCCCGGCGCAGCCCGTCGGGCGCCGGACCGCGGCCGGCGACCAGCAGACGGACCGGACCGACCGCGCGGCGCACCGCCGGCAGCGCGGCCAGCAGTTCGGGCAGTCCCTTGGCGGCCCAGTCGGCGTCGCAGAGCCGGAAGACGGTCAGTAGCGTCGGCGGCTGCGGCAGGGCCGCGTGGGCCGCGGCCGTCGGCCGGGTCTGGCGGGTCTCGGGGGCCCGGGCCGCGCGGGCGCCAGCGGCCAGCAGCGCGGCCCGCCACTCGGAGGTGAGGCCCGGCCGCAGCACCGGGGCCACGCCCAGGTCAGCCAGTGCGCCGGCGCTGAACGAGCTGATCGTCAGTGGGTACAGCGCCGCGTGCCGAGCTAGCAGTGCCCGGCGCGACCGGCCGGTCCGCCAGCTGTCGGCGCCGTAGAACAGCACCGGTCCGCGCCGGGCGCGGCCGGCGGCCACGGCCGCGGCGGCGACCGGGATGAGGCTCGGATGGCCGGTGAGGACCGCTTCCAGCGGCGCCAGTCGACGGGCGGCGCGCGCCACCGTGGCGGCGAACCGCACTCGGGCGCCGGTGCCAGGTGGGCGCATGGGCCCGCACAGGTTCAGCCGGTGGACCTCTGCCCCACCCGCGCGCAGCCGCTCCTCGACCATGCCGAGATAGCGCTCGAGGCCGCCGCCGCGCCCTCCCGACGGGGCCAGCAGCAGCACGCGCGGGGCCCCGGTCTCGGCCCCGATATCGAGACGATGCGTGGAGAGCACGGACCGTGACTCTAAGTGTCCAAACGCGGGTACGGTGGAGCCCGGCCCCGGCGCGCCGGCATCCCCCGCGGTCACCCCGACGCGCGGCGTGTTCGTCATCTGGAGCCTGTCTGACCGCCTTCGACGCGCGGACACTGCGACCGCCGGCCGGTCTGCCCGTGGGCGGCCCGGCCGGCGGTCGTCAGGCGAAGGGTGCGGACGCCGTCACACGCGGGTGTGGATCGGCTGGGACGGGAGGCCGGCGGCCCGGCGGGGGCTGTACTGGTAGTTGGTCACGAGGGACACGGCGAGCACTGCCAGGCCCGCGACCAGGTAGAACACGGCGAGCCCGGAGCCGGCGAAGCCCAGCGCGAACGGCCCCGCCACCAGCAGCGCGGCGGCCACGTAGTCACCGCCGCTGTGCACGGTGAAGGGGAGAATCTTGACGACACCGAGCGGATAGCGGGTCAGCATGCTCACCAGCGCGACGACGGCGCCGACGACCACCCCGGTCGCGACCGCCGTCCCGGAACCGCCGGCGACGAGCGGGACGAGGATGAGCAGCGCGGCGACGGCATAGTCGGCGACTGCGTGGAACCAGGCTGGCAGCAGACGGACAAGGGACATGGGGCACCCCATTTCGGATCGGGCGGCGAGGTTTTCCTCCTGCCGCACGTTCTTCGGATCCGAGAGGGCGGCGGATTGCCACCGGCGGTGTCGCCCGGCCGACTTGGCCGCCGGCGCGGCCCGGCTGCCCCATCCAACGGCTTCATTACCTTGAGTATCCGAACTGATACAACCTGTTCTATGGCTCAGGGTGGGTGGGTGCTTGGCGAGCGGCGCGGGCCGGTGCGGTGGCGGGTCGCCGGGCGGTTGGACGCGCGGCTGCCCGAGATCAGGGGGCGCGACCGGGTCGTCGGGTGGGTTAGCGGGCCCGCCGACCGGTATTGCGGCCCGCTGGCCGGGCGGCTCGCCAACGGGATGGCCTTCGACGTCGCCAGCTGCCGGGACGGTTCGGCGCGGGCGCTGTCGGCGCTGCGCTACCGGGCGCCGGCACTTGCACCGGTGTTCGAAGCCGTGCTGCGCCCCGGGGACACCTGCTACGACATCGGCGCCAACATCGGCGTCTATACCCTGTGGGCCGCTGGACTGGTCGGGCCGTCGGGCCAGGTACACGCGTTCGAGCCGGTTCCACCGACCATGGCCGTGCTCGGCGAGATGGTGCGGCGCAACGGCCTGGACCAAGTGGTGCTGGTGGCCAGCGCCATCGGGGCCACCGCGGGCCAGACCGGTCTGCGCAGCTACCAGGACGCCTCCGGTCGCGCGCACGCCGTCGCCGACCCGCGACGCGCGGACCACCTCGCCCGTCGGGAGACGCTCGACGCCTACACCGCTCGCCACCGCCCACCCGATCTCGTCAAGATCGACGTCGAGGGCGCTGAGATCGACGTGCTGCGAGGCGCGGCAGCGGTGCTGGAGGACCGCGCCCCCGCGCTGCTGCTGGAGATGCCGCCCTCCCGCCTTGCTCGCCACGGCGCCAGCCCCGGCCATGAGGAGCTCGTCGGCCGACTCGTCGACGCCGGCTACCTGGTGTTCAATCTGAGCCCGCGCGGCCTCGCCCCAAGCGGACCCTTCACGCCCAACGTGCTGGCGCTCGCGCCGCGCTGGGACCGGTTCGACCAGGTGGTCGCGACGCTGGCGCGAGTCCCGTTCCCGCGAAACCAGTCGACGTGAACTGCTGGCGTGCGTACAGGTAGCCAGCGGAGGCGTGGAGGAGCGTCGGTGCGGGCGCGAGGTCGTGGTCCATCAGCTGCGAGGCGAAACCGTGCGCGGCGAGCGCCCGCTGCAACGTGGCCGGGTCGCCGTGTTGGGGATGCACCTCCATCACGATCCGGCTGACCCGGTCCAGCCAGCCGGGCTCGTCGAACAGCGCGAACTCCGCACCTTCGATATCGATCTTCATCAGGTCGACGCGGCGCAGGCCATGCCGGTCCAGGAGATCGGCGAGGCGCAGCCTCGGCACGGCATCACACCGCTCGCTGGCCGCATCGCGCTCTTCGGCGACCGGGCGCTCCTCGGAGCGGCTGCCGACCCGGGCGTGGACGAACTCGATCCGGTCGGCGACGCCGTTGGCCGCCGCGTTTGCCGCCAGTTTCGGCGCGAAGCCGCCTCGTGCCTCGACGGCGAGCACCCGGCTGGCCCCCGCCGACGCAGCCAGCACGCTGAACAGACCCTGGTTGGCCCCGAGGTCGACGACGCTCTCGCCAGGCGCCGGAGCGTATCCGGGCCGGGCGGCGTAGACACTCCTGCAGTACGTCTTGCGTGCGCCCCCGAAGGCCGTACCGGGCAGCCGGATCCGCACGCCCGGCTGCGGGCGGAACGTCCAGTCTCGACCGGCCATCGCCCGGTCGGCGGCGTCGAACTGATGCGTCCGTGCTACGGCCGGCGCATGCGCCGCAGCGGCGACGGCGAATCGGGCCGCCGCGGCGGGGCCGGCGACGGCTGCGATCCGGCGCAGGTCGCCCCCCAGTTCAGTTGCAAGCGTGAGGTACGTCTCGACGCCTCCGGTAAGCGGTGCGGCATCGGTGGCCTGTGTCGCGCGCCGCGAGTGGGCTGGGCCCGCAGAGTCGGCCAACCCGGCAGAACCAGCCGGGCCTGCAGGCTCGCGGGCGTAGGCCGCAGGCGCGATCTCGGTCCGGTTGGTCACCCGGTCGGCCCGCGGCCGGTGCGCCTTCTCCCAGCGCGCCGGACGCGGCTCGTCGGGGAACGGTCGGTCGATGGGCGGCAGCGGGCCAATCCCGTCGAGCAGGCCCTGCCAGGCGAACCGGCAGCGCGCCACGCCGCGCCCGCGCAGGAGGTCCGAGCCGGCTGACCGGGGCAACGCGCCCAGCGCCAAACACAGCGCCACGGCTACGCCGCGACGGCGGCCCCCGTGTACCCGGGCGAACCAGATTCGGTTGCGCGTCGTGAAGTAGGTGGAGGTGTCGCCGGGGATCACACCACCGGCGGTGTGCCAAGCCTGGTACGGGCTGACCACCACCCGCCAGCCGGCGGCCTTGGCCCGCCAGGCGAGGTCGGCCTCCTCGTAGGCAAGGAAGTAGCGGGTGTCCATCGGTACCTGGCGGTGGCACTCGGCGCGGATGAGCAGGATCGCGCCGGTGACGAAGGCGACGTCGGCCGGCTCGCCCGGCGGGGTGGCACAGCGGCGGCGCGGCACGGCGAACAGGGGGGTCAGCCGCTCGGGGCCGGGGTGGATGCCGTCGGCGTTCAGCAGCGTCGGGCCGACAATGCCGACACCGTCGCGCGCGAGCAGGTCCAGGCAGGCGTCCAGCGTGCGCTCCGGCAGCCAGACGTCGTTGTTCATCAGCAGGTAGGCGTCGCTGTCGGGGTGCGCGGCGACGCCGAGACGGAACCCACCGGCGAAGCCGAGGTTCGCGCGCGGCACCAGCCACTCGGCCGTCGTGGGAAGCGTCGCGGGGCGGGCGGCGCCGTCGTTCGCGACGACCACGACGGCCTCGACGCGGCTCATTTCGTCGAGATGCGCCGCGAGCCGTGCCGTCGCCTCGACGCGGCCCCAGTGCACGATCACCGCAGTCGTGTGAACAGGGCCGGCGCTGCGGTGCGGCTCGTCGCGGCGGAAGGCGGGGCTCGGGGTCGTCGTCTCGGTCATGGCCGTCATCGAGCTGTGAAGTCGTCGCAGCCATGGACGACGCCGCAACCGCCGCCCGGTTTCCGCGCCACCACAATGCTGGGAACACTGCCGCTGCTCGACCTGATCAACATCTCGCGGTCCAGGCAGGCCATGGCGCAGCGTGGGGGTCGGGCCCAGGTTCTGGTTGAGACGTCGGGCGGTCACCGCAGTGTGTGACCAATTGGACGCGGCCGGTACGTCAGCTGGGAGGCGATCGTCTCGGTGGTGTGCCGCGGCGCCGGCAGCGCGGCGGGGGCGACCGGGACGGCGGGTGTACTGGGCCGGCCGGGCGCCAGGTAGCTCCAGCCGGCCTGACGCCAGTGCTCGGGATCGAGGGCATGCCGTCCGTCAACGATGATCTGGCCGCCGACCACCTTGGCGAGCGCCCTCGGGTCGAGGTCGGCGAACTCGGCCCACTCGGTGAGCAGGAGGGTGATCTCCGTGTCGGCCATCGCCTCGACGGCCGAAGTGGCGTACCGCAGGCGCGGGTACATTCGGCGCGCGTTGTCGAGCGCCATCGGGTCGTAGACGGTTACGGCGGCGCCCTCGTCGGCGAGAAGCGCGGCGACCCAAAGCGCGGGCGAGTCGCGTATGTCGTCGGAGTTCGGTTTGAACGCGGCGCCGAGGACCGTGATCCGTCGGCCGGTCAGCCGCCCGCCCAGCGCCCTCCGGGTGAGCTGGGCGACCCGGTCGCGGCTCCGCATGTTGATCTCGTCTACCGGGCGCAGGAAGGCGAGGCTGGCGCCGACGCCGAGCTCCTCTGCGCGGGCCAGGAACGCGCGAATGTCCTTGGGCAGGCAGCCGCCGCCGAACCCGACCCCGGGCCGCAGGAACGTCCCGCCGATCCGTGCGTCGAACGACAGGGCCGTGGCAAGCGTGGTGACGTCCGCGCCCACGGTGTCGCAGATCTCGGCCATGGCGTTGATAAATGAGATCTTGGTCGCGAGGAACGAGTTGGCCGCGACCTTGACCAGCTCTGCCGTGGCGAAGTCACCGACGATCACCGGTGTCCCGTGCTGCTCGATGATCGGCGCGTACACGGCGCGTAGGGCCGCTTCGGCCGCCGGCGTGGCGACCCCGAAGACGAGCCGGTCGGGCCGCAGGGTGTCGGCGACGGCGAACCCCTCCCGGATGAACTCCGGGTTCCAGGCGAGTTCGACGCCGGTGCCGGGCGCCTCGCGGACCAGCCGCGCTGCGATGGCGGCCGCGGTCCCGACCGGCACCGTTGACTTGCCGACGACCAGACAGGGACGGCGCAGGTGGGGCGTGAGGGCGTCGACGGCGCTGTGCAGGAATCGTAGGTCGGCGCCCTGGGCGCCTGGCAGCTGTGGCGTGCCAACGCACAGAAAATGGACATCGCCGAAGTCGGCGATCTGTTCGAAGGACGTGGTGAAACGAAGGCGACCTGCCTTCAGATTCGTACGCAGCATGTCGTCGAGCCCTGGTTCGAAGAACGGCGCCTCACCCTCGGCCAGCCGGTCGATCTTCGCTTCGTCGATGTCCACTGCGAGCACGTCGAAGCCCAGCTCCGCCATGCACACGGCGTGCGTCCCCCCGAGGTACCCGGTTCCGATCACGGTCAGCCTCGGCCGGTCCGTCGGTGTGGGCGCCCGGGAGTCGGAGAGGACGCGCGGGTGGTGGGCCCCGGTTACAGTTCCGGTATCGAGACGATGCAAGGAGGACACGGACGGTAACATTAAGTGATCAATTGTGGGAGTGTTGGAGCACCGGCCCGGCGCGCCGACATCGCCCGATGGAATTGGGCGGCGTGGACGCAACGGGCCGCACCCTGTCTGAGGCTGTCCGTTGGGTGTCGCATCGTCGATGACTGCGGCGTCACCGCGGGGTGACATTGATCATTTATGGCGCGACCGTCGGTCGCCAAGGGGATCCCGAAGATCGATACCAGGTGCGTTGCCGATGGACGGCGGCGCGAGCCGCACCAACCTCCGTTGCTTATGGCGTTTGTTCTGCTACACGTAGTGACATGAACGAGGGTGCAGCAGTGATGGACCCGGGGACGGACTCAGCGTCGCACCGCAACGGGCAAGGCCCGTTGCGGTGGCGCCTCGCTGGCCGGCTGGCGGCCCACCTTCCCGAGGTCCGCGGTCGCGACCGCGTCGTCGGGTGG